>Ga0326727_10006574_pt1 | contig 31728 bp, 32 predicted proteins | sample MB2enrmetagenome_FD_207643 | JGI IMG/M metagenome (GOLD analysis project Ga0326727, IMG submission 207643) | Lab enriched peat soil microbial communities from McLean, Ithaca, NY, United States - MB29MY | ecosystem: Environmental > Terrestrial > Soil > Wetlands > Peat | place: USA: New York...
AAGAATTTTATCAGTACCTTAAGGATTCGTTTGATTATATGCATGAGGAGTCAAAGACAAATGGAAAGATGATGTCGATAGGTACCCATGTCCGGATTTCAGGTCGCCCAGGACGGACTGTAGCAGTGGATCGTTTCCTGAACTATGCGAAACAGTTCGATGACGTTTGGTTCGCGCGACGCGTTGATATCGCGAAATGGTGGCTGGAACGTTATCCTTAACGGAGAATCTATTGCCTGACCAGATTTGTATTAAGAGTCATAGATGAATGCGAAAGGCTTTAAGCAAAACTTGAAACTTTTCTCAATCCATGGAGAAAAAACGTTCACGTTCGTCTTCGGATAGAAACTTGACGGATAAGCGATTTTCAGAAATCCTAAGGAGAGTAAAGGAAGAGAAGATTACTCTAATCAAGTTTCAGTGGCTTGGTAACGATCTGATCTCCAGAGCCATAGCCTCATATGCTGAATTTCTTCCGTCGCACATGCGTGACGGGATAGGTGTTCCTAAAGCGCTCCAGTCTTTCAATATCCTCGACAAGCTCGCATACGGAGGTACCTGGGGATCCGAGTCGAAAGAGCTCAAGATCATGCCTGATCTGAACACGTATTATCCGCTACCATATGCTTCGGGTGCCGCGAGAATGATCGGCGAGCTCTGCGGGTTAGATTTGAAGCCTCATCCAACCGACGGGCGCCACTATCTACGAAGAATGATTGCGAAGGCCCGTGATCTGGGCTTCAATCCGATGGCGTCCTTCGAACTGGAATTCTACGTGTTCAACCGCGGTGATCCTTTAAGTCCGTACGTTAGCACTAAATTCGCGACAAGTTACGGTTACGACCTTTACAACGACTACATTCAAGAAGTAACGTCAAACTTGTTGTCAATGGGAGTTCATCCTGAACGTCTCAAGAAGGAATACGGGCATGCACAGATTGAACCCGTTATCCGATATTCCGACGCACTCAACGCTGCTGATAATTACGTGACGATTAAGGACGTGACCAAAGGAGTGGCCGCTAAACGTGGGCTCTTCGCCTCATTTATGCCTAAACCGTTCGCCGGTGCACCGGGAAGCGGATGCCATATCCACCTCAGTCTAGTCGATGCGAAGACCAATCGTAATGCATTCTTCGACCCGACCGATAGTCGAGGTTGTGCTATGAGTCAGCGTGGGTATCAATTCATTGGTGGTTTGATGAAGCATATGAATGGAGTCTGTATATTCGGAGCACCGCTATCCAACTCATACAAACGTCTGCTTCCAGGAAGTTGGGCACCTGCTCATGTATGCTACGGATATGATCATCGTGGAGCGGCAATCAGAATCCCATCATTATCTCCACATACAGATGGAGCCGAGCAACGGATTGAATATCGCGTCCCAGATCCGTCCTGTAACCCATACTGGGCGATTGGCACGATGATTGCCGCTGGGCTCGATGGTATGAAGAATAAGACTGATCCAGGAAATCCACTTAGAGAAGATCCTGCGCGACTAAGCGATCAAGAGCTTACGAAGCGAGGTATAATGTACCTGCCGCGTACCGTTGGGGAGGCCATCGCTGAAGCCAAACAGGATCCTTTCGTGCGAGAAAGCTTAGGAGAAATGGCGTTCCAAGAATACATCAAAGTCCGAGAGTCGGAGTATAGAGACTACCGGGAACAGGTTACACAGTGGGAAATCGACAATTATCTATCCAGCATCTAATTCAGTATCCGAATGCTATACCATCTCTCCTCGGGTCGGCAACGCCTTCGACTCTATTGTCGGAACCAATCATGACGGCGTGAACGCCACCAAAGTATAATTCACGAGGCCGCTTCGATTTGACTCTATGACCCATTCTTTGAAGTGCGTCAATCGAAGCTTTCGAAATCCGACTTTCCGCCTCTATCTCGTCACCTTGGATATGAACTCTAGGAGAACCAACTGCCTTCTCCATCGGCTGATCGAATTCCAGTACACCTAGCAAAGTTTGTAAAACCGACGATACGATTCGTGTTGATCCGGCTGATCCCAAGGCAAGAAATGGAATACCGTTTCTAAGCACTATTGTGGGACTCATGCTGCTCATCGGTATTTTTTCGGGGCCGACAGAGTTCAAGCGTCCAGGCCGCGGATCGAAATCATGCATAGTATCATTCAGAACGATCCCCGTGTCCGGAACCACTACTCCAGATCCGAAGTAACATTCAATGCTTTCCGTTAGCGCCACAACATTACGATCGGAATCGACTACGCAAAGGTGGCTTGTATTTGATGTTGGAACACCTGAAATGTTTTCAGGCTCAACCAAGAGCGATGCTTTGCTTTCATCGATTGTTCCTACAAGTCTCTGTGCAAAATTCTTCGATGTCAACGTCTCGATTGGAACTTGTGCGAAGGCTGGGTCGCATATGTTAGCTCGGCAGTTTATGAATCCTCTCATGAGAGCTTCCGATAGCAGATGAAATGTTCGCGGCGATTTAGCGCCCGTGTGCTTGAACTGAAAATTCTCGAGTATGTTGAGGGTTTCGATGATAATTGCACCACCTGAGCTAGGTGGCGGCGCTGAAATAATTTCAAACCCTCGATACGATCCTCTGATTGGTTCTCTCATGACGGGTTTGAATTGTTCCAAATCGTCTGCGGTTACTAATCCGTTATTAGCTTCCATATCTCCAACCAGCTTCCTTCCAATTGGCCCGTTGTAGAATTCAGACGGACCGCGCGCAGCTATTGAGGAAAGGCTTTTGGAAAGTTGAGCGAGCCGAATTGTTGTGCCACGCCTGAATGGCTTACCATTGTTGAGATAGATGCTTCTCGAGCTCTTGAACGGTTCAAGTTTATGGTAGCTGGTGCTCCAAGCCTCCGCCATGGTCTTGCTAACTGTGAATCCTTTTTTTGCATGACGAATAGCGGCTTCAAACAGTCGCCTCATTTTCAATTGACCGAATCTCTCAACCATGAAGGAATGCCCTGCAACAGTACCGGGAACAGCGATGGACTTGTACCCCATCGAATTCTCGTTTCCCGAGACAGCTCCGTCCGAAGTCAATTTGAACATGTTCTCGGAAGCGGCCTGTGGCGCTTGTTCTCTGTAGTCTACGAATATTGTTTTCCTCTCGTCAGCTAACCATATGAGCGCAAAACCACCTCCGCCGATTCCACAAAATGCAGGCGTCACTGTACCGAGTGTTAGTGCCGTAGCAACAGCGGCATCCACCGCGTTTCCTCCTTTCTTCAGAACTTCAACTCCAGCTTTCGAGGCGAGGGGATGTGAAGACGATACTACGCCATGTCGGAAAGGCATAGGAATCAAAGGTACCTTCCGGTGGTATTATTAGAAGTTCACGCAGATCGGGTACGGAGTGAAGATCTATGCCTAGGGCAATTGATTTGTCTGCGATACCGATCGTCGACGCGCATTGCCATTCATATCTTGAAACTCCGACCACGCTGACTGGAGACGAGTTCGCACGTTATGCGAGCATGGCTGTCCAGCCAAGTTTTCTACAGTCACGCGGGAGTGAAGCTCAGGTTCGCAGATCACACGAAAGACTCTATGATATATATCGAGAACAACCCTACTTCAAATACTTAGTATCCCTGCTCGCAAAATTCTTCAATTGCCCACCTAATCTCACGACGGTCACAGAGAACCGCAATGCAAGGGCGAGGGACTTTGATGATTACGTCAAACAACTCTTTGAGGACACGCGCATCAGCGGTTTGGTTATGGACGGCGGATATCCGCCTCTTTCACAGAATGATTTGAAACGCTTCCCTGCCAAAGTTGTCAGGATTTTCCGGCTGGAAACCTTCATCAGCGAATTACTTGATCGACACAACAACTTCAACGACTTCTGTGGTGACTTTGAATCAGGTATTCGCGAGGCGGTCAAGAGTAAACAGCATGTTGGTTTGAAGACGATCATTGCGTACCGGACCGGGCTCAGGATAAGACGAGTGCCGTATGATGTAGCCAAGAACGAATTCCTGCAAGCTAAGAATGGTACGGCGGAGAGAGCATGGTTTGGACCTAAAGTTAAGCCTCTTCGAGATTTTCTAATAATTCGAGCCTTAGAGCTTTCGGTTGAATTGGATGTTCCCATGCAGTTCCATACAGGAGTAGGAGATTACGATATTGTATTGGACCAATGTGATCCGGCGCTCTTGTATGACCTTTTGAAGGATGAGGAACTTAGACATGCCACCGTTGTCTTTGTTCACTCCGGCTTTCCTAACAACCAGAACGCTGCATGGATCGTTTCGTTACTGCCAAACGTCTTCTTGGATTTCTCACTAACGATTCCTTACCTGAATCTTGTTGCGAGCGAGAGGTTGAAAGAGATTTTACAAATTGCACCCACCTCTAAGATCATGTACGGTTCTGACGGATTCAATCTGCCTGAACTTTACTGGTTGGGTGCGAAGGTCGGAAGGAACGTGCTCTCGAAATGTTTGAGTCAACTGTGCGATGATGGACTCTTTAGCGACGAATCTGTGCGTCAAATGGCTATGAAGATCCTATTCGAGAACGCCAACAATCTCTATGGGCTAAACTTAACTTGACGCATATCGGTTAACGAAATTATTGAATCGTCCCAGCGCTTCTTTCAGCTTATCTTCCGAAGTCGCGAACGAAATTCGGACGGCCTTATTATTACGTGCGCCGAACAAAATTCCTGGTAAAACGCCCACTTTTTCTTCCGCGATCAGTTTATGAGAAAATTGTTCGCCTGACAGGCTCGTTCCCGATACATTGATCCAAGTATAGAAAGCGCCCTGAGGAGCGTAGACCTCAAGGCCTCGAAGAGAGCTCAGCTTTTCCAATACTATTTCTCTGCGTTCTGCGAATTTAGATGCCATACGCTTAACCGAATCCTCTGCTCGTGGCTCGGTGAGTGCCGTGAGGGCTGCACGCTGCGACATGGAAGTTGCGCAAACTAGAATGTAGCCGTTGAGAGCGATCATCTTTTCTAATATGTCAGAGGGTCCAGCTACGTATCCTATTCTCCAACCTGTCATAGCATAGGCCTTTGAGAATCCGTTAAAGGTCAACGTACGCGGTTTGAGTTTAGAAAGCGATGCAGGGCTGAGATGCACGTTCGGTGCGTAAATTATTCGCTCATAAATTTCATCTGATATTATGATTAGATCATGTTCTTCTGCAAAATCCCCAACCGCTTTTATAGTCTCTTCTGATAGAACCGTTCCGGTCGGGTTGGCCGGGCTGTTCAGGATTAGAGCTTTACTCCTCTTAGAGACCAGTCGACCTAAGTCGTCAAGATTCAGCGGGGTATTCGAGCCAGTGGTAATTGGGAGCGGAATTGGTTTTCCTCCACACAATTCGATTAATGTGACGTAGTGAAACCACCCTGGATCAGGAACGAGCACTTCATCACCTGGATCAAGGAGCGATTGAAGTGCTAGATAGATTCCTGAAGAAGACCCGGGAGTAATCAGCACTTCATCTTCATAATTGTAGTTTACCTTGTTTTCTCTGTAGAGTTTTTGTGCTACGGCTTTGCGAAGATCATCAATCCCCGTAATCGGGGTGTAATGTGTTGCCCCTTCATCGATGGCTCTTTTACCCGCTTCCCTTATCACTTCTGGCGTTTCGAAATCTGGTTCACCGACCGTTAGACGGATCACGTCTTCTGGAAGCTCAAGCGCCAATCTGAACGGGTCGGCTGAAACTTTACTGACACGAGAAGAGATTCTTGGACTCGACATAGCCACCTTCGAAAGCCTGGTTCACCAGAAATGTGATACAACTTAAAAAGAAAGTCTGTCAGGTAGACTCTTGGTTAGAATACCGTGAGTTCCGTCAATTTCTTTTTCGTAGCTTCAGGCGTAGATCCTCTACGATGTCTCGAAGATGCAGTTTCAGCTGAAAAAGCGGGATTCAATGCCGTGTGGGTTCCAGATCATTACACTGACGTAGACTGCGAGAGACTTGAGCCATGGACAATGCTCTCTGCAATTGCTGCTAGAACGAAAAAAATTCGTTTGGGTTCAGGCGTAACTGATACTCAACGTACTCATCCAACTCGCACGGCTCATATGGTTGCCTGTTTGGATGTTTTGTCGAAAGGTCGCGCCATTCTCGGAATCGGAGCAGGCGAAGCAATGAACATTATTCCATTTGGTCTTCCATGGGAGTCGCCGGACGTGAGAACTACGAGAATGGAAGAGGCGATTCGGGTGATCGCTCTGCTTTGGGAGAGCTCGATCGATCACCAAAAGGATTTCAACGGAACATACTACACTCTCAAGCAAGCTCATCTGGACCAGCCACCAATGCAGAGACCCCATCCACCAATCTATATTGGCGCCATGGCGGCAAAAAGAGCCCTCGAAGTTGTCGGCAAATTTGGTGATGGTTGGTATGGTTGGCTTAACACTCCACAAACGTTTAGGCAAAGATGGCGAATTATCTCCGAATCAGCGAAATCAGCTGGGCGGTCCCCGAGTAAAATCAAATCCAGCACGCATCTGATGGTGGCTTTCCCGAGAAACTCAGAAGAAAGAAGGAAGGCCATGCTAGGGGCGAAAGCAGGCCTTCTACTGGAGCGAAGTATTCTGCGCAGTCTGGGAGGCGAATCCCTAATTGAACAATATCAGCATCTCAGAATCTCTAGAGAAAACATCAACAACGTATTGAAAGTTGCATCCTCAATACCTGATGAGTACGTTCACAAGACAATGGCCGTCGGAGGAGTAGATGAAGTAAACGAAATAGTGGAGGAATTCTCGAAGGCTGGTATACAACAATTTGCAGTATGCGACCTTACCCCTCCAAAAAATGTTGGGAAAATAATGAAACTATTTCCCAAACTGATCAAGGGGTATCGATAATCGCTGTCGCAGAAACACGTGATTATAGTCGTATGTGGGGGAACACCTCCATTAACGTAGAGGTGGGAGTGCGTAAATTGAAACATCGAAAGTTCCCATTTGCCGCCGCGTCTATCCCAGCTTCAAGCGCAAATTTGGGGCCGGGGTTCGATGTTCACTCTATCGCGTTGCAGAAGCCACAGTTGAAGATGGAGGTCGCCCTACGCCCGAAGGGCATACGCGTTATCGAATTGCAGGGAACCTACAAAAATGACGTTACGAGTGATCCTAACATTAACGCTGCGGGTAAAGCACTCGATAGCCTCCTAAGTTTATTCGGAAAATCTGATGGTTATCTCGTGAAAATCAACGCTGAAATTCCACCCAGGAAGGGGCTAGGGCTATCTGGCGCTGAGTCTGTTGGCGCAGTTCTTTGCGCAAATCACCTATTGCACCTAGAGTTAGACAGCCGTAGGATAGTCGAAATGGCTGGAGCAGCAGAACCGTCGCGTCACATGGACAATGTTTCCGCGTCCGCACTGGGCGGATTCAACATCGCCTATATCAACCCGACCGACAAGCAAGTAAATTTTACCACTATGCAGCCCCCATCCGACCTTGGAGTGGCCATAGTCGTTCCGAATATCGAAAAGAAATCAACTGAAGAGACACGCCATCTTGTCCCATCAACAGTGGCTAAAGACAAGTACATCGCTTCCATGAGCTACGTTTCAGTAATTTCCGCCGCGTTCGCACGAAAGGATGTTAGATCCATCCTTGAAACTCTTCCATGGGATTTCGTGGTTGAATCTGCTCGCGCTGATGGAGGCGCCTACGGCGAAGGCGTAACCTCCATATTCCTACGTGATGAAAAACAAGCTCTGACTGAAAGATATCACGTCGCAGAAACGATAAGCGGCGCCGGACCTTCACGTGCACTATGGTTTAGCAGACGCGAGGATGCTAAAATGAAGAAAAAGAATCATCTCGGGTTGATCAACCCTGCAATTGAGTTTGTTTCAGAGCGATTTGAATCACTAGGCCATAAGGTCCAGCAGGTATACGTTACAACACCCTCCGGGAAAGGCGCGGTTCTAAAATCGGGCAAATAAAAATGGTAAACCCAACTATTAGTCAACATGTATTGACCTGCATAGCGTGCAGCGCTAGACTTGATCCGAGTAAGCGATTCTCCTGTCCGAGGTGCGGAGAACTACTTGAGATCACTTATGATTTGCACTCCAGACGTCGCGCCTTCATAACATCGCTGAAGAAGCCGCCGCCTTACTCCGTATGGCGATATCGGGAACTTCTCCCGATTGCGACTACCCATCCAATAAGCATAGGTGAGGGAGGAACAAGTCTCACGAAATCAGATCGGCTCGCGAGGAAGCTTGGGCTAACTAAACTCTACTTCAAGAACGAAGGACAGAACCCGACGGCTTCGTTCAAAGATCGTGGGATGACCGTTGTTATCACAAAAGCCATGGAACTAGGAGTTCGAACCGTGCTCTGCGCGTCGACAGGCAATACCTCAGCGTCAATGGCGGCTTACGCGGCCAGAGCGGGACTGAATGCTTCCGTACTCATTCCATCAGGAAAAATCGCGAAAGGGAAACTGGTGCAAGCAATCATCCATGGCGCAAAGATTGTCCAGATTTCCGGGAACTTCGATGCTGCCTTAAAAAAAGCACGTCGAATGACTGAACAGCGCGATGATCTTTACCTAGTCAATTCTCTGAATCCTTACCGGATCGAAGGACAGAAGACTATCTCCTTCGAAATGTGGGAACAACTGGGAAAGCGCGTTCCTGACGCCATTTTTGTTCCTGTCGGAAACGCAGGTAACATCAGTGCGATTTGGAAGGGATTTCGGGAACTAAAAGCTCTTAATTTGATAAATCGCGTCCCCAGGATGATTGGCGTACAAGCGGCAGGAGCTGCCCCGATTGCCGAAGCATATGCCAAGGGGCTAGATCATATTGTTCCATGGGAGCATCCAGAAACCTGGGCAAGCGCAATTAGAATCGGAGCGCCAGCGAGTTGGCGGAAGGCCCTCAAAGCAGTTCAAGAATCTAACGGATCCATACTATCTGCAACCGACGATGAAATCCGTCGAGCTCAAAGACTATTGGCAGATCATGAAGGGATCTTTGGAGAACCTGCTAGTGCCACTGCAGTAGCGGGCTTGATAAAAGCGCGTCGAACAGGACTCATTCATGCTCATGATGCCATCGTCTGCGTCATAACGGGACATGGCCTCAAAGACCAAAGCATCATCTAAAAGCGTTAATCGGTGACAGGAGTTACTCATTCTCATTTCGACGAGCCACCATTATTAGCAGCAGTATTCCGAATGCGGCAACGAGCATGGTCAGCTTCAGATTGAATTCTGGTACTGGTGTTGATGAAGATGAGAGAGTAGCGTTCCATGTGCCGGTAGTTGGAATGGCCTGATTCTGAGGGATTTGTTGTGGGTAAGGAGAATTGGTGAATGTTATAGTGCCTCCAAAGGTTCCGGCTGCAACCGTACCGTTCAATGAGCCCGACCATTCTCCGCTACCGACGAAGTTTGCATTACTGAGAAAAATCTGAACCTTACCCGTAACGTTCTGAATGCTACCAGATACCGTGGTACCGTTACTGAGGCCGGTCCAGACTCCATTCGCAGTAACCGGGAAGGATCCGTAAGGAGTCTGCATCTGATTGTTCACAATCATAACCATCGTAATGCTGTTGTTGGAGTGAATTGCAGCATCTAAGAGCTGGCCGTTCACACTCCCATAGCCTTGCAAGATAAGCTGTAATGAACCCTGACCTTGTGTCGCATACACCGGCCGAGCATGATGGGAAATTGCGGTCATCATCAAAACGCTTAGCACAATGCTAGTGATCAATCGTGTTCTCAAATCGGCGACTACTCTCATCCATCCGTTCCAGTTGAAATACCAAACTATGCTTTATTTTATGTATTCTCAAGGTTCGAAGTGCAGGTATGATTATTTTGTGAAGTTCTTCTAACGATTTGCGTTTGTCAGCGATTTAAGCGATGTATGAGGACGGGCCGATGCTAGTCGTCACGACATGTTATGTGTTGTCTCAGGATTTGATGCCGGTGTTGCGTTCTTTGAATCTCCGGACGTCATGTGAGTGTATTCTTTGGTTATTCGGGCCAATAGCTCATGCGCGAATTTGATCGCCGAGTCGGACAGAACGTATTCACTGTGTTCTATCTCGATGGCTAATCGTTTGCCCTTGAATCGTGCTATAACTTTGCTTACTCCATCTTCGGTTACCCAGTTCAGTGTTGTCTCTTCTTTGGTTTCGGCATAACCTAACCATCGTAGAGTGCCAAACCAACTGTACTTTAGCCTACTGATTAAGTCTGAAATTGAGATGTCAGAAGGTAGGTAGGTGTCCAAGATTCCATGCGTTCGTGACGTGGAATTTGGTCGCTTAATTATCGCTGATCCCTGTGGTGTTAGACGATACCCGTCTGTTGTGTGTTCAATTAATTGATCGTCTTCCAATCGGTGTAAGGCGCGGGACAAAGTTTCCTGATGGATTCCAAGTTTCCGTTTTAGTCCTTGGAAGCCAAAATCAGATTGTGAATCAAAGGCATCGAGCACATGCCAATCTGTACTCCTTAAATCGTATTCATCTGCCTCATGCATTTTCATATCCCTCCAATCTTGGATGTCCAATATAAGGCGTAGGGGTATATTAAACGTATCCTCGAATCTTGGATATCCAATAATTATTACTTTCGGCGCATCGGAGATTCAAATATCTCCCCGAATGCTCGCGTGAAGTAAATGGTCGCTTCAGTAACTCCGGTTCGGCCTTCTCTCGTCAGTTCATACACTGTCTTTCTGCCTTCAACGCGTACTTGGATTAGATGGCGCTTCTTAAGATCCTTCAGTGCTGGATAGATTGTTCCCGGATTCGGTCTTTCTCCCTTCCTTTTAGCAATCTCATCAGCCAACTCTTGTCCATACATGGCTCGTTTGGAAAGCAGCCAGAGGAGCATAAACGAGAGCATTCCGCGCATATCGCAGCAGTAATCTGCCGGTTCGCATTTCCTCGGCATCTTCTCTCGTAAAATATTGGACGACCGATACTGTTAAACTTACGCTTTTAGGCCATAGCCCTCACAGGAGTTTCAGTAAGCTATCGACAACGATTTTTTCTTCGCCATCCTTGAGACATTGGGGATTAAGGAATAATTTGCCCTCAAGTGCGTACGCGTAAACTGGAGGGTCGAGCTTGACGAGAGCGCCTAATAGTTCGATTGCCGTTTTTTGGGTTAGGATTTCGATTTCAACTCGAGGAACAGAGACCGGTCTATTATGCGGTACCCCAGGGTAAATTTTCTTCACTTTGATTTTCGAAGATTTCGACAATCGGTCAATCATGAAATCTGTTTTCTTTTCCCATTCACTTAGGCGTGCTTTATGATTGGTTTTAATGTAGCGTCTTATTGCGACCGCGAAAGCCACGATGTCTTCCTTACTAGTTTTCATTGGCCTGCCGATGTAGACGCGGCGACCTGTACCGTATGGTTCGTAACTCTGCGGACCGAGTCTCATACAGCGCTTAACGATTTCTCGCTTACCCAGTACGACACCTGTGTCGTTAGGCGCGCCGATATCCTTGCCGCCCGAGAATAGCACAATGTCAGCACCCATTTTCAGATATTTCGTCAGATTCTCCACCGGAGGGAGCTCCGCCGCGGCATCAACAATCACTGGGATTCCCCTTTCATGGCTGAGTGCTATGACTTCGCTTAGTGGGAGAACGCCATTTTGCGGGTCGTATGCAAAATAAACCACCGCAGCCGTCCGTTGGCCTATCGCTTTGCTGAGATCGTCCGCACTGGTCTTTTCGTCTGACCCAATCTCCCTGATCGATGCTCCAGCAACTTCCAGATTGTGATCATACATATTTCGATGAAGCTTCTGCACAATTACCTCATTCTTAGCAATGTTAGCACCACATGGCAATCTATGCATCAAGTCGGCATCTCCGTTTGTCATACACGCTCCAACCGAAAGAACTAACCCAGCAGCAGCTCCCGATGTCACGTACGCCGCTTCAGATTCAACTAGTTCGGCAACGAACGCCCCAATTTTTTCATGGAGAACGTTCATATCGACGAAAATTTTCGCCATCTGTCGCGCTGCCTCCAAGATCTCATCGTGAACCAAGCAACCACCAAGAACGGTCACTGTGCCTGCCGCGTTAACTACGGACGTAATGCCCAGCTCCTTAAGCAATGATTGATTCTGTTTCATGAGCACACGGTTTCGTAGTCACATATAGAAACGCATAGTGGCAGCTCGGCCGAAGGAGCTGACAGGTGGGGGGCTGGGTTGCTATGAAGATAGGCTGTACAGCAAATTAGGTTACTGTTAAATATCCATGAGACGCCATTAATTGCTTTCATGGCTCAGACAGGCAAGGTCTTCCTACGCGATGCCACCGGATTAGTGCGCGAGTTCGGACTTTTCGATACAATCTGGATTAACCTAGCACTCGTCGGGATTGTTTTCTCTCTCACCTACGTGTCGTCTACCGCACCTCTCATTGGTGGAGATCCTCTTCTCGGTGGGATCATTGCGCTTATTTTCATGTTCTTTATCGCGCTGGCGTTTTCTATCGTTGCAATTATCGTTCCAAGGACCGCAGGTGACTATGTATTCACGAGTAGGTATCTGCATCCAGCTATCGGTTTCGTAGGTAACGCTGGATACTATGTATCGACAATCCCATTATTCATGGGCATAACGATAATCACCTTGGAGTCTTTTGGACTTAGCACGTTATTCGCGTATGTTGGATTGGCGACTGGAAACGCGGGTTACGTTTCACTGGCTACGACACTATCACAACCAACGTATGAGTTAGCTGTTGGTGGTGGACTCACCATTATTGCGGGCATCTTTCCGCTAATCGGATATCGCGCATACAAAGCCTTAGGAAACGTCATTCTTCCGCTGATTCTCATAATGGTCGCAGTCATGTTTGTCGTACTCGGTACGACACCTCAATCAGTTGCACTCGACCGACTGACTGCGTTGTCGGGGAACGCCACACTGGTTCCGTACGTTAACAATTGGGGGTCGGTCTACAACAACCCTGCGCCCTCATACAGTTGGGCCAATACGCTCGCTCTAAACGCCGTGTACGTGGTAGGTTTTTCATACATTATCTCAGCAGTGTATGTCGCGGGCGAAGTGAAACACATTAAGAAGACGATGCCGCTTGCTATAGTTGGCACTTTATTCATAACTTTCATTATATTCGTCGGCTCGACGCTTCTCAGTTATCAGGCGTTTGGCTATAATTTCCTCTCAAATCTCTACGATATGTCGATTAACTACTTTATTCCGCCGTTCCCTGTAGTGCCCTACTTGGATTTTCTGGCTGCGGCGATAACTAACAACGTGGCTCTGGGGGTTTTCATTATTGTTGTTTCGACAATCCAACTCTGGTGGTACCAAGTTAACGCAATTTTCGTAGGCGGCAGACTATTACTCTCCTATTCCTTCGACCGGATAATGCCAGCGGCCTTCGGAGACGTTAACCCCCGATTCAATGCGCCAGTCAAGGCCAATATCGCGTCGCTTGTTATCGGGCTCATCGCAGGAGTGCTCTTTCTTTTGCCTTCCACATCCGCTGTGGCCTTTCTGATGTCAGGAGCAGCGGTGGCTATCATACTCCTTTTTCCGATAACTGTAGTCGGAATCGCTCTACTCGTCTTCAGGTTTAGGCACAAGAAGGAATACGAATCGTCAGGGGTAGGCAAATCATACCTAGGAGGGCCAGTCTATCTGCTCGTTGCGATAGTGACCATAGTTTACGCGTTATTCACGTTCTACCAATACATCACCGTGCCTGCAATCTTCGGTTTCGCTGGCACCGAAGGACTGCTGACGATATTCGTTCCAATAGTCATCTTGTTCGGTATTTACTACACGTCTAAATTCATTAACGCAAGACGCGGAGTAGACTTCGGACAGATCTTCCATCAGATCCCACCTGAATGACCATTTTTTTGCATGATGTTAGAGCAGAATTCCGTAACTGCTCCTCCTCCCATTTCGCATTAAGCTTTAGCGTAGGTACTTGGCATTCGTTGCCTCAAGTACGGTAGTTTCTTCTTGCTGAGGCGTTTGATCAGGGAGAGGTCAATTTTCGCGATCGCCAAGCCTGTGCCAGAATCTTTGCGGGCTAGAACTTCGCACCAGGGAGAGACGATTTGGCTCTGACCAAAGAATGTCATTTTGCCCTCTCTTCCAGTTCGGTTGGAGTGGCAGACGTAGAGACAATTTTCGCCGGCACGACTCTTGATGTAGGCGTCGACATGATTACTCATCGGTTCGGGTTGTGCTGATGAGTAGAATATTATCTGAGCTCCTTTGAGAGCTAATGCTCTGGCTGATTCTGGGAATTCTAGGTCATAACAGATGCCCAAACCGATCTTGCCGAATTTGGTTTTGAAGACTTCGAAGCGTTTTCCTGGCGTGAAGTAAGATCTCTCGATATCCCATAGATGTATTTTCCTGTAAACCCCCTCAACTTCTCCATTTGAATTTATCAGAACCGATGAATCGTGAATCCGATGTGATCGTGGATCATACTCTGGCATACCCGCGATCAAGTACAACCCGAAGTTGTTCGCAAGTTGCCCTAATCTTTCGGTGATCTCACCTGGTATCGGTTCAGCGAATTTTCGCCACCTGCTATTGAGAGAGTATCCTGAAGTAGCGAGTTCGGGAAAACAGACAATGTCAACCTCACATCTACTTGCTCTTTGAGTCAGCTTCGAAATTGTTTTGATGTTCCGTTCTGGTCGACCTAATTCACAGTCGATTTGAGCAACCGCCACTATCGGATTCAAAATCTCAGCCTACACGACGAACAATCATGGAGTCAGAGTTGTTTGTGCTTTGCTATTACACTGCAGAGTTCATAAGCGAGGTTGCTGGCGAGAAGTGCGGTAACTTCAGCCACGTCGTATGGGGGCGAGACTTCGACTACGTCAAATCCAATTAGGTTCTTTGCGTCCAACCCTCTTACTAAATCTTGTATCTCCCTACTCGTGAAGCCTCCCACCTCTGGAGTCCCGGTCGCAGGAGCGAACGCGGGATCAACGCCATCGATATCTAGTGAAACGTAGCTCGTCCCTTTAGCGACTTCAAGTATCTGTCGCACCGTCTCCGTTATGCCAAGTTCAGTAAACTTCTTCATGGTGATGACTGAAAATCCCATCTTGCTGAGGTTGCTGAGGTCGGTGTTATCGTATAGTGGACCGCGCAGCCCGACATGAATCGACCGCGCTGGATCAATTAATTTCTCTTCAAGAGCCCTTTTGAAAGTCGTGCCATGATTGTACTTCTTACCAAAATAATCATCCCAACAATCTGAATGTGCATCAAAATGAATCAGTGATAAGGCTCCATACTTCTTTGCTGCAGCTCGTAGAACTGGTAACGTTATTGAATGGTCCCCACCACAAACTGCCGGAATTATACCGGCCGAAAAAATCGGACTTAGAGTTTCCTCTATCTTGCGATTTGTATCCTCAATGTAACCCGGTACAACGTCGACATCGCCGTAATCGATCATGCTTAGTTTCTCGAAAGGTTTTACGTCGACTACCGGATTGTAAGGCCGAAGCATTCTTGATGCTTCACGAACCGCTCTCGGTCCAAACCGTGTGCCTGTCCTAAATGTTGTTCCGTCGTCGAATGGGACTCCAACGAAGATTGATCTAACCCCTGCCAAATCTCGGGTATTCGGCAGGCGTGCGAACGTTGTGACTTGTGAAAATCGAGGAGAACTAAGTGAATCAATTTGTTGACCCGGACGCAAACATGCGCACCCTACGTGAATTACAGGGCAGGAGCGCTTATTGGTTTCGTTTTCAATCACGTTGCACAACATATCCAATAGAAATTATGGTTGTTCATGTGGGCATTTCACACACGTTTGTCAATGCCGATTTTCCCATAGACACTTGAACGCATGAGCTCACCCGCAAGTCGTTGTGAATTTGACATGTTTGAGCCTGTATCTGTTATCTCAACCCCCCAGTATCCGTCTAACTTTGAACCCGAAAGTGTGTTACACATGAGAGAAGCAGTCACAAGCTACGTTATTACAAAGAAGAGAATGCCTGACGGCAGAGTGTATGAATCCCCACGAATTTACCTACCGACTAAACTTACCACCGATTCAAATTTCCCCTTCGGCAAGGGAACCATGTTGCATGTGAGACTCGAAGGGAGGAAGCTTATCGTCGAACCCGCAGCTCTAACTGTTCTTCGAAAATTCGGCAAAATGAGGAAGATAAAAAACACCGTTGGAAAAAAGATTCGAAAGAAGTAACCAAATCCCACAAACCCAAACAACTTCCGTCGAAAATCTCCAACTTGACACCTGAGTAAACAATTACTGACGTAGAAAATTCCCCAGAATCTTGAAACCCACATGTGCTTGGTCACCATTGACTTCGCAACGAAGTAGAAACCCGAATAACTGGAGTAGGTTTGAAAAACTTCTAGGCGAAGGAAAAGCTGCTTAACAAGCGGGTTCACGTCGTAAACCCCCTATCCAAGCAGATCACAAACCTCAAATCCCAATACCTAATATTTGTTATCACTCACATCCGAGAGACCATCTTACTCAAACCCGACAAGGATGTCGAATCCGAAGCTAAAATCTTCTAAAACAGCAGGCTCATCGTTCATGAAATTCTGTGATAAATGCGGGTCATATATGACCGAAACCAACAAGGGCTTTTCCTGCACAAAATGCGGAAACCTCATTCCCACCGACATAATTGAAGTGCAGCAGATTAAACAACCAGAAGAATCGCCAGTAGATGTTGTGGATGACTCAAAGAAGGAGAAAGAATACGCAAAGGTAGCCGAAACATGCCCACAATGCGGTAACCATGAAGCGTTTCACAGCCTCGGTCTAATCTCTGGTGAGCATGCTGGAGTCAGACAGGAACGATCAATGGAGCGGTTCACCTGTACTAAATGCGGTCACTCTTGGACCAAATAATCGCCACTTGCACACCCAGCAGGTCCATGTTTAGCATCGAGAACTGCGATTAGCCAATGTACGATGCGCTGCGAGATCGATCAAAGTCTCTGATCAACTCAACCTCACGAGGTTCTGCCCCGTCGGCATGTAAGAGTAACTCCTTCGAACCTGAATTAGGCAGTAGAGACCATGGCCCATCAGATGCGACTTTCGAGGCAGGATGGTCTGGTCCGAAAGTTGCTAGGGAAACTTCTCGAACCAGGTCTCTAACTTCCACTTCGTCAACCAGTCCCAGAGAATGCAAGTACTCATGCAGCAAGATTGAATACACGAATGATTTGACCTGTGTTGGAGGGTTGCCTGAGGAGACAACTCGATCAAGTAGGCTCCTATTCATCACTATAGAGTTCGATCCAAGACTATGGAACGCGCCCAACTGAATGGGAAGATTAGCCAACACTAGCATAAGCCCGCCGCGCTCTTTCTGGAGATGCTGCTTCACGGACCTTTTCACTACCTCAAACACGTCTCCGAAATTTTCGCTCGCGCCTAATTCTTTAGCGAAATCTTGCAACTCAATCATTTTCTCTTAGGCATAGAATGAATCTTAACGACTCAGATAGGTCACACCCAGTCACAAACTCAGGCCGATTCGGCATGATGGGTTAGCGCTCGTTGTATGCCAATTACCCCTCAAGACTAAGCCCAAGGGGACAATTGGTCCGAGCAGTTTGTATGTTCATGACAGACTTGAACCAGATTAATTCGGCGCCTGAGATTACTTTGATCAACAGCATCGTGCTGTGATGACATATCAGAGAAGTATTCCTCTCAGACACCGAACAGTAAAAGTTGGATCAGGCTGAACTTGTCTACCGCTTCTGAAACGTATCAATACGACCAGCAGAAAAGAAAACTTTCCAAGGACTATCGAAATCGAAAACTGACGATCGATGTTCTGTCTGATCCGATTTTGCAAGTTGCGTTCTGCTCGGGCCTTTTGATCTCAGGATTGTCGCTCACAATTTCGCAGTTCGCATCGACAATTGTCACGTGGGAGTCTGGGCGTGTGACAGTTTACGTTGTAATCTTTCTCGCGTTCTTATTTGCTCTAGAACTACCTGTTGCTTGGTATGAAGGATATCGGATAGATCATGAATTTGGTTTGTCCCATCAAAATTTTAAGGCGTGGACTATAGATTTTTTTAAAGCCGCGTTGCTGTCATACGTGGTTATCGTTCCTCTCTCCGTCGGTTTATATCTGCTCATTCAGCTCTCGTCATTTTGGTGGCTCTGGGCTTCGTTAGCTTACGCTATACTCGAGCTTGTCGCCTCAACCATTCTTCCATTCATTGTCGTTCCAATGTTTTACAAACTGAAGCCATACTCTGATACAATACAGCGAGATCAGCTCCTCCGTATGGCTAAGAAAGCTGGCGCGAAAAACATCCAACGAGTCATGTTGGCAAATGAGAGCGCTCGTTCAGGAAAAGCCAACGCGTTCTTTACGGGATTAGGTGGGACCAGAACGATGGTGCTCTTCGACAACCTCGTGACAGGATTCACTCCGAGAGAGGTTATCACGGTTGTTGCACACGAATTAGGACATTACGTGAACGGAGACATTTGGAGGGAGGCTGGCTTAACCGCACTCCTGACTGTTCCGGAGTTATTCATCGCTAACTTGGCATTGCAGTGGGCGACAGGGCGCTTCGGAATTCTTAGTCAAGCCGATCCTACAGGTCTTCCTCTCATTGTGATCGTAGTTTCGCTAGTTAGTTTCCTTCTAATGCCTATCTCGAACGGAATATCGAGGATCATCGAACGGAAAGCGGATGAATTTTCTCTACGAATGGCAGAAGATCCGCAGGCTCAAGCGTCAACTGAAAGACGTCTAGCTGATATGAATCTCTCAGATGACAGACCGCATTGGTTGATTGAATTACTCTTCTACACACATCCGCCGGCATGGAAACGCATCAAATTGGCTGAGGATTGGAAACCGGCTACTGTTGACTTTGGTAACGCGAAGCAATCATGAATTAGAACAGCACGAGATTTTATTATGATCAATCAATTCTGAATTACTCAGGCAGGCCATGTTCGAACACTACAACGAACCACTTCTTTCCAAAACAGCATTTCTGCGACGGCAGCTTCTCTATTTGGGCATCGCTCTAGGAATCGACGCAGGTTCTTTAGCTATCGGTGTAATCGGTTATCATGTCTTCGAAGGATACTCCTGGATTGATTCACTTCTTAACGCTTCAATGCTCCTCGGCGGCATGGGACAAGTTACTGAGCTGCATACAACTGCGGGAAAGCTGTTCGCTTCATTCTACGCAATCTACTGCGGCGTCATATTCCTTGTTGTAGCAGCCGTCCTACTTGCGCCAGCAATACATCGTTTCATGCACCATTTCCACTTAGACACCGACAACCACGACTGAGCTCGCGTTTGCTTCAATTACGTGAAGATTAGACTCGAAACTAGTAGCAAAACCAAACCAAACGAACCTAGCAGTAACCAAATGCGATATGTCTGTTCTCTCCATTCGGCCTTGCGGTAGATGTAAGCTATCATTGCGAATGATAGGAGATCTATCGCAAGGAAAATCGCGAATCTGGCTTGGCTCACGCTGCTTGCTGCATCGAGACCCCAAAGATAGTTAGTCGAAACCAGCTGGAGAATGACTAAAACTGTAACTAGCAGATCATTTCGATTCATGAATCATTTTCTCCAAGAAGCGGATTCGTCTACTTAGTGAACCGTTGGGTAACTCAATTCTGTAAATTAGAAGGGCGCTTGCAAGAATCACGAACGCTAGCATGATAATTGAAGAAACGAGCAGCAAAGCCTTCCACCAATCGAGCCCCTGCACGATAATGTTTACTGTAGTGTTCATCGTGTTTCCGATCGCGAAGGCTCCTCCAGTTGCCAGCGCCCCAAATGAGAATAACGCCGCAAATTTCGTAGGCGCCTGAGGCCCTGAAGATGTCTGACGCTTTATTCGGGAAAAGAGAACCCAATATGCCCCGAAAGAAACAAAAGCGATGATGAGCGCTGTCCCACCGATAACAAGCGCCGCCTGTTCAAACGGAATAATCTGGCCCGGGGTTATCAAACCCCAGTATGCTAAGACGATGAGTTCCGCTACGAAAATCAGCCCGAGTGTTACGAAGATAGGACGGTCGATTAATCGCCTCTTTTTGCTGCGATCTATGAATGGAAGAAGGAACAGCAAAATGAAGAGTAAAGTCACTAGGCTAAGAGCAACAGACAAACCGGGACCTTCGAAAATAGATATTTTGAGTATCTGGTAGATCCACAGAAAATACCAATCAGGCTGTGGAGTAAACTGGGCTGCCAATTGTGGGCTGTACTGCGGTGGGAGATTCAAGGGAAATATGACCGAGATCAGGAGCATCGCCGACCCGAATACCGCTGCCAACTCCAGTAGATACAAGGAGACATCCGGGAAGATCGGGATCAATCTTCTCTTCTCCTGACTAACAACACCCGTCGCAGGTTCGGAAATCCCATGGCATTCCAGCATGTACATTTTGAGTGTGAGCAACACCAACAACACCGCGGGTAGGACTACAACGTGCAAATCATAGAAGCGAAGAAGCTCAGTAGCATCACCGCCCGCGCCCACGACCAGGAAACTTAGTAACCAAGAAATTTGAGCGGGTAACGCGTCAATCATTCCGATTCCTACATCCGTGGCGGATTTTGACACAACCGTCCACGGGAGCAAGTAACCAGTGAAACCGAACCCTAGAGTAACAAACCCCATCACCATTCCAACGATCCACATCATTTCACGAGGCTTTTTGTGGACCGAAACGAAATACCCACGCATCATATGCATGAAAGCCAGCATAATCATCGCATACGCAGTGTACAAGTGAACGCTCTCGAGGAATCTGCCGTAGTAGACTTGTTGGAATATGTACTGAGTCGACTGGAACGCCTGAATTGGGCTAGGCACATAGTAGAGCATCATCAACATGCCAGTCACACCTTGGATCACAAAGGCTACGACTGTCAGCGCTCCAAGCCAGTAGAACGGATTCACAGCATACTCTGGAACCGGTCTAAGCATAGGATGAGAGAGACCGAGTCGACTGTCGAACCAAGCGACTAGTCGTGCTATTATTTCGTCTTCTTTTCTCACGTTGTGCTCACCGGATTTCCGCCTTGGAGATCTGAGGATGTGTCGTTCGACCCAGTGTTATGGCCGAATATTGTCGGAGGCCCCATACCGACCGCGTAAATTTCCCCTGACGTATCCACGTCCAGTATCACCTGCGGCACCGGTCTAGGAGAAGGACCTGCTTGCACGGTTCCGCCGTGAAGAAAATCGAATACGCTTCCGTGACAACAACAGTAACCGACGGATGATTCGGCCGTATAGGCGGAGTTGCATTGCGGTGAAGTTCCCGTAGGTTGGAATGCATAGACGCAACCTAAATGTTGACAGAGCGCGCTGAATGCAACAATATCGCCTTCTGGTCCAACGCCACCATCCGCCTTCTGTCCTAACTTCACCAAAACGTTCGGTTCGTTATCTAACGGATAGTTGAATATGATTGGTCGATTGGCTTCGAGATCTGTGAGGCTGGCGACCTTAACTCTTGGAAACGTAACACTTTCTGAACTCTCAGAAGGCGGTGTACTCGTGACCGCTTTCGTTATCGCTCCGATCCCAGCGAGAACGAGCAAGGCCGAGAACGTCACGGCTACTTTCAAAAAATTGCGCCTATTCGGAGAATTATCTTCCTTACTCTCCGTGTCGGCTTTACTAGACATCGGTTTAGTCCTTCGTCTTAGCCCTTGCAACTAGCCCTATTACTACTCCAACGAGAAGCAGGCCAAGCCCAACAGCCGCCGCGAGGTCTGCGGGGATCCCAAGCTGCGGTTGAGGCACTGAAGAAGTCGATGTGGTAGATGGTGGAAATTGGTTGCTGATTGTCAGTGAGTACCATGCTGAGACTGACTTAATGTGCGATGACTCACCCAACATTCCGTTCCATACTGCGAACGCTACATAGTAAGTAGATCCGGCTTGCAGCTGCACACGGTATTGAGAATCTTCAGAAGTGAAACTTCTGACCATCTCAACGGTCCATGTCTTCGTTATGTTCGAGAAGGAGTTTCCGACGTGTACGATGTAGGGATCGGCGTATGGATCTAAGTTTGGAGAACCTGCGCCGAAGCTGCCCCCGATTACATAGAATCCAGTGGTGTTAGTGTAATCGTCCTCCGCAAACGAGACATTGTCAGCCGGATAAATCGACCTTCCGCTAGGATCAGTGTAACCGCCCGGAAAACCTGAGTCGTTCGGACTATTGTCTGTAGGGTTTGATTGCCAGTGCCAAATTTCAGCTGCACCACCAGTAATTGCACCGGATGATCCAAGCTGCATGGCTGGGGATTGCTGCTGTTGGCCGGATGATCCTAAGTACCATAGAACCGCGACTCGATCGGGATAGTAATACGTGGAATTGTAGTAGAGTTGGACTACGTGCGACGTTTCTTCAGGATTCAACGGGAGTAGTGTTCCGTTGCTTGCGGTATAGATCTCATTCGAAGATCCGAATGATGGACCTACCTGATCGGGCCACTGAAAGAGTATATAGATATTGAATCCGTCATTCGCAGACTTGACGAGAACATATGGTGTGTGGCCACCTCCGGGACTCACAGATGCTGAAAGGGAAACATTAGTCCACGGGATTGCACTCCAAAACGTCTCATTCCCAGGTGAGGCATAGTTTGGTGCCCCGCTAACGAGATACGAAGTTACGTTGGTAACTTGTCCCTGAGCGTATGCCATTCTAACATTAGCAAAAAATAGCGAAACTGTCAGAACCAAAATTACGATGGCTATCAGAGCTACCCGGGTCGGCCGGATCGGGTGAATTATTCTCAAGTCTCCTAACTCGAGTCCGAAGACGAACAATAAAAGTCAGTCGGAAGACTTTCGAGAAAGGAAATTTCAACTGGAAATCGGCATATGCGCTGATTCATGCACCTTCATCGCCGCTTTCCTCACAAGTTTACGAGGCAGAATCCTAACCACAGAAGCTAACAATTTGTTTCTGAATCCTGGAATAACGATCGCTTCGCCATGTATCATACCCTCAAAGCCAACTTCAGCTACCTTCAATGGTTCATCCGGCCGGAGCAATCCTTTGGGATTGAATAGCTTGGACTCAGCCAATCCTGCACGATTTTGAAAATCCGTTCTTGTAGGCCCGGGGCAAAGCGCGGTTACTATTACCCCACTTCCTTGCAATTCCTCGAAGATGGCTTCGGAAAATGAGAGAACATACGCCTTGGTCGCATAATACACCGCCATAAGTGGACCAGGCTGAAAAGCTGCCGTAGATGCAACATTAAGTATCCTTCCCTCCCGTCTTCTAACCATGTCCTTGAGAAAGAGTTTCGTTAGTTCAGTTAATGCTACGACGTTGACTTGAATCATGCGCAATTGAGTACTCAAGTCAGTTTCAGAGAACTTACCCAACACACCTAGGCCTGCGCAATTAACCAACACATTAACTGCTATCGATTCTTCCTGGAGTTGACTGTAAATTTCTTGGGGAGAGTTTGGAGCCGCAAGGTCTTTCGCGATCACTCTCGCAAGCACATCGTGCCGTGTGCGCAAATCGGTAGCAAGTTTCTGTAGTGCTTCTTCGTTTCGAGATACCAGAATGAGGTTGTATCCTTGACGTGCAAATATCTTCGATAATTCGTAACCTATGCCGCTCGAAGCGCCTGTAATGAGCACCCATTTCGTAGCTGCACCTGACTGTGGTATATTGGTCATGAGGTCTTTACTGGGTGGTCATCAATGTCAAGATTTTGCATCGCTCTGTTTGAAGCGAACCCTCATAACTTCGAATTGATCGTTCGTCACTGATCACAAATGGCGATTAGTGACTTGGGGCGGCTTCCACATTGGGATCTCTCAAACGTCTACCCAAGTCTCACTTCGGAGCAGTTTACCTCGGCAATGGTAGAGTTGAGGAAGCAAATTGACGCTCTCCAGGAATTTTTGGATAACTACAAGATCTCACGTACCCAATCCAGTTCGCCGAGTGTTACCGGTGCGAAGGTCGTAATCGACGGGTACATCGACCGCATCAATCAATTACTGCGTCTATTCGGGACACTTAACGCGTACGTGGCATCTTACGTGACCACCGATTCCTTCAACGCGAACGCTAAGCGATTAGAATCAGAACTTGAAATCGTCTCAGTCAAGTTGCAGGAAGAGGATGTTCGTTTCGAAGGATGGATCGGTACTGTTGCAGATCTACTAACAGGGATAATATCCCTATCCGGAACAGCGAAGACACATTCCTTCTACCTCCGTGAGACTGCCGACCAAAGCCGTTTCTTAATGTCAGACGCCGAAGAATCGCTTGCTGCTCAACTCGAACTGAGCGGAGGAAACGCATGGAGCAAACTGCAGGGGACAATTTGCTCACAACTTTCCGTAGACTTTGAACTTGAAGGAAAAACTCAACGAATGCCAATAGCAGCCCTCATAAATTTAAGTCATCATCACGATCAAAGCGTTCGTCAACGTGCATACGAAGCAGAAATCGAGGCTTGGGACACCGTCCGAGAACCTTTGGCAGCTGCACTTAATGGAGTAAAGGGAAGCGTAATCACACTCTACAAAAAACGAGGGCGGACTGATGCACTCCATGCCTCACTCGACTATTCACGAATTGATCGCGAAATTCTAGAAACAATGCTCAAAGCGATGAATGAATCCTTCCCAATTTTCAGGAAATATCTGAAATCAAAAGCGAAACGACTGAACGACGTGGCTCTACCCTGGTGGAATCTATTCGCTCCAATCGGCGGAACCACAAAAAGGTATACGTGGCCAGAGACAACCGAATTCATAACCTCACACTTCAGCACCTTCAGCGAACGTTTGGCGGGCTTAGCTAAACGTGCCTTCCATAGCAACTGGATCGACGCCGAACCAAGACGAGGAAAACGAGGCGGTGGATTCTGCATGGACATACCATTGGTTAACGAGTCCCGCATCCTATGCAACTTCGACGGATCACTAGATCAGGTTTCTACGGTCGCGCATGAACTCGGTCACGCATTCCACACCGAATGCCAAGTCGGAAAGACAATGCTCCAAACTCGAACACCGATGACACTTGCTGAAACCGCTTCCATCTTCTGCGAAACAATCATCACCGAGGCTATGCTCACATCAGCGACACCGAAGGAAGAGTTAGTAATCCTTGAAACGAACCTAATCAGCACAACACAGGTAATCGTTGACATAACATCACGATTTCTCTTCGAGAAAGAAGTTTTCGAACGACGCGAAAAATCGGAACTATCGCCCGACGATTTTTGCGAGATCATGCTCAACAGCCAAAAATCAACCTACGGAGAAGGCTTGGATGAACAACACTTGCACAAGTACATGTGGACGTGGAAACCGCACTATTACAGCACAGGCTTCTCCTTCTACAACTATCCATACGCATTCGGATTACTCTTCGGCACAGGCCTGTACGCGCTGTACAAGGAACGTGGAAAATCGTTCGTCTCAGACTTCGAAACCCTCTTGGCCGAAACTGGTGAAGCGGCTCCAGCCGAACTAGCGTCGCGATTCAATATTGACGTCCGCAAACCGGACTTTTGGCGGAATAGCTTGAAAGTGATCGAAAAAAGAATCGAACGATACGTGGAGCTATAACTGGTTCAGTCAGCCTATTAAATGAGTAATTTGAATCACGAAACGAATCTTGGTGGCTGATTTTGTCTCAAGGAGCCTACGGACACGGATCGCAGAACATTCCAGTAAACCGCATCGACAAATACGTTTGGGAAATACCTGCTGATGCCCAACCCGGCATGCGGGTTCCTGGACGGATCTATGCTGACGACGCATTAATTGAGAAAATGCGCACCGACGCAACGCTGCAACAATGCGCAAACGTAGCCACTCTCCCCGGCCTTTACAAGTGGGCCATCACCATGCCTGACGGCCACGAAGGTTACGGATTCCCGATTGGAGGAGTCGCTGCCAGCGACTACGACGAAGGGGTCGTAAGCCCCGGAGGCATAGGGTATGACATTAATTGCGGCGTCAGACTAATCAGAACCAACCTTTTTGAAACTGATGTCAGACCTCACCTCGCGAAATTACTTGACACATTGTTCGTGAATGTACCGTCCGGGCTTGGAAGTCGTGGTAAAGTTGGAAAATTATCATCCGGAGACCTTGAGAAGGTTACACGTGAAGGAGTAGAATGGGCAGTTGATAATGGCTACGGATGGGCAGAAGACCAAAAACATTGCGAAGAAAACGGCTGTATGACAACAGCCAACCCGGACAAAGTCTCCGGCGTAGCAAAGCAAAGAGGAGCGCCACAACTCGGAAGCCTCGGAAGCGGAAACCATTTCCTTGAAATCGAAAAAGTCGACAAAATCTTCGACCAAACCGTAGCCACTAAACTTGGAATAAAACAGGAAGGACAGATCCTCGTCCTAGTCCACACTGGAAGCAGAGGATTCGGTTACCAAGTCTGCAGCGACTACCTAAGAGTCATGGAACGTGCCGTACACAAATACGGAATCAAACTCCCCGACAGACAACTAGCGTGCGCCCCTGCGAAAAGTAATGAAGTCGAAGATTACATCGGTGGGATGTCCTGCGCGGCTAACTACGCATGGGCCAATCGACAAATGATTACCCACTGGACACGAGAAGCGTTCGAGAAAACTTTCGGAAAAGCCGCCGACCAACTCGATATGGCATTAATTTACGACGTAGCCCACAACATTGCCAAAATCGAAGAACACAGAGTAGATGAGGGAATGAAGAAAGTCTACATCCACCGCAAAGGCGCAACACGAGCCTTCCCACCAGGACACCCTGCTATTCCAGCTGAATACCGAGAGATCGGCCAACCAGTACTCATCCCAGGCAGCATGGGCACAGCCTCTTGGGTTCTCATCGGAGCGCCGAAATCAATGGAACTAAGTTTCGGCACAACCGCACACGGAGCCGGAAGATTCATGAGCAGAGCAGCCGCCAAACGACGCAACCCCGCACGATCTGTCGAAGACCTACTGACCAAAAAGGGAATCATGATTCGAGCTGAAAACATCGGAACCGTAAGTGAAGAAGCCCCAGAAGCCTACAAAAACGTAGACAGCGTCGCAGAAGTAAGCCACCAACTAGGAATCGCAACCAAAGTAGCAAGACTGACTCCGATCGGCGTAACCAAGGGCTAACCTGCTCATAAGGCGCATTTTATCAAGAGTCGAATTTGTCTATCCAAAACGCCTCAAAATGAACCCGAAACATGTCCTTTTATGTCCACCTTCTGAAAGTAGCTGAGAACGGATTGACAAGAAAACAGGCGATAGCGCCTTAAACGCCATAAAACATCGAGAACGAGTTGGCAATTGACATTTGAGAATGACATAATTACCCAGGAGACTCAACCCTGCACGCGTCTCGTTGGATCGAAAGAAATCGGAATCTAGTGAATTGGTTCGCCAGTCTGAAACCAGTGTGTTATAAGGGCCTTGTCAAGTCTACGTCGGTTGCGATCTTTGAAGTACTCTCAGTACGGCTCATCCGTAGGCGTGTGATTTTGTTTCGCGAAAAGTTTGGCCGGTAGATTTCCTGATCAACGCTCGCGCTACAGTCATGTTATAGTTGGGTGGTCCAGCCGAGATACTGTAAAATGGCTCACCGCCTTGGCCTTTAATCTTCGTTCGAGCGATGGAAGTTATGTTTGGTCTAAGTCGCAACTTACTGCCATCATTCAAAGAGTAAAAGTTCCATTTGTCCTGCTTGCCAAAAGGCTCGAAAGAAACGGCTTCATCCATGTTCTGCGCGATAAGCTCAGGTGTAACTGGCTTACTAGAAGGCGTGCCTCTCAACATAGCTGGAAAAGATGCCAAGGCAAAGATGTTCTGACTTGTCCATATGTAATTAGGTTGGCCTAAGGTATCAAATTGGTTCGTTGATCGCCAAATATTTCCTAAAACAAGCTTTATCTTCATTCGTGAGCCGTCGGAAAGCTTGTAGTATTGCCAATCCTCATGATTGACTGTGAAATCAACTAATTCTGCTTCTTTCCAATTGAAAGTCGCTTGCATTGCAAGCTACCAGACGTGATTACCCGTCGATCCGCGCTAAATATTCTCCTAAAATTACCAAAACTTCTAAACCACACAAGACAAGCCAGTGGCTACGGTCACTATCCAAAGAAGCCCTAAGTAAAGGCCGACAATCCATTGAAGATTGTTGAACGATCTTGCACTTGACACCTTAACACATTCCTGACCAATCTGAACGCACCCGTCTGTCATTCCTTTCTTGATGTATCGCTGACTTTTCAGCTCTATCTTCTCCTTTGTTTCGATTTCCTGTTCAACCTCACGCATCCTCGGCGCACAGATATCGACAATCGTGACGCTGAACCTATAAGCCTAGAATCCTTTCCAAATATTCGGTTTAGCCATCATGCCCGCGAGTAAATTCAAAGATCGAGTCGCAATAGTGACCGGCGCCAGCACCGGAATCGGAGCCTCCACCGCAATCCAGATGGCTCAGAACGGAGTCAAAACCGTCATCAACTATTACCGCTCAGAAGACAAAGCTCGAGAAGTTCTCAAGAAAATTGAATCTTCAGGAGGCACCGCGGTACTCGTGCAAGCAGACGTTCGAGACAACGGGCAAGTAAAAAACATGGTTCAAAAGACCATTGATAAATTCGGAAAAATCGATATTCTCATCAACAATGCGGGCGGCTTGATCAAACGTGTCGCAATAGCCGAAACAGACGATTCCCTCTGGGACGCAACGATGGACCTGAACCTGCGAAGCATGTTCTACTGTTGCCGCGCCACAATCCCGCACATGATCAAAAACAATTACGGAAGAATCGTTAACATAAGCTCCCTCGCAGCCGACAACGGGGGAGGAAAACTCGCGACCATTTACGCCACAGCAAAGTCCGGAATGTACGGGTTCACGAAAGGCCTCGCCAAAGAACTCGGCCCAAACGGAATAACCGTAAACGCCATCTCCCCAGGACTCATAGTCACCCCATTCCACACCAAAGCCGAAACAGGCAACCTAGAATCTATGGTGCCCATGATACCAGTAAAACGACTTGGAACCGCCGACGAAGTCGCAAGCCTAACACTCTACCTATCATCAGACGACGCAGGCTTCGTAACTGGCAGCATATATCGAATAACCGGCGGCCAACGATAGCCCCCAATTTTTACCCGACCCTCTTCTTTCCTTCCCTCTCTCATCCCAGTACCCACTTTCTGGTAAGTCTCGATGTAAACTCAGACGCACACATACTAACGCACGGAAAACGTCGCAACCTGAGTTCAAAGGTAAATTCAATAGGACCGCCAAACACCTTTACTACCTCTTGAACCCTTCCGATGGTAACCGAAATCCAGCTCGTGCCAGGCTTGACAAAGTCTAGGCTACAAGAATTTAACGAACTATTCTGTCAAGCGGTCGATGAATTGATATCGGAGATACTGGGAGCAAACGTGCTTCCATCCCTCTATGATGCGCTAGAGAAAAAATATGCCGTAGGCCGAGATGAGCTACCCTATCGACTCGAAACATTGTATTCAGTTCTCGAAAATGTTTTCGGGTTTAGAGGTTCTCGTATAATTGAGAATCGTATTATTCGCAAGTTTTACCAAAACCTAGGTTTGCCGTTTGGCACCGTCGACGGATTTTCCATGAAAGACTACGTTGATGCTGCTAGAGAAAAAATAGGAACGATGAATTGGACATCCTCAAACTCGCTAGCGAAGTACGTTTCGTGGACGTTTAGTGGACTACAACGCTAGATTGTTAGCTAGCTAAATGGACGCATGTATGGGAAATAACCGCTCTAGCTATAGGGACCAAGCTGCCTGGGCCTCTGTTTTCTAGTCATGCTTAAATTAGCTGGCTCTGAGGAAGGTTAGGGATCAAGTCATGCAGCGTTCTCTTGTGTCGAAAGTTGTCGTATGCGTATTATTGATTGCGATCGGGTTCTCGTTAATTTCAGGAAGCGTTAGTCCTGTCAAGGGGTACATTGTCGTCGGTCGCGGTTGTTTACGATGTGGGTATTGGTATGGAGGACGGTATATCTACAATTCTGGATACTACTTCTACAATGGCTACTATTACTACGGCGGATACCCCTCCAATTACTATTCAACCCCATCGTATCAGTTGATTATCAACACTAACCCTTCAACTCTAGGCGGGGTTACCGGTGCAGGCTCGTATAGTACAGGAACTACCGCAACTTTTACCGCGAATCAGACTATAAGCCAATCTCCCGGTACACAGTATGTATTCCAAGGTTGGACTGGTGCGTATTCTGGGACTGGAAACACCGGCACGATAACGATGAACTCTGCGCAAACAATTACCGCACAATATCAAGTACAATATTTTGCTTCAGTAACACAGCAGCCTTCAAGTGCTCCGACACCACAAGGGGGCGGGTGGTATAACGGCGGCAGCACAGCCACGATAACCGCACCATCGCAAAACGTCACTCTTAGCCCCGGATCACAACTAGTCTTCAACGGATGGACCGTAGACGGAAACAGTCAGAGTGGTTCCACGTTATCACTACAGATGAACGCCCCGCATACCGTGGTTGCTCAGTATGTGCAACAATACTACCTAACCGTCCAATCACCACAAGGCGTAACCTCTGGTCAAGGTTGGTATAATGCAGGTACTAACGCGCCGATCTCCGTCTCCACACCATCCTCACCCATGTTCGGAGTCAACTGGGTGTTTGATGGTTGGCAAGGATCCATACAATCCTCATCCCAATCTACAACGGTTCTGATGAACGGCCCGATGACTGTAACCGCTACATGGCACCAAGACTCAACGGTACTTTACATGACAATAGGCGCCATAATCGCTATCATAGCTGTAGCTGGTGCAGTATTCTACAAAAGCAAACACAAGAAGCCAGCCACCGCTCCATCACCACAAACCAACGTCACCACGTCCTAATCAGGTTCCATCGCGAAGAGTTTAGGATATTTCCAAAGAGTGATTAGCCGTGAGCGAATTGGTTTCGCTTCTAGAACCATTATGCGCACAGCTAGAAGATAAAATCAGGAAAGAGATTTCAGGGCCGTTCAATTTACCGAAGAAACTCATATTCGATCGCATCATGCCACTTCGCGTGAATGTGACCACTCCTTCTGAGAGTTCCTATTTTGAACTGCTATCCGGCGGACGCGTTCAATTGCATCAAGGCTCAGCTTCGGAGTCTGACGTAACTATAAGCGCCGATTTGGCTGTGCTGAAGGAGCTTATCGTTCGACAGAGCAAGAGCTTCTTTGAAGACGCGGAGAAAACCGGAAAGATTATTGTGAAATCCCAAACGTGGAAAGGGGAACAAGCTGTCAATCAGGTCAGACAACTCTTCAGCCAAATGCCCTGACTTTTCGACGTTCCAGGGGCCATTCTCACTTTCTATATGCAGATTGTGAGCCACCGACTGGGGAAGTCCTCCAATCGAAATGTATGGCTAGAACGCGAATGAGGAAGAAAGTTGTGATGGTTATCCAACCAGCAAGAGCTGGATCAATCTTCAACTGAAGCGTGAGAAGAATAAATTCAACACAGCAAAACCCAACAATCAAACCGTACAATTGACCAGGCTGCATAATCGACGGAACATCGCCAACCATTAAATCACGAAGAACTCCTCCCCCAACTCCGTTAATTGCTCCAATGAATACGACTCCAGGTAAACTGATGCCCGCACCAAGT
>Ga0326727_10006576_pt1 | contig 31727 bp, 19 predicted proteins | sample MB2enrmetagenome_FD_207643 | JGI IMG/M metagenome (GOLD analysis project Ga0326727, IMG submission 207643) | Lab enriched peat soil microbial communities from McLean, Ithaca, NY, United States - MB29MY | ecosystem: Environmental > Terrestrial > Soil > Wetlands > Peat | place: USA: New York...
GCGCAAGCTCGAATTGATCAAGCCCGGCACGTGGAATTTCCTCTGGGTCGTGGACTTCCCGATGTTTGATTACGACGAAAAGGAAAAGCGCTTCGCGGCCATGCACCACCCGTTCACCTCGCCGCGGGAGGAGGATTTAGAGAAACTCGAATCTGACCCCAAGGCGGTTAAAGCTCGCGCCTACGATCTGGTGCTGAATGGCTCGGAGATTGGCGGTGGCTCGATTCGTATCCATTGCCAGGACATTCAGCGCCGGGTGTTCAAGGTTTTGGGCCTGAGCGATGAACAAGCGCGGGAGCGATTCGGGTTTTTCCTCGAAGCCCTGGAATATGGCACGCCCCCGCACGGCGGCATTGCACTCGGCCACGACCGCATCAATGCCCTGATGGCAGGCGAGTCGAGCATCCGGGAAGTCATTGCCTTCCCCAAGACGGCCAGCGCCATCGATATGATGTGCGAAGCACCCGCCGGGGTTGACCCCGAGCAACTGGATGAGTTGGGCCTGAAGCTGAAGCAAGATTGATCCGTTGAGTCATTGAATCATTGAAAAAACCTACGGATCTTCCGCAGGCATTCGTTCTTGCTTTTAATGATTCGATGACTCAATGATTCAATGAATAAATTCCATGTCCATCATTCGCATTCTTCCTGAAGCCGTAGCCAACAAAATCGCCGCTGGCGAGGTGGTGGAGCGGCCCGCTTCGGTGGTGAAGGAGCTGCTTGAGAACTCCCTGGATGCGGGCGCCGGCAGGGTGGAAATCAGCGTCGAGGGCGGGGGGAAGCGCCTGATTCACATCGTCGATGATGGGCAGGGCATGACGCACGACGACGCGCTGCTGGCCTTCGAGCGGCACGCCACCAGCAAGATTCGCTCGGCGGAGGATCTGTTCGAGATTTCCACTTTGGGCTTCCGGGGAGAAGCGCTGCCCTCGATTGCCGCCGTCTCGCGCCTGGTGCTCGAAACCCGGCACGCCTCGGAGAAGTCCGGGACCCGCGTGGAAATCGCCGGGGGCAAGCTCCGCGATGTGAAAGAAGTAGCTTGGCCGCAGGGCACGAGCGTCGAAGTCCGCGAGCTTTTCTATATCACCCCGGCGCGGCGCAAGTTTCTAAAGTCCGAGTCCACCGAACTCGGTCACATCGCCACGCTCGCCACCCACTATGCCCTTGCGCACCCCGACAAGAGTTTTCGCCTGACCTCCCTCACCAACGAAATCCTGAACGTCCCGCCGGTCGGGAGCCATCGCGAGCGTTTGTATCAGGTCATGGGGGGACAGATGCTCGAGCAACTTCTCGAGATGACTCCGGTCGAGCGCAGGGTTTTGACGGCGATTTCGGAGGCAGGCGATGAGGGCGAACCCTCTGGGGAGGCGCCCCTGATCCGGGTGCAGGGCTTTATTTCGCGGCCGGACGTTCAGAAGCTGAATCGCAACAACATTTACTTCTTTGTGAACAGGCGCCTGGTGCGCGACCGCCTGATTCTGCACGCCATTACCGAAGCTTACCGGAACATCCTCCCCGCAGGGGTCTTCCCCGTGGCGTTGATTTTCCTGGAGATCCCTCCCAGCGAGGTGGACGTGAACGTCCACCCCTCGAAGATCGAGGTGCGGTTTCGCCACGGGAGCTTCGTGCACGACCTGGTGCGCGACTCGATTCGCCAGACGCTGCTCGCCGCACGCCCGGTGGCTTCGTTCCCCATATCAAGATCCGCGCCGCCCGCAGGGTTGGTGGTGGAAGCGGCGGACGTCGCGGAAGCACTTGCCGAGGAGCCGCCGCTGATGCGGGGCGCAATGATACCTCCCCCCCCTGCCCGGCCATCCGGCCGTGGGACCAGCCGAGAGTTCCATCTTTCTCCGGCGCGCCTGGAACCTCGGCCCCAGCGCTTGCCTCTGGATTCAGCTCTCGCTCCTTATGCGCCAGTTGCCCCGCCAGTTGCGCTCCCCGGCGTTTCGGTGACAACGGAGGTGGCGGCAATCCAAGCACCCCGTGAGTTGCCTCGGGATCTCCAGCCTTTGGGACAGGTGCAAGAGAGCTTTATTGTCGCCGTGAACTCTGACGGCCTTTGGATTATCGACCAGCATGCCGCCCACGAACGCGTGCTCTTTGACCGCCACGTACGGCGGCGGCTGGAGAAGAAAGTCGAAGTGCAGCGCCTCCTCATGCCGATTATCCTCCAGTTGAAGCCTGAGCAGCAGGTCACCTACCAGGTCATCGCCGATGAATTGGGCGCGAACGGATTTGAAGTTGAACCGTTCGGCCAGCGCACTGTGGCGATCAAAGCCGCGCCAGCAGACCTCCCGGTGGACGAAGTCGAGAAGCTGATGATTGAGATCCTGGAAGGCGCCAGCCAAGAGGGAGCAGCTATTTCCTTGGACGATCTGCGCGGCAGGATCGCGGCCTCCATCTCCTGCCACGCGGCAATCAAAGTGAACATGGCACTCGAGCGGAGCAAAATGGACTGGCTGTTGCAAGCGCTGGGGGGAACGGACTGCCCGATGACCTGCCCGCACGGCCGGCCCACGGTGTTGCGGTATGGGATGAAAGATTTGATGAAGGCGTTCAAAAGAATCTAGTCCGTTGTCCTTGGTCATTTGTCCTTTGTCACTTGCCCGTGGTCAGTAGCCCGGGAGTAGTTCGGGCGGGGCTCAAGCAGAGGTAATTGCTGAATTTCGAAATCGACGACGGACAAAGGACGAAGGACAAGTGACAAAGGACAACGGACCCAATCCAATCATGCCTCAACCCTTGATAATTGCCATTGACGGCCCGGCGGGCGCGGGGAAAAGCACTGTCGCTCAAAAGCTCGCAGCTCGTCTGGGACTGAAGTATGTCGATAGTGGGGCCACCTACCGCGCGGCGGCGCTCAAGGTGCTGGAAGCCGGCATTGATCCCCAGGATGGGCCTGCCGTCGCCAAGCTGATCGGCGAAACCAACGTGCAGGTGACGCCCGGTGAGGGCGAAGCTCGCGTGCTGGTCGACGGCGACGACGTCACCGCGCGCCTGCGCACCCCCGAAGTGACGCTGGCCGCAGCGCAGGTCTCCCGCTTGCCGGAAGTGCGGGCCAAGCTCATCGAAATGCAACGGACCTTCGCACAGGGCCGCGGCGTGGTGATGGAAGGGCGCGATATCGGTACGGTAGTATTCCCGCAGGCGCAACTCAAAATTTTCCTCAAAGCCGATGTGGAAGAACGCGCGCGGCGGCGGCTGAAGCAAGATTCGAGTGAGGGCCGCGAGGCGACACTCGAAAAGACCGCCTATGAAATCGGCCGCCGCGACCAACTCGATGCGGAACGAAAAATCTCGCCCCTCATGCCCGCCCTTGACGCGGTTGAAATCGATTCCACCCACCTGCTCGCCGACCAGGTGGTGGAACGGATTCTTGCGATCGCCCGCAGCCGCCAGTTGATATGAAGTGGATAAAGGAGGATATATGGATCAACAGAGGTCGATGGGGCGACGTAGTTTCTTGAAGTACTCTGGGGGTGGGGCCTTGATGATCGCCGCTGGGCTTCCAGATGCCGGCGCTCAGCCGCAGCAAGTTCCAGGCACCGCGATCCTCGCCTATCGCATTGCGGCGCCGCAGTGGAAGACGGATGAACAGTTTGCGCGCTTGCTCACTTTCCTCGAAGCTCATCACGCCGCGGTTGACGAGATAAGCTTGTTTGATGACGATTCTCCGCGGGCCTGCGCTTCGCTGGAACGACTGGAGCAGGGCGCAGCGATTCTAAAACGGCGAATCGCCGAGCTTCATGGCTCAGACTTTCGCACGGTGGGTATCAATGTGCTCTACACGATCGGCCACTGGGACATGCCCGGCGTGTCCATGCTGCCGATGCCCGTCCAGCCGGCGGTGGGGCATGATGGTACGGTGTCGACTGGGTGCGCCTGCCCGAACAGCCCGGAGTACCGCACCTACATCAAGAAGCGATATGCACTGATGGCCGGGGCCAAGCCTGACTTCATCTGGGTGGACGACGACATGCGCATGAGTCATCACGGTCCTACATACCCATGCTTCTGCCTCATCTGCCTGGGGAAGTTCGGTCACGGAACCGACCGGGTGGCGCTGGTGGAACAGCTCAACACTCCCGGCAACGGTGACTTGCGGCGCGCCTGGACGGAATTCTGCGCCGCTTCGCTGGAGGGCCTGTGCACCGATATCCGGCAGGCGGTGGCGGAAACCGATCCCACGATTGAGTTGGGTTTGATGACGATCGGCTATAGCCACAGCACTTATGCCGGCTACCCCATCCATCGCCTGATGACGGCCCTGGGCGCGCGGCGCGGACGCCCCGGCCACGGTTATTACACCGACGAGGCCCCTCGCACGCTGCTGAACAAGTCTTTCGACGTGGGCCGCGAGGTCCGGGATTACCCGCCCCAGTTGAAGACGATCGAGTATGAACTGGAGAATTACCCGTACATCACGCTGGACAAAGCGGTGGGCACGGTGCTCAACGAGTGCACCGCTGCTCTGATGATGGGCTGCAACGGCGTCGCCTTTAACGCCCTCAAGGACTGCGAAGGAACGCTCGAGGATTATGAGCCTCTGCTCCAAGGCGTGGAGGCGGAGCGTCCGATCTGGGAAGCGTTGCTGGAAGGCTCCGCGGGTCTGCCGCTGGCAGGTCTTTGGCCTGCCGATAACCGCATGCTCATGGCCAATCGTGAAGTGGACGCCAAGGGGTGGTTCTGGGAGCATGGAGTGTACGAGATCCAGCGGCCCAACCCGGATGCGGAGATCGGTCTCCCCCTGAACCCGGACCCGCGTTCGGCTTGCGGCACCCTGCTCTCCGGTAAAGTGGCCGAGGCTTTCACTCCCGAAGAATTGCGGGACATGCTGAGCAAGGGCGTACTGATGGACGCTTTCGCCTTACAGGTGCTCTGGTCACAAGGGCTAGGAGAGCTGGCGGGTGTCAAATCAGGGCAAGTGTTTCCCTCGGGGGTCAGCGAACGGCTCACCAACCACTCGCTGAACGGCCGCTATGCGGGTGATGGACGTGACGCCTTGGTCGGGCCGGAGGATGGCGTCTGCAGCCTGGTGCCTGTGGCCGAGGGCGTCGGCGATCTAGCGCACCTGGTGCGTTACGACGGTACGGACATGGGGTCTTGTTTCTCGATTTATACGAACGCTTTGGGCGGTCGCGTAGCAGTAGCTAGCTACGCTCCCTGGCAGCGTCTGGGGCGCAGCGCCACGCGTTATCAATTGCTGGCGGTAGCCGATTGGTTGGCGGGTGGGCGACTGCCGGTGCTGATTGAACAAATGGTACGCATCGCACCCTTAGTCCGGTGCAGCCCCGACGGACAGCGGATCGCGGTGGTCCTGCTCAACCTGGCGCTGGAGGAAAGCGGCCCGGTTACCTTGCGTCTCCGTGCGCATCCGCACCAAGTCTCGCTGGTCTCGCGTGAGAACGCCAGGCCCTTGCAAGCGCGCCACGAAGGAAACGAGACTGTAGTGGAATTGCCTTCTATTCCGGCTTGGCAGACAGCCGTATTGCTCGGCCGGTAACCCCAGAATCAGGGGTGATGTGAAGTGATGGAAAGGGCGTTTCGGCATGGCGAAAGCCCATCGATGAAAGCGCGAAAGGTGCGAAAGGCTCTCGCGGGGATCGCGAGAAGGGTGAAATAACAGAAGTGCTGCGAATGGACGGAACCAGCCCTCTCCCTTGGGGAGAGGGCGGTAATCCCCACCTCAATTTGAACCAGCAACGTTGCGCAGGGCGCGGTCTCAGCCACCGTGGCTCTTACGACCTTCCGCCGGGGCCGACGCCATTGCTCATGGAGGAGAGGAATTCGGAGTTGGACTTGCTCTTGGCGAGCTTGTCGATGATAAGTTCCATCGATTCCACTGGCGAGAGCGGGCTCAGGACCTTGCGCAGGATCCAGATGCGGTTCAACTCGTCCCGCGGCACCAACAGCTCTTCCTTGCGAGTGCCAGACTTGTTGAGGTCGATGGCGGGAAACACGCGCTTGTCCACCAGCTTGCGATCGAGGAGGACTTCCATGTTGCCGGTGCCTTTGAACTCTTCAAAGATCACGTCGTCCATGCGGCTGCCGGTATCGATGAGGGCGGTGGCGATGATGGTCAGGCTGCCGCCTTCCTCGATGTTGCGCGCCGCGCCGAAGAAACGCTTCGGCCGCTGTAGAGCGTTGGAGTCGACACCGCCCGAGAGCACCTTGCCGGAGGGCGGCACCACGGTGTTGTAAGCACGCGCCAAGCGGGTGATGGAGTCGAGCAGAATCACCACGTCGCGCTTGTGCTCGACCAGGCGCTTGGCTTTTTCGAGCACCATTTCCGCCACCTGCACGTGCCGGGCGGCGGGCTCGTCAAAGGTCGAGCTGATGACCTCACCCTTCACGGTGCGCTGCATGTCGGTGACTTCTTCCGGCCGCTCATCGATGAGCAGCACGATGAGGGTGATCTCCGGATGATTGGTGGTCACGGAGTTGGCAAGGCATTGCAGCAGCATGGTTTTGCCGGTGCGCGGGGGAGAAACGATGAGGCCGCGCTGGCCTTTGCCGACCGGCGTGAGCAAGTCGAGCACGCGCGCCGAGATGTTATCCTTGATCGTCTCGAGGCGAATGCGCTCCTGCGGGTACAGGGGCGTGAGATTGTCAAAGAAGATCTTGTTGCGTGACTCATCGGGGGGCTCAAAGTTGATGGCCTCCACCTTGATGAGCGCAAAGTAGCGTTCGCCCTCTTTAGGCGGCCGGATTTGGCCGGAAATGGTGTCCCCGGTGCGCAGATCGAACTTGCGGATCTGCGAAGGGGAGACGTAGATGTCGTCCGGGCCCGGGAGGTAGTTGTAGTCCGGGGCGCGGAGGAATCCAAAACCGTCGGGCAGGCATTCGAGCACACCCTCGGAGAAGATGAGGCCGTTCTTCTCCGTCTGCGCCTGGAGGATCTTGAAGATCAACTCCTGTTTGCGCAGGCCGGTCGCCCCCACCACCGCCAGGTCTTTCGCGACCTGGGTCAGGGTGGTAATGTTCATCTCCTTGAGCTTGCCGATATCGAGGACTTCACCTTCCTTCAATTCCTCGATCTTTTCTTCCTGAACTTCGTCAATCTTTACTTCTTGTTTCTTTGCAGGCATAACTTTTCTCTCAGTTTCATTGAAATTTGCGGTCGCAGGACCATTCCGGTTAGCGGTTCGGGTTCCACTGCCAGGTCGCTCGTGGCATCGATCCCCAGAGGTGACGGATTACTCGCGATACCCCGGCAGTCTTACAAGGTGCGGCAAGAAGCGTCGTAAGTAGTTGTAAAACTTTGCGGACCCAATTGTGGGAGATTGAAAACGGGCGACCTTCCACGAAACACGCGACGAGCCTTTAACCCTAGCAGTTTGATGCACCTCTGCCGCGATTGGTTTTCAGATCTTCCGGCAAAAAAGCCATGGTCCTTTGAAACGGCTAGTTCGTCATGGGTTCCCGGCCCAAGTCTTGCGTAGGGGTCTCTATGGTGGGCGGAGTAGCCTCGCCCGGGACGAGGATGGGCCGAGACTCCAGCTTCTTCTCCAGTGCAACCTCGAGCACGTCGTCCATTACGTCGACGAAACGAATCGTCAACTCCTGCTGGATGTTCGCAGGGATATCCGCCAAATCTTTTTCGTTATCCCGTGGAAGGATGACCGTCCGGTTGCCGGCGCGGTGCGCGGCCAGGAGTTTTTCCTTCACTCCCCCAATCGGCAGGACCTTTCCGCGGAGAGTGATCTCACCGGTCATGGCCACATCGCGGCGCACGGCGATTTTCGTGAGCGCGCTGACGAGCGCCGTCGCAAGGGTAATTCCCGCCGAGGGCCCGTCCTTGGGAATAGCGCCTTCGGGAATGTGGATGTGGATGTCGAGATGGCGATAAAAATCGGCATTCAGTCCCAGCAAGGCAGCCCGGGAGCGCACATAGCTCATGGCGGCTTGAGCCGATTCCTGCATCACATCGCCCAGTTTTCCGGTCAACAGCAGCTTGCCTTTGCCTTGCATGAGGGTGGCCTCGATGTTCAGAATCTGCCCGCCCACTTCCGTCCAAGCCAATCCCGTCGCCAAACCCACCTCGTTCTTTTCTTCCGTCCGGGTATCGCGAAACTTGATGACTCCCAGGTATTCGTTGAGGTCGGCCGGCCCCACGGTGACCTTGAAGGCCCGGCCTTCCTTGACGACCTTACGGGCCACTTTGCGGCTGACGTTGGCGATCTCGCGCTCCAGGTTCCGAACTCCCGCCTCGCGCGTGTAATGGCGGATGATGTGGATAATCCCGTCGTCGGTCAGCGTGAGGTTTTCCGGCTTCAGGCCGGCCGCCTCGCGCTGCTTCTTCACCAAAAAGCGTTTGGCGATTTCCAGCTTCTCAGGCTCCGTATAGCCTTCCAGCCGCAGGATCTCCATGCGGTCCTGGAGGGGCTGAGGGATGGTGTGGACGACATTGGCGGTGGTAATGAAAAACACCTTCGAGAGGTCATACTCGACGTCCAGGTAATGATCCATGAAGGTGTTATTCTGTTCCGGATCAAGGACTTCCAGCAGCGCGGCGGAGGGGTCACCGCGGAAATCCATGCTCATCTTGTCCACTTCATCGAGCAGGAAAACCGGGTTTACGGTGCCTGCCTTTTTCATCATCTGGATGATTTGGCCGGGCAGAGCGCCGATGTAGGTCCGGCGGTGGCCACGGATTTCCGCTTCGTCCCGAACTCCCCCCAGAGAGAGGCGGACGAACTTCCGGCCCGTAGCCCTGGCCACGGACCTGCCCAGGGAGGTCTTTCCGACACCCGGAGGCCCCACAAAGCAGAGAATCGACCCGCGCGGGTTCTTGACGAGCTGGCGCACCGCCAGGAATTCCAGGATGCGCTCCTTAACCTTCTCCAACCCGTAGTGGTCTTCTTCCAGCACCTTCTGGGCGCGGGTAATATCGCGGATTTCTTTGGATTTCTTCTTCCAGGGTACGGCCAGCATCCAGTCGAGGTAACTGCGCGAGACGGTGGATTCCGCCGACATGGGAGGCATCATTTCCAGACGCTTCAGCTCGGACATGGCGTGGTCGAGAGCGTCCTTGGACATCCCGGCGGTCTCAATCTTCTTCTTCAACTCATCGATTTCGCTCTTTTCGTTGCGGCCCAGCTCCTTCTGGATGGCCTTGATTTTCTCGTTCAGGTAATACTCGCGTTGGGCGCGCTCCATCTGCCGCTTAACGCGGCCCTGGATGGTGCGGTCAACGTTCAGCTTTTCAATCTCGATTTCCAGGATGTCGGCCAAGCGCGTCAGGCGGTCCACGGGATCGAAGATTTCCAGCAGCTCCTGCTTCTCCTCGATACTGACATTGAGATTGGCGGCGATGGTGTCCGTGAACTTGCCGATTTCATCCACTTTCACGGCCGCGGTCAGGGTTTCGTAATTGAGGCTTTGGGAAAGTTTGACGTACTGCTCGAAAAGCGAGGTGGCGCGCTGCACCAACTGTTCCAGGCTGGGCGTGGTGACCGGGCGAAATTGCTTGGTCTGCACGGCGACGCGGAAGTGACCCTCCTCGCTCGACATCTTCAGAATCTTCCCGCGCTCCACACCTTCCACCAAAACCTTGATGTTGCCGTCAGGCAACTTCAGGCTCTGAATGATGCTTGTGATCGTCCCCACCTGGTAAATCTCATTGGGCTTGGGTTCGTCGACGGCAGCGTCATGCTGGGTCGCCAGAAAAATCTTCTTATCGCCGGCCAGAGCTTCCTCCAGGGCCCGGATGGAGGTTTCGCGTCCCACCACGAAAGGGGTCATCATGTGGGGAAAGATCACCACATCGCGTATGGGCATCATGGGCAATATTCGAGTGTCGTTCTTTTCACGGCCAGAAAACATAAGGGGATCCATTAACCTGCCTTCTCCAGGAAAGCGGAGCTGAAGTTGATTTCGTGGTTCTTCACCATCTCGTCGGTCACAACGAATTCGCGAATCTTGCGCTGGCTGGGAAGGTGGTACATCAGGTCCAGCATCAGGTCTTCCAGAATCATGCGCAGCCCCCGCGCACCCACTTTTCTTTCCAGCGCCTGGGCGGCAATCGTACTGAGACTTGCCTCACTGAACCGCAATTTTACATTTTCAAATTCAAATAGTCGCTGGTACTGGCGTACTAGTGCATTCTTGGGTTGCGTGAGAATTTCAATGAGGGCTTGCTGGTCCAGGTCGCTGAGCACGCTGACCACCGGCAAGCGGCCCACAAATTCGGGAATCAGCCCATAGTGGATCAAGTCCGTCGGCTGCACTTGCTCGAGGGTGGCAATGTCGCGCCGCGCAGCCGTGGCCGACGCAGCGGGCGCCTCGGCATGAAAGCCCATGGTCTTTTTACCCATGCGGTGTTCGATGACCTTTTCCAGCCCCACAAAAGCCCCGCCGCAGATGAACAGGATATTCGTGGTGTCCACGGGGGTACATTCCTGGTGGGGGTGTTTGCGCCCGCCCTGCGGCGGAACGTTGGCCACCGTGCCTTCCAGAATCTTCAGCAGGGCCTGTTGTACCCCCTCGCCCGAAACATCGCGCGTGATGGAAGGGTTTTCGTCCTTCTTGGAAATCTTGTCGATCTCATCGATGTAAATAATACCCTGCTGCGTGCGCTGCACATCGCCCCCGGCATTTTGCAGGAGCTTCAAGATGATATTTTCAACATCCTCGCCGACGTATCCTGCTTCCGTCAGGGTGGTGGCATCGGCGATGGCAAACGGCACTTCCAGCACGCGCGCCAGGGTTTGGGCCAGCAGGGTCTTGCCGGTGCCCGTCGGCCCGATCAGCAGGATGTTGGATTTGGTCAACTCCACTTCACTGCGAATGCACGTGAGAATGTTGCGTTTGTAATGGTTGTAAACGGCCACAGCGAGCTTCTTTTTGGCTTTATCCTGACCCACCACATACTGATCGAGAAACGTCTTGATCTCCGAGGGACGCGGCAACTTGGCTTGCGCCGCAGGGAGGCGATCGCCACGGTCTTCCTCCAGGATGCTGTTGCACACCGCCACGCATTCGTCACAAATGTACGCTCGCGCATGGTCGCCGGGCGAAGAAATCAACTTCGCGACGGCGTCCTGAGGCTTCTGGCAAAAGGAGCAGTGAAGCAATTCCTCGGTACCAGGGCGTTTCAATGTCATCTCCGTGGTCTACTTATGCTTGTATATGATTTCATCGAGAATGCCGTACTCGTGCGCTTGCTGGGCACTCATCCAGAAATCACGTTCCACGTCGCGCTCAATCTTTTCAATCGGTTGGTTCGTATGCTTTCCCATGATTTCGTTCAGGCTGGCACGAATGCGTAGAATTTCGCGGGCATGAATGTCGATGTCGGTCGCCTGCCCCGAGAGTCCACCGATGGTAGGTTGGTGAATCAAGACGCGCGCGTTGGGGAGGGCATAACGCTTGCCGGGGGTACCGGCGGCGAGCAAGAGGGCGGCGATGCTGGCGGCCTGCCCGATGCAGATCGTTGCCACGTCGGGGCGAATAAACTGCATCGTGTCGTATATAGCCATCCCCGCCGTGACCACACCTCCCGGCGAATTGATGTAAAGCGAAACGTCTTTTTCCGGGTCCTCAGCTTCCAGGAAGAGCAATTGCGCCGTCACCAGGTTGGCGACGTTATCGTCAATCGGCGTCCCGATAAAAATAATATTGTCGCGCAGAAGGCGCGAATAGATGTCGTAAGCACGCTCCCCACGGTTGGTCTGTTCCACCACCATAGGAATCAGCGTCATGTTAGGCTGGCTGCTCATGTTCTTTATCGACGGACTCTCTCCAACCGGGCCGGCAAGTTACTCACTTTTGCGAATGATTTTCGCGTTGCGGTAAATGAATTCCAGCGCTTGTTGATTGCGGCGAGTAGACTTCAGTGTATCCAGCTTTCCGTCGCGTGTCAAGCGCGTCTTTAATTCCGCTGCGGTCATGTGGCGTTCCTTCGCCATTTCCCGAATGACGTCGTCCACTTCCTCCTCGGTTAAATCAATCTTTTCGGTATCGGCCACCCGGCTCAGGATCAGCGCCACCCGCACTTCCTTCTCGGCTTCGGGCCGGGCGTCCTCGCGGACTTTTCGCCAATCCACCTGGGTTTGCCGGGGATCTATTCCTTGCGAAAGCAGTTGCCCCAGGGTCCGCTCCATCTTTCGATCCAACTGGGCTTCCACCAGCACCTCGGGGACCGGAAACGGGTGCGCCTCCAAGAGCTTTTCCGCCAATTTCTGCTTGGAGCCGATCTCCGCATGCCGCTGGGCGTTAACCGCCAAGTCCTGGCGCAGCTTGGTGCGCAACTCATCCAGGGTCGAAAACTCGCTTACGGACTTGGCAAGTTCATCGTCCGCGGGAGGCACCACTTTCTTTTTGATGCTTTGAATCTCCACCCGGTAACTAAAAGTTTTGCCCGCCAGGTTTTTTTGGGGGTAATCCGCCGCATACGTCACCGGGAATTCCCTGACCTCCCCGGCCTTGGCGCCCCGCAAGTTTTCGGTAAACGCCGCCACCGTGTGGGGACCGCCCAGGTGGATGACCGCCTCCTTAGCCTCCGTGGGTTGACTGGCCTCCGAGGACGTGTCCTGGCCCCGGTAATTCACCGTGACATAATCGTCGTCCGCGGCGGGACGGTCCGTGACCACCTCGAAGGTCGCCGCGCTCTCGCGCAGATCCTCGACCGCCTTGTCCACGTCGGCGTCCGTAACCGCGGCGGGCTCCTCTTCGACTTCCAGTTCCTTGTAAGGTTGGAGCTCAAACTCCGGATAAATTTCGAAGGTGGCTTTGCAGGTCAGCGGTTGGTCGTCCTCGAATTTCAGATCTTCGAAACGCGGTTGGCCGACAATCTCCCACTTCTGGTCTTTCACCGCGGTTTGGAAGAAGCGCGGAATCAAGGTTTGAGCAACTTCACTGCGAATGTCGTCGCGAAAATGCCGCCGTACCAGAGAAGTAGGGGCATGGCCGGGACGAAAGCCTGGAATCCTTGCGCGCTTGGCGAACTGCCCCGCGACGGAGTCTGCTTCGCGCTGCACGACATCCACGGGAATTTCAATAACCATTTCTTTTTTGCAGGTTGTGGCTTCCACGGCGCCTCAAAGGCAACTTAGAAGGTGAAATGCGGACGGCAGGGTTAGCACTGTGAACCCCAATTCGTTCTGAAGAGCCCCGAGTCCCACCTGGTAGGCGTCCGAGCCTCCTTAGACCCGAACAGGTTGAGTATAGCACAGACCGGTGCGCTGTCAATATTTGAACCTTCGAAAAACGTCCCTACGCCCTTTTCAATAAGAGACTATATGTCGGGGCTCGACGGGCGCTCCCGAATTTGGTGTACGAGCAGCTCGTGAACCGCCCGTACTTCGCATCTCAGTGGGAGTAAATACGCACCCACTGGCCACGCTGTTCCATCTCTGCCAGCAATCGCAGGTGGTAGCGGGCCACCAGAACCTGCGTTGCCACCTGCGGCTGATAATCGAAGTAGCGCCCCTGCACTCGCAGCCAGCCCGGAAAGCGCGTCACCCAGTTGCCGGGCGGCTCCCACTTGCGGGAATAGAGATAGACCAGGTCAAAAGACTCCGGCGGCACGCTCGCGAGCTCCTGCGGCGCGAAACCCTGCACCGGAGTGACGCGCAATGGCCTCGCAACATACCCGAGGAAAGGCTTACTGAGTTCGTCTGTAGCCGGCCACGCCGTCAAAATTCGCGGCTGGCCCGGCTGTGTTTCCAGAAAACGCGCCGACTGCTCGTGCAGCCGGACGAAGTCCGCGTACGCCAGGTTGTCCTCAAATGGAAACGGGTAGGGCGGGTTGATGAACCACGCCCAGGCAAAGCAGGCTGCGGCCACCGCCAAGATGAGCCGGGCCGGAAAGTGCGGCAAGCGCGTCACCAAGTGCACCGCGACGAGGTAGAACAAGGGCAAGACCGGCAGGAGATAACGGGGCAAAATGGCCCCGCCCACCAAGCTCAAGAGGAGCAAATAGACGGTCATGAGGCTAGCCGTCAGAAAAATGAAGCCCGGGGCACGGGACACGGAACACGGGACACGCGACACGCGACACGCGACACGGGTCTCTCCCGAGTCCCGGGTCCCGAGTTGCCCGTCCCGAGTTTCCTTCGGCTTTTGGGTTTCTCCCGTGTCCCGTGTCCCGTGTCCCGTGCCCCGTCTTTCCCACCCAAACCCCACCGCGGCGCCCGCCGTGAGCAGCCAATTGAATCCGCCGATAAAGAGCTCATAAGAGCGCCGCAGCAGGCTCCAGAAAACCCGCGCCGGGGAAAGTGTGGAATACAAGTTGTAGCTTAGATAGCCGCGGTTGCCCGTCCAGTAGCCCGTAACGTGGTGATAGTGAAGCGCCCAGGCCGCGAGCGGCACGAGCGGCGCAGCCAGCGCAGCCCAGCTTGCGGGGGAAGCCCGCCGCGCCGCCGCAGACCCGCGCCCTCTTCGCCACGCGTAGAGCCACGCGACGGGCAGCAGAACCACCGCGGTTTCCTTGCTGAGAACGGCCAACGAAGCCGCCAGCGCGAAGAGCCAGCTTTGGTCTCCAATCAGGAACAGGACCACTAAGGTTGTGAAAAGCGTGGCGGCAAGATCCAGGTGCACAAGGGTGCTTTGCGCGAAGAAGAGCGGCGAAAGCGCCAGCAGCAGCGCGCTCCAGGCGGCGACTTCAGGGCTGGCAACGCGCCGCCCCAGCCTGTAGAGCGTCGCGACCGTTGCCGCCGCGATCAGCGTCATTGCGCCGCGCGCCGCCCAGGCCGAATACCCGAGAAGGCGCCACGCGAGGCCCAGATAAATCATGACCAGCGGCGGGTGTCCCACCGGCAGCGTGGTTTTCGGAATCAGCATCCACGCGCGATAGAAGTCCAGCGCCGCCGGAATGTAATACCCCGCCTCGTCCCAGAAGTAAGGCAGCCGGAGGAGTGGCGCGTGCAAAAGGAGCAGCGCGACGAAGATCGTGAACAGAGCCGTTAGCGCCTTGGGTGCCGATCGCATAAGGGAGGTAATGTAACAGCAGATGCGAAACATGGGGGCGGTAATTTGAATTTAAATCGCTTGCCCCATTGGACCAGGGGAGACTGACAAGTCACCATTTCCTACCTTCGCCCCCCTCGGTTGCCGTGTTCGCAAAAGGTTATGCAGGTGCGCCCTTTAACTTTTGACTTTTGACCTTTGACTTTTGACTTTCTCTTACGGCCGCGCCGCCCTGCTCATGCGTCGTAAATTCCCGTGCGCTATAATAAGTGCCCTGCGAAAGTGGCGGAATTGGCAGACGCGCCAGACTTAGGATCTGGTCCCGCAAGGGGTGGGGGTTCGAGTCCCCCCTTTCGCACCAGGCTTTCCCGAAGTCTACAGTTGACAGTCGACAGTTAACAGTCAAGGCGCTCTCGGCATGGCCCTCCGGCGGCTGGTGGGCATCCTCCAGCCTACGTGGCTGCGCCTTGCCTTCGGCCTGTCCTACCAAATCCAAAGATGTCGAGTTGCGCCTTCGTCCGGCATTGCAAAGACCAGCCGAAGAGTGGAAGGTTGAAAACCAAAGGTCCAACTGGCAGTGGTGGGAATCTCCACACGCGTGTCCGTGCAGAGGACCGAGATAGGCTTTTTTCGCTGTTCCTACAGAGCGAGCACAACTTCCAGCGGCTGCTTTGGGGTGACGGCAATCTCGCGCTCAAGAGCCACCACTCGCCGCTGAGGCTCTTGTCTCAAGTCAGCCCGCAACTGCTCGGTCCCCAATCGCGCCGAGACTTTACTGAACTGGCCCTTGGTGAGGCCGTTCACGGCCAAGCGCTGCACAGCGATTGAGCCCTCGGCCACCTGGACTTGCACGCCCTGGCCCTGTGGTTTGAGCGTGTGGGTGAAGCTGCCCCATCCTGACGGGACCGACCAGAAGCAACGAAACGCCTGGCGGCCGGTACGAGGCATCAAAGTAAGTTCGCGCTGGGGAGCGTTATAGCGGAAACCACTCCAAGCCACAAAGCACGCCCAACTCGCCAGGGCGCGCGCGTAATGATGCCCGCACTCCTGCTCGTTCCAGGGATTTCGCCGCTCGCCGTCAAAGCGCCGGCGCGTGGATTCCACGATGTTGAGCGCCTCCGCGGTCATTCCTTCAAACGCCAGCGACGCCGCAAGCTGGTACTCCAATCCTGTCCATATCTCGCCGAAATAGGGAAAAGGAATTTCCGGACGTTTGCCCAGGGGATAAGTGGCCACCACGACTCCGCCCTCGTCGTTCAGTCCGTAAGTGCGCTGGAGACCGACATACTCGCTCAGGTTGGGCCGGTAGTTGCACTTATAAACCGACTTCAGCGTGGCACGCACATGCGCTTCCTGCAACAGATATCCCAGGCCCGCCACATGCGCCTGCATTTGGCCCAGCAACTGATCCGCCAGGCAGGCGTCACCCATCTGGTAATCCGGCGCAAGCGTGTTCGCGGCCCCCATGGTGTTGCGTAAGCCGGGGGCGATTTGGTCCGCCGGCCGCCCCTCGACTTTTTGAATGTAATACTCGCCGTTATAGAGGTTTTGATCGAACCAACTGCTGCCGCTCACAAAGAGCCGGTGATACTCTTCGGCCGAGTCCTGGTCCCCGAGGGCACGCGCGATCTCTTCACCCGCGCGCAACGCTCCCAGGTAATAGATCCCACAGAGAGGATTGGGGCCGTAGAACTCCACGTCGTAAGTGTTGTGCTGAATCCCTTCGGCAACCCCATCGCGGTTGGCGTCCCAACCGTTTTCAACCCAGGCGAATTCCAAAGCGCGCTTGGCGTTGGGCCACAATCGGCGCATCCAATCCGTGTCGCCGGATAATTTCCAGTCGCGGTAGAGCTTGATCAGGCAGCCCATCTGGCCGTCCGCAGCGGCCATTTGCCATATCTGCTTTCCATCCGGCAGATAGGAGCGGAAACCCATCAAACCGTTCGCATCGGTGTTGCGCAGGAATTCCGACTCGCGCAATGAGCGCGCCAGCGTGGGAAAGAGGTACGCCGTCGCCTGCTCATAGTTCCAAACGTGGGTGCAACTGCCGTGGCAGCAGCCCTTTTGATCATTACAACCTTCGAATCCGTGAAATTCACCATCTGCCGTCCGGAAGCTGGTGTTTACGCGCAGGGTGGAAAGCGTGCTGGTGGCGGCTTCCAGCACCGCCGCGCGGCGCTGCCTGCTGGGCGAATGGAGGGCTCGCGCATACGGAAGGAGGGCGGAGAGGTAGGGGTCGCCGCGGTCCGCTGTTCTGATTGGCGGATTCGGCCGGGGCTGAACCCTGTTCAGCCTGCAAGAAGGGCCGCCGTTGCTGAAAGTCCGCCAATCCCCATGGTGGACGACCGTTCGGCCTCCCAAATTCCCTCATCCTCTAGATCCGAGCCGCCGATAACGATATGGGGGTGTGTGGGCCGCACGATAGGGGGAATATGGAGCGCGGCGCAGCGCGTTGTGTCGGCGAAAAAATATGTAGGCGCCCGCGCCGCTGGCCCCGACACGCATGGTTGCGGCACCGCCGCGCGGCGCTGCCTGCTGGGCGAATGGAGGCTCGCGCTTACGGAAAGAGGAGCGCGGTTGCGTGTTTTCCTCGCCGATTCCGAAGCGCTGGTGCAGGGCACGTTGCATTGCAACGTCATTAGCAATTCGTTTGTGGCGATCGAGGTAGAAGGGCTGGTCGAAACCAATGCCGTAGTTGCGAAAGCACCAGTTGGGGCTGAAAACCACTTCGCCCGGTATGCCCGAGCTGTGCAAACACGAAAGATTACTTCATAACTTATACCGCCCAAAGCGGGCCCGCTATCAATATCTTCACAGCTTCTTAGGGATGGGCGGCATACTCCTCGTACTTCTCCGCCACGCGAGCATCCTTATAGTTACCTTCATGGATCAGCACGCGGTAGCGAAACCGCACCACCTGCCCGGCGGGAATCGTGTAACTGCCGTCTTGAGCCGGCTTGCTCGTGAGTTCATCGAGGTAGAAGGGATTCGCGGCGACCAGGCCGTAGCCGCGAACAAACCACGTCGTGGGGTGCCGAAAACTCGTGGGACTGTCGAAAACCGCAATACCGAGGGGCTGGCCACCGATGACGCCGTCGTCATTAACCCAGTTGGCCCGCTTGCCCCGGATTTGCCCCTCCCCTTCGCCGCCTTCCGAGTTCACCATGTGACCGTCTGGAGCGTCCAGCTCCGGGGCGACCCGAATGGCGAACCCAGCCTCTTTGGTATCGCCGAGTCTCAGTGCGCCATGGTTGGCCCGGATCACGAGCTCGCAGTCGATAACGCGGGAGTGCGGGTCGCCGCGAAAGATAAACTGCTGCGTTTCTTCTCCCAACGCTTTCTGATCGCCCACCAGGTCGAAGCTGGCGCGAATTACGCCCGAGCCGGATCCGCCGCGCATCTCGTTAACCTTGCGCACGACCATTCGCCCCCAGCGTGTATGATCTGCGGAGGGGTGTCCGTAATACTTCGCAAAGACCTCCTCGGTCCACAATCCGTAGCCGCCTATGTCTTCGTGCCCGAAGTACATCGGCCGCTGGTGCGGCTCCAGGCTGCGATCATGCTCATGGGCGGGGGGAATCGTATTACCGATGGGGAAGGCGCGGGTGACGATCTCGCCGTGTGCGTTGCGCAGAGGCTCTAGATAGGCTTTGGCAGTGCTGGGATCGAAATGATAAGTGGTGAAGGGTTGGCCTCCGATCGAGACCTCGATGTCATTTCCCTGTCGCGTGAAGCTTACCGCTTCTGCCTGGCCACGGCCGGGCACCGGTTGAAGCGCGATGACCACCCACATCAAAAGTAGCTTCACTGTCTTGGTTTGCACGCGTCTACCCTCGCGATGAATTTCTCCACTCCGACTTAGAGGCAGGGTCTTCCGCCGCGCTCACTAGCATCAGTCTGGTTGGAACTAGAGAGAATAGTTTTTCAAACGGCCCTTCTCCGGCGAGCACAGAACGCTAGGGCCGCCGCCCCGTCCCCAAGCCACGCGCTACCAGGATCTCAGGGACAATCACGTCCTGCGGCTCCAGGAGAAATTATCGTCCAGCACCGGCGCAAAGCTCAGCAATCTTCCATAGACTGCTACCGCGCGCCGGCCAGAACAATACTCACACTAAATCAGTACTTTCGTGTTGCCTCCCTGCTCCAGATTGATATCCATATTAGGTTTATTGCTTTTCCAGGCGCCTGCCGTGAAATCCGGCACATCGATTGAATTCGAGCGATTGAGCACGGACCATTGGCTCAAAGGCACAATGCAACTCCAGGCTGCGGCATCGTAGACATCCATGTCGAGTGGCAGACCATTGCGCAGGCAGTCGATCAGGCGCCAGTCCTCCAGCAAGTCCGTGCCGCCCTCACTAGACTTGAGCTGTATGGCCACATCGGACAGCTTTCGGGTGATTTGCGGGGTATATTTATCTTCTAGCTCTTTGAATTGCTCCTGCGATACCCACCTCATGTTGCCGACTGCAAGCCTGGGGGCTAGTGGATATTGGAGGGCTGCGCCTTTGGTTCCGTAAATACCGTGGATGTAGGTTTCCGGCGACGGGTCGGTAGCATCGTGCTGCAGCATAATCGTGCGTCCCATCGTGGTGCGAATGAGCGTAACATTCATATTGCCTCTGTAGTTATCTGCCGCAAAAGGCTTGTAGAAATCATCCGTGGCGGCGAGCTCCTGGGCTTTGGCTTTCATCATAAAATCATTGCTCTCGATAGAAACCAGGAATTCAAATTTGTCGCCCCGGTTAATGTTCATGATCGAGCTTACCGGTCCCAGCCCATGAGTCGGATATATATTTCCTCGTCGCGAAGCATATTGTTTGAGCCACCACATATCCCAATAAAAGGTTTTCGAGAAATTGTTGGCCATCTTGCTTGAGTTATAAGCGCAGTCGCCATGCACCACCTCGCCGAATCCACCCTGCCGCGCCATATTAAGAGTCAGAAGATGGAATGGCATATAATTGACGTCTTCCGACATTTTGCAGTGTCGCCGCGTCTTTTCGGCTGTTTCCACCAAATCCCAGCACTCTTGAATAGTTGCGGCCGCCGGACAGGCAGTAACAACATGCTTGCCGTGGTTCATGGCATAGACCGCCATCACCGTGTGCATGTAGAAAGGCGTGGTAATGATGACCAGGTCTATGTCATCCCTTTCGCAAACACGTTTCCAATCTTCAGCGCCAGAGTAAACATCAGGATCATGCTTTGTTCCGGCCAGCCGCACCTTTGCCGCCTGAACCTTATCCGGCCTGATATCGCACAAAGCTTTAAACTCAGCGCCCTCAACGTGCCTCATGTTATCGATATAGTTCGGCCCGCGGTTGCCCGTCCCAATGATCGCTATGCGCACTTTTTCAATTGGCGGCGCGGCAAAGCCCGACATATTGAAGCGTTGCACATGCGCTTTTTCAAGCTGTTTACTCAGACGGGCTGTATCCATCTCACCATTAAGAGCCATCGCCTGGGTTGACCTCTGGAGGATTCCGCTTCCGGCCAAACCCAATCCGATTAGGCCGGTTTTCTCAAAGAACTTTCTTCGGTTGTTTTTCATTGGATTTCTCCTATATTTATTTGCGCGTTCCCTCTGCCTCCTGTCCCCACCAGTACCACCCGAAACTTGCCGCTGCCTTTCGGTTTGGCGGCAGCCTCCTGAGCTGATGCTGGCGGAGCCAAGCCGACGCCGGTGGCCGCCGCGGTCAAAAACTCACGCCTTCCTAAATGAGATGCTTGCTTATCTATTAGTCTGTCCTCCTTTAGTATTTGTTCCGAGTAGAGCCTGGGGATAGCGTCTGTCTGGTGATTTGCCCAACCTGGGCGCGAGGACAGGCCGTAGTTCGCATCTGCCACGCGGCGACCCGCGCTCTGCCCGAAGCTGGCTTGGCACTAAGGGCAGGGGGTAAAGGACCGGCCATGGTCAGAAAAGGACAGCTGGCTGGTCGGCCCCCGGGTGCCAACGCCCGTGACCCCTCTGAACGAGATGTCCATGCGTGTACCAACAAACTCCCTGCCCGCGCACCCAAGTCAAAAAGTGTACCTCAGCCCGAACTGCAAGATCCGTGGACTGACGTCACTCTGGATCTCCCCAAATGTGGCCGAGCTCTCGGTGAGGTTCGGCAGGCGGAAATTCGGGTGGTTCGTAAGGTTAAAGAACTCGAAGCGTAGTTCGAGACGTTGCTTCTCCGTGAAATTGAAGTATCGACTCACCTCGGCGTCGATGTCAAAATAGCCGGGCCCCACCAGCGAGTTTCTTCCAACGTTGCCAAACGTGCCGATGGCATTAGGAGTAAACGCGGCGGGGTTAAGCCACTGAAGGGTACTCATGTTCTCTTCGTAAGGGTCCACCCCGGGGACCGCGTTCGGACGGTCGATCCCAGTACCGCTCCGAGAATTGTCGACGCCCACCAGGGGATAAGACCACAGCCCGCTATGGAGCGAAAAAATCGGAGAGAGCTGCCAGTTCCCCACCAGCCAGTTGGTCCGCCGATTCGCAAACCGGGGAGTTTCAGCAACGAGGGATAGATTGAAGACGTGGAGGAGATTGTAACTGCAATTACCGCGCGAGGCATTTCGATCGTTTGGGTTCTGCATATACGACCCGAAGTCACCGTTGCTATCCCACTCAGAGATACAGTGGGAGTAAGTGTAATTCGTGAGAACCGTGTAATGTTGCTGAAAACGGCGCTCGGCTTTAACCATAAGCCCATTATATTCCGCGTTTGCCCCGTCATCTAAATGATAAACGTTCGAGTACTTGGCGCCGGTGACGGGGTTCAGCAGGTAGAGCACGCGCCTCTGATTGGTATTGCTAATCGTCGAACAAGGCGCGCCGTTGCACGTTCCCGGGATATATACCGCCGCGTCCTGATCTTCTCCGGTCCAGATATGCGTGGTCTTGTTGCCAATGTAATTCGCCGAAAGCAGCCAACCTTTGCTCAACTGGACCTGATAACTGAAGCTCCACTGCTGCACGTAAAGAGTGCTAACATTTACGGGAAGGTTATAGTACGAGGCTTCCGAGGGAAAGACAAAGTTCTTGCTCGGGGGGGAAGGCAGCGGGAAGGGGTTGCCACCAGGATATGCTGCGAACGGATTCGTTAGGCCTGCCGGGGGGGCCAAAGTGATGTTGTTCGACCACGGAGCGTCGCCAGTTGGCCGCTCCGGGAAGTTCTCGGTCGTGATCGGATCATAAATCAAGCCATAGCCAGCGCGAATCGCCTGGCGCCCGCTGCCCGTGGGATCCCACGTTAACCCCACACGAGGTTCGAGGTTCCTAAGTTGGCTGTATGTCACGTTCGTCGGTATCCCCGGGTCACCCGGGAAGAATAAGCCCGGCGGAGCGTTCACGAACTGGGTTGACACCTCGCCCGCCATGAATGCAGTCTCATTAAAGTGTTGCATCCGGTTGCCGATTTCACGCGAAGGCAAGTAAGGTTCCCACCGCAAACCAAGCTGCACATTCAGTCGCTTAGCGAGCCGGACATTGTCCTGAGCATACATGCCAATATAGTTGTGCCGGGAATCGTATAGTTGGGGATCCGAATCACTAAGACTGCTGGGCAAACCGAGCATGAAATCAAGGAGTCCATCACCAGAGAACCCCCCGTTAAAACTGAAATCGCCATTGCCATTACTAAGATTATCAAAGTCGAAACGATAGTGAACCCACTCCCCGCCAACCGTGATGTCATGCCGGCCATGAGTGATATCCAGGTCATCCGCAAACTGAAATTCCCCTTGGCGGAACCAGGCCGTAGCACAAGTGCCGCAGCCGATACTGAAGTATCCAGTGACGCCCAGTTCCATGAAATTCGGGTCCGTCTGGTAAATGTTAACTCCAACGGCGTTGAAATTGGGCACAGCAGGCGACGCTCCACGCGTAATCGCCATTCGTGTAAAAGTGATATGGGCGGAATTCACCGCGGTGGGACTCAGCGAATAGGTATCCCCCACCACCATTGACTGGGCGCGGTCTAGAATTCCGGCCTGGGTGGTGAGCAGTATGTTGCTGCTGCTATACTGGCCCGGCAGGGCGTAATCTGCCAAGAAGTAACGGCCAAAGAAATTGTGCTTGGCGCTCTGGTTCCAATCCACGCGACCAACATACTGACTTTCCCCTGTCGGCGCCGGAATCGCATACGTTACCTTGCCGCAGGGATTACTGGCGGCGGGCACGTATTTGAGAATGTTCAGCGCCTGTTGGTTGAAAAGCGTTGGGCTTACGAAGTCATTGGCGAACACCTGGCCAGTGGAAGGATTCGTGATCGTGCGTGGCTTACCGCTCGACTGGCAGGTGGCGGACTCCAAAGTGCTGAAATCTCCGGTCAGCACCGCCGAGGTGGGCACGAAAGAGATGGTCGAGGGGGGGGCCGTCCGGACGCGGGTATCCTGGTACCCAAAAAAGAAAAACAGTTTGTCCTTCAGGACCGGCCCACCAATCGTGCCGCCAAACTGGTTCCTTTTTAGCGTGTCCTGCTTGGCTGCGAAGAAATCGCGGGCGTTGAAGTCCCCATTACGCACGAACTCAAAGGCATCCCCGTGGAAGCGATTGGTGCCGGATTTGGTGACGGCGTTGACCGTGGCCCCGGGACCCATCCCATAGCGCGCCCAAACGGTGCTGGTCTGAACGCTGAATTCCTGAAGGGCATCCGGGAGGGGCAGGGGGAGATTCACGCCGGTAAAAGCATCCATATGCGTACCGCCGTCCAACAGATAATTCGTCCCATTAGCTTCTCCCCCCGCAACCGAAATGGAATCCGCACTGTAGTAACTTTTGCTGCCGGTCAAATTGTAGTTCGCCTGGGGACTTAGCGAGAGAATGTCGTTTGCTGCGCCAGCCAGCATAACCAGTTGCGTGGCCACGCGGCCGTTCAAAGGCAGGTCCATCATGCGCGCTTGATCCACCACTTGCGAGGTCGAGGTTTCCTGCGTTTGCACCATATTCGCATTCGCTTGTATCTCAACTTGCTGAACCACCTGTCCGAGGGGCAGCCTGACGTCAATGGCGGGGTTATCGTTGACCTGAAGAACGATTCCAGTCTGCACCCAAGTTTGGAAGCCGCTGGCCTGGACTTCCAGCCTGTAAGGTCCAACCGGAAGGTCCGGCAACGCATACGTCCCCTCCGAGCCGCTGAAGGTTGTGCGAACAAGATTTGTCTGCGTCTGCATAGCTATTACCTTCGCATTCGGCACGGCTGCACCGCTGGGATCGGTGACCGTCCCGTGGATTCGGGCGCCGGCGACCGCCTGTGCCCTCATCGAGACAGGATTAATCAATACGAGTAGAGCCAAACCGGCAAGTGTTAAAAGGGCTGGTATTCTTCCTCGAATTCGTGCCATAGCTTTGTCCTCCATTTGAACGATGTCGTTCACTGACTGACATCAGGCCTCACTATAAGATTCGCACGCTCTATACCAGAGTCTTGGCATCATGTCAAGAAATTTTTTTCACAATTATGAATAATTTCTGAATCCATCCCAACTGGCCGACATCCTCGGTCAGCATCCAAAGCGACTCGACGCCGTTCCGCTAATCCTATGTTTATAAAGGACTTTATGTCTGAATGAACCGGCAAGTTCCCCCTGGCGACAGTGAGCGGAGAAAAGCTGCTAGCTAGCGAAAGTCCCGAATTAATGGATAGTTGCATGAAAAATTTCTTGACACGCTCCTCGGCATTTGTTAAAAGTTTTGGCGGCCATCGAGAGGGGGATGGAAGCATGGCAAAGAAGGGCACATTCCAGGAGGTAGCGAGGCTTGCAGGTGTTAGTGGGCCGACGGTGTCCCGCGTGGTCACTGGACGTGCCCGCGTCAGCCCTGAGATCGCAGACCGCGTTAAGAGGGCGGCCCAGCAACTTGGCGTCGACCTGTTTCGCGGAGGCCGATCGAAGGTTATCGTTTTCGTTTTGAGCAACCGCGACATGCTGCGTTCCTTCCATTCGCACATCCTGGTAGGCACTGAGGCTTATTGCGCGGCGCGCGGGTGGAACACCCTTTTCCTTACTCTTCGGTACCTGGCGGGTGTTCCCTGGAAGGATCTGCATCTCCCGCCCATTCTGGAACGCCGCGACGCTGTCGGCGGATTTGTCGTTGCGGGAACGAATTTCAAGAATTTCCTGAATTTGCTCGACCACAAGGGCCTTCCGTTTGCGGTTTTGGGCAACAACGTCGTGGGCGAGTGGAAACCTGACGCGCATGACGTGGTGTGGTTTGACGATATCCAAGGCGCTTATGAAATGACCCACTACGTATTGTCTCTAGGCCATCGCGACCTCTGGTATGTTGGGAATATGCACCTCCCCTGGTATTTGCGTCGCTACAAAGGGTACGCGCGCGCCATGGAGGAAGTAGGTCTGAGCCCGCGCGTTAGCGACATCGACTCCGACAACAACGGGGACATCGGCTTTCTCGCCACCAAGTCCATCCTGGCCCGGCGGCAGCCGGTGAGCGCGATTTTCGCCGGCGCCGATTGCGCGGCCGAAGGGGTTTACAGGGCGCTAAGGGACAGCGGTTTGCACACCCCCCAGGACATCAGCGTAGCCGGATTCGACGACATCGAAGCCGCGATTCTTCACCCTCATCTGACCACGGTTCGCGTCTTTACCGAGCAGGTGGGCAAACGCTTGGCAGAGATGGTGCTCAAGAGGATTGAATCTCCGAGCGCGGCCTCCCGGCAATTTACTATTCCTACGCAACTGGTCAGGCGGGAGTCTTGTAAGCCGCCATCCGCTGCCAAGGAGACCTATGGCGGCGAGCGCTTATTGCAGCCAGAGTTGACACCTGCGCGTTAATTTGTCCAAGAGCGGAGACAAGTCATAAGGCAAAAGGTAAAGCCACTTGCGCGACCGTTGGAGAACAGCCATGCGACTCCTTGCAATCCTCTTGCTTTTATCCTCGATGGTTTGCGCTCAAAGCAAGGAAGATCCCTTATAAACTGAGCGCTAATTTTGCTAAGCCCGATATCATCGCACTTGGTGTTCGTATGGGGAATCATGAGGGATTCGCTGAACGCGCGGGCAGAGCAAGCGTGGCGCGGAGTTGTCCTTTAACTCCGCTGCTCTTTGCCTTCCCCATAATGGGCCGCAGACTTCAAGGACAAGTCTGCGTCACAACCCCCTTGCGGCCAGCTTGGCCAGATCCATGGGCAATCCAAAAGACAATCGATAGTCGATAGTTGAAAGTTAAAAGTTGAAAGTCCAGAGCAAGGATCTCGGGGACGGGGACAGACGGGAAGTTACACCGGTTTTTTTGTCCGTGTTCCGTGACTCGGGGGAACCCCGACTTTTTGTGCTGGCGCCACATCGGCATGTCCAGGCAAGCGCCGGGTTCTGCCGCACCGCAATGTGCAGGGGCGCTCGACCAGAAACCTATGTAACGTCCCGTCTGTTCCCGTCTTCCCCCGACTTCCCCAGCAGCGGCCCCGGCAACTTCTGGCTCCAGGGCGGAAGCGCCGATGCCGCCTTTACCTTCTTCCACGGCTTGGGGGTGGCCGCAGACTTGACGCTTGGCCATGCCTCCAATATCTCCGCGGGGGTGGACGTGAGCACTATGGCGCTCATGGAGGGGGCCCCGCTACACCTTCCGCATCGGCACGAAGCATGAAAGCAAGCTGTTCGGCGAAGCGCTGTTTGGCGGCGTATACGCTTTCAACAGCCTCTTCCCGAACTCGACCGGAGTGGAAACCAGCGCCAATGCTTTCTCCCTGCAAGTGGGCGGAGGGTTGGACATCGCCGTCTCGAAACACTTCGCCATACGAGCCTTCCAGGCCGACTTCGTTCGCACCAGCCTGCCTAATAATGGCACCAACACCCAGGACTACCTGCGCCTGGCCTTTGGCGTGTCCTACCAAATTCAAAGACATTGAGCTGCGCCTTCGTCTGGCATTAGAGATTGCGTGACAGCCGGTGAAACTCGGTTGCAGCGACGCTCGCGCCAGATGTAGCACGGGCATCCGAAGGTGGGAAAAAATGGTTTCGAGCCACCGATGAACATGGATCAGCACGGATAAGTCCTCTGCTTTGATTCGCGTGATTCCGTGTTCATCCGTGGCCCTGGATTTTTTCACAGCTTCTCCTGCCTGTGTCGATCACCGCCAGGAACCCGATGCATTGGGGCAGGTCGGCCGTGCTACGGTTGTCAAACAGACTCGCATTGCGGAGACGAGCCGAAGAGTCGAAGGCTGAAAGCTAAAAGTCCAAAGCGAGGGCTTACTCCCGCTTTGTTAGCCCCCAAGTCTTGAGTCCCGAACCCCGAACCCTGGATCCCGGACCCCGGACTCCGACCCCCCCATCCCGAGCCCCGAATCCCGAGCAGTAGGCAAATTGTCGCTCCACCAGGGGCGGCTGCTGCCAAACAACATTAAGAGATGATCCGTATAAGTTACTGAAAACAAAAGGCAGTAAAAATTACGAAACGGATAAGATCATGAAAATAAAAGAGTTGTTTTATCGCATGGGCATTCTCCGCTAAGAGCGTGCAAGCGTGGCTTATCCCGCACAGGGGCACGAGGTGTTCAATATCCAGCGCAATTGCCTCTTGTCCAACTTACTCCTGCTGAGCTCCTCCCGCTTCGGCCAGGTATCGAACTTCTTACAGCTTTGCGGCGTTTCCGCCAGATGGATACTGCCTTTCTGGAAATCATCTTTGCCTTTTGTGTTACACTGCGCCTGCTTGACGTGCTCATTAACCTGTTATGCCCCGAGCTGCTGAAGCTAAGCAGAAGCTCCGTGAAATTTGCCGCATCGCCGCGCGTGTCTTCTACGCGAAGAGCTACGACGGCGCTTCGATGCAGGACATCGCGCAGGCCGTGGGCCTCACCAAGGCAGGTCTTTATCATCACGTGGGCAGCAAGGACCGCCTGCTGTACGAAATCCAGAACTACGGAATGGATATCCTGGATGAGACCGTGCTCGCGCCCCTCAAGGACATCGCCGACCCCCGCGAGAAGCTTCGCCAAACCATCATCGGCCACATCGACCTGATCGTGCGCGCGCGCGACCAGGAAATCACTGTGATTCTGCATGAAAACCGCTCGTTGAGCGGCCCCCTGCGCAAAAAACTAAACGCCCGGAAACGCGACTACATCGATTACCTCGTCGATCTGATCAGGCGCGTGCAAGAACAGAGCGGCAGGCCGCCCCAAGTCTCGCCACGGCTGGCCGCCTTTGCCTTGCTGGGAATGATCAATTGGCTCTATCAGTGGTACAGCGCCGAGGGAGCCGTCAAGCAGGACGAACTCGCCCAAATCTACACCGACTTCTTCTTTCGCGGACTCCTCGGAACAACTTAGCCGGGATTTCTCCGTGCGCCCCAAGAGCGTCGATCGCTAGGCGGTGAAAGACCAACGCCGATGCGGCTCCTGCGGCACAGCAGCGCTACGCGACAGCATTCCCAGCGTTTCCACGACCCTCACGGATTTTCTTGCCGATTTCGCCCGAAGCTGTGTAGGATGCTTTTGCGGCCGCTGAGCACTCACGCTCCGCGGTCCGCGTGACAGGGCGGAATCCATGCTCCCTATATTTCCGAGAGGTTGCTGAGGAGTGACGGGCACGAACTCCAGTCTCGACACACGCGTCGGGGTGGTGCTGTTTCAGTTGGGCGGGCCCGACTCCCTCGAGGCCATCGAACCTTTTCTCTATAATCTGTTTTGCGACCCTGACATCTTCGACTTCCCTTTTGCACAACTGGCGCGCGAGCCCCTGGCGCGGCTGATTTCCTCACGGCGCGCGGGCAAAGTCCGCAAGCATTATCAAGCAATCGGCGGCAAGTCACCCATTGGCGAGGTGACGGCGCGGCAGGCGCGGGCGCTGGAGTTGGAACTCAGCAAATCGTTCGCGGCGCGCGTGGTGGTGGCCATGCGTTATTGGCATCCGCTGACGGAAGCGGCGATTCGCGAACTTACGGCTTTCGCCCCCGAGGAGATTGTCCTGCTGCCGCTCTATCCCCAGTATTCTTCCACCACCACGGGCAGCAGCCTGAACGAGTGGCAGCGCCAGTTTCCACGCCAGCAAGCGGCGACGGTACATGTGGTGCGCGATTTCCACAATTATCCCATCTACCTCGACGCGCTGGTGGAGCGCATCGAGCAGGGCCTCGTACGTTTTCGGCGCTCCAACGGCCACGCCGCGCGCGTGCCCTCCGACGTTCACCTGCTTTTCAGCGCGCACAGCATCCCCACCCGGGTGATCGAGCGCGGTGATCCTTACCAGGCGCAGATCGAAGCGACCGTGAAGGGGGTGATGGAACGCGGGCTCTGGCCCAACCCGCACAGCCTCTGTTATCAGAGCCGTGGGAAAGCGCTTTGCCGCATCCTGGGCGAGCGCCTCCCCTTGCGGGACGTCTCCCAACATGGCCATCGCCATGGCCTCACCCAAGGTGGCCCAACGAGTTCGCGCCATGGCCATGGCTTTGGCCACCTGCTCGCGCGCTTGGGGGATATTCCCGAACAGTGCTTCCACCATCGATTCGGACGCCAAGAACCAGGCGGCGTTTTCTTTGAGGTCGGCGTGCGCGGCCATCTCTGTCGCACGCCGGTAAAGCTCTCGCGCCTTCCGGAGTTTCCCGTAATAGGCTTCCGTCTGGGCCTGATCAAAGAGGGCGAAGGGCTCTTCCGGCCTGCCCGCGGCCCACGTGGCGTAGCGGCGCATGCCCTCCGCATCACCTTCCGCGAACGCAATCAGATAGAGGGGCTGGTGGACATAATAAGTATCGAATTTCTTGGCGAGCGCCTGCGCCAAAATCGCCTTAGCCTCCGCAGGTCGGTTGAGGTCTAAGTAAAATGAGGCCACATTCGAGTAACTAATGCTTCGATCGGGTTGCAGCCGCAAGGCCTCGAGGCCCTCATCGAGGGCTTTCTCGAACTGCCCGATCTGATCGTAGACAATCCCCAGGTTGGTATGCGCCACGTCGTCTCGCGGGTATGCCTGTATCCACAGGTTGTAAGTCTCGATCGCCTTGTCCAATTCCCCCGTCACCCAACCGTAATACCTAGAAGTGATACTGAACCTTTCCCGTTCGCTAACCCGCTCGCGAAGCTCGAACGCTTTCGTCAAATTCTCGTCGAACAGTTGGTTCTCATTGAGGTTGCCGTATTTCGTTGCCAGTGCCACGTACGCCATAGCGAAATTGGGGTCCAGTTCGATGGCGCGCTTGAAGAACGGGATTTGCTCGAACTCCGATACCTTCCCCTCTCGTTCAAGTCCCGAGTTATAAGCCTGGAACGCTTCCAGAGACGAGGTGGTAGCTTGTCGAATCGGCGTATCGAATTTTTCAATGGACGCTAGTACTTGCTTGGATTAATTCGCGCATTTTTAAATCGTTGAAAACAAAGCGCGACCTGCAGCCACTTACGAGCGCTAATTAAATCAAGCAAGTACTAGGGACTCACCCAACTTGCCGCGAAGATTCGTTGACGCCTTGTCCAACGCCTCGAGGACCCCTTCTTTGCTGGATGCCTCGATCTGTTGGTCGGCCAACGATTCGCCGGTGCGGCTGTTCACGGCGCCCAAAGTGATGACGTAATGGCTGCCCAAGGGCGCAATTTGGCCTGTGACCATGGCCTTGATGCCCTGCCGGGCACAAATCTCGCGCCCGATCTCCGTCGTCACCTGCTCGTCGGGCGAACGGTTCATCATGCGCAGTGTCTCTCGGATCCGGTCATCGGGGAAAACATTGAGAAAGGGCGACTCGCGTAACTTGATGGCCAGGGCCCGCTTGAGCAGGCCGTCGAAGGTCGCGTCGCCCGTGGTATTAACGAAGTCGGTGAGCAAGATAAAGTCCCTTTCGGTGAGCGGCGCGCGCCGCCAGGGCAGGAATCGGTAGGCGGCTGCCCCCAGCGCCAGGACCACGACCGCCACCACGATACCCACAACCGCCTTGCGTCGCTTAGCTAGCGCGGCAACGATCTCACTATCTGAACCCCTCTCTGCGACCGCCGCAGACGCGGCGATCCTCTCTCCGCTTGCAGGGCCGGGTGCTGCCATTCCGCTGGGAGCGGGCACAGCGGCAGCGTTGACGCTAGCCGCGCGCCCCGAATCCGTATCACGTTTCAGGCGTTTCAGGTCGGCGCGAAGTTCGGACGCATGCTGGTAGCGAACCTCGCGGTCCTTCTCCAACGCCTTGTTGATGATGCGTTCCAACTCCGTTGGCAGTTCGGGATTCAGCCGCACCGGCGCGGTAGGGGCGTGGTGCAGAATCGCGTCAAAGATGAGCGCTGACGTGGTGCCGGCAAAAGCCTGGCGGCCCGTCGCCATCTCGTAAAGCACTACACCGAAACTGAAAAGGTCCGTGCGTGCGTCGAGGTCTTCGCCGCGCGCCTGCTCCGGCGACATGTAGGCGATGGTCCCCATAGTCGCGCCCGGGCTGGTGAGATGCTCGGGTTCGATAGTGGCAGTGGGCAACTCCGAGGGTCCAGCCATTTCCACCACCCGGCTGGGATTTCGCGCCAGCTTGGCCAAACCAAAGTCTAGGATCTTCGCCTGGCCGCGCTGGGTCACGAAAATGTTCGCGGGCTTGATGTCTCGATGGATAATCCCTTTCGCATGGGCCGCGTCCAGCGCATCGGCAATTTGAATAGCCAGATCCAGCAGTTCCTCCGTCTTGAGCAGTTTCCCGGCAAGGCGCTGCTTCAGGGTCTGTCCCTCCAGCAACTCCATTGCGATGAAGGGCTGCCCTTCGTGCTCGTCAATATCATGAATGGTGCAGATATTAGAAGCTATTTCAAAACCCTCCGTAACACGATCATGAAGCAGGCGATATGAAAGAAAGCTTGATAAATCGTAAGCGAGCGGTCATAGCGAACCACCAGTCGGCGGAAGTTGCC
>Ga0326727_10006577_pt1 | contig 31727 bp, 27 predicted proteins | sample MB2enrmetagenome_FD_207643 | JGI IMG/M metagenome (GOLD analysis project Ga0326727, IMG submission 207643) | Lab enriched peat soil microbial communities from McLean, Ithaca, NY, United States - MB29MY | ecosystem: Environmental > Terrestrial > Soil > Wetlands > Peat | place: USA: New York...
TGAAGTTGCCTTTGCCGGCGACGATCTGGTCGATCTGCCGGTCATGCGCCTGTGTGGGCTGGCAATCGCCGTGCCTGATGGGCGCGATGACGTGAAGAGCGAAGCCCACATGGTGACTCAGCGGCCAGGCGGACAGGGCGCCGCCCGCGATGCCATCGAGTACATCCTCCGCGCGCAAAACAAACTCGATGCGGCCAAGGAGGCCTATCTGCGGCGCGCGTAAGCGGGCCAGAAAGCCGGGTGAAACTGGGATTTGTATTGGGGTAGGAACATTATCGTTCCGCAACTTTTCAATAAAGTGATTGGATTTTGTCGACCCCCACTCTCAAGAACCGGCCGCCTACTGGAGCCGGCGTTACTCCAACTCGGCTGAAACCGTGTAGGCTCCATCCGAGGCATCCCACGAAATCCTCAGCACATTGGCCTTGCAGCAGACCTGACAGTCCTCGACATAGCTTTGTCGCGGTCCGGCGAAGGCATCCACGATAATCTCGTTCCACTCTCCGCACCCGGCGCATTGGAAACCTGAGGTCATAGGGTTCGTCGCCTTCGTCCGTAATGGCAAGCGATCCCCCTGCCGGCGGTCCGATCGCCGCGACTGACACACTCTTCCACTACCGTTCGATGTACGATTATGCCGGCCTTGTTAACTCCTCAAAAGGGAAAACCATGACCTTCGACAACATCTATCTGCTGCACGGCAAAGGTGGGAGCCCTGAGGGCAGCGCCAAGCAACTTGAGGAGGTATTGCGACGGGAGATTGGCGTCGGCGTCTCCTCAACCTTGTTCCACCGTCCCCGGCTGTTGCACTCGAACCCGGACATAACAACGGAGGCCTCGCTGGCTGATTTTCAGGCGAAAGACGTGCCGGTCAATTCGGTGTTAATCGGCATCAGCCTTGGTGGGCTTGTCGCCGCCAAGTTGCAGGAGGAAAGCCGGGAGAACCTACACGTCATCTGCATCAACTCTCCCACCTGGGCGGATGGTGTTCGACTGGAGAAAAAAATGCCGAATCGTTTGGCCTTCTATTCTTCCAGGGACGAGGTGATCGCAGGCAGGACCTCCGACTGGCCAACGCTGGCGCAGGCCTTCGATCTGCCATGGCTGACGCACGACACGGACGCCCACAAGCTGGCGCTGGCGCGGCTCGCCGTTACCTATCTCCAAGGCGGCGATGTTGCGGCCGCAGTGCGCGACAGCGAACGAAATCAGGGAGTGGGGCATTAAGCCCTTATTTCTCTCCGCACAGTTCCGTCTCAATCAGCTCACACAGGATGTGTCCGGTAAGAATGTGGGCTTCCTGAATGCGGGGAGTGTCTCCGGAGGGGATGCAAATGCAGTGATCGACAAGGCTGCGCAGCTTTCCACCGGTGGCGCCGGTCAGTCCGATGGGGATCATTCCTTTCGCACGCGCGGATTCCGCGGCGCGCAGCATATTCGGGGAGTTCCCGCTGGTGCTGATGCCGAAAGCCACATCACCGGCGACCCCCAGTCCCTGAAGCTGGCGCGAATACACCTCGTCAAAGGAATAGTCGTTGCTGATGGCGGTGAGCGCCGACATATTATTCGTCAGAGTCCAGGCCGCCAGGCTCTTCCGGTTCAGGAGATAGCGCCCGGCCAGTTCCGCGGCCAGGTGCTGGGCATCGGCGGCGCTGCCGCCATTGCCATAGAAGAAGATCCTGCCTCCGGCACGAAGGGACCCGGTCATGGCCGCAGCCACCCGCTGCACCGTCTCCCGGTAAGCGGCATCGTTTAACAGGCTTTCGACGGTCGTCAGGTGATTACGAATTCGATCTGCAATCATCGACTGCACTTGCATGGGATCAGTCATCACGCAGCAATTGTATTGACTGTGAGGACCCTGGAGCAATCCGATACCGCATAGACACCAGGGTAATTTGGATAACTGGCGGGGAACCATGAAAAATGAATAACTGGTTTTCCTCTGTGTCCTCTGTGGTGAACGGGACGCTACTTCGTCACCACCGGTTGACTGCGGAGGTCCATTTCCGCACGCGCCAACTGTTCTTCCATGTCGATCTCGACGTGGAAGCCGAGCCGCTTGCAGATGGCGCGCATCTCCCGGTTTTCCGCCAGCATGGTGGAGACCACGCGATCGACGCCTTCGGCGCGGGCGATGGCCAGCAGGCGGCGGAAGAGTTCGCTGCCCAAGCCCTGGTGCTGGTAATCGTCGCTGATCAGGACGGCGCATTCGGCTTCGTTGATGCCATGCTGCTTGCTGAGGCGGCCCACGGCCAGAATCTCTTCCTCGCGGCCGTCTTCCGGATTCTTGCGCACCACCACCAGCGCCATTTCGCGGTCGTAATCGATAAAGCAGATGCGCGTCAGCCGCTCGTGGGCAACGCGCTGGCTGAGCTTCAGCGGCTGGAAGTAGCGCAGATAGACGCTGCGGTCGCTCAGCCGTCCGTGGAAATGGATCATCAGCGGCTCATCTTCCGGACGAATGGGACGGATCGTAACCGGCGTGCCGTTCTTAAGCTTCCAGTCCCAGACGTATTGCGTGGGATACGGCCGGATGGCGGATCGCGGCAGCTCCGCTTCTTTCATTTCCGCGGAATGCAGAATCACGCGCGCATCCAGCGCCATGAGTTTGTCGGGGGAGGCCAGCAGGGGATTGATGTCAATTTCCTTGATCCACGGCTGCTCGACCACCAACTGGCTGAAGCGCACCAGCAACTGCTCCAGGCCATCCAGATCGACCGGCGGACGGCCGCGCGTACCTTTCAGCGCCGCATAAATCCTGGTTTGCTCCATCAGGCGGCGCGCCAACGTGGTGTTCAGCGGCGGCAGGGCCAGGGCACGGTCGCGATAGATCTCCACCAATTGTCCGCCCGAGCCGAACAACAACACCGGCCCGAACTGCGGATCGATGCTGCTGCCGACAATTACCTCATAGCCGTTGACGTTGCTGACCATCGGCTGCACGGTGACGCCGAGAAAATCTTCTTCGCCGAACTTCTGGGCCACATTGTCGTGAATGGTCTGGTAGGCGTGCCGTACCCCTTCGGGCGTGCGGATGGAAAGCTGGACTCCGCCAACCTCCGTCTTGTGGGTGATGGTTTCCGAGAACAGTTTCAGTACCACCGGGAAACCAATGGCCTTGGCGGCGGCCAAGGCCTCTTCCTGGGTATGGGCCACCTTGGTATCGACAATGGGAATCCGGTAGGTGGCCAGCAACTGTTTGGACTCGTACTCGGTAAGAATGGCGCGCCCGGCCTCGTGTACGGCGCGCACAATTTGTCCGGCGGCGGTGCGGTCCGGATCGGCGGCTTCGCGCAGTTGCGGGGTCTCGTATATGCCGCGCAGATTATAACTGTACCGCCACATGTAGTTGAAGGCGATAGCCGCCATGTCGGAAAAAGGAAAGGTGGGAATACCGGCGCGGTTTAGAATTTCGTTCGCCGCCGCAGTTTCGGCGCCGCCCATAAAGCTGGCCAGTATCGGTTTGCCGGTACCTTTGGCGTAGGTCGCCAACAGTTCGGCCATCGGCGTGACCCCAAAAAGGCCCTGGGGCGCGGTCACCATCAGCAGGCCATCGCAACCCGGGTCTTTGATGACCAGTTCCAGCGCTTTGGCCATCCGCTCGCGATCGGCATCGCCAATGACATCCACAGGGTTGCCATGGCTCCAGTGCGGCGGGAGGAAAGCATTGAGCGCCTCCATGGTTTCCGGCGCCAGATCGGGCAGCGCCCCGCCCGTGGTGATCAAGGCATCGGCGGCCAGTACGGCCGGCCCGCCGGAATTGGTGAGGATCATCAGGCGGTTGCCGCGCGGGCGGGGCTGCTTGGCCAGCACCTCCGACATATAGAAGAGATCGCCAATGGAGTTTACGCGCAGAACTCCGCACCGGCGGAACGCGGCTTCCAGCACTTCATCGCTGCCGGCCAGGGCTCCGGTATGCGAAGCGGCCGCCCGCGCCGCGCCTTCGGTACGTCCCGATTTGATCACAATGATGGGCTTGGTAAGGGAGACCTCGCGCGCCGCGGAAAGGAACTTGCGCGCATCGCCGATGGATTCCATGTAGCAGACAATCGACTGGGTCCGCGCATCGTCGCCAAAGTAGTCGATCAGGTCGCCCCACCCGACATCCAGCATGGAGCCCACCGACACGAAGGCGCTGAAGCCCACCATTTCGCGCACGCTCCAGTCCAGAATGGCGGTGCAAAGGGCTCCGCTCTGGCTGATAAAGGCCACGTTGCCTGGCCGCGCGCTGGTCTGTGCCCAGGTGGCATTCAGGCCGGTCAGCGGGCTCATTACCCCCAGACAATTCGGGCCTATGATTCGCAGCCGGCTGCCCTGTATCCGGCGTTTGATTTCCAGCTCGCGCTCCAGGCCTTCCGGTCCGGTCTCGCGGAAGCCGGCGGAAATGATAATGGCCGCCTCCACTCCCGCCGCCGTGCATTCGGAAACTACGTCGGGCACCTGCGCGGCCGGGGTGGTGACAATCGCCAGCTCCACCGGTTCGGGAACGTCGCGGATGGCGGGGTAGCACTTGATTCCCAGAACGTTCTGCCGCTTCGGATTGACCGGAAAGACCGTGCCGCCAAAAGGATTGCTCAGCAGATTCCAGAGAACGTTGCGGCCTATACTGCTGGACCGTTCACTGGCGCCCACCACGGCCACGCTTTGCGGCTTAAAGAACGCCCCCAGCGGATGGCGTTCCGACCGCAGGACATCACTGAGTTTGCCACTCGGTTTGCTGGTCGGGCTCATGGAAGCGCCTCGTAAAGAAGCTCAAACCGCATAGTCTAACTGGTTTTGGCGCTTCGAGGAAATTGATCAAGCATTTCACCACAGAGGACACCGAGGGCACAGCGGAAAACCTAAGGGGACGCCGTAAAGTGAAGAGCAAGACCTATTGACGCTGCGGTGAACAAACGGTTGGTTTTTGATATGGTTTTTTCTCCGTGTCCTCTGTGTCCTCTGTGGTGAATAAGGGAAACCCCATAGGTGCCGACCCATTGCCCCCGCCAAAATGATAGAATTACTGCTTCCCCGGTACTTGCGTACAGTCAAGACCACAAACTCAAAGTTGAGGAATTCGCCGTGTCAGAAACGCCTGCTGATCGTCCCGTGATCACTTATGCCGATGCTGGAGTAGATATCGACCAGGCGAACCGCACCAAGCAGCGCATTAAGTACTTGGCCCACCGGACGTTCACCAAGAGCGTATTGAGCGAAATCGGCGGATTTGGGGCCATGTTCTCGCTGGACAAGAAGAAATACGTAGATCCGGTCCTGGTTTCCAGCGTCGATGGCGTGGGCACCAAACTGAAGGTCGCCTTTGAAATGGGCGTGCATCACACGGTCGGCTCCGATCTGGTGAATCATTGCGTCAACGACATTGCCGTGCAAGGCGCCGCGCCGCTGATTTTCATGGATTATTTCGCCACCGGCAAACTGGAACCGGAAGTCACGGAAAAGGTCGTCAGCGGCCTGGCCGAAGCCTGCAAGCACAATGGCTGCGCCCTGATCGGCGGCGAAACCGCCGAGATGCCCGATTTCTATCCCGCCGGGGAGTATGACCTGGCCGGCTTCATTGTGGGCGTGGTCGAGCGCTTGAAGATTATCACCGGAAAAAATGTGCAGGTGGGAGATGTCCTGGTGGGACTGCCTTCCAACGGCCTGCACACCAACGGCTATTCCCTGGCCCGCAAGCTTCTGTTCTCAGTGGCCCGCTACTCACCCGAGACCTACGTCAACGATCTGAAAAATAAGGTCGGCAATGAGCTGATGCGGACACACAAGAGCTATTGGCCGCTGATCAAGAAACTGCTGGATGCCGAAGCTCTGGCGGCCATGGCGCACATTACCGGGGGCGGGATTACCGAAAACCTGCCTCGCGTGCTGCCCAAGGGCGTGGGAGCACAGGTGGAACTGGGCACCTGGCCGGCACAGCCGATTTTCGAGCACCTGCAATCGCTGGGCAATATTCCCCAGGACGAAATGATGCGCACCTTCAACATGGGCATCGGCATGATTCTGGTGGTGCCGCCCAACAAGTTCAAGAAGGTGCAAACCATTCTGGAGCGCACCGGCGAGAAGCTGTACAGCATCGGCCGTATCGTTAAGGGCGACAGGAAAGTTACGTACTGCTGATCAGTACCGGTTTACAGTTTGCAGTTTACAGCTGACAGCCAATCCGTTCCTGGCGTTCAGCCAAGGTTGCGAAGACTGTAGGTTTTTTGGCTGCAAACTGTGAACTGTAAACTGCAAACCGAGCAGCAATTATTCAATTACTAAAGCGCTAAGAGATGGCACCCAAACGCAACATAGGCATCCTGCTCAGCGGACGGGGATCGAACTTCGTGGCCATTGCGAATTCGATCGACGAAGGAAGGATTCCGAACGCCCGAATTGCCGTTGTGATCTCAAATCAGCCCGGCGCCGGAGGGGTTCAGGTGGCGCGGCGGCGCGGCCTGGAAGCGCTGGTGATCCCCTCCCAAGGCAAGACGCGCGAGGAACATGACCGCGAAGTTGTGGCTGCCCTGCAGACGCATGGCGTGGAACTGGTATGCCTCGCCGGATATATGCGGCTGCTGTCGCCCTGGTTTGTACAACAGTTTCCGCAACGCGTCCTGAATATCCATCCGGCACTATTGCCATCGTTTCCCGGCCTGGACGGCCAGAAGCAGGCATTCGATTACGGAGTCAAGGTCAGCGGCTGTACGGTCCACTTCGTCGACGAACACCTCGACCACGGCCCCATCGTCGTGCAGAAGTGCGTACCGGTGCTGGAGAGCGACGACGAGCACGCCCTGGCCGATCGCATTCTGGAACAAGAGCACCTGGCCTATAGCGAGGCCATCCGCATCGTGCTCGCCGGCGATTGGAAGATTAAGGGCAGAAGAGTTGTAATCGGCTCGCTATAATCGAGTCATGCCGAATTTCCCAGACGTTCAATACCAACTCGACTATATTCGCAAAGGCGCGGTAGAGATCATTCCCGAAAAGGAACTGCGCGAGAAGCTCGAGCAGTCGCAGAAGACGGGCACGCCGCTGCGGATCAAGATCGGCATGGATCCGACGGCCCCCGATTTGCATCTGGGCCACACCGTGGCCATCCGCAAGCTGAAGCATTTCCAGGATATGGGCCACACGGTCATCTTCCTGATTGGCGACGGCACGGCCATGATCGGTGACCCCACCGGACGCATGGTGACCCGGCCGCCGCTGACGCGCGAGGAAATCGACCGCAACGCCAGCACCTATAAGGCGCAGGTGTTCAAGATCCTGGACGAGCGGAAAACCGAAGTTCGCTACAACAGCGAATGGCTGTGCCAGCTCGGATTCGAGGACATCATCCGCCTGGCCGCCAAGTTCACCGTTTCACAGATGCTGGAGCGCGAGGATTTTCACAAGCGCTTCCAGGAGGAGAAGCCAATCTCGCTGCACGAGCTGTTGTACCCCCTGGCCCAGGGATACGATTCGGTGGCGCTGAACGCCGATGTCGAACTGGGCGGAACCGACCAGAAATTCAATCTGCTGGTAGGCCGCGAACTGCAGCGCATCTGGGGACAACCGGCCCAGGTGGTGCTTACTATGCCCTTGCTCGAAGGCCTCGACGGCGTGCAAAAGATGTCGAAGTCTTACGGAAACTACGTCGGAATCACCGAAGCGCCTTTCGACCAATATGGCAAGCTGATGTCGATTTCCGACGAGCTGATGTGGCGCTATTACGAATTGCTCACCGATCTCACCAGCGAACAGATCAAGCAACTGGGCGCGGACGTGGCCGCCGGCAAGGCTCATCCCATGCAGGTGAAGAAGGAGCTGGCGGCGCGCATTGTCACCGACTTCCATGGCGAGTCCGCGGCCATACAAGCCGCCGCGGACTGGGCCCGGCAGTTCCAGAAGGACGAGGTACCGGAAACCGCCGAGCGCGTGACGGTGAATCTGGCGGCGCTGGGTGGAGCTGCGGCGGATCACGATCTGCGGAAACTGCTCGAGGACTCGCGGTACTTCGCCGTGCCCGATCGGGAGACCGTGCTTCAGGCGCCTGCGCAGCAGCCCCGGAAAGTGCTCAAGCTGGACAAGCTTCTGGCCCAGGCCGGGGTGGCGGAGTCCGCCTCCGACGGCCAGCGGAAGATCAAACAAAGTTCGGTCCGGATCAACGGCGAGACGGTGACGCAAACCCATCTGCTGGTGCTGCTTCCCGCTCCCGAATTGACCATCCGCGTGGGCCGCAAACTCAAGCTCGTGCAAGTGGTGGATTGATCGCCATTGATTAACGTAAACATCGGCGGCACTCAGAGTGATACCCCGGAAGTGCGGGAGTACAACCGCATCCGCAGGCGGTTGGGGATCCTTGATTTCCTGCTCAGCCTGGCGGGCCTGGTGCTCCTGTTGATAACAGGGTGGACCGCCGGTTTGCGCGACGCCGCTTTATATCTGGCCGCGCAAGGTTATGTCCTGGCGGTCTTCTATTATGTACTTCTGCTCGCCGTGCTCTCCAAGCTGGTGAGCTTTGGGCTTGACTATTACAGCTTCCGCCTGGAACACCGCTTTCAGTTGTCGAATCAGAGATTCCGCGCGTGGCTCTGGGACGAGTTCAAAGGCTGGCTGGTCGGGCTGGTACTGGGAACAATCGTCGTGGAGATTCTGTATTTCATCATCCGCCTGGCGCCCCGGTACTGGTGGGTGGTGGCTTGGGCCGCCTTTCTGGCGCTGTTCGTATTCTTCGCACAAATCGCGCCGGTGGTCCTGTTTCCCATTTTTTATAAGTTTCAGCCGTTACGCCGCGAAGAACTCACCGACCGCCTGACGCGCCTGAGCGAACGGGCCGGTACGCGGGTTCGCGGCGTATATGAATGGAAACTGTCGGAAAAAAGCAAAAAGGCAAATGCCGCGCTCACCGGCCTGGGCAACACCCGGCGCATCATTCTGGCGGACACCCTGCTGGAACATTATTCCGACGATGAAATCGAGGCCGTTCTGGCCCATGAGTTGGGCCATCACGTCCACCGGCACATTCTGAAAAGCATTGCCGTGCAGACCGTGGTCACCTTCTTCGGATTCTGGCTCTCGGCCCGGGTGCTGCACTACATCGCGGTCCGGCATCCTGAAATGTTCAACGGCGACTACGACTTTGCCAACCTGCCGTTACTGCTGTTGCTGTCCACGGCGATCTCGTTTCTGTTGATTCCGGCCCTCAACGCCTGGTCGCGCCACAATGAACGCGAGGCCGACCGTTACGCGTTCCAGTCCATCCCCAGCGTTGCGCCATTTATCACTTCCATGAACAAGCTGGCCACGCAGAATCTGGCGGAGCGCTCCCCTTCGCGCTTCGTGGAATTCTTCTTTCATTCCCACCCCGCCATCGCCAAGCGCATCGCCGCCGCGGAAGCGTGGGGGAAGACAAGTAATAAGTAATAAGCCGGCGGGTTTACAGTTCACAGTTTGCAGTTTGCAGCAATGCCTGATGTAGCGCCGGCGTTACATCAGGCAGCCGCATCCCACAAGAGCGCATCTGGTCTGGCTGTAAACTGTGAGCTGTAAACTGCAAACCGGGTTTGGCCTATTAATTGTCACTTATTACTTATTACTCTTTTTCAGATCGAGCGACTTCAGGTAGTCGCCAAATGGCTTGCCGAGATCGGCCCGTTTGAGGGCGTACTCGACGGTGGCCTGCAGGAATCCAAGCTTGTCGCCGGTATCGTGGCGCCTGCCCTCAAAGATGAAGCCATAGATCTTTTCGTGCTTGAGCAACTGGCGCAGGCCGTCGGTGAGTTGCCGTTCCCCCCCTGCGCCTTTATGGATCTTCTCCAGCATCTCGAAAATACGTGGAGTCAGAATATAGCGGCCAATGACGGCCAAATTCGAAGGCGCCTCCGACAGTTTGGGTTTTTCCACCAGGTTCTGGATCTCGAAGAGCCGGCCCTTCCATCGTCCCTTGACCGGTTTGGCATCCACTACGCCATAGGACGAAATGGCGGGCCCCTCCACCACCTGCAGGGCGATCACCGAGCACTCCATTTCCTCGAACACTTCGATCATCTGTTTCAAACAAGGCACCTTGGCATCGATGATGTCGTCGGCCAGCAGTACGGCAAACGGCTGTTCGCCCACCAATTCCCGCGCCATCAACACGGCATGGCCCAGGCCCAGCGCTTCTTTCTGGCGCACATAAGAGACGTGGATCATGTCGCTGATCCGGCGCACAATGCTCAACAGCTCTTTCTTGCCGCGCTCTTCAAGCATGCGTTCCAGTTCGTAGCTGACATCGAAATGGTCTTCGATGGCGGTCTTGCCCCGTCCGGTCACGATGATGATCTGGTCGCAGCCCGACGCCATCGCTTCTTCCACCCCGTATTGAATGATGGGTTTGTCCACGATGGGCAACATTTCCTTGGGCTGCGCTTTGGTGGCCGGCAGGAACCGGGTACCCAGGCCCGCGGCAGGAAATACGGCTTTGCGGATGCGCTTTTTCACGGTGCTATCTTCCTTCCCGCAACTTTTTCGACTTCTCTTCCACGCCCCGGGTCAACTTCTGCTTGTAGGCGGCGAGTTTCCTGGCAATGTCCTCATCGGCGAGGGCGAGCATTTGCGCCGCCAGGATGCCGGCATTGGTGGCGCCGGCTTTACCGATGGCGACGGTGGCCACCGGAATGCCCGCTGGCATCTGCACGATGGCCAGCAACGAATCCAACCCCTGCAGCGAAGAGGACGGAATCGGAACGCCGATCACCGGCAGCGTGGTTTCCGCCGCAATCACGCCCGCCAGATGGGCCGCTCCACCCGCGCCGGCAATGATCACGCGGATGCCGCGCCCCGCCGCCTGCCGGGCAAACTCGCTGGTCCGCGCCGGCGAACGGTGCGCCGAAGTAATGTCCATTTCGTAGGCGATGCCGAACTCGTCGAGCGCCTTGCCCGCCTCGCGCATAATCTCCAGATCGGAATCGCTGCCCATGACAACCGATACTAGTGGTTTGGACATATCTTTCATCGTTCCACGTTCCTCGTTCCTTCGAGTCGTTTCACGTTTCACGTTTTTCGTTTCACGTTTTTTGCACAACGTTCTTGGTCGACCACTACCCCATCTGAAGTACGTTGGCTTTGCGCGGGAAGCGGAGCGTCCGAGATGGCCTGCAAGAGACGATACAACATTTGGCTGACACGTTCGCACATGCGAGACAGTTCCGCCAGACGTTCGGGGGCAAGATAGCCTAGATTTGACGCTATGATGAGCTGAGTCTCAATTTCCATCAATGATCCACGCGCGTGGCCTAAAAATTGACGAAACTCGCCAGCGGATAACCTGCCCTGGCCTTCAGCTATGTTACTGGGTACAGAGATTGCAGCACGTCGGAGTTGGCTGGTCAGGGCATACAATTCCTCTCGCGGAAATTGTCGCGTGACAGCATATACCTGTGTTACCAGCTCAATCGCGAGCTGCCATACTTCCAAGGCCTTGTATGAGTTACTCATCGGCACCTCAAGCGTTCCGGCACCTCAACAAAAGCTTCTACAGCTCCAACGTGAAACGTGAAACGGTCACTTCTCGGCCCTTAACGGTTTCGCAGCAATATCCTTGCGGTAATGCATGCCCTCGAAATGGATTTTCGTGCAGGCTGCGTAGGCGGCTGCCAGGGCTGCTGGGAGCGAGGATCCGTGTGCGGTGACTCCCAGGACGCGTCCGCCGGCGGTATAGAATTCACTGCCTTGTTTCACCGTGCCGGCATGGAATACGTGCACCCCGGGAATCTGTTCGGCTTCCGCCAATCCGGTGATGTGCTTGCCGTTTTCGTAGGCTCCCGGGTACCCGCCCGACGCCAATACCACACAAACGGAGGCGTCATCGGACCAGCGGAATGTGCCTTCGCTGACCCGGCCGTCGATCGAGGCTTCCATGGCTTCCACCAGATCGCTTTCCATCCGCATGACAATCGGCTGGGCTTCGGGATCGCCGAAACGGCAGTTGAATTCGAGCACGAAAGGCCCGCGCGCCGTCATAATCAGCCCGCAATAGAGGATGCCTTTGTACTCCATGCCTTCCGCCTTCATGCCCTCCACCGTGGGCTGGGCGATGTGGTGCAACAGCCAGTCGCGCATGTGGACATCGACGATTTCCGGCGTGGAATATGCGCCCATGCCACCGGTGTTGGGGCCGGTATCGTTCTCGCCTACGCGCTTGTGATCCTGCGCGCCCACCAACGGAGCCACGTGTTCTCCGTCGCACAACACCAGGAACGACAATTCCTCGCCTTCCAGAAACTCTTCCAGCACCACCTGTTTACCGGCGCCGCCCAGCAGCTTTCCGCTCAGCATGTCCGCGGCCGCCGCGGCGGCTTCCTCTTTTGTATGGCAAATGATGACACCTTTACCGGCCGCTAAACCGTCCGCCTTCACCACCAGTGGAGTCGAGAAAAGAGTCAGAGCTTCCTTCACTTCGGCCACGGAGTTGCAAATGGCATACTTGGCGGTGGGAATGCGGTGGCGCTGCATGAACTGCTTGGCGAAGGTCTTGCTCGATTCCAGTTGCGCGGCGGCCTGGGTCGGGCCGAAGGTCCGCCAGCCGCGCTTGGTAAACTCGTCAACCACGCCCAGCGATAGGGCGACTTCAGGGCCGACCACCGTCAGATCGGGCTCGATTTTCGCCGCGGCTTGTACCAGCGACTCCAAATTCGAGGCGGAACCGTCAACGCACTGTGCCGCATCGCAAATGCCTCCATTGCCGGGCACGCAATACACGTGCTCGACTTCGGGGGATTGCAGGATCTTCCAGATCAGGGCGTGTTCGCGGCCGCCGCTGCCGATCACCAATACCTTCTTAGGCATGTCTCAACTCTCCGCCAACAGGAAACGACAATTTCGGGGTGCCTGCCGACAGAGTAGGTGGCTTGCCGGAGCCATGTCAACCGGCGCGTTCAACCGTCCTGTTCTCCCTGTTCACCTGGAGGCGGAAGCCGTGTGCCCGCTTTTGGCCGGCAGCCGAAGGCCGCTGGCCGACGACCTCCTCAGCACATCTTCAGCACGCGCGCTTTGCCGCGATCCAGCAAGACTGGGCGCAACAATTCGGTAAGCCCGGCCGGGTCGGCCAGGAACCCGTCGTGCCCATGATCGGACGCCAGTTCGGAGTAGTCGCAGTGGACTCCGGCGGCGCTCATACGCTCCGCCAAGGCCCGCACATCGGCGGCGGGGAACAGCCAATCCGAAGAGATGCCGATCAGCAGGACGCGGGCGCGGATGCGGCGGAAAGCCGCTTCTTCCGAGCCATATTGCCGTCCGGGATCAAACAAATCCATGGCCTTGGAAAGCGCCAGGTAGCTGTTGGCGTCGAAACGGGAGATGAATTTCTCGCCTTGGTGATCCAGATAGCCGGCGGCATCAAAGCGTCCATCAAAGGAGCGATACGGATCCTCTCCGCTGCGGTCAGGCTTGCGTTGATAACGTTGCGTGAACAGTTCGGCCGACTTGTAGGAGAGCATGGCAATAGCCCGGGCGTGGGCCAGACCCGCGGCCGGTTGTTCCGTGTAACGGCCGCCATGGAACTCCGGATCATTCAGAATTGCCTGCCTCTGCAGGTGGTTCAGCGCCAACCCCATGGCCGAAAGCGGGGTGGAGCCGATACCAATACAAGCCTCCAGCCGGTCGGGAAAATCGATGGCCCACTGCAGCGCCTGCATCCCGCCGATGGAACCTCCCAGAGCCACTTTTAGCCGGTCAATGCCCAGGTGGTCGAGCAATCGGGCCTGGGCGCGAACCATGTCGGCGATGGTAACGACCGGAAACTCGGGGCCATAGGGGCAGCCGGTAAGCGGATTTACCGAACTGGGCCCGGTTGAGCCGTAACAGGAGCCGATGACATTGGAACAGAGAAAGCAGAAACGCGAGGTGTCGAAAGCGCCCTGGGCGCCGAACATATCCGCCCACCAATCGGCAATGCGGGCCGAGCCGGATAGCGCGTGGCATACCAGGACGACATTGTCGCGACGCGGGCTAAGTTTGCCGTAAAGCGCGTAACGCAGTGTTACCGGCCGGAGCGAACCGCCGCCCTCGAGCACAAAAGGCGCGTCGGCCGCGAAAGTAAAATCCCCCTCGGAAGCGGGTTGAATCATATCTATCCAAACCTCATGGTTTCCGCACGTTCCCTGGCTCACAGTTTACAGTTCACAGTTTGCAACAAGCCCGGTTAACGGTTTGCAGCTTACAGTTTGCAGCCGGGCGGACCATTTGGCTGCAAAATGTTAACTGTGAACTGCAAACCTGTCTTGCCTATCCTTTGGCGGCCGCTGTCTTGCTCTCTCCGGCGGTGGTCCGCAACGCCTGATCGAGATCGGCAATGATATCGCGCAAGTCCTCGATGCCGACCGAAAGCCGCACCAGATCGGGGGTGACCCCGGTGGAACGCTGCTCCTCGTCGGAAAGCTGCTGGTGCGTCGTGGATGCCGGATGGATCACCAGGGACTTTGCATCGCCAATGTTGGCCAGCAGGCTGAACAACTTCAGTTTATTGATAAACGAACGGCCGGCTTCGTATCCGCCGCGGATGCCGAACGTCAACAGCGCACTGCAGCCTTCGGGCAGATACTTTTGCGCCAGCTTGTAATACGGGCTCGTTTTCAGGCCAGGATAGTTCACCCAGGCCACATCCGGGTGCTTCTCCAGGAACTGGGCCACGGCCAGCGCGTTCGAGGAGTGGCGCTCCATTCGCAGATGCAGCGTTTCCGCGCCCTGCAACAACAGGAAGGCGTTAAACGGCGACAGGCAGGCGCCCGTATCGCGCAGTCCCTGAACCCGCGCCTTCAGGATGAACGCCAGGGGCCCAAACGCTTCCGTAAAGCTTACGCCGTGGTACGACGGATCGGGGTCGACAAAGTCGGCGAACCGTCCGGAAGCTTTCCAGTCAAACTTGCCGGCGTCCACGATGACGCCGCCGATGGAACTCCCGTGGCCGCCGATAAACTTGGTGGCGGAATTGATCACGATGTCGGCGTCCCACTGAATCGGGCGGCATACCGCCGGCGAAGCGCTGGTGTTATCGATGATCAGCGGCAGCTTGTGTTCGTGCGCAATGGCGGCCAGACGCTCGATGTCGGCCACGTCGAGCTTCGGATTGCCCAGCGTCTCGGTATAAACGGCGCGGGTCTTGTCGTTGATGGCCGCGCGCAGGCCGTCGTAATCCTCTCCGTCCACGAAGCGAACCTTGATTCCGAGCTTGGGCAGCGTGTAGTGAAACAGGTTATAAGTGCCGCCATAGAGCGATGTCGTGGAAACGATCTCCTCACCCGCTTTGGCCAGGGTGGTAATCGTCAGGGTTTCCGCCGCCTGGCCCGACGCCAGCGCCAGCGCCGCGGCGCCGCCTTCCAGCGCGGCGATGCGCTTCTCGAAGACGTCGGTGGTCGGGTTCATGATGCGCGTGTATATGTTCCCGAACTCCTTGAGCGCGAACAGGCGCGCCGCGTGATCGGCGTCATCGAACACGTACGAACTGGTCTGGTAAATGGGTACGGCCCGGGATTTGGTCGTAGGGTCAGGCTGCTGGCCGCCATGGACGGCCAAGGTCGCGAAACGTTGGTCTTGATCCGGCATTCGAATTATCTCCTTATGAGGCCTTATCGGTTTCGCGGCGTACTACGCGCAGGATCGCGGGCGGAGGCTCACCGCATATAAAAAGCCCCCGCCGCTAAAGTTGCGTCGGGGGCTCTCAATTCCTGATTCGAGAACTCGTCCAGCTCTTTAGCAGTTTTTTACGTGGAGCAAGTCACCTTAAATCGCCACGTGGGTCCAAATCGCTGCTTACTCAAGAATCCGCCGCTTAGTATAGCAGTTCTGTGGTTCCAGTCGCTAACTTCGCGGCGGACTGCATTTAATGCCATCAATATTAATAGCGCGAACCCGAACCGGTGGGAAACGCAAACTTTTCATCGAAAGCATCGGGAAAATTGGGGCAACCCTTTGGCCCACGTTTCCCGTTCCACTGTTCAGAACAGTTGGATCTCGCGGAGAGGCGTGAAGGTTCAAAAATTCGGCATTACTGTTGCTGGTCGTCTTTTACCATGTAATCCGCCGGTACCTCGAATAATCGCGGGGCGAGCTTGCCCACATGGATATTGAATGCCTTGGTCGTCTCCTGGCCGAGTTCACCTTCGTCCTTTGTGCATAGCAGCGACATGCCGAGGTCGTTTGAGTACCAGCATTCCGTCACCCGAAGAATCGAGGTCTCATTGCACCTGGAGATTGGCTGGATGGTTTGTGTGCTCTTGGTACCAGTCGCCTCAAATCCCTCGATTTCGGTTGTACCCAGGCTCTCAGCGTCTCCGCCGAGGATATGGTTGGGCAACTCCGGAGCGGGGCGGGTGCCGGCGGCATTGGGGTGCGGCAAGTTCATTTTCGGGAGCGGAAGGCTAACTAAAGGCTTCCGATCGCTAAGAAACCATTTGGGCAGAGGTTTGACGTCAGCGGTCTTGGTTGTTACATCGAGAACAATGAAGACTCCCCGCACGGGATCGACGATATGTATCTCTTTATGCACGTTAGGAAAACCTGGAATCGAAAGGCTCTCGTATCTGGTTCTGCCCTCGGAATCGCGCATCCACCTGAAATGCTGATCATCAGAGGTCTGACCGCCATCTGCTGAGGTGTACGTGCTTCGCACTTCTGCCCAAAGCGCAACTCCCCCCGCTTGAAGCTGAAAGGAACCGCCCACTCTGATACCAAAGGGCCCATCCGTCAACACCATATCGTATTGCCGTGTACATGCCCCCGCCTTGTCCAACGACGAGTTTGGCGCCACAGCCTGCGGAGCTGTCATGTGAACTGATTGCGCACATACCAGTGCCCCCGAAAGCATCGCCACCAATACACACGGCACCGTCAGGCCTTTCATCGTTCCTCCTTGCCAACCCCGTAGAATCGCGAGGATTGTAGTCCCTGCCTGCCGGGCCGGCAAGACGAAACCATGCTTTGCGGGGCGGGTGTCAGAATTCATTGACCTTTCCCGTCCTTGCTCGTAAAATGAATGTTTTGCGTGTACTGCCAATGCCTCGTGAGGGCAGCCCGCTCCGTGAAAGTTACGCGCGGTGGGAATCCGAGCGGGGCAAAAGGTGGCGTGTTTGCCTGGTAAGCCGCCGGCCGGAAAGTGCAAGCACTAGAATCCAAACAAGCTGAGACCCGATGCGCTTGGGCCCGGGTAGTTTGCGGCCCGGGAAAAACGCTTTGGGACAGCACGAGGAGAACGCCATGTACGCGGTTGTCCGCGCTGGTGGAAAGCAGTATAAGGTGGCGCCCGGGGATGTGCTCAACATTGAGAAGCAATCCGGCGTCGAAGGCACCATTGAATTTGAGTTGCTCGCCGTGAGCGACAATGGAAAAATCACCCGGCCGCAGGGCGAAGCCCGGGTGGTGGGCCAGATTCTGGATGAAGGCCGCGCCAAGAAGATCCTGGTCTTCCATTTCAAACGCAAGAAGCAGTACAAGAAACTGAACGGGCATCGCCAGCCGTTTACCGCCGTGCGCATCACGGAAATCAGCTTTGATGGCCAGACGGTGAAAGCTCCGGAACTGACGGCGCCCAAGCCCAAGGCCGCCAAGGCCGAAGCCGCCGCGGAAGGCGCGGCTGCTCCCAAGCGGAAGACCGCGGCCAAGAAGAGCGCCGGCGCCGCCAAAAAGAAAAGCAAGTAGCTCCACGCTCCAGATTCCCGGCTCCAGTGGCCCGCGAACCTGGACTTTGCGACCCGATGCATTGAGCCACTGACTAAATTGGAACGCAGGTTTTTATGGCGCATAAAAAGGGATTAGGCAGTTCACGCAACGGCCGCGACTCGAACGCTCAGCGGCTGGGATTCAAGGCATTTGGCGGGCAGTTGGTGCCCGGTGGAACCATCATCGTGCGGCAGCGCGGCACCCGCGTGAAGCCGGGCTTGAACGTCGGCCGCGGCAAAGATGACACGTTGTTTGCCAAGGTCACCGGCGTAATCAAGTTCGTGGACCGCGGACGCATGGGCAAGTTCGTCACCATCGAACCCTGCGAACTCGCCAAAGCGTAACGACAGGTTTAGCTTCCGGTTCGCGCTTTCCCCAGGGAGGCGAGATCCGGAACACGGGCGCCTTTCAGGCTGAGGTTACCCGTTTATCCTTACAGGCCCGGCTCTTGAGCCGGGCCAAGTAATTTGTGGACCAATGTTCATCGATGAAGCCAAAATCCGGATCAAGGCCGGCGACGGCGGAAACGGCTGCATGGCCTTTCGCCGGGAGAAGTATGTTCCGCGCGGCGGTCCCTCGGGTGGCGACGGCGGCCGGGGTGGCGACATCGTGATGGAATCCAGCGAGCGCCACAATACGCTGGTTCATTTCCGCTTCAATCCGGAACATAAGGCACAGCGCGGGCGTCACGGCGAAGGCTCGAACAAGACCGGCGCCGACGGGGTTGGGGTCGTGCTCAAGGTCCCGGTGGGAACGCTGGTGTACGACGATGCCACCGGCGAACTGGTGCACGATTTCTCCCGGTCCGACGAACGGGTGGTGGTGGCGCGGGGCGGCCGCGGCGGCCGCGGCAATGCGCGCTTTGCCACTTCCACCCATCAGGCGCCGCGCGAGCATGAACCCGGACGTCCCGGAGAAGAAAGAACGCTGCGGCTGGAACTGAAGCTGCTGGCCGATGTCGCGCTGGTCGGATACCCCAATGTGGGCAAGTCCACGCTGATTTCGCGCATCTCCGCCGCCCGGCCCAAGATTGCCGATTATCCTTTTACCACCCTCCAGCCGAACCTAGGCGTGGTGGCGCTGGGCGAGATGAACGATCCCAACCAGATCAGCTTTGTGGTGGCCGATATTCCCGGCCTCATCGAAGGCGCCCACGAAGGCGCGGGCCTGGGCACTCAGTTCCTGCGTCACATCGAGCGTACCCGCCTGCTGGTGCATCTGGTGGATGTCTCAGACGCCAGCGGCCGTCCCGATCCCGTGCAGGATTTTAAGATCATCCTCGGTGAACTGAAAAGCTTCGGCGCCGGGCTGGAAGATAAGCCGGTCATCGTAGCCGCTTCGAAGATCGATGTCGTCAACGGCGAAAAACTCACCAAGCTGAAACGCTATTGCACCCGCCACAAGTTGCCGCTGTTTCCTATCTCCGCCGTTACCGGCGAAGGGGTTGAGAAGTTGACTTGGGCGATGGGGAGCAAGCTGCAGGAGCTAGTAGCGCCGACGTCCCCCGTCACCAGTCCCCCGTTTCCCGATCCAAGTTAGCGCGCGGCCTTCAGCATCGAAACAAAATTTGGGCTCGTTGAACGGCACGAGTAAACTCGCGCCCTGATACAAACCACGACGATCAAGATTCCGTTCAAACGCCGGCGACTGCCAACATTTGGGCGGTGCACGGCGATAAGCAAATGTTCCATGGTGATGAAAAACGATAGAAACCGTCGGCCATGCGGGAGGCTTGGATTTGTATGGCTGCAAACTGTGAACTGTAAACTGTTAACCGAAGGCCAATGGCCAGTTGCCAATCGCCAATTGCGCCGTTACATCTCCAGAAAATTCTTGATCAGCTTTTTCCCTTCGCTGGTGAGCACGCTTTCCGGATGGAACTGCACGCCTTCCACGGGATGGCGCCGGTGGCGCAGGCCCATAATGGTGCGGGTGCCGTCGCGTTCGGTGGTGTAGGCGGAAATCTCCAGCTCGTCCGGCAATCCCTTTTCCGCGACAATCAGCGAATGATAACGGGTGGCGGTAAAGGGCGAGCTCACACCGGCAAATATTGTGCGCCCGTCATGCGTGATCTCGCTGGTTTTGCCGTGCATGAGAAATGGAGCGCGTACCACCTGTCCGCCGAAGACGGCGCCGAGGGCCTGATGTCCCAGGCACACGCCCAGCAGTGGTTTCTTCCCCGCGAAATAGCGGATCAACTCCATGCTGATTCCCGCCTCTTGCGGCGTACACGGTCCGGGAGAAACCAGGATGCGATCGGGATTGAAGGCTTCGATCTCGGCGACCGTCACCTGATCGTTCCGCTTCACCATTACGTCCGCGCCCAGTTCCCCGAGATACTGCACCAGGTTGTAGGTGAAGGAATCGTAGTTGTCCAAAACGAAAACCATTGCGACTCCATTAGTAGCTAGCAATTAGCAGCCGGTAGCTAGGAACCTAAATCCAAGCCGGAAGGGCGCCTCTAACTCCTGACTTCTAACTCCTGACTTCTCCCCGCGCCACTTTGGTTGCCCGCACCAGCGCCTGCGCCTTATTCATGCACTCTTCGTACTCGCGTTTGGGATCGGAATCGGCCACAATGCCGGCCCCGGCCTGAACATAGGCGCGCTTGCCGTTGATCATCATGGTGCGGATGGCGATACAGGAGTCCAGATTGCCGGCAAAATCGGCATACATAATGGCGCCGCCATAGACGGCGCGGCGGACCGGCTCGAGTTCCTCCACAATTTCCATAGCCCGCACCTTGGGCGCGCCCGTCAGGGTGCCGGCGGGAAAACAGGCGGCGAAAGCGTCCAGCGGTTCCAATTCCGCTCGCAGCTTGCCTTCGACGGCGGACACCAGATGCATCACATGCGAATACCGTTCCACGTACATCAAGTCGCGCACCCGTACCGAGCCGTATTCGCTGACCCGGCCCAGATCGTTGCGACCGAGATCCACCAGCATTACGTGCTCGGCGCACTCTTTGGCGTCTTGGCGCAAATCCTGTTCCAGCCGGAGATCCTCGGCTTCGTCCTTCCCGCGCCAACGCGTGCCCGCGATGGGACGGTAGTCGAGCTGACGTCCGGTAACCCGCACCAGCATTTCCGGCGAGGAGCCCAAAACGTGGTCATCGCCCATCCGCAGAAAATACATATACGGCGACGGGTTGACGGTGCGCAGCGCGCGATAGATGTCGAACGCGGGCACGCCCGGTTCCATATCGAGGCGTTGCGAAAGGACAACCTGAAATGCGTCGCCGGCGCCGATGTATTCCTTGGCACGGCCAACGCTCTTCATATAAGCCTGCGGGCTGGCGGCGGCGTTGATCTTCAGCTTGCCGCGGGCCGGCTTGGCGGAGCGGGCAAAATCATGCGATATCGAGCGCAGGCCGCGCGCCAGCTTGCGCCCCAGCGCGTCAATATCAGCCACCGCGTGGTCGTAGGCCTGCCGCGGCTTTTCCCGCGTGACGTCGGCGGCGGCAATGATCTGGATCTGATGCCGCACGTGATCGAAGGCCAGCAGACGATCGAAAAACATCAACACGCAGTCGGGCATATCCAGATCGTCGGTGGCCAGGCTGGGCAGCTTCTCCAGGTAACGCACGCAATCGTAGGCGAAGAATCCGACCGCGCCACCGGTAAAAGGAGGCAGCCCGGGAACGTGCGCCGCCTTGTGCTCGCGCAGCAGTTGGCCCACCGTGTCGAACAGGTTCTTGTCGCTACGCTGGCGTTGTTTGCCGCGGGAAATCACCACTTCCTTCCCCCGGCCGAGCACCTTCTGATAGGGGCGCACTCCCAGGAACGTGTAGCGCCCGACTTTTTCTCCGCCCTCCACCGATTCCAGCAGAAAAGAGTAGGGCTCATCGGCGGCGATGCTGAGAAAAGCGGAGACCGGCGTCAGCAGGTCAGCCGGTATAGAACGGGCAACGGGGACCAGCGTGGCATTCTGCGCCAGCCGGCGAAACTCGGTGTAATCCGGACATAGCATGTTGGCTGATTATAACCGGCGCCACCGCAGGTTTGCCTGCAAACTAATCATCCGAAGCATCGCGAAATCAGGGACATGCCATAAACGCTATCGGCCTTCGGCTCTCGGCCCTCGGCCAAAAAACAGTTGCGAGTTGCGAGACGCGAGTTACGAGCCCAGTGGCCTAACAGGTTCGTAATCATTGCGGAATTCGGGTAGGCATGGGACGCCGGCTTCTTGCCGACGGCCGAGGGCGGAGAGCCGAAGGCTGTCTTGGGAACCCACTAGCCCTTGTACGGCCGGACATTGTACTCTGCACTATCGGGGTAAAGAGTTGACCGGCTACTGTCGTATACTCTCCCCAAATTCCCGGGCCTGGTGGGAACGCGGCGTACGAAGGAGGCGTGGCGCATGCAAGTCAAATTCTGGGGCGTGCGGGGGTCGACACCGACGCCGCAACCGGAGAACATGCGCTACGGTGGCAATACCTCCTGCGTGGAGGTGCGGCTGAACGACCGGCTGTACATTTTTGATTGTGGCACCGGATTCCGCAACCTGGGGAAGGAGTTGACGCAGGAATACGCCGGCCGGCCGATCCAGGCGCATATCTTCATTTCCCACTATCATTGGGACCACATTCAGGGAATCCCGTTCTTTGCCCCGCTGTACGACGGCGCCGGGAATCACTTCTTCTTTCATTCCTCCAGCCGCACGCGCGGACTGCAAGACGCCATTGAAGGGCAAATGGTGCAGCCCTACTTTCCGGTCAACATGAGCGAGATGGCGGCACAGCGCGAGTTCTACAGCTTGGAGGAGGGCTGGTCCGTCTTCGAAGATTGCCGCATCCAGACGCGCCACCTCAATCATCCTCAAGGCTGCCTGGGGTTTCGCATTGAATCCCCCACCGGTTGCCTGGTCTATGCCACCGACAACGAGCCGGGCGATCCTGCCTTCGACAAAGCCGTCCGCGAGCTGGCTGAAGGCGCCGATGTGCTGATTTACGACGCGCAGTATTTGCCCGAGGAATACGCCGCCAAAAGGCGCGGTTGGGGCCATAGCCATTGGCGCGAAGCCATTGATATTGTGCTGGAAAGCGGAGCCCAGGAGCTGATCCTGTTTCATCACGATCCCGACCACAACGATGCCTGCATCGATGCCGTAGTGAACGAAGCGCGCAACTACCACCCCAAGTTGCGGGCTGCCTCCGAAGGCCTGGTAATCGAACTATAAAGCCGCCGGCGGCTCTCGGCCCTCGGCCTTCGGCCAAAGATCAGCCACAAGTTGCACTTACAGTGGGCGAAGTCCGTGGAAGACTATAGCCAAGGCGCAGCCGTGGGGAAAGCCTTGCGGGCTCGCAACTCGCGACTCGCGACTCGCAACTGTTTTTTGGCCGACGGCAGTCTAAAGGGAAACAGCACGCCGGGGATTGGGGTACAACACAGGGGTCCCGGCGTGCTGGAGAGAGCACAACTACTTATTTATCTGAAACACGGTCTTAACCTAGAAGTTGCGGCGATTTTTCATTTTTTACAATTAAACAGGAAACAAGGCGTTTTCGTGCCTAAACGCAGAACGGCCTCTGGCGGGTGACGGACGGCGGACTCCCAACGTGAAACGTGAAACGGCCTTACGCTCCCGTCTTCTTCGCGGCTTCCATGCCTGTCCGCACACAATCCGGAACGCCAATGCCGCGAAAATAATTGCCCGCCAAGGCCAGTCCGGGGAGGGTGGAAAGCCGGGCCTCAATCCGCGCGACGCGCTCCAGGTGGCCGACGGAGGGTTGGGCCATGGCGCGGTTCCAGCGGTATATGCGGGCGGCGCGAGGTTCGGCGCTGATGCCCGTGATCTCGCGCAGCTCGCGGCGGAGGGTTTCCAGAATGGCGCTTTCACTCATGCTCAGCGCGTGTTGATCGCGTAGCCCGCCCAGGAATCCGCGCACAATGCCGCGGTCGTCCGGCGCACGGTGGGGGAACTTGTTATGAACGAAGGTACAGGCCAGCATGCGCCGGCTTTCGCTGCGTGGGACCAGAAACCCAAAGCCGCGGTCGTGTCCGGCCAGGTCCCGGCGGTCGTATATCAGCGATGTGGTGACCGACGAACTATAAGAAATCCCGCCGAGATCTTCCGCCAAACGCGTATCGGCGCCGGCCAGCAACCGGCCGGCCACATGCGCCGGAGTGGCCACGATAACCGCGTCGAAGAGCTCGCGCTGACCGCTCACGTCCAGTTCCCAGGCGGTCCCTGAAAATCTCAGGTTCTGGACTTCGTATCCGGTGCGCACGGCCCGGGGCTCCAGCCGCGCCACCACGGCATCCACCAGTTGCTGCATGCCTTCTTTGAGAGAGGAAAACAGCGGCGGCTTGGGATTGCCTTTCAGCATCTGTGCCATGCGCTTGCGCGCAGCCAGCATACCCCGGCTCAAGCTGCCGTATTTTCGCTCCATTTCGACGAAGCGGGGCAGAACCGCATGAACGCTCAGCTTGTCGGAATCGGCGCCATAAACGCCGGAGAGCAACGGGTCGGCCAGACGGTCCACCGTCTCAGCGCCAAAATGCCGCTCCACCAGCGCGGCTACACTCTCGTCTTGAGCGCCCGCGTGGGCCTTGCCGAAGAACTCCATCGCCATGCGCAGTTTGGTGGACCAGGAGAACAACGGCGTCAACAACGTGGGCAGGATTCTGGTCGGCACCATGAACATCAACCCATCGGGCATTTCGACCAAACGGTTCTTCACCACGATGTAAGTCTTACGCTGCGCGTCATTGGAGCCGATGATCTGATCGGCCATGCCCAGGTCGCGGCACAGGTTCGCCGCCCACGGTTTTTCGGTCAGAAAGGAATCGGGCCCGGCCTCGATGAGGCATCCCTCGACGCGCTCCGATGCCATGACCCCACCCAAGCGGAGCGCGGACTCGAACAGGACGTATTCGACGGGAGCGCCTTCGCGACGCTGCCGGTCGAGATAGTACGCGGCACTTAGACCACTGGCCCCGCCGCCGATAATGGCAATTCTTCTGTTCAAGCTGGCGTCATCCGGCTGCGGGCCAACGCGGCCAGCGCGGCCGTAAGCAGCGGCGATTCATTCAGCGATTCCGCCCGCCACAACCGCAGGCCATGCTCTTCGGCAAATTTCCTGAACATGATATCGATGTCGAACAGCACTTCCACGTGATCGCAAAGAAATCCGATGGGCTGGAGGAAAACCCCGGTATGGCCGGCCTCGGCAATCGCCAAAATGGTGCTTTCCACCGTCGGTCCCAGCCATTGGCCGCCGCTCATGCCCTGACTCTGAAAGGCAAACCACCAATCATCCGGCGCCAATTCGGGTAAGCTCCTGGCGACCAGTTTGGCGGTCTGTCGCGTTTGCGCTTCGTACGGATCGCCTTCCGTGATGGTGTTTACCGGTACGCTATGCGCGGTGAAAATGACCGGGAGCCTCTCCCCCGCCTCCGCGCAAGCCCGTTTCCAGGATGTTTCCAGCCGTTCGCCAAATGCCCGGATTAGCGCCGGGTGGTCGTGCCAACTCTCGATGAAATCCACGGTGAAGGCGGAGGACGGCAGAGCTTCGGTGACGGCCCGCCGATAGAGCCCCACGCTGGTGCGCGAATTCTGCGGCGCCAGGCAGATGACAATCGCGTGCGTGATCCCGTCCGCCAACATCTGGGGCACAACATCGCGGATGTAGGGGGTCCAATTGCGCATGCCGACATATACAGGCAAACCGAGTTCGCGTTGCAGGGCCTCGGCTTGCTTCCGGGTGAAATCGCGCAGGGGAGACCGCCCAATCAGCTCGTAACGACGCTTCACCTCATCGACTACGGCCTGAGGAAGCGGCCGTCCGCCGGTTACCGCGTATAGAAAACAAGGAACCTCTTCGGCGCTGTCCGGCGAACCATGCGCCAGCAGCAATACCGCGGTCTTGGCGTTGAATGAGCTCATGATGGTAGCTGGTAGCCAGCGGTTAGTAGCTGGTGGCCGAAAACCGGAGGAGCGTTCGGAGGCCCGGGCTCCTGGCTACCAGCTACTAACTACTAAAAGCCGTCAGTTCTCGCCGAACCAATCGATGGTTTCCGGCTGCGTGTTCGCCGATGCTTCATGGACGAACTTGACCAGCGCCTTTACGTTTTCCACCGGGGTGTGCGGCAGGATGCCGTGTCCGAGATTGAAGATGTGGCCGGGACGCCCACCGGCGCGGTGCAGGATATCTTCCGCACGTGCGCGCAACGTCTTCCAGTCGGCAAACAAAAGCGCGGGGTCCAGGTTACCCTGGATGGCGCCCTGATCGTCCATTTCGGTCCACGCCTGATCCAGAGGAATGCGCCAATCCACGCCAATCACTTCCGCGCCCGTGCTCTTCATCAGCGGCAGTAATACCGAGGTTTCGGTGCCGAAATAAATCACCGGCACGCCCGTCCGGCGGACCGCCTGCACCAGTTCGCGCGTGCGCGGCAGCACATGTTCCTGATAGTCCTCAACGCTCAGGCAGCCCACCCAGCTATCGAAGATCTGAATGGCATCGGCGCCGGCGCGCACCTGCGCCACCGCGTATGCGGAGAGCACGCTGACCAGCTTGTTCATAAGCTGATCCCAGGCCGCGGGCGTCAGATACATCATTTTCTTGGTTTCGAGGTAGTTGCGGGAGCCGCCTCCCTCGATCATGTAGCTGGCCAGGGTGAAGGGCGCGCCGCAGAAACCGATGACCGGCAACTTCTCGCCAAAGTGCGCGGCCACCAGTTGGATCGATTCCGAGACATAGCCCAGTTCACCGGCCGAATCGGTGCGCAGGGCGGCGATGTCGGCGGCCTGGCGCAGCGGCTTTTCGATGATCGGGCCTTCCCCGGTTTCGAACCGGAAGTCCAGGCCCATCACTTCCAGGGGCAGCAGCAAGTCGGCGAAGATGATGGCTGCGTCCACGCCCAGCTCTTCGGCGGCCGTGATGGTGACTTCCGCCGCCAGCTTGGGCGTCTTGCAGATCTCGATCAGCGAATGATGTTTACGCACCTCGCGGTACTCGGCCATGTATCGGCCCGCTTGGCGCATGAACCACACCGGCGTAGTGTCCACCACCCGCCCCTTACAAGCTTTCACGAATGCAGAGTTCGGCGCTGACATGATTACCGATTTTACATGGTGGCAGCGGAAAGTGAACCTTTTCACCACGGCGACACTGAGACACCGAGGAAAAACGAGAAATTGGCATCAAGCCAGCCCAAAATATGGCGGAGCCGGCTATCGGTGTGGGCACTTCGCACGCACTTTGGTTCGGATTTGAGCCAATTGCCAATCGCCAATTGCCAATTGCGCCTTGTGGCTGCAAACTGTGAACTGCAAACTGCAAACCGAGGTTTCTCTTGGACGCTGTAGTGATTGGTTCCGGGCCCAATGGCTTGGCGGCGGCGATTGTGTTGGCCGAGGCCGGCTGCCGGGTCATCGTGCTCGAGGGGGCACGGACGATCGGCGGCGGCGCGCGCTCGGCCGAACTTACCCTGCCCGGATTCGTTCACGACGTCTGTTCCGCCGTGCATCCACTGGCTGTGGCCTCGCCGTACTTTCGCCGTCTTCCGCTGCGGCATCACGGGCTGGAGTGGATCACTCCGCCGGCGGCGCTGGCCCATCCGCTCGATGACGGCACCGCCGTGCTGCTCGAAGGATCGCCGGACGCCACCGCCGCGGGACTGGGAGAGGATGGCAACGCCTACTGCGGTTTGCTTGGGCCTCTGCTGAACAACTGGGATGGATTACTGGCCGACTTGCTGGCGCCGCCGCACTTGCCTGCGCACCCGTTTCTGCTGGCGCGTTTTGGACTTCGCGGGCTGCGCTCGGCGGAGTCTCTGGCCCGCTCCCGTTTTCGCGGCGCGAGGGCGCGGGCCTTGTTTGCCGGCCTGGCCGCGCATTCCATGTTGCCGCTCAATCGGAGAGGCACGGCGGCAGTGGCGCTGATTCTGGCGGCCGCCGCTCATGGCGAAGGGTGGCCTTTCCCGCGCGGCGGAGCGCAAAAAATCAGCGACAGCCTGGCCCACTATCTGCAGTCCCTGGGGGGAGAGATTGTTACCGGTTCCCAGGTGGACTCGCTGGAAACGCTTCCCCCGGCCCGCGTGGTTCTGTGCGACCTGACCCCGCGCCAGTTGGCGAGCCTGGCGGGCGATAACTTTCCGAAAGCCTTCCGCCGGCGCCTGAGCAAGTTTCGTTACGGCCCGGGCGCTTTTAAGGTGGATTGGGCGCTGGCCGGCCCGATTCCCTGGATAGCCCCGGAATGCGCCCGCGCGGGCACAGTCCATCTGGGCGGCACCATGGAAGAAATCGTCACCTCGGAACGAGAGGCTTGGGCCGGGCGCCAGGCGGAGCGTCCGTTTGTTCTGCTGTCCCAGCCCAGTTTGTTTGACCCGACGCGAGCGCCCGTAGGCCGGCACACGGTGTGGGCGTATTGTCACGTTCCCAACGGCTCCGAATTCGATATGCTCGCCAGCATTGAGGCCCAGGTGGAACGTTTCGCCCCGGGATTTCGCCGCCGCATTCTGACCCGCTTTGTAACCCCGCCGGCGGCCATGGAACGTTATAATCCCAATCTGGTCGGAGGCGATATCAACGGCGGGCTGATGAATCTGCGCCAACTTTTCGCCCGCCCTACCCGGCGGCTCTACGGCACACCGCTGCGCGACTTGTTCATTTGTTCCGCATCCACCCCGCCCGGTGGCGGTGTCCACGGCATGTGCGGCTATTTCGCCGCCCAACGCGCGCTGAAACTGTTGCAGAAGAGGTAAAGCGCACTTGGCGCGACCGCCGCGAGAGATTTTTTTTACCGCAGAGGGCGCGGAGGGACGCAGAGGAAAAACCACCCCTGGCCGAAGATCAACGCAGATAAATGCAGCGAACAGCCGGTCATCCCGCAAGGATGGCTGTGCGAGAACGGCTTTGTTTGGCCGAGGGCCGATAGCCGAAGGCCGGTCATCAATTGCCAACTGCCCATTCCGGAGATTATCGTTATCGGCACACGCAAGACAGGGAGGTCATGATGACGCGAGCCGAGCGACTTGAATCATCTTCCGGCAATGCCGTGGCACGTACGACGGACTGCAACCGGAGGCGCTTTCTTTCTTCCGGGGCGGCGATGGCGGCGCTTGCGGCCTTTGTGCCCCGGGCTTTGGCGGATACGCAGACAGCGGACTCGGCCACGCCCGGCACGCGTTGGCGTCCGAGCGAGAGATATCCCGATCCTGCGATTGAGATACTCGATCCGAGCTTCGAGAAGTACCGGATCGCCAGTGCCGGAGTCGAGCGGCTGGGCGAAGGGTTCCGCTGGGCGGAGGGGCCGGTATGGATGGGCGATGCGCGCTGTGTGCTGTTCAGCGATATCCCCGGCAACCGCATCATGAAGTGGGATGAAGCGACCGGCGCCCTCAGCGTGTATCGCGAGCCTTCCAACAACGCCAACGGCAATACCCGCGACCGCCAGGGACGTTTTATTACCTGCGAGCAACTGGAGCGCCGGGTTACGCGCACGGAATACGATGGCTCCATCACCACGCTGGCCGACCGCTATCAGGGCAAGCGCTTCAACTCCCCTAATGACGTGATCTCCAAGTCCGATGGTTCCATCTGGTTTACCGACCCGCCATTCGGTTTGAATCTCTATGAAGGAGCGCCGGGCGTGCGCGAACTCGCGCGGCAGGGCGTATACCGCGTCGACGGCAATACCGGCGCCGTGACGGCGGTCATCGAGGATATGGCCGGACCCAACGGCCTGTGCTTTTCCCCCGACGAAAGCGTGCTGTATGTGATCGAATCCCGGGCCCGACCGAATCGCCTGATCTGGGCGTATGACGTGACCGGCGGAGGGACGAGGCTGGGTCATCGCCGGATGGTGGTCGATGCCGGCCGCGGCACGCCCGACGGCATGCGCTGCGACGAGGATGGCAATCTCTGGTGCGGCTGGGGCATGGGCAGCGAAGAGTTGGATGGAGTCATGGTGTTCTCTCCGGCGGGCAAGGCCATTGGACGAATCCGGCTTCCGGAGCGCTGCGCCAACGTCTGCTTTGGCGGCGCCAAACGCAATCGCCTGTTTATGGCGGCCTGTCATTCGTTTTATTCGTTGTTCGTGAATACGCGAGGAGCGACAAAGTGGTAAGTCAGAAGACAGGAGCTAGGAGTTAGAAGTTAGAAGTCAGGAGTTAGCAGCTAGTTGTCAGGGGCCGGCTGGTAAAATGCGGCGTTCCAGTGGTTTTCGACAACCGCTAGTGTTTTCAACGTGAAACGGGAAACGGAAAACGTGAAACGATCATTCGTTGGGGTCGGCGGTCACGTTGCACTCTTCAGGCATCTCCTTGCGGGTTGGCGCCAGTTCATTCACTTTCCGCAGTTGGGGGAAGCGCCAGGCCCACAAGCCCACCACCACCAGCGTTCCCAGTCCGCCGTAGATGACCGCCGGAACCGCGCCAAACCATTGCGCGGTGATGCCGGACTCGAATTGCCCGAACTCGTTGGAGGCGCCAATAAACAGCATATTCACGGCGCTGACGCGACCACGCATTTCATCCGGAGTATTGAGCTGAACCAGCGTGGCGCGCACGATCACCGAGACCATGTCGGTGGCGCCGACCAGGAACAGGGCCAGTAACGAAAGCAGCAGATGGTGGGAAAATCCGAAGACAATGGTAAAGACGCCAAACCCGGCAACGCACCAAAGCATGGTGCTTCCCGCCTTCCGGCGCAGGGGATGATGCGCAATCAGGATGGCGGTGATGGCCGCGCCCACGCCGGGAGCGCTGCGCAGAATTCCCAATCCCCAGGGGCCGGTGCGCAGAATCTCCCGCGCGTACACGGGCAGTAAAGCCACGGCCCCGCCCAGCAGCACGGCAAACAGATCCAGCGTGACCGCGCCCAGGATGATCTTGTTTTGTCCGATGAAGCGAAAACCGGCCAGCACAGTATGCAGGTTGACGCCCCGCACTACGCGCCGGGCCGACTGCAGGCGGATCAGCAGGATCAGCACCGCCGCGCAGGCGAAGGCTCCGAGGGCGCCCGCATAGACCGCCTCCGGACCTTTGGTGAGGGCATAGATCAGGCCGCCGATGGCCGGACCTATGATGGTTGCCGCTTCGAAAATTGACGAACCCCAGGCCACCGCGTTCGGAAAATGCTCCTCGGGAACCAGCAGCGGCAGAAAGGCCTGCCCGGTGGGGCCGCTGAAGGCCCGGACCACTCCAACCAGCAGCAGCACCGCGTAGATGGGGTTAACGGTGTGCAATCCCCGGGAACTGAGCCACAGCAGCAGCGACGAGCACACGGCAAAGACCGTAAAACAGGCCAGCAGAATACGCCGCCGGTCAACGCGGTCGGCCACCTGACCGGCGACCAGGAACAGCAGGATGCCCGGCAGAAACTGCGCCAACCCGGCCAGTCCCAGATCCAGCGGCCGGCGCGTGATCTCGTAGATCTGCCAGCCCACGGCCACCGATTGCATTTCGCTCGCGCAGATCGTCAGAAAACGCGCCGCCTGATAGTAGCGGAAGTTCGGATACCGGAATGCAATGCGAGCATCGTCCATAGGTACGCTTCTACTTTGCCATAAAAGCAAAGTTTCAAGGTTTCAAGGTTTCAAGGTGTCGGAGTTTGGAGAGGCTTCAGAGGATTCGACAACGGGCGCGGTTTTCACCGCGAAACGCGAAACGAAAAACGTGAAACGGCTCTCCTACTGCAGTCTGCGAAGGTCTTTTTTGGCTCCATCCAGAGAGGCGTCCAGGCTTACCGCTATCTTCAATTCCTGTAGAGCTGCGCTTTTGCGGCCTTCTTTTTCCAGCACGTTGCCAAGACGCCAGTGGGCAACGGCCAGGGTTGGCTCCAACCCTTCGTTAGGCTGGTTCAGGTAATGACGAAGGCATTCTTCGGCGCGCGGCAGCTGCGATCCCAGGTTGCGATCGAGGATGGTTTGCGCGGCGATGAATTCCGCGCCCAGATCGTCGGGCACGGCGGTGCGGGCGCGTTTCAGATTGATGTCCAGACTGTCCCAGCGGGCGGTGGTGACATAGGCAGCGGCCAATATCCGGTACGCGGCAATGCGCGACGGGTCCAGAGACAAAGCTCGCCTGGCCTCGTCTTCGGCTGCTTTCGTCTTCTCG
>Ga0326727_10006579_pt1 | contig 31723 bp, 32 predicted proteins | sample MB2enrmetagenome_FD_207643 | JGI IMG/M metagenome (GOLD analysis project Ga0326727, IMG submission 207643) | Lab enriched peat soil microbial communities from McLean, Ithaca, NY, United States - MB29MY | ecosystem: Environmental > Terrestrial > Soil > Wetlands > Peat | place: USA: New York...
CTTCTAACACCAACCCGGCGTAAATAGCTCTCAGATTGTACACCTCTTTTGGGCTTTTTGGAATGTGACTTCCCCGCTACCACTTATCGGTTTCCGCCTCGGCACCATCTCAGAGTTACCATTATCTTGATGACAATTTCGCGACGTCACCTTATTGCTTCTGCTGCCGCAATCTTGTTTGCAGAAAAGGCCCGATCGGCCAGTTCCGGAATGATCACACTCTCGCCCCAGCCTCTCGACGCCGAGATGCCCGTCGACGCCTTTGTCGATGAGATTACCCCTGTCAGGAACTTCTTTGTCCGCAGTCACACCCTGATTCCCGAAGTGAAATTGGCGGATTGGAAACTCTCGATCAATGGCCTTGTCGAAAAGCCCATAACCCTCAACTTGAATGAACTGAAGCAAATGCCGCGCATGGAACTGGTGAGCGTGCTGGAATGCGCGGGTAACGGGCGTAGCTTCTATGCGCCTCGCGTGGCTGGTTCGCAGTGGCGCTTCGGCGCCGTTGGGAACGCGCGCTGGTCGGGTGTCCGGCTCAAAGAGGTTCTCGACAAGGTTGGATTGAAGGTCGGCGCAACTGAACTTCTGCTGGATGGAGCCGACGTCCCGTTGGGTAAGATGCCCGACTTTCAGCGAACCATTCCAGTGGCGAAGGCTCTGGACCCCGATACCATGCTGGCTTACGAAATGAACGGCGAACCCTTGACCGCGGCGCATGGCTTTCCCCTCCGGCTGATCGCACCGGGTTGGGCCAGCGATTCCTGGGTGAAATGGCTGCAACATATCGAAGTGCTGGATCACGAATTCGAAGGCTTCTGGATGAAGACGGCCTATCGGCATCCTACGCGCCCCGTGGCGCCCGGCTCGCCGGTTGACCCCAAGGATATGGTTCCGGTTACGGATCTGAATGTGAAGTCGGTGATCGCTTATCCCGGTGACTGGGCCAAGCCAGGGCGCACGCCCGTGGTGGGCGTGGCGTGGTCGAACGCGAGCCCGGTGACGAAGGTGGAGGTTTCCACCGACGCGGGTGCGACATGGGCGCTCGCAAAGCTCCTGGGGGAGCCCACGAAATACGGGTTCCGTAAGTGGTCTTACCGGTGGGTAGCGAAAGAAGGTCAGCACACTTTGATGTCCCGCGCCACCAACGCAAAGGGCGAGGCCCAGCCGCTGGAGGAACAATGGAACCCCAGCGGTTACTTGTGGAATGTGGCGCAGGCGCGCCCGGTTCTCATCTCGCACAAGGAACCCGCGCCTGCCCCGGTCCCTGAAATGCAGAAGGCGGATGCGCCCGCCGGTTATACGGCGAGTTGTATGGGCTGCCACGACGAGCACATGATGCAGCAGCAGCGTCTCACCCGCACCCAATGGGATAAGGAAGTGACGAAGATGACCAACTGGGGCGCGCCCGTGAAGCCGGAGAATCGGGACGCTCTGCTCGATTACCTGTCGGCCCGATTCAAACAGTAGTTTGTTTCTTTTCGCGCAGTAAGACCACGTCGGCAAGCACGACCCCGCCGGTGAAAACAACATCCGCCAAGATGGCGGCAAAGATAGCTATGATCGGTTCCCATCCTACAGAGCTGGCGTGCGGATTGAAGTAGCGCCACGAAATAACCAACCCAACGCCGAGTCCCGCGACTGCCAGGCCCAGGATGCCAAGGGCTGGCACCGGGCGCCTCCGCAACCCGGGGATCACGAACCCGAGCGCGACAGCGCCCACCAGTTGGAGCCACATAAAGAATTGATCCCGAAGCTTGGCGGTCCACGCGATAATCCTCTTATCGCTGGCTTTCAGCTCGGCCAGGCGGCGGACGGCATCGGGATCCGCCGGTTCCTCGGCCCGCTCCATCGGTTCATATTCCAGCCATCCGAAGATGCTCGGCCAGATGGCGAGGGCGCCGGCGCGGAACCGCTCCGCGTCTTCGATCTTCCGCCTGGCTACCAGCGAGTTCTCCTGCGCGATTCGAACTTCGCATTTGAACAGCCGGCTTTCTCCTGGTGAGAAGTCGTGCAGCTTGACCCGGCAGCTAAACCTTTCATGCACCTCGCGGCGCATGCGGGGCGCCTCTCCTTCGGACGGGTCATAGGCAATAAGAAAGAGGTCCACGTCTTCGATCCGCCCCTCGCCGCGGCGGCTGATCCGAATGGGGAACTGCAGCGCGCTATCTCCAGCCCGGTTACCCTTTGCTCCCATCCATAACCCGCCGCCCAGCGAACGGGAGCCGGGCAGAAGGGGCGACGTCGCCTGCAGCTCCAGCGGCCATTCCGGCGAGGCGTCGGCAAATCTTACATCCAGCAGGTTTCGCACCGCGCGGTCCCCCACGGCGTCGATTTCCGTCAACGCCCGCCGGCGCGCCTCGGGATCCATAATTTTGGGGTTGTCCAGCGATTGCCGCCACGCCAGCGCGTCGGCCACGGTCGGGAAAGTGAAAGGTGGATCCTGCGCCGCCGCTTTCTCCACGCTGAGCCGGTGCATCCGGCGAAGCGTCAGTTCGTCCGCCATGTCGCCCGCGGCGTGAAACACCGGGATTAGGCCCGCCACCTCGCGGGGATCCGCCGGCCAGGGACGCGCCCGCCATTGCCGGATTACCGCCTGCGCGTAGGCTGGCGCGGCTTTTCGGTCGCGCTGCTCACCCAACCAATACACCGCGCCGGCAATCACCGCGAGCGCTCCCCAGAAGCAGGCAAGCCAGATGCGGTATCGCCACCGCAACACCCACGCCAGCCCAAATAGCGCGGGCAAACCAAAAACTACCCCTTGGACCAGTAGCGTCACTTTCTAATCCAGCCGCTTACTTTCCTTGGGCATAATCTCAAGCGGCACCCTGGGAAACTGCGGCAGCAACAAGGTCAGGGCATCCGGCTCCATGGTGACTTTCGCCGGAAGGCATCCAATCAACTCACCGTCCGCGTGCACATAAACCGGCGTATCGTCCAGCGGATGCAGCGTCACTTCACCGGCGCGCGAGAAACGCACTCCCGGCGTATTGGCTAACTGCCTGGTAACCACGCCGAACAGGTAGCGCAGGTATAACATCGAGTCGCTGCCTTCAAAGGAAACCACCTCGAATTCGGGATCTTGCAGACTGACGCGCGCCGCGATCTCGAAGTCACCGCCATAATTGCGCACCTTCGTCACCAGAGCAAACGAACAACGCTGGCGGTGGCCGTTGACGGCTACTTCCAGCTCGTTCAAGGGCTTGCCAATCTGCTGCAAACCACCCAGGAAATACGCCAGTTTCCCTAAGCGGTTCTTCGCCAGCGGATCGAGATCACGAATGATCTGCGCGTCGAATCCGGCTCCAGCCATCAGAAGAAAGTGGGTAACAGCTCCAGACAACACCTCGACGCGTCCCAGGGGAATTCGCACCGGACGGCATTTCACCAGCTGGCGGGCCGCCCCAATGAGCCGCATCCGCAGACCCGCTTCGCGAGCGAGAACGTTGGCCGTACCAGCGGGCAAAATCCCCAGCGGCACTTGAGAATTTGCCATCCCGCTGACCACTTCGCTGATAGTTCCATCGCCACCCGCCGCAATGATCAGATCCGCACCGTCCTTGATAGCCCGCCGTACGATGTCTCCCGCTGTCTTCGGTCCCGTGGTCTCTGTTAGTATGACGAGTGAAGCTAATCGTCCTACCTCGGCCGCCGCTTCCTGTAGTTTCACCGCGCTCTCCTGCCGGAGGCGCCCTGCTTTCGGATTGAATATGAGAAGTGCCCGGGAATACTTGGGAATGGCCGATTTCCTGTCTTGGAACATTATATTGGTTTTATGCCTGACCCCGAGGTGAATCGCGAAGTCGGACGGCTGCGCGACGAACTCCGCCGTCACGAGTACCTGTATTACGTTCTCGACCAGCCAGCCATCAGCGATGCTGAATACGATCGCCTGATGCGCGACCTGCAGCGGCTGGAGGCAGAGCATCCCGAACTGCTCACCAGCGATTCCCCCACCCAGCGCGTGGGCGGCAAGGCCCGCGAGGGCTTCCTGAAGGTGCCTCATAGTTCGCCCATGTTGAGCCTGGACAACGCTCTGAATGAGGAGGAACTGCTGGCGTTCGACAAGCGCGTTCGCGATCTTCTCGGGGACGAACCCTTTCAATATGTCGCTGAACTCAAAATGGATGGCCTTTCCATGGCCGCGCTTTACCGCAAAGGGCAGTTCTCCCAAGCCGTGACGCGCGGGGACGGAGAGGTCGGCGAGGATGTCACCGAGAACGCGCGCACCATCCGTTCCCTGCCCCTGAGCGTCGAAAGCGAACTGGCCGATTTCGAAGTGCGCGGGGAAACGGTAATGAACCGATCGGCCTTTGAGCGTCTGAATATTTCGCGCGAGGAGCAAGGTTTGAGCCGGTTCGCCAATCCACGCAACGCGGCCGCGGGATCGCTACGCCTGCTGGAACCCTCAGTGACGGCATTGCGGCGATTGGACTTCTATCCTTATTACCTGTTGGTTGACGGCAAACCTGTTTTCGATTCCCAGTGGGGCGCTTTGGAGTGGCTCTCCCGGCATCACTTCAAAGTGAATGCACACCGCAGCCTATGCAGCAGTATCAGCGAGGTTCTGCAGTTTTGCCGCAAATGGGAAGAGCGCCGTGAGGATCTGCCGTACGAAATCGATGGGGTGGTCATTAAGATTGATTCTGTCCGGCAGCAGCAGAGCCTGGGTTTCACGGCCAAGTCCCCCCGCTGGGCCATCGCTTTCAAATACGCCGCGCGGCAGGCGGAAAGCGAAGTGGAAGATATCTCGGTGCAGGTGGGCCGCACCGGCGCGCTTACGCCCGTGGCGCATTTAAAGCCCGTGAGTATCGGCGGTGTCACCGTTTCCCGTGCCACGCTTCATAACGAAGATGAAATTGAACGGCTGGGCCTCAGGATCGGCGATATCGTCGTCGTGGAGCGCAGCGGAGACGTGATTCCCAAAGTGGTTCGCGTCAAAACGCTGGGTTCGTACCGTCGCCCATTCCGTATGCCGGCGCACTGCCCGGTTTGCGGCGGTAAAGTAGTGCGCGAGCCGGGTGAGGCCGCTTCGCGCTGTATCAACACCAGTTGTCCCGCGCGCGTCAAAGAGTCGATTCTCCATTTTGCCTCCCGCGGTGTAATGAACATCGATGGTTTGGGGGATGCCGTAGTCGATCAACTGGTCGACTCGGGCTTGGTGAAGAGCGTCGCCGATCTTTACAGCCTTACTGTTGAAAGCCTGCTGACTTTAGAGCGGCTGGGTCCTAAGTCAGCTGCCAATTTGATTCGTAATATCGAGAATTCCAAGAAAATGCCGCTGCCGCGCGTGATCTCCGCACTGGGCATCCGCTTTGTCGGTGAGCGAACTTCCCAGTTTCTGAGCGAGGAGTTCGGTAGTCTGGCGCGCATTATGGCGGCTACGGGCGAGGAGCTACAGAAAGCCGGCGAGGTAGGTCCGAAGATCGCCGATAGTATTCAGGAGTTCTTTAAGGAAACCCATAACCGCGAACTGGTGGAGAAGCTGCGTTCCGTGGGTCTGAACCTGGAATATGACAGGCCAAAATCGAGCTCCGGATCTCTCACCGGGCTCGTATTCGTGCTCACCGGAACCATGGAGGGAATGAAACGTGAGGAGGCCGCCAAGCGCATCGAAAGCCTGGGCGGAACCGTTACCAGTTCCGTGAGCCGCAAGACAAGCTACGTAGTGGCCGGGCGCGATCCCGGTTCCAAGCTGGACAAAGCCCGCCAACTGAAAGTTCCGGTTATTGACGAAGCGACGCTAATCCAGATGCTGGAAGGTACGGAACAGAACAAATAAGCGTCCGCATGACGAGGTTGGCGTGATAATTTGAGACGAAGTGAAGACGGTCCTGGTAGTAGATGATGAACCCGAGATCCTCCGCCTGGTGGAGACTCTGTTGACCAAGGCTGGACATCGGGTAGTTACCGCGTCCAACGGCGAGAGAGCTCTTGAGAAAGTACGCAAGATGGCCAATGCGCCCGACTTGCTGCTCACCGACGTCGTCATGCCCGGTCTCAGCGGACCCATGATCGCCGAGCAGCTTCGGGAGCAGTTCCCTACCCTGAAGATCTTGTTCATCTCGGCGTTTGAGGATCGGCAGGTGGTTCGCCGTTATGTAAAGGACCCCGGTTACGAGTTGATCTCGAAGCCCTTTCACATCGACGAGCTGTCGTCGAAAGTGAAGCAATTACTGGCTTCACAGGGGGCTTCACAGGGAGAGTCTGACGAGTGAAGCCTGCGAAGGCGCTGATGGGCCGGCGCTTCACGATTCACGGGCGTGTGCAAGGTGTCGGGTTCCGTGACTTTGTACAAAGGGAAGCCCGTCGCCTGAACCTCACCGGCTACGCCAGAAATCTGGCTGACGGCTCGGTCATGGTCTGCGCAGTCGGCGCGGAAGAAGCGATGGCTGAAATCGAGTCCATCGTGCGGCAAGGGCCGCGCTGGGCCGAAGTTCGCCGGCTGAGCGTTGAGGAGATGGAAGCTCAAGCGTTTGATGATTTTCGAATCCTGTAGACCTGGGTGTGACGTGCCCTAGCGCCGTTCACAGCCAGTTTGCCTCTCCCAACTCAATGAAAATAAGAGATGTCGACATGGTTTTGAAGTGCACATGGAGAAGACCAACTGCTACTGTATAGCCAGGAACGACGCAACTTGGGTTCGTTCCTCAAAATCGAATCGTAGAGTTTGGGTTCGTTTCGCGAATTCCGTTTCGCTTGCCCGAGAACCAGTGATTTACCCCACCTTCGGCTTGATCGACAGAGTTAACCCAATTAAAATCAGTGTTTTAAAGAAGAGCTTGTTTTGCAGAAAGCATCGGGATGGCAACGAACTGGGTTCGTTCCAACACATTCCCTCTTGGTGCGTTGATGATCAGGCCCGGCTCGGCGTGATGGGGGCGTTGCGTTGTGCCGGTACCCCAACAGAGGTGACATCAAGAGACATAACCGGATTATAATCAGCGGGTTCCAGAAGAGCTTGTTTTGCAAAACGCCTGGAGATCAAGGAACTGGGTTCGTTCCGCGCGCTTAACCTACTGCGCCAGTTTGCTCTTTTTCTCGGCGCGTTGCGTCGCGTACTTACGTTCGAACTTATCCACGCGGCCGGCTGTATCGATCAACTTCTGCTTGCCGGTGAAGAAAGGATGGCAGCTGGAACAGATTTCCACGCGGATGTCGCCTTTATGCGTGGAACGGGTGACGAAGGTGTGCCCACAGGCGCAGACCACGTTCACTTCGTTATAGGCGGGGTGAATGGCAGCTTTCATAACAGGGAAACTTAAGTTTATCACACAACACAAATCCCCGGCCCGCTCTCACGAGTGGCCGGGGACATGGTGCCTAGAGAAGAATCTGAGGCAGTTTACTTGCAACCGAGCAAAGCGACCAACAATCAGGAACGCGGCTTGGTGATTAATTTTGGTGCACTGAAAACCAGGACGCGTGCCTGAGCCAGCGGATCAGCAGTCGGCCACCTCGCGCGGCTTACAACTATTTATCATGTAGTTTAGGACCACCTCCTTCTTCAGTGATAATTCAAAAATACGCCTGACAGGAAGCTTTGTCAACCATATTTGAAAACGTTCTCGCGTCTCGGCCACAAAAAGGCCAATAGTATTTACGCAGTACCCAATATCTTGTGGTTCGGTTGCCCCGATTCGATCTAACATGAACAGAGTGTCCAGACCCCAGGCTATCGAGACGCGCGCACTGGCTGGTTTCCTGGTGTCCGGTTTCCTGACGGCCCTGCTCCCCGCCCTGCTTCCCGCGTGGGGCTTCGATGTCTCCACCGACTATGGCTTTGTGGGCCGGCATTTCCTCGCGATGGTGGCGGGAATGGTCTTTTGCGGACTGGTCATTCCGCGATGGTTTCCCAGAATGGGCGCGCGGACGCTTCTAGTAACCGGCTGCGGTGTGAGCAGCCTCGCGTTGATCGGACTCGCCGTTCTGCCGGATCGTCCGTTGTGGCGCCTGGCCGGAATCTTCGTCCTCGGAATCGCCGCCGGCAGCCTCCATTCCGGCCTTTTCCGGGCCATCGTCCGGGCTTGGGAAAAGGCCCCGGCGATGGCCTTGACCCTCGGCGGCGTCTTCTTCGGAAGCGGCTCCATACTGGCGGTGCTGCTGGTTTCCCGGACCTTCTTCGACTGGCCCGTAGAACGAATCCTGATCGGGCTCGCGGTGGTGCCGGGTATCTTCGCCATCATTTACTCGCGCCACCCGTATCCGGTTGCTTCGTTCGCTTCCCACCCAAAGGTTGTCAAGCAGTTTCAAAGCGGCGCTGCTGTCCTATTCTCGTTCCTGTTGTTCTTCCAGTTTGGGAATGAATGGTCCATCGCCGGATGGCTACCGCTTTTCCTGGTTCACCGTTTCGGCATGAGTCCCGCCGTTGCGCTGGAATATCTCGCTCTCCACTTCGCCGCGCTCACCGTGGGACGGATGCTCATCCATTACTTGCTCCCAAGGATCAACAACTGGCGATTGCTCGCTACCAGTGCAGCGACGTCTCTTTTTGCGTGCACCGTCCTGGCCGCCACACAAAGCCGTTTCGGAGCCATCGTCGCCGTAATGCTGCTGGGCTTTAGCTTCGCGGCCATCTATCCGATTACGGCGGAGTGGATTGGGCAGCGCTTCCACTACTATCACCCTGGGTTCTTCAACGGAATCTTTTCCATCGGGCTGGTAGGCGGAATGCTGGCGCCCTGGATGATCGGTGAACTGGCGGACTGGGCCGGCTTGTGGGTCATCATGACGCTCCCCGCCATCGGCACTTGTATGGTTGTCTTGTTCTTATGCCTGATTTGGATGAATGCCAAGGTAACCGGCGAATGAGAAAACTCCTCGCGCTTCTGCTGATTCTCGCTGGCGGCCCCAGCCTCAACGCGCGCAGTCTAGAAGGGGAGATCAAGCGCATTCTCGCGAAGTCGCCCATTGTCCGCGCGGGCTTTGCGGGTGTGGTGGTCGCCGATGAGAAAGGCCGCACGGTGGTATCCATCAACTCCGGCCATCTGTTCACGCCCGCGTCGAATACCAAGCTGTTCTCAACCGCGCTGGCGCTGGAACGCCTGGGACCCGATAAGCGATTCGAAACCCGCGTCGAACTGCGCGGGAAAGACCTGGTGCTGGTGGGAACCGGCGACGCCAACCTCTCCGGCCGCGTCCTGCCGTATGTGCCGGATAGCAAGCCCGGACCCGCGCTGGCCATCATTGACGACATGGCCGATCAGATTGCCGCGCACGGTGTGAAGAGCATCCAGGGAGACATTCTGGGCGACGACACCGCCTTCGTGTACGAACCCTATGCGACCAGTTGGACGATTCAAGATACAGTGGATGGCGACGGCCCGCCATCCAGCGCTTTAGTCCTGAATGACAACGAGGCCCTGGACCCGGAGGCCAAGGACCGGTCCGTTGGCGACCCGGCTCAATTCGCTGCTCAGGCGCTGAAGGATGCCCTCGCAAAACGAGGAATTACCGTGGATGGGCCGGCTCGCGCACTCCATCGGACCGCAAACGACCCGTTGGGCATCGCGCCTACAGGCGAAGTATTGGCGCGCCATCTCTCACTGCCGCTGATCGAAGACATCCGCCTCACCAACAAAATCAGCCAGAACCTGCACGCCGATTTGCTGCTCTCCGACGTGGCCGGTTCGCGCACTGCCGGCCTGCAGGCGCTCAGCGATTTCCTATCGCAGATCGGAATCAAGCCTGCGGAATATCGCTTCTATGACGGATCGGGATTGTCCCGCTCGACCCTGGTGTCGCCGGACGCGGTGGTGGCGTTGCTTCGCTACATGGCCCGATCCGCGCATGCCGAGCAATGGTTCGCAACCCTGCCGGTAGCCGGCGTGGATGGGTCTTTGGAACACCGTTTGGACACCAGGCGCACCAAAGGACGCATTCGCGCGAAGACCGGGACTTTGGCGCATGTGAGCGCGCTATCCGGCTACGCCGAAGGACCGCATGAAAAGGTGCGGACCTTCTCCATCTTCATCAATAACTCCGTTGCGGACGCCGAGGAGCGGCGGGAGCTGATTGATAGAATTTGTGCAGTACTGGTCAAATAACTTATGCCTATCTTTGAATACAAATGCGACTCCTGCGGAACCAAATTCGAGAAACTGCTCCGGCGCTCGGACGACCTGAACGCCCTGAAATGCCCGGACTGTGGCGAGCAGCACCTGAGCCAGCAGTATTCCACCTTCGCTGCTCGTGCGAACGGAACCTCGTCATCGCCTGCTGAGATGCCGTCCTGCCCATCCGGCATGTGCAGCAACCCCGGCATGTGCGGGCGGAACTGACGTTGTCGGAAGAAAAGGTTCTCACCCCAGGCGCGCGCGAGTTTCTGGAAACGCTCTCGCGCCGCTTTGAATCCTCGCGCCGGGCGATGCTGCACCGCCGCGTCTTGCGGCAGCAGGAAATTGACGCAGGCGACTTCCCCAATTTCCCGGCTGACAGCGCCTCAGTACGGCGTGAGGCGTGGGTGGTCGCGCCCATTCCCGCGGACCTGGAAGACCGCCGCGTCGAGATCACCGGGCCCACCGACCGCAAGATGGTCATCAACGCGCTCAACTCCGGCGCGAATGTGTTTATGGCGGATTTTGAAGACGCCAATTCACCCACCTGGGCCAATATGATCGAGGGCCAGATCAATTTGATGGACGCGGTTCGTGAAACCATCACCTACACAAGTCCCGAAGGCAAGCTTTATGAATTGAAAGAAAATCCCTCTGTGCTGATGGTGCGCCCCCGAGGCTGGCATTTGCAGGAGCGGCACTTTCAAGTTGATGGCGAACCCATCTCGGCCTCGCTGTTTGACTTCGGACTCTACTTCTATCACAACAACGCGGAACTGCTCTCGCGCGGCACCGCGCCTTACTTCTACCTCCCGAAACTGGAACATCACTTGGAAGCGCGTCTCTGGAACGATGTCTTTCTGTTCGCCCAGGAAGCCTGCGGAGTGCCGCGCGGAACCATCCGCGCTACCGTGCTGATCGAAACCATCACAGCGGCTTTTGAGATGGATGAGATTCTTTACGAGCTGCGGGAGCACTCGGCCGGCTTGAACTGCGGCCGCTGGGATTACATCTTCAGCTATATCAAGAAGTTTCGAAAGTTCCGCGACCGCGTGATGCCCGACCGGTCACAAGTCACCATGGACCGGCATTTTCTGGCGAGCTACGTGAATCTGCTCATAAAGACCTGCCATCGACGCGGGGTTCACGCCATGGGCGGCATGGCCGCGCAGATCCCCATCAAGAGCGATGCCGGCGAGAACGAGCGCGCCCTCGAAAAAGTACGGCAGGACAAGCTCCGTGAGGTGCGCGCCGGACATGACGGCACATGGGTGGCCCATCCCGGCTTGGTTGCCATCGCCAAGGGTGTCTTCGATGAGCACATGCCCGGGCTCAACCAGATCGGCGTCAAGCGCGACGACGTGCATGTGACACAGGAAGATCTTTTGGAGGTGCCTTCGGGGACCATCACAGAGATGGGTATCCAGCTGAATATCGACGTCGGCCTGGAATACCTGAATGCCTGGCTGAACGGTTCAGGCGCGGTTCCCATCTTCCATTTGATGGAAGACGTGGCCACCGCCGAGATTTGCCGCGCGCAGCTCTGGCAATGGGCGCACCACGGCGCCAGGCGCGATGACGGCGTGCCCGTGACTCAAGATATGCTGCGCAGTGCCATCCGGTTGCGCTCGCATGCCATGCCCACGGCCGCCGCGTTGTTCGAGCACTTCGTGACCAGCAGTCACTTCAGTGAGTTTCTGACGCTGACCGCTTACGAGAAGCTGGTATAGTTCTGCAAGCATGGTTCTGCCATCCACCTATTTCGCGACGTTGACGCTCATGCTGTTGAGCATGATCTGCTGGGGCTCCTGGGCCAACACCCAAAAGCTCAGCGGGAAGTGGCGCTTCGAGCTCTTTTACTTCGACTACGCGTTCGGCGTGTTCCTGGGCGCCATCGTTCTAGCTTTCACCTTCGGCACCATGGGCTACGACGGCTTCGCCACTATCGACGACATCATGAAGGCCGGCAAGCATCAGGATCTTTACGGCTTCCTGGGCGGGGTGGTTTTCAACCTGGCCAACATGCTTCTTGTTGCGGCCATCTCAGTAGCGGGGCTTTCCGTTGCGTTCCCCGTGGCCATTGGACTCGCGCTGGTGATTGGCGTGATCCTCAACTACGTGATCGACCCCGGCGGAAATCCGCTACTGGTGTTTGGCGGCGCGGCCGTGGTGGTCATCGCGATCATTGTGGACGCGCTGGCTTACCACGCGTATTCCATGCAGAAGCTGACCGAGGCCATTCGCGCGGGCAATACGCGCAGCACCAAGAAGAGCGTTAGTTGGAACGGCATCCTGCTGAGCCTGGTAAGTGGCGTGTTAATGGGCTCGTTCTTCCCCATCGTGCAGTTGGGGGTCTATCGCGAACCGGGCAACGAAGGTGGCTTGGGTCCTTATGCAATCGGGCTGATCTTCGCGCTGGGCGTGCTGCTTTCGACGTTCGTCTTCAGCTTGTTTTTCATGAATCTGCCCGTGCATGGCAAACCGGTATCCCCTTTTGACTACTTCAAGGGAACGGTGCGGCAGCATTCGCTGGGCGTTGTCGGCGGGATGATCTGGATCGTGGGCACGGTTTCGAACTTCGTCGCGGCCAGCGCGCAAGGCGAGGCCCGCGTGGGCCCGGCCGTGAGCTACGGACTGGGCCAGGGCGCCACCATGATTTCCGTTCTCTGGGGACTGCTGTACTGGAAAGAATTCGCCGGCAGCGACTCCCGGGTGAAGACGCTGCTGGCGATTATGTTTGTGACGTTTCTCATCGGGCTGACGATGGTGTCGGTGGCGCCGCTGTTTACACGGTAGCGCAACCTTACTGGATCGCGATGTTCACCGGGTTGGTGCTGCCGCCCTTTACGTTGACCGTCAGTTCAATGCTATTCCCTGTCGGAGCATTCTTAGGAATCGTGAAGTTGATCTGATACAAGCCCGCGAGGCCCGGTACGAGTCCGGCGAACAGTGGTGTAACCTGCACGCTTTGCCCGAACACGCCGCCGCCGGTGAGCATGACGTTCACGGGCGGATCGATCTGCAGCAACGGGCTATCTGATGCGGCTGCTCCATCCGTGGCGATGGGATCTGTCTCCCCAAGTCCAAACGCGTAGATGATCAAGGTGTCACCCAGTGCCGCGGGATGGCTGGGAATCGAAAGCGCAGGATTCGTGACAACCGGAATCGAGTTATCCCCGTAGTTGATGATGACCGGCGCGATACCGGAAATCAAGGGGATACGCGGAGCCCGTGAGACCACATTCACCGAAACCGTGTTCCCCAGCGCGGAGCCATTCACCATCTGCACTGTCGCCAGACCGGACGGTATTTCATAAGGGACCTGAAAGTTGACTTGTCCAGTGGAAGTGAAGTATAGCGGCGCCGCTTCTCCGTTCACCAACACCGAGGTTTGATTCAGCGTGCTGGGCAGTGGCAAAGTGGTCGCGCTCAGCGTTGAAGAACTGAGTCCGAGACCAAACGCCGCCGCGATGTCGCCGGGAGAAAGAGTGGGCTGATAGGCCGCGCCATCCACTACTCCGCCAATACTGATTTGCGGACCGGTTTGTTGAGTCACCAACAAAGTCACAGGCACTGTAAGAACGCCCCCGTTATTCGCCGCGTTGGTAGTGATGGTAACCGAACCGGAATACGCGCCGGGGCTAAGCGAGGCCGTATTTAGAGTGACGGTTACCGACCCACCGGCTAGAGCGGCTGTCAGCCATCCGGAACCCGTCGTGGTTGCCGCGGTGGCGCCCGAGACGGTTAAAGAGCCATTCCCGATGTTCCCGATGGTTATCGGAATGCTTTGCTGCTGGTTTTGGCCAAGCGGGATGTTCAGCGCCGAAATGCTGAGCTGTGCGATCGGCGAGGTCGTCACGTTGAAAGTCACCGGGATGGAATGGTTGTCTGAAGCGTTGTCGGAGCCGCTCACTACAATACTTCCGGTGTAGGTTCCAGGAGTCGAAATATTTGCCGAGCTTGCCGTCACCTGGTAAGGGACAAAGGAAGCGGCCGTTGTGGTTTCGAGTTGCACCGACAGCCAGGGTCCACCGGTGGCCGTACTGGCTTGCGTGGTGGCCGGGCCATGGGTATAGAAGGTGGCGGTGGGAGCCTGCCCGCTTGGCGGCGCGTAGAACGTGAGCGTCGACGGCACACTGGCGACCGTCAGCGAAACAGCGATCGCCTGAGGTGCATCCACCGCATTCGCATCGGTTACTTCGATTAGAGCGCTATACGTTCCAGCGGCGAGGGAACTCGTGTTGAACGTGAGAACAATCGGAAAACAGCCATTCGTCGACTGCGTGCAAGCCGCGGAAGGTGTCAGCGCAATCTGCACCCAGGGCGCCGTCGAGGCTGCACCGATGCTCAAGGTTCCAGTTCCGATGTTATAAGCCAGAACCGACTGGTTGGGAGCGTTCGACCCTTGGCTCACAGTGGCTGCAACGGTGGTTGTACTGAGCCGCAGAATGGGCTGCTGGGCGCTCGCCAATGCGGCGGAAGCAATAAGAGTGAAAACGACTTGGTTGAAAATCCGTGTCATAGCGTGTCTCGGGCATTTACTGTTGCAATCGCGGGTCCAACACCGCCGTCCGAGGGTCTCTAGAATTATCAACAGGAAAAGCACGTTCGAGTTCCGGTCGCAAGGCAAAAGCTTGTTTCACGATGCTACAGTGATGAGGCGCGCTGGTACCTTTCGGACAACTCGATTTACGCAGTGATCGTTACTTAGAGAAACCAAGTTTCTTGATTGTGACGGCGGGCTCGGGATCTTCAAACGTCGACAGCGCCGCTACCTCGCGACCGTTCTCAAGCGCGACTCCGGCAGGAGTAGCCGCATAAGGAAATGTCTTCTTCAGCACAGCTAGATCGTCCGCAGTAACACCTTTGAGACCGGTGCGTTCCATAAACGCGGGCGCGAACTGAGGACGCACAACCGGTTGTCCGACGAAAGTGACGTCGTTCCAATTGAGCTTGGCCATGCGCTCACCGGCATCCAGGCAGTGCATGCATTCCGGATCATAAAAATAGATGAATACTTTGCCCTTGGAAATGTCAAACGGCTTTCCCGCCACGTTGATCGTCGGCGGGGCGATAGTTCCGGTTTGTCGCGAGTAGGCAATCCCCAAAAACACAACCGCGCAAACAGCCACCGAGCCCAGCACAATGCCCGCGCCTCGCACGAACTGAGCACAGGCCGCGGGTTTTGCCCACAAGCCGGCCAATATCGCGAGCACGATCATGCCGGCGTCTTCCACGAAGAACATCGGGTCTACCGCGCGCTTCACGAACGGAAAACAACTGCAATCCGCACCGTGCAGAGCCGTGTAATTGATGCCGATGTAAATCATGAACACGACCAGCAAACCCGTCGCCAGCCACGCAGCTAACCTTCGATAAGCGGGGAGCAGAAACAACAACCCAGTAAAGGCTTCGATGGTGCCGAGTGAAACAGCAAACGGAAGGCTGACCACCTGAGGAACCTTCAGTTGGTGAATCAGCACGGCCCAGCCGAATGGATCGATGATTTTCCAGATTCCGGAAGACAGAAACAGAGCGGCAACCAGGAACGCCGCCACCCAACTGCCAATGGTCTTCCATTGAGGGTGTTCCAGTGCGTGATTCACCGGCGTGGATGAACTGAAAGGAACGGAACTCATATCTGGATAACCTTCATTGTACGCTGTGGGAATGCTTCGATTCGCTGCTGGTATCACGTTAGGTTTGACGTTCGCCACCGCAATTTCCTTCGCTCAAACTGCGGACTTAGTGATTGCGAACGCGCACGTCTATACCGTGAATCCCCGACAGCCGGCCGCTACGGCCATCGCGGTAAAAGCGGGCAAGATCCTCGCGGTGGGCGACGACGTAGCTTCTTACCTTGGTCCTGAAACCAAACGAATCGACCTACAGGGGAAAACCGTTATCCCCGGCTTTATCGATTCGCACGGGCATATGCTGGAACTGGGCGCGAACCTCGCCAGCCTCGATCTGCATGGTGTGACCTCCGCGCTCGAGATTCAGGCCATGGTCGCGAATCGAGCCCGCTTGCGCAAGCCGGGTGAGTGGATTACGGGCTTCGGATGGGATCAGAACCTGTGGACTCGCAAGCAGTTCCCTACCAAGGACCTGCTCGATAGCGCTGCTCCGGATAATCCCGTAATGCTGTCGCGTGTGGACGGGCACGCCATCTGGGTAAACTCGGAAGCTCTGAAGCGGGGCGGAGTCAAGGATGACGTGGTGGATCCCCCAGGCGGTCGCGTGATTCGGGATGAGGCGGGCCATCCCACGGGCGTTTTCATGGACAACGCCATGGGAATGATTCAGACGCCCGATAAGAAGCTGGCGGAACGAGAAGCGGACCTGGAAGCCGCCGCGAACCTGTGCGCGCGGATCGGTTTGACGGCGGTACACGATGCGGGCATTGGCTCATCGACATTGCAGGCATACCGCACCCTGATCCAGGAGCGCCGGATGCCCATAAGGATCAACGCTATGATCTCAGGCAGCGATCGGGATCTGTGGGAGAACTTCTTGAAATCCGGACCGGAAATCGGCGACTTCCTGACGGTGCGCAGCGTGAAGTTGTACGCCGATGGCGCGCTGGGCTCGCGAGGAGCATCGCTGCTGGCGCCTTATTCGGACGATCCGAAAAACAGCGGTTTGACGATCACCGATCGCGCGACAATCGAGAAGTTCGCGCGCGAGGCAGTCAAGGGCGGCTTTCAGGTGTGCACGCATGCCATCGGCGATCGAGCGAATCACGAAGTACTGATAGCGTACGCCGCAGCGCTGAACGGAAAAAACGACAAGCGTTTCCGCGTGGAGCATGCGCAGGTGATTGCACCGCAAGACTTCGCCCGATTCCGCGATAATTCCGTCATCGCGTCCATGCAGCCGACGCACGCCACCAGCGACATGCCGTGGGCCGCGCAGCGGTTGGGGCCAGAGCGTGTTCTAGGAGCATACGCCTGGCAAACGATGCTGAAACTCGGGGTGCATCTGGCGTTTGGATCGGACTTCCCGGTTGAGAATCCCAACCCGATCTGGGGATTTTACGCGGCCATCACCCGCCAGGATCGTCAGGGCAATCCGCCGGGTGGTTGGTTCCCGGATCAACGCCTGACGCGCGCGGAGGCCCTGCGATCGTGGACCATTGAAGGGGCTTACGCGGCGTTTGAGGAGAAGATGAAGGGCTCCATCGAACCGGGCAAATTCGCCGACTTCGTGGTTCTTTCGGACGACATCATGCAGGTTGCGCCGGAGCGTATTTTAAAGACACGCGTCACAATGACGGTGGTGAATGGAAGGATCGTTTATCAGGAATAAACCGTTTGTTTTAGCGGCGTTGCTGGCGATGACCGCCGTGCCGAATGAGATCATCAGCGCTACGGTGGAGGTGCCGGCCCACGACTACCGCGCATTCTCGTCGCATATCGTGAATTGGCCGGCGGTATTTCATGCGGCGTTCGAGGTGGCTTCCGGTCCGCCGGTTCAAATCACGCTGCTGGCCCGAGGGGAGTTAAACGGATTTGCGCGTGGGCGTCTATATCAACCTCTCGTGGAAATGACCCCGCGGCGCAATGGCAAATTCGATCAAGCCGTTCCGGAGAAGGGCGACTATGACATTGTTCTGGTGAATGACGCCGATGTTCCGGCGATGGTGCGGCTTCACGCGTCAGTGCAATACGCGAGTGAGCCGGACGTTGCGGTTTACCTTTCGCCGGAGCGGAAGCTTGCGGTGATTGCGATCAGCCTACTGGCGTTTGCGATCACGTTCGGGTGGTCGGCTTTTAAGGTGATCGCGGGCATGCGCAGATGAGAGTGCTTCCTCGTCTCACGGGGCACGGCAAGCGCGGACCGCAGTGCCCCGTATGCGAGACGCCTTATGACCTCGTATTTGATTGACATCGATGTCTGGTTGGCGAAGACATGGGATCTTCACACCCAGCACGAGGCCGCTACAGAACGGTTTGAATCGGTCGATGACGCGGCGCTGCACCTTGCTTGGTCCCGCGTTCTAAACTGAAGACAGAACCATGATCACGCGCCAGCAAGCCCAGGAGATGTTTGATTCGGACGATTTGATCGGCGTCGGTATGGAAGCCGACGCGGTGCGCCGCCGTCTGCATCCGGAAGGCGTGGTCAGCTACATCATCGACCGCAATATCAACTACACGAACTTCTGTACAGAGTACTGCAGTTTCTGCGCCTTCTATCGGCCCATGGGACACAAAGAGGGCTACGTGCTTCGCAAGGAAGTGATCTTCGACAAGATTCAGGAGACGCTGGATCTGGGCGGCACGGGAATTCTGATGCAGGGCGGTTTGCACCCGGATCTCAAAATCGAGTGGTACGAAGACCTGCTGCGTTCCATCAAACAGCGCTTCGACATTTGGACGCACTGCTTCTCCGCACCTGAAATCACCAACATCGCCGAAGTGAGCGGGCTTTCTCTTCGCGAGACCATTGCACGCCTGCGGGATGCCGGGCTCGATTCCATCCCCGGCGGCGGGGCGGAAATTCTGGACGACGCCGTTCGGTATCGCATCAGCCGTTTGAAATGCTCGACGCAGGAGTGGGTGGATGTGCACCGCATCGCCCACTCGCTGGGCATGCGCACTACGGCAACCATGATGTTCGGTTGCGGCGAGACCATTGAACAGCGGATCAACCATCTCGAACTGGTCCGGCAGATTCAGGAGGACACGGGCGGCTTCACGGCTTTTATTCCCTGGAGTTTTCAACGCGAGAATACTTCGCTGGGGCGCTTTGTGAAGGAAGAAGCCACGGCGGTGGAATACCTGAAAACATTGGCCGTTTCGCGCGTCTATCTTGACAACATCCTGAATGTTCAATCGTCGTGGGTAACGCCTGGTCTGAAGACCTGCCAAGTGGGTCTGCGGTTCGGCGGCAACGATGTCGGCAGCATCATGATTGAGGAGAACGTAGTCTCGGCGGCCGGCGCGCACCACTGCGCTACGGAAGAAGAGCTGCGCCGCCTGATCCGCGATGCGGGCTTCATTCCCAAACAGCGTGACACGCTTTACCGCAGTTACTTCCTGAACTAAATGAACGACGTCATCAGCGAATATCAGAAGTGGAAGCAGCAGGGCGAAGACCTGCGTGTGAAGGCGAAGCTCGCCATGGAAGCCCAGTTTCGGGACCTTTTGCTGGAAGCTGCGGAAGTGGCTGAGGAGTACAAGAAAGATTTTGGGGGGGTCTTGAAACCCCCGCCGTCGGTAACTTCCTTCCGTCACAAAGCCGGCGGCGTAAAGAAGAAAAAACCCGTTTCTAAATCGGCCCCGGTAGCGCCGCCCACACCAGCGAAACCCAGCCGCAAGGTTCTGGGGCTTCAGAAACAATTGGCGACGGCTAAGTCGAAATTGGAAATCGCCAAAGCCGCTGGAGCGCCCACACGAAATCTGGATGACAAGATCTATGAGATTGAGGACGCGCTGCAATCAGCCCAAAGGGCTTAGGCTCATCGCCTGGTTTGCCGGTGCGCTCCGCCGCCGATGCCGCCTAAATCAAAAATAACGGCAAGCAGGAGCCAAAGCAGATTGACGCCGGATGTCGGCATACCGCTGTTCACCTCCCACGCATAGACGATGGTCGTGAGCGGCAGGAAAATGAACCCCAGCAGCGGGATCAAGACCGCGCCGTGGTATGCGCGTTGCAGGTACGTTGAAAAAAACCACATCAACACCAGCGCGACACGAGGGAACAGCAGAACGACAAACAGAAGCAGGCAAGGCATAGTTAGTCTCTGGATAATACCAGCTACCCGGCTGTAGACGTTAGCTGTTTTGACACAAGTTGCGGGCCGATTTGTCTCCGCGACTGCTCGGCTCGCCCCTAGTGTTGAGAAGCCTCCATAGCCGTGTATGACTTCATAAAGTCTTGTATCCGGTTCTTCTTTTGAAATGGGGTGCGGAAGAAACGCTCCACCGTTGCGCTGAAGAGTTCGGGATCGTCATAGGGGATCATATGCGTCGCGTTGGGGAAAATGCACAGCTGGCTGTTGGGAATGTGGTGATAGATTTCCAGCGTATGCTCGTCGCGGATCAGGTCATGATCGCTGGCAAGTATCAGCGTGGGCGCTTTGATCGCGCCCAAGGCCGTTGGATCGATGTGGGGTTCCACCAGCAACATCTGCGTTACCTTGATCTGCCGTTTGCCCCGCGGAGTGTCGCGATCGGCCGGCGGCACGCTTCCAAGCATCGCAGGAACCATGGCGAGAACCTCGGGATAAGCGCCGTCCGGAACAAGGTTCGCAGCCATGGCAGCGATCTTCTTCACCTTTTCCGGATGCCGGATACCCAGCAGCAACGCTTCAATGCCGCCATCGCTCCAGCCGAGAACATCTACGGGCGGGGAGTGCAAATGATCCAGCAAGGCCGCCAGATCGTCCGTCATCTTCTCGTAGGTGATGGCGTCCGGGCTATCGCCGGATTTGCCTTGGTCCCGGCTGTCCATGGCGATCACCTGGTAGTGTTTCCGGAAATAGTCGATCTCGCCTTTGAAGTCGGCGATGCTGCCTCCGTTTCCATGCACCAGCAGCAGCGGTTCACCGGCCCCATAGACTTCGTAATAGAGCTTGATCCCGTCATGGACAAAGGTCTGTCCGGCCGCCGAATTGGAACCATACTTTTCGTTCGGAACAATCTGCGCGCTCGCACTGACGTGCCAAATGATTGTGGTAACTATTGAGACAATAACTTTCCTCATTACCCCTCTCCATGTTCAAATGCTGTGTTCACGGCATGCTCAAACTCATCCAGCGCATCGGCGAAGAAATGGTCAGCCGCTGGAATTAAGACCAACTTTTTCGGTTCGGCAAAATCGAGGAACCACCGTTCCAGTTCCTCGCGCGGCGCAAATTCATCCTGCGAGCTGGAGATGAACACTTTGGGCACGATGCAGTGAGTCAAGAAAGGAAAGGTCTCGCGCCGCGTGGGCATGCCCGCGGCAAGCAGGAGGCGCGGGTTGCTCAGTTCACAGCCAAGCTTCAGAATGACGCGCGAGCCAAATGAAAAGCCTGCGAGGGAATAAGGCAGATCGGGGTACCGTTCCCGCAGCCACTGCAGGGCGAAGCGCGCATCTTCAATTTCGCCGATTCCATGCGCGTGTTCCCCTTCACTCAAACCGACGCCGCGGAAGTTGAATCGCAGCACAACGGCGCCGCTCATGCGAATCGCTCGCGCCAGCCGGTGCACCACCTTGTTGCGCATGGTTCCACCACCCAGCGGATGCGGATGGCAGATCAGGCAAACCTCCCGCGGCCGGGCGTCGTCCGGTTCTTCCAGAAGAGCCTCCAACTTACCGGCCGGTCCGGCAATGATATGGGATTCAATGCGCCGGGCCACTTAGTTGGACCGGTAATTTGTAAACTGCAGATCCACGCCGAAGTCGGCTGCCCGCAGAAGAGCCATCACCTGCTGCAGGGTATCGCGATCTTTACCGCTCACGCGCACCACTTCTCCCTGAATGGCCGCCTGCACTTTGAGCTTGCTGTCCTTGATCTTCTTGACGATATCGCGGGCTTTCTCGATGGGAATGCCGACTTGCAGGTTGATCTCCTGCTTCACACGCGAGCCGCCCGACTGCTCAATCTTCTCGAAGGTAAGGTTCTTGGTCGGCACCTTCCGCTTCACCAGTTTCTGCGCAAGGATTTCACCCACGGCTTTGATCTTGAACTCATCCGCGCTGGTGAGTTCGATCTTCTTGTCTTTCTCTTTTAGTTCGATGGAAGACTTGGAATCTTTCAGATCAAAGCGCGTAGTAATTTCCTTGATGGCCTGCTGGACGGCGTTCACCACCTCCGGCATGTCAACTTCGGAAACAATGTCGAAACTGTTATCGGGCATAGATTGATTATCTTAAACGAAGTCCGGCCCGCGCCGGTTCGCTACCGTGAATTTGTCGTCGCGGTGCGTCGCGGACTATTCCGGAGCCTGGTCGTACGCATCCAGATAGAGCAAGCTGTCGTAGTCCACCAATCCAAGTCGGACGCGATCCAGCCAGCCTGCATGCCCAAGCACGTTCTTGACGATAGAAGGTTCGGCGAAGAAGTAGACCAGGGAGTAGTTGAGAACTCCAAGAACCTCGATATGGACTTCGTGGCCGAACGCTTCAAACGTGCTGTTGGTCGTCCTAAAGCGTTTGAGAACTCCGCTGGTCAGGTCCAGATTTAGCTCGTTTGCGTATGCGGTCTCGAAAATGCAATGCGACGCACCCGTGTCGATGGTCGCGACAAGATCGATCTCGGTCGCGCTGGATCGAAGCACTATGGGTACTGCAATGCTCCTATCAAGGAACCGGTAGGAATAAACGTGGCGAATTCCAGCCGGTGAGCCAAATGTCACCAACCCCCAAACGGCAGTTCCTCATCACCGGGCAGGTGAACCAAGAGAGGGCGGTCGACGTTGGCGGCGCGAGCCGCGGCGCGGACGGTTGCCGCCTCAGCACCGTGTGCGACAAGCTGGGAACCACTTAGTGCTACCCATTGCCCCGCGTAGGGTCGTGCTTTGGTAGCTAACCACGAAAGCTCATCTCGCCGTTCGGAAAGAGAATCAATCGGTTGTTGCGACGGATGATCATCCAGCGTCAGGCGGACCCGCTGCTGTTCGTTCAAAGACAAGGGTTCAAGCGGGCCAAGAATCCCCGCTTCGAAGACGGCATCAAGCTGTCGCACCATACCGATACTCATCATGTCGGTTCTGAGCATGTATGAGCGGCTACTATTTTTTCGCCAACGCCGCCACCACTCTCGCCGTCACTCGCTCGATCAACGGCTCCAGCGCCTCATCCAGCGCTACCGTCACCGCGGCGCGCACCTGGTCCGGGTCCAGCACCACCACGGATCGCGTGGGCCGCATGGCTGTCTCGCCTGACTGGGTCCGGTCCGCAATGTAAGAAACACTTTCCGGCTTCACGTAACGAGAGACCAGATCTAAAAGCTCCGAAGCTTCGAAGGGCTTGCGCAAAACGCCGTCCGCATTCACATGCTTCACCGCTTCTTGATCCACCGTTTCCAGGGCGCCAAAAGTGAGCACGACGGCCATGCCGAAAAACTGCGGATCGGAACGGATGAACTCGCAAATCTGGAATCCCGTGTGTCCGCTAAGCGCGACATCGGCCAGAACCAATTGCGGCTTGGCGTCCTTGAGGCGCAGCATGGCGGTATCGCCATCCGAAACCGTGATCACTGTATACCCTTCGTCGCGCAGGATTCGTTCCGCCATGCGCTGGGCATGGGGACTATGTTCGGCCAGTAGAATCCGCGTCATTGCGGAGTGGTCGGAGCCGATGGCAACGTATTTCCGGTAGCGGGCGCGGACGAAGCTGGGATCGCCGTCACGTTGTCTTGCTTGGCGGCCGCTTTCGCAGCGGCGATGGCGGCAGCCTGGGCGTCCTGTTGCGCCTTCTGCTGCTTCTTGGTGAGCTTCCTCTTCTGCAGATTGGGATGGTTGGTGGGCGGAGGGCCCTCATAAGCCGGTTTGGCAGTCGCTGCCGCTGCATCCGTTCCGGTCTTGCCGTCCGCCGCCGGAGTGGTCCCTGCGCCGGGCTGGAGTTGGTTGGGTTTGGAATCGATGGCGGACGAGTCCTTCACCACGGACCCCGTAACATCGCTGCTTGCCGGACCCAGCGGGCCCGTGACGCTACCCTCTTCCGCGCGAGCCGCGGCTGGTACGCTAACCGGTGTTGGCGGCCGCAAAGTGGCCATTGCAGGCGCTCCGGATTTCGCCGCCATGGAGGTATCCGGCCCGCGCCGGAACAAGTCGGTGGAGCGTGCCCACAGTCCCGGTTTACGATACGCGTCCATCTCATATTTCTGGCGTTCGTAAGCGGCAGGGTCCGCTGCGGGAATCGGTTTCTTCAAAGCTTCCAGCCGTTGCTTGGCGTCTTCCACGTGGTCGCTGAGCGGATAATCCCGCACAATCTTCGTCAGGGCTTCGGCTTCGCGGTCTTCGAACCGATCGCCCATATGATGGAAAGAATCGGCCTGCTCCCACAGCGCGTCATCGGCGTGGCTGAACAGCGGATATTGCTGGGCCGCGAATGCCAGGCGATTTTCAGCCGCGGGAAACGCACCTTTGTGGTGATAAAAATCGCCCGTCAGAAACTCCTTTTCCGCCAGAACTTCCTGCACGCTGCGCAGCATCTGCGTGGCCTGCGCCGCATAGCGGCTGTTGGGATACATGGTCATCATGGAGCGGCATTCGTCTTCCGCCCGCAGAGCCTGCGTGTTATCCCGGTCTACCTTCTCCATCTGCTTGTAATGGATCTGGCAGACGCGCCATTGGGCTTCGGATGACTCTTCCATTTGCGGATAGAAGAGTTCGAAATCCTTGTACTCGGCTTCGGCCTGGGCGAGGCCGTGCGCGCCGCCTTCGCGATACCAGCTATCGGCGATGGCCAGCTTCGCTTTGGCCAGGTACTCGCTGGAATCGTATGTGTTGATCAGCGTATTCAGCGTCAGGCGGGCAACCTCATACCGCCCTTTCTCGATGTCTTTGATGGATCGATCGAACAACACCTTGTCGGGCTGCAGCGTATCTTTCGAGATGGGGTTCTCGTACTTCTTCTTATGAAAGAGACCCGCGTCCGCGTGGCTCGCGGCCAGATGGGCGATCGCGCATGCTGCGACCAGGGTGAGAATTGGTTTCCGGATCATTTGCATTCGTTTAGCCTCAAAGAGGCCGCAACCGCGTGGCCGTTGGCCGCCGCGTTGCAGACTCAGACCTTAATAGTGTTCGCCTCTGCTGCAATTTGTTGCATATCCTTCACGGCTGCGGCCGCATCTTCACTGTGAAAGACCGCCGAACCAGCGACCAGCCAGTCGCATCCCGCCCGAACAATCTCCGCCACGTTCGAGTGCGAAACACCGCCATCAATTTCAATTTTATAACTGTAGCCGTGCTGCTGCCGGATGCGGTCCAGCCGCCGTACTTTTTCGAGGCTCCGCGGAATGAAAGACTGCCCGCCGAAGCCCGGGTTCACACTCATCACCAGCACATAATCCACAAAATCGAGAACGTTTTCGATCATCTCAATGGGTGTCGCCGGATTGATGACTACCCCGGCCCGTGCGCCGTCATCCTGTATCGCGTGGAGCGTCCGATCCAGATTCCGCGCGACTTCGGCATGCACCGAAACAAGATTCGCCCCCGCCTTGATAAACAGGGGGGCGATGAAATCAGGGTCTTCCACCATCAAGTGACAATCGAATTTCAAGCCGCTGCGCTTGCGAATCGATTCCACCAGGGGTGGACCCAATGTCAGGTTGGGAACAAAATGCCCATCCATCACGTCCACGTGCAGCATGCTAATGCCGGTTCCCTCGACGCGCGCAATTTCTTCGGCCAGGCGCGAAAAATCCGCGGAGAGAATCGACGGGACAATCTGGACCATTGCTGAAAGCTTAGCGTTTATCGTATCACGGCGGCGTAAAAGCCATCGCCTGCGTCGCGGCCTGGAATGCGGCGGATTTCATGTTGCACCCGGTCCCCGACGTCCGCCGTAACCTGTTCGTTTTCTTCACGCTCCAGCGAGCAAGTGGAGTAAACCAGCAACCCTCCTGGCGCCAGCACAGCGAGCGCGTTCTTCAGGATCTCCCGCTGCCGATCGGCGAAGCGAGGCAAATCCCCGGCGGTCAGGCGCCACTTGATCTCCGGGTTGTGCGCCAGCGTGCCTGTACCGGAACAAGGCGCGTCCACCAGAATGCGGTCGAATGCGCCGGCGGCAAACGGCAACTGCTTGGTGGCATCGGCCATCACCAGCGGCACTCCCAAGGCTTTCATTCCTTTCAACCTGGGCAGCGAAGCATCGGCTGCAATGAGGTGCGGCGTCGTCTCCAGCGCCTGCGATGTCTTATTTCCCGGCGCCGCACAAACATCGAGAAACCGGCTCCCCGGCTCCAGATTCAACAGCGGCACGATGGCTTGCGAACCAATGTCCTGAATGCGATAGCGCGGGTCCGGGGAATCAATTTGGAAGCATTGCGGAACATCGGTTTCTTTGCCGCCGAAGGGTGGCTCGGCTCCGGGCGGAATGTGCTGATACAGGCGCGGAACCTCAAGGCTGGCGGCGGCGATCTTGAGAGCGGTTTCGCGATCGAAATCGCCGATCCACTTCTCCAGCAGCCACGCGGGGACGGCGTGACCGGTCGGAATTTCCACTTCGACATCGGTGGCTTTACGCAATATCGCATTGGCGAACGCGACTGCCGAGGCTTTCCGCGCGGCGTGCAGCAGATTCAGACTGTCGTTGATGGCCGCATAGTGCGGAACACGGTCCAGAAACCGGACCTGATAGAGCGCCATCCGCAACGCCAGCAGAACTTCCACATCGAGCTTCTCAATAGGACGACCGGAAAACTGCTCGATGAGAAAGTCCAGTTGTCCCTGGCGGCGCAAGACGCCGAGCGTGATTTCCGCCGCCAATCCGGCATCGCGCGTTTCCAGTTGCGTTGATTTCTCAATCAGGAGTTCGCTGGCGTACGCGCCCGCCTGGACGCGCATCAGTATTTCAAATGCTACGCGTCGAGCCGGAGCCGGCTTCCCTTGCTGACGAACAGATGCCACTGGCTTAGGTGTACCAGACCGCAACATGTGAAAATCATTGCAGTGGATATTGAAAAGACATTGCTGCGTAAAGTGGGCGAGGCCATCGAGCGCTTCAAGATGATCCGCGAAGGGGATCGCGTGGCTGTCGCGGTCTCCGGCGGTAAAGACTCCATGGCCATGCTGGAAGCATTGTTGCTGCTGCAGAAGCGCGCGCCCATTCACTTTTCAGTTTGCGCGTTCACCGTAGAGCAGGGCAAGTTCCTGCGGCCTATCGAACCGATCGGCGAGTACCTGAGGGCGCGCGGCGTGGATTGGACTTTGCACCGCGACAACCCTTCCATCCGCTTGATTGATGAACAACCCGACCATGGTTGCGATCTTTGTAGCCGCTTTCGGCGTCGAGCGGTGTATCAGATCGCGCGGGGCTTAGGCGCCAATGTGATCGCGTTCGGGCACACGGCGGATGATTTCTGCGAGTCGCTGTTACGCAACGCGATGTTCACGGGCCGGTTGAGCGCGTTACCGCCCATCACGTGGTCGCGTCAGCGGGATTTTCGGTTGATTCGGCCATTGGTGTTTGTGCCGGAGACGATTACGCGCGCTTATTCGGAGGCGCGGGGAATCCCGGTGATCCCGTGCGGGTGTTCGCAGAAGACGGGGACGGTGAGAGGGTCGATACGCAGTCTATTCGCTGATTTGGAGGTGGAGCATCCGCATTTGAAGGAGACGCTTCTTTCGGCGATGGGAAATATCGAACCGTCGCGCTTACTGGATACGCGGTATCTCAATTTGGAAGCTGCGCCGGAACTGGAGCCCGAATTATTTCCTATGTTGGCTTGATGATCTTGTGTACTTAATTCAGTCGAGCCAGGCAACGTTACGTTACCCAGCCGAGTTCCATCACTATACCCATCAACGCTGACGCCCAGCGCGCCGTCACACCTCGATCACACACTACAATCAAGAGAGTGCCGGGCGTTTACCTCTCGTATCCCTTTTGCGCGCAGAAGTGCACGTACTGTAACTTCGCTTCGGGAGTGCTGCCGCGTGACGTGGAAACGCGGTATCCGGACGGCCTGATTCGCGAGATTGAATCCACCCACTGGGAATGGGTTCCCAACACGATCTATCTAGGGGGCGGGACGCCGAGCGCACTGGATCCCGATATCCTCGATCGCATCCTGGCCGTAGTCCCCGGCCGCCCTTGGAAGGAAGCGACTATCGAAGCTGCGCCCGGCTCGTTCACCTGCGAGACGGTCCAGCGATGGGTGCGCGCTGGAATCAATCGAGTCAGCCTGGGCGTCCAATCGTTCATTCGCAATGAACTCGCGCGCACCGGACGCAAGCACTCCGTCGAGACCGTCATCGCGGATGTCGCGAATCTGCGTGCAGCGGGCCTGTCGAACTTCAACCTCGATCTGATCGCCGGGCTTCCCGGCCAGACCATCGCCAGTTGGAACGAATCGCTCGATTGGATCGAACGCCTGGCGCCTCCGCATGTTTCGGTCTACATGCTGGAGGTCGACGGAGAGAGCCGCCTGGGACGTGAACTTCTTCTCGGCGGAGTCCGCTACGGCGCCGGTGACGTACCCGATAATGACGCCATCGCCGACTTCTATGAAACCGCCGTAGACCGTCTCAACCGCATAGGAATTCCGCGCTACGAAATCTCCAACTTCGCTCAGCCGGGTTTCGAATCCCTGCACAATTTGAAGTATTGGCGGCGCGAACCATACCTGGGCTTCGGGGCGGACGCGCATTCATTTGACGGCGCCCATCGATGGCAGAATACCGAATCCGCTGAAGAGTACATCGCCCGCAGCCCCCACGCGCGATCGGGTTGCGAACCCTCGGATGCCGCTGAAGAGAGGTTCTTCGTGGGCTTGCGCCTGTCGGAAGGCATCGAGATCTCGCCCGAGGAGCTTGCCCGACATGCACCCGCGATCACGCGATTCCTCCATGGCGGACTGATGGAGCAAACCGGATCGCGTCTACGCCTCACCTCCGCCGGCGTGATGGTCTCGAATGAGATCTTTGAGCACTTTCTGAACCTATGATCGATCTTCGCAGTGACACCGTGACCCGGCCGACGGCCGCTTTGCGCCGGGCTATGGCCGAGGCCGAAGTAGGCGACGACGTTTATAGTGAAGACCCCACCGTCAACCGGCTCGAGCGGCGCGCCGCCGAAATCACTGGGAAAGAAGCCGCGCTGTTCGTTCCCACCGGCACCATGGGCAATACGATCGGCATCAAGCTGCTCACGCAGCACGGCCAGGAAGTGATCTGCGATGCGCGCGCACACCTGCTGGATTATGAACTGTCGATGGTGGCATGGTTTTCCGGCTGCCTGGTGCGCCCGGTATCCGCGCCGCAAGGTTTGCCGCGCTGGGAACATTACCGCAAAGGCCTTCGTCAAGCGGGCTATAACAATGCTCCCACCGGCTGCATCGAAATCGAAAACACGCATAACATGCTGGGAGGCCGCGTCTATCCGCTGGAGGATCTCGACGAAATCTGCGCTGAATCGCATGCCCGCGGATTGAAGGTTCACATGGATGGCGCGCGCGTATTCAATGCTGCTGAAGCGCTGGGCGCGCCGGTCGCGCGGATCGTACGCGATGTCGATACCGTGATGTTCTGTCTCTCGAAAGGGCTGGGCGCTCCCGTGGGTTCCATGCTGGCCGGGACGACCGCGGATATCGCACGAGCACGTCTCTATCGTAAGCGTCTCGGCGGCGGTATGCGTCAGGCCGGCGTTTTGGCGGCAGCGGGTTTAATCGCCCTCGAAGAGCATCCGGCCAAGCTGACATGCGATCATGCCAACGCCAAGCTGCTTGCTGTTGCGATTGCGGACATGCCCGGGGTGCGTCTTGATCCGGCGGCCGTTGAAACCAATATCGTCATCTTCGACATCACCCGAACCGGCCTCGCTCCGAAGGCCATTTCGGAAGCACTGAAACGGCGAGGGGTGCTGATGAACGGCGTGAGCGATACGGAGATGCGCGCGGTTACACACTCAGACGTCTCCGCAGAAGACTGCCGCAACGCTCTCGATGTACTAAGGCAGGTACTTCTTGAGATCCGGAAATAGCAGCGTGTGGATCTCTGGTTTCGCGAGATCCGCCTTGCTGATAACGGTGGCGGGAAGTTCCACTAACTTCTTCGGCTGTCCACCCTTCAACTTCTCCGCCAGCGTTCCCACCGCTTCGTAACCGATCCGGAACGGATCTTGCGCTACTAACGCATCGATAGTTCCGTCTTGAAGACTATCCACCAGTCCCTGGCTTGCGTCGAACGCCACGAAGCGGATCTTACCATTCAATCCGCGAGCCTTCAGGGCCTGCGCCGCGCCAACGGAACTCGGTTCCGAGGAAGCGAACAGGCCGTCCAAATCCGGATTCGCCGTCAGGATATTCTCCGTTACGGTCATCCCTTTGGCGCGGTCCGACATGCTGTATTGCTTGGCCACGATCCGGATATTGGGGAAGTTTGAAGCCATGACAGATTCGAATCCACGCTCGCGCTCACCGGTCGACTGACTTCCCGGCGCATGCTCAATCTCAGCAACCGTGCCCTTGCCATGTAGCAACTCGCCGAGCCTCTGCGCGGCCATCTTCCCCGCCCCGAAGTTATCGGTGGCCAGGAAGGTCATGTAGTTGGTCGAGTTTACGCCGGAATCGAAAATGGTGACCGGGATGTTCTCGCGCGCCGCGCGGTCGAGCGCATTGGAGAGCGCGTCGCGCTCCGCCGCCGCAATCGCGATGGCGTCTACGTGACGGGCGATCATGGAATCCAGAATCTCGATCTGGCGGCTATAGTCGGTCTCCTGCGGCGGCCCGGTCCATTCGACGGCCAGATGATATCTCTGACCTGCTGCAATAGCACCGGCTTGTACGGATTGCCAGAAGACGCTGGATGTCGCTTTGGGAATGACCGCGACACGCTTTTCGGCGGACCTGTTGCAGGCGGCGCAAGCGAGGATGAGCAGCAATAGACTAGCGCGCAAGCCAGCCCCCGTCGATCACGACATCGGTGCCCGTCACAAACCCAGCTTCCGGCAAGCACAGATAGACGGCCAGAGCACCCACCTCGTCCAGGCTACCCCAACGACCCACGGGAATGTTGGCCAGAAACTGCGCGTTCAGCTCTTTGTCGTCGATGATCTTCTGGTTCATCTCCGTGGCGAATGGCCCTGGACTGATGCAGTTGACGGTGATCGCATCGGCCGCCAGTTCCAGACTCAGCGCGCGCGTCAGGCCGAGCAGCGCCGTCTTGCTGGCCGAATAAGCGCTTCGCTCAGGCAGCGAAACGTGGCTCATAATGGACGCGAGGTTCAGGATGCGTCCATAGCCCCGGCCTTTCATCTGCGGGGCGAAGGCACGGCACATCAAGAAGACACTGGTAAGGTTGGCATCCATTACCGAACGCCATTCCGCCAGTGTGAAATCCACCAGCTTCTTGCGGATATTGATACCGGCGTTATTGATGAGAATGTCGACCGGTCCAAGAGCCTTGCGGACCATCGGTTCCAGCGCATCCACTTCCTCTTCGCTGGTGACGTCGAGCGTGAAGACGCTCCCACCGGTTTCCCGCGCCACCGCCTCCAATTTCGCGAGGTCGCGCGCCGCCAGCGCGACTGTCGCGCCTTCCGCGGCGAGTGCGATGGCCATCGCCTTGCCCAGTCCGCGGCTGGCTCCGGTGACCAAAGCGACTTTTCCCTTCAGCCGCTGTGTACCCATCTGTGTACCCATGTCAGTGCTCATCTGATTCGTCCGGCATTGTACCGCGTCAACACTTGACATACGATAAGGGAATTCCTCCGTGCCACAGATACTGATCTACACCCCCGACGGAAAGAAGCGCGCGGTTCCTCTGGATTCAGCGCGAACCACGCTGGGCCGGTCTTCTTCCGCAGACCTGTGTTTTGCAGATGACAACGGCCTTTCCCGCCTGCACTTGGAGTTCGAGCGCTCCGATGACGACGTGATCGCGCGCGACCTCAAGAGCAAAAACGGAACCCTGGTGAATGGCGAGCGTCTTTCAAACCCGGTCCGGCTGAGGCCCAACGATAAGGTGTCGTGCGGGCACCTGCTGATCGTATTCGACCCTCCCGGCCGGTCG
>Ga0326727_10006581_pt1 | contig 31716 bp, 23 predicted proteins | sample MB2enrmetagenome_FD_207643 | JGI IMG/M metagenome (GOLD analysis project Ga0326727, IMG submission 207643) | Lab enriched peat soil microbial communities from McLean, Ithaca, NY, United States - MB29MY | ecosystem: Environmental > Terrestrial > Soil > Wetlands > Peat | place: USA: New York...
GATTCCGTTCTTTTCGACTCATATTCAATGTCTCCATTAGCGCCGATGTTGCTCCCGCAACACCGGCCAAAGGGGACATTTCTATCGAGTCCAAAAGGGGACATTTCCATAAAGTCGCGACACCCGCAAGATTTGGCTTGCAAAAACCGCCGATTCAGACGATGCTACAGCTTGTAGCATGTCGATGAGTCGAGTGCGGCTGTTCTTTGGAATTCCTTGTGAATTTACCCTGCCATGTTCGTGATTAAAAACAAAGTCCTTGAACCGTAAGTTAGTCCACAAGGAACCTTAACTTCGCCCGTGGCCGACAGGCCTTGACTGGAAGTCGTAAGCGGTCGATTCGGTTCCACTTTGTTCACAGTCGTTCAAAGGAGCTGTTTATTACACGGCATTACGGTGGGGTTTTTTTTGCTGTCGAGCCGGCGCCCTTTCAGGCTTGGTCGGCGGCTGTTTTTCTGTTATCTTCCCTGCGTGACAGGCCATGATCTATTCGCCGCCGCGGCCGAGCCTGAGACCGCCGATCCCGGCATACAGGGCAACCCACCGCCGCTGGCCGCGCGCCTGCGTCCGCGCACCCTGGATGAGTTCGTCGGCCAATCCCATATCCTGGCTCCCGGCCAACTGCTGCGCCGGGCCATCGAGGCCGATCGCATTCAGTCCCTCATCTTCTACGGCCCGCCCGGCACCGGCAAAACGTCCCTGGCCCAGATCATCGCCCGCCAGACGCGCAGCAAATTCGAGCGGCTCAGCGGCGTCGATTCCAACGTGGCCGACATGCGCCGCGTCCTCTCCGCCGCGGGCAATCGCCTCCAGAACACCGGCCGCTCCACCATCCTGTTCATCGACGAGATCCACCGTTTCAACAAGGCGCAACAGGACGTGCTGCTGCCCGACGTGGAGAGCGGGGTGGTGCGGCTGATCGGCGCCACAACCCACAACCCTTTCTTCTTCGTCAATTCCCCCTTGGTGTCGCGTTCCCAAATCTTCGAATTGCAGCCGCTGGGCCAGGAGGATTTGCTCCAGCTCCTGCGCCGCGCCCTGGCCGACGCCGAGCGCGGCCTGGGCCGCCTGAAAATCCAGGCCGATGACGACGCCTTGCGGCACTTGGCCAAAGTGGCGGACGGCGACGCGCGCAAGGCGCTCAATTCGCTGGAGATTGCCGCGCTCACCACCGCGCCTGACGGCGGCGGAGTGGTCCGTGTCAGCCTGGCCGTGGCCGAACAATGCATCCAGAAAAAAGCCGTCGTCTATGACGGGGACGAGGACGCGCATTATGACACGATTTCGGCCTTCATCAAATCCATGCGGGGCAGCGACGTGGACGCGACGCTCTATTGGCTGGCCAAGATGATCTACGCCGGCGAAGACCCGCGGTTCATCACGCGGCGCATCTTGATTTGCGCGGCCGAGGATGTGGGGCTGGCGGACCCGATGGCGCTGGTGCTGGCCAACGCGGCGCATCATGCGGCCGAATTTGTCGGTTGGCCCGAAGCCCGCCTGCCCATTGCCGAGGCGGCCATCTACATCGCCACCGCCTACAAAAGCAACAGCGCCTGCCTGGCCATCGACGCCGCCTTGGAGGACGTTCGCTCCGGACGGACCCTGGCCGTGCCCGAGCGCTTGCGCGACGCGCATTACGCCGGGGCTAAGCGGCTGGGGCACGGCGAGGATTACAAATATGCCCATGATTTCCCCGGCCATTTCGTGGCCCAGGACTACCTCGGGGCAGCCCGCAAATACTACGAACCAGGCGATCAAGGCTCTGAGAAAAAAATCAAGGAACGCCTGGACAAATGGCGCGAACAATTCCAAGCGCTTCGCGGCGAGGCGGCGCCCCCACCCGGCCCATGACTTCGGAACCGGTCCCCGCCAAAGGCGAAATTCGCCGAAAACTTCGCGCCTGGTTGCAATCCCTGTCCGGGGCGGAGCGAGCCGTGGCATCGGCGGGGGCGCGCGACTTGTTGCGGCAGCAGCCCGTCTGGAGGCGCGCGCAGTCGGTCCTCTTCTACGCCCCCATGCCCAGCGAGCTCGACTTGTGGCCCTTGCTGCTGGAGGGGCTGCGCGACGGCAAAACCATCGCCTTGCCGCGCTACCTGGCGGAATCGGACGGCTACGCGGCCTTTCAAATCCACGATGCGGCGGCCGATTGCGCCCCGGGCGCATTTGGCATCACCGAGCCGGCGGCGCGCTGCGCAAGTTTTCCGCTAAAGCGTCTGGACTTGGTGCTGGTGCCCGGGGTAGGATTTGATGCGGCTGGCCGCCGGCTGGGCCGGGGCCGGGGTTTCTACGACCGGCTGCTCGCCCAAGCCAACGGTATCAAATGCGGGGTTGCTTTCGACCCGCAGTTGGTGGAGCGGATTCCGGAAGAGCGGCATGACGTGCCTATGAATTGCATATTGACGCCAACACGCTGGCTGCAAATTAAGTGATAGTCCACATGAGTCCACAAGTCGTCACAGGCGCGGTCATCTTCCTGATAGGGTTGGCGGCCGGCTTTTGGGCGCGGCGCTGGCGGGAGCGCAGCCTCCGCGCCGGGCCGGAACAGGAGGCCGGCGCCATTCTGGACAAGAGCCGCCGCGACGCGGAATCCATCCTCAGAGACGCGCGCCTGGCCGCCAATGAAGAGGCGCTCAAAGCCAGAAGGGAAACCGAGCAGCTCATGGCCGCCCGCCTCAAGGAACATGCCGCCGTTGAGCAGCGTTTGGTGACCCGCGAAGACTTGCTCAACGGCCAGTTGGAAAACCTCGTCCGGGAGGAGAAGCTCCTGCGCGCGGACAAGGAGAAGCTGGCCGCCAAAACGGCGGCCATTGAGAACCTCCAGGCTCAGGCGGCCGATTTGGCGGCCCAGCGCCGGGCGCAACTGGCCAAGGTCTCCAAAATGAGCGAGAACGAGGTGCGTGCCGCCTTCCTCAAGGAAGTGGAACAGGAAAGCCAGGGCGACGCCGTCAAGCTCTCCCAACACATTCTGGAGGAGGCCAAGGCCAATGCGGAGGCCGGCGCCCGCCGCATCCTCAGCCTGGCCATCCAGCGCTACGCCGGCCATCACAGTTTCGAAACCTCCAGCGCCACCGTCAGCATCAAGGGCGACGAAATGAAGGGCCGGATCATCGGCCGGGAAGGCCGCAACATTCGCGCCTTCGAAGCCGCCACCGGCGTGACCGTGCTGATTGATGACACGCCCGGCGCGGTCGTCCTCTCCGGCTTTGATCCCGTCCGACGCGAAATCGCCCGCGAAGCCATGGAACGCCTCATCCTGGACGGCCGCATCCATCCCGCCCGCATCGAGGAAGTCGTGGCCAAAATCTCCCAGGAAATGGACGATGTCATCCTGCGCAACGGCGAGCAGGCGGTGATGAAACTGGGCCTGGCCCCCATGCACGTGGAATTGATCAAGCTGCTGGGCCGCCTGCATTTTCGCCACAGCTTCTCCCAAAACATCCTCCAACACTCCATCGAGGTCGCGCAATTGACGGGCTTGATGGCGGCGGAGTTGGGCGTGGACGTGGTGGCCGCCAAGCGGGCCGGCTTGCTGCACGACATCGGCAAGGCCGTCAACCACGAAATCGAGGGCGCACACGCCATCGTGGGGGCGGACATCGCCCGGCGCTACGGGGAATCGGAAGCGGTGGTCAACGGCATCGCTTCACATCATGGGGAAGTCCCGCCCACCGGCTTGCTGGGCAGCCTCGTCAGCGCGGCCGACGCCATCAGCGCCTCCCGCCCCGGCGCCCGCTCCGAAACGGTGATGACCTATATCAAACGGGTCGAGGACCTGGAACGGATTGGCAAATCGTTTCCCGGCGTGGAAAAGTGTTTTGCGCTGCAGGCGGGCCGGGAATTGCGCGTGCTGGTCCAGCCGTGGGCCGTGAGCGACGACCAGGCTTTCATCCTGGCGCGAAACATCGCCCGGAAAGTCGAGGACGAGTTGCACTATCCCGGCCAGATCCGGGTGACCATCATGCGCGAAACCCGTTGTGTCGAGTATGCCAAGTAGGCCGCGTGGCCGTTTAGCGTCCCTGGTTGATCGTTGACGGCAGGGGGCCTTCCCACCCCGCGGGCTGGTTCCAAGGCACCGACGAAATATTATCCGGATTGTCCGTCGCGCACCCGGTCAGCACCACCGCCGCGACCGCCAAAAGACTCGCGCAAAAAATTGTGCGCAGGATTTTCATCAATAGATCACCTGATCGCCCTCCATGATCTCGCCCCGCTTCCAAGCCGGCAGGACCGTGGCGACGCATCGATCTTTCTGGACACTGCTGATTCTGACTTTGCCAATGAGTTTGCCCTGTCGGTTCACCATCATTTCGCCGCGCTCCTTGACCCCTTGCTCGTCGCCAATATCGAGCACGACAAAATCAAATTTCGGATCCACCACCAGCACCTTCCCCTTGAGACCAGTGGGCAGAGCCACCGCGGTGTCAGGACCGACCAGATTGAACAGTTGACGTTGCAAATCATCGGCTCTCTTTGCGATGATCTTGTTTTCACCAATGAGCACGTCCCGCTCCTTTAGGGTCTTCTTCAGTTCCGCGATCATGGCACTGACCTCCTCCGGCTTGAGGCCGATCTGTCTCCATTTCTCCAGGGTTGCTTCATCCTCGTCGGCGCGCGCGGTCATTTTGGTCAGCTTGTCGGTCAAATCCGTGTTTTGCTTGTCCAATTCGGCGTTCTTGGTGTTGGCCGCCTCCAGTTGGCTCTGGGTCTCGTTCAATTTGGCCGTGGTCGATGCCAGCTCCGTCTTGGTCTTCTTCAGTTCCTTGTCGGTCTTCTGATAGAGGGCCGTTTCATCGTCCCATTTCTTGTGGAAATCGTCGCGCGCCTCCCGCGTGGTGGTGATGATCTCTTTGACCGGGAAAAAACCGAGGTAGGCCGTGCCCAACCCGGCCACAATCGCTAGTATGAGGCAAATTCGCAGTAACATTTCAACTCCATTTTAGACTTTCAGCCTAAAAATATGCAGCCGGCTTCGATCTGTCAATGCTCTCCTTTTCACTTTTCTTCCTTGATAAAACGCGCCCTCAAAGCTGGTCGGCAAAGGCCTTGACGAACGCGTCCAGCCAGCTTTCCGGAGTCGGCTCCTTGATTTCGCGCGCCCGGCTGAAATCCTTCTCGAACAAGTCCTCTTTCAGGCGATTGACCGTGGCCGGATCGGAAAAGGCGATGTCCAGCTCCTGCGAAACCCGCAGGCTCATCTTCTCCAGGTTGGCCGAGCCCAGGCAGGCCCAGCCGTCGTAAATGGCGGCCTTGACGTGCGTCATGCCGGGGTAGGCATAGACGCGGACGCCGTGGCGCACCAATTCATTGGCCGTGAGGAGGTTGCGGGTTTGCATGACCCCGCTGTCGTTCTTGGCCGGCAGCACCACCCGCACATCCACTCCCCGCTGCCGGGCGCGGACCAATTCGCCCATAATGGCGTCGTCGCTGAAGTAGGCGTTCTCGATGTAGATATAGCTTTTGGCCCGCCGGATGGCGGCCAACTGGGCCCGGTAGATTTCCACGTTGCCTGTGGCCGTGCGGAGAGGCCGGAGATCAATGCCGTCGCTGATTTCGTTCTTGCGCGGGTGGGTGCGGCCAAAGAGGCTGACCCAGCCATAAGCGAAATCCCCCAACAGGCCGGCGTGCGCCCAGGCTTCGCCAAAATCCTTTTCCAGCCGGCCCACCACCGGCCCGGTCAGCCGCGCCATCATGTCGTGCCATTCGTAGCGGTACTTCCAGCCGATATTCATCCCGCCCACGTAGGCCTGCCGCCCGTCAATAATAATGCACTTCCGATGGTCGGTCGTCAGCCACGGATTGGCGCTGGCCCGCACCTCCACCCGCGAACCGGCCGTCAGGTAGGACTTGATGTCGCCCGGATGCTTGAAGCCGGGCGGGACGGCCGAGGCCGGCGGCGGCGTCCCGCCCCCGAACAACGACCCCATTTCATCCACCAGCACCCGCACCCGCGCGGAGGAGGAGCGCTCCCTGAGCACGTTGGCGATGGTCACCGCGAACTCGTCGCTGCCGAAAATATAAACCAGCACATCGACGCTGCGCGTCGCGTTGGCCACGGACTGGATCAGCGCGGGAAAGTATCGTTCGCCGTCAATGAGAAATTCAATCCGGCCCCGGACCCGCCGCCCCGGCCCCAATTCGTCCAGCTCTTTTTCCCAGGCGTCCAGGTCCATCCCCGGCCCGGTGTAAAGCGGCGGCGGCGGCCCGTTGTCGCTGCCCGGCCCCGCGCCCACCGAGCCTAGCGCCGCCGCGCCTGAAGTGCCGAGGTGCCACAGGCCGCGCCCGATCATGGTGCAGGGGTTCTTGATGGCGCTGACCACGAAACCGCGGATCACCAGCGAATTCAGCGCCCGCAGCGTGAACCATCCCGGCAGGTCGGACGGCTGCGTGTCCGGGTCGATCGGATAACTCAGGAACACGATCAACCGCGCGCGCAAATCAATCAACACAAAGGCCGGCTCCTGGTCGGTGACAAATAAAAACTGCGTCTGGCCCGGCTCAATCTTGCTGGCGTTCTTTTCCAGCAGTTCAATCGCCTTGCGCGAGAAGTCCGACTGGCTGAAGGCATGATCGATCACAACCTCCGCCGGTTTTTGGTCCAGTTTGACCACGTGCGGCAGCCCCGCCTTGTCGCGGCAGAGGGCGATCTCCTGGTTCTGCACCAAGACCAGCACGCCGTGCCCCGGTTCGCCGGGCATCAGCCCCTGAAAGACTTCATCCACCAGCGTTTGCCACTGTTTGGCGTTGCGAATGGCCAGGCGGACGCCGCGCCGCGCCAGCGACCGGCGCGTGGCGCGCGGCTGCTTGTCAAAGGCCAGCACCGCATAACGGTAATCGAAGTCGCCGGCCCGGCCCGTTTGCGCCGGCCAACTGGCAATGGCGTAGGCGTCCTTGCCATGAAAGGGATACCGGATTTCCAGGTTGGTGGAGCCGCGATAGGCGATCAAATGCGGCAGGCTGCCCGGCTCGATCTGCTCCAGGTAACGGCTGCGCGGGCCGGGATTGGCGCATCCCGCCAGCAACAGCACGGCCAGCAGGCCGCCCAATATCCTGACCTGATTGATGTGAGTGCTCATGCCCTGTTGCCAGCGCCGGCAAGCGTTGGCTGGCAGGCAAAGTTACCCCGTTCCGGTGCCGGGTCAACTTCGTCTTCCACCAGGCCCCATCCGCCCGCCAACTTTAGTCTTTCCACCGCGCCCCCAAGCCCTAACCTGTCGGCATGGCAGAATCCTTGCCCGATCGCCTTTGGAAGGAATACAGCCTGGCCTTTGAAGAGTTCGATGACTTGACGCTGGCCCGCTGGCTGGCCCAAACGCTCGGCCAATTGCAGGGCCGGGCCTGGCGCTATTCTCATCCCCTCATCGGCTCCTACCGCCTCGCCGCGGAAGTGGCCCATCGCCGCCAGATTTGGCTCAAGCGCCTGGCCAATGTCCCGGCCGATTTCACCCCCGCCCCCTGCTGCCGGGCTCCCAGCCTGCCCCTGTTCAGCCGCGACATCCTGCAAAGCGGTTTAATCTGCCAGCATTGCTCGGAGACGCTGGTGCCTTTCGAAGAACTGCCCGCCGACCTGCAACCGCCCCTGCAACGCTGGGTCGATGACTACGCCGTGGTCCACGCCGTGGCGCATTGGGACGATCACCAGCGCAAGAACGTCGCGGATTACGACCAGGCCTGCGACGAGGCCGCCGCCAAGGCCGAATCCCTCCTGGCCTTTGCCGCCAACCAGTTGCTGCCCCGCTTCCTGGATCATTACGCCGCCGTCATCTGGGAGGACCAGGACGAATGCCTGGAGGTGCTGCCCGAAGACATCGTGCTGTCGAAATAATCCCATGAGACGTCTCTTCCGCGCGGCGCTTTACCTGTTCATCATCCTGATCATCCTGCTCGCGGCCGCCGTCCTCCTGCTCAACACCCTCGCCAAGCAGGTGGTCGAAAGCCGGATGCGCGCCGGCACCGGGTTGGAGACCAGAATCGGCCTGGTCGATGTCGGCCTCCTTTCGCCCACCGTCACCATCGAAAACTTCAAGCTCTATAACACCGCCGATTTCGGCGGCTCGGTCTTTATCAACATCCCCGAACTGCACCTGGAATACGATCTCCTGGCCGTCCGCTCCCGCCAACTGCATTTCAAGTTGGTGCGGCTGGACCTGGCCGAAATCTCCCTGGTGCAGGACAAAAAAGGCCGGTCCAACGTTCAGGATTTGGAGAAAAGAAGCCGCGCCGCCTCCCGCCGCAAGAAGTCCGCCGCCCCTGATTTCAAGTTCACCGGCATCGACACGTTGAATCTCACCCTGGGCAAATTTCGCATGGCAAACCTCGCTTCCGGCCGCGAAGAGGAGGTCGATTTCGGCATCAAGAACCAGATTTGGCACAACGTCAGGTCCGAAGCCGACCTGGCCGGCGTGAACCTCCTGCTGGCCTCCCGCGCCGCGTCGGTCTCCTCTTCCACCAACCGTATTCTGGACTTGCCGGCCCTCCTGCTCAGCCTCGCCGTGCCCTGACCTCTCCGGCTTAGGGCGCCCGGCCTTCCAGACGGAACAGCCTGACATCCAGCGCCACGCCGGCCGTCGGAAACGCATGACGGGTCAGTTCCGGCCGGGTGCCGTCATCCGGCCTGGCCCGGTACGATGGAAACACAGCAGCCTCGGCGTATCCCGCAGGAGCGTCTTTAAAGTAACCCACAAAATCCAGGATCCATTCCGGCCTTCGGGCCAAAAGGCCAAAAGCCCGGTCGCCGATGGCTTTGCGGAACAATTGGGTGCGCTCTTTTCCCATGGCGCGAAAGTTCGGAGGCACCAGGTAACGGTCGCCCAGGCAGTAAATGACGCCGTCCTGGCAATAATCCGGCACCACGGCCAATACGTCGTTGTTGTCTGGAGTCTGCGAAGGCTCCCTCCGCAGTCGCGCCACCACCATGTCCCATGCATTCTCCGGCGGCCTGAAAATTTCCGAATAAACCGGCTTGGCCCACGACACCGGCACATCGCGGTGAAACGGCTTGGCCCAGAAGGAGAGGCCGGACAGATTAAACGACACCGCCAAAAGGCACGCTGCCGCAAAAAGAAAACGATTCCCAATCACGCCCTCCAGCATCATGAAACAAGGCACCATCGCAAAAACGGCCGCGTAGCAGATGTAGCGCAGGAGCGAATAGCCGTAAATGGTTTCGCATCCGAACACGGCGGCATTGGCCGCCACCTGCGCCAGCAGCGTCAGAAGGATGAATTGCGCGACCGGGTCCCTGAAGACTTTCTGAACGATTTCCCGCCGTCTCCACACCAAAAACACTCCCACTCCCGCGCACAGAGGCAGCGGCAAAAGATTGACCGCGTCCAGATCCACCACGCCGGCGACCAGGGCGATGAAAAAGCCTTCCAGCCAGCGCCAGAAATTAATTTTCATCAGCGGCAGGTAGAGGCCGCTGTCCCCCAGCGTCGGGGCCAGCAGTTGATACCAGAGAAACCAGGAGAGGAAGCCGGCCCCCGCGGGAATGAGACACACAAAGAGCGCGTTCCTCCGAGTCAATAAACAGAACAGGAGCAAGGCAACAGCGCAGCCCAGGGCCACAACGGTTTGGGTATGGAACAGGAGCACGAAGACCGTCGAAACAGCCAGGCATTGCCTCTTCCGGCTCTGGAAGTCGCGCGATAACAGCCAGAGCAAAACCGCGTAGAGCAATATCGATATCGGGTAGTACCTGGCGTTCCGTTGAAACATCACCGTCTGCGGCGCCAGCAGGGCCAGCGCGGCCATGAAGGCCGGTTGCCGCAGTCGCGGTTTCAAAACGGCGTAAAGAGGAAAAAAAGCCAGGATTCCCGCCACGGCAAACAAGACGCGCGCGCCGCCGGTGTCGCTGCCGAAAAGCGCCGCCGAAGCCGCCCCGACGTAAAACTGGAGCCAGGGGATTTGTTTGAATCGGAGCTCCGTGTCAATGGTTCTGCCGGTGGCGCACAGGGCCGCATTCCGGCCGTCGAAGGCGGAGGGAATGCCGCAGTGGAGGATGTTGCGGGCCACCACGCCGGTCTGGGCTTCATCGAGCCACAAGAGCGGGCGGTCCAACCTGTAAAGGTAAGTCGTTGCGATGACGAGCACGGCCAGGGACAGCCGCAGCCATTGCCATCGGTCCGCCGCGCGGGAAGGCGCAGACGAGACGGCGTGCAATCCCGCGGCGGAAGTTTGCGTCTTCACGGGCAACCGGGTTCCAGGCTGGCCAACATTTCGTCAAAAGATTAGGAGGAAAATCAATCTTCATCAATGCGAATCCAGGCCCCGGATTTTTTTGGGAGCGGATTCCGTTTTCCAGGAAATTACTGTTTATGCCGCGGCCCAAATCTGTTATTAAAGCAGTTCATGGAGATTTTTTTGAAAAGACCGGCTTTGCGTCAAAGCGGTTTGGCCTTGCTGACGGCGCTTTGTCTTGGCTTGGCCGGGCGGGGTTTGGCGCAGCCTTATCCCATCACCGATTATGCGGACCTGACGAATGCTCTCGCCAGCTTCACCAACATCACCAACTTTCGGCCAAGCCTTCTTCAGTTCACAAACGCTATTCAGATCACGAACCGCGTGAACATCGACGCTGGCAACAACACCGTCATTCTGCAGGGCAACGGCGCCTCGCGCCTGTTTTATGTCGCGTCCGGCGCCTCGCTGATCCTCAACAACTTGGTGCTCACCAACGGCAGGAGCATCAACGGCGGCGCGATTTATAACGACGGAAGGCTTATCATCAGCAATTGTCTCCTGGCGGGCAATTACGCCACCAACACCAACGGAATCCCTGGCGCCCCCGGAACCAACACCGACTACAACGGCACCAATGGCACGCCCGGCGGCAGCGCGGCAGGCGGGGCCATTTACAGCACAGGCCCGCTCTTGATTTTCTATTCCGTGCTGAGCAGCAATTATGCCCTGGCCGGCAATGGAGGCAGTGGCGGCGATGCTTATGTCGGCTCGTTCGGAAACGCCGGGAACGGAACCAATGGCGGCAACGCCTATGGTGGCGCCATCTACGCGACCGGAGCTAGCAATGTCTTCTACATGACCGAATTCATCAGCAACGTGTGCTACGCCGGCTCTGGCGGGTCAGGCGGCTCCTTTGTCCTCAACGGCCCGCCGGAGGCGGGCCTCGGCGGCGGAGCGGGACTGGGAGGATCGTGCGCGGGAGGCGCGGCTTTCCTGACCGGCGCGCTCTATATGACCAATTGCCTCTTCGCCATGAATTTCGCGGTGGGCGGCGGCGCGGGACTGGCTGAGACGAACGCCAACCCGGGCTCTGCCGGCACCAACGGAAGTCCCGGCAGCTCGGCCCTGGGAGGCGCCCTGTTTATCGCCCAAGAAGCGGCTGGCGCCTGGTGCGGGGATAGCATTTTCTATGGCAACGCCTGCTACGGCGGCTACGGCGGCGACACCGCATCGTCCACAAACGCAGGAGGCATGGGCGGCCAAGCCCGGGGCGGCGCGGTGTGGAGCGGCGCGAGCCTGGTGGAAATGAGCTTTTGCACTTTGGCGACCAATGGCGCCGTAGGAGGCGGTGGCGGCACAAATGCCGCCGGCACAATCGGCAGCACAGGCGCCGCCGCCGGCGACCAGATCTATGTCTCGGCAGGGAGCTTCCAGCTTGCTTCCAGCATTTTGTCGTACGGCAACATTGGCGGCGACCAGAATGCCGTGGGCGTGACCGATGCCGGTTACAATGTCAGCTCCGATGGCAGCCCTGCCGAAAGCAGTGTCATTCAAACAACGCAGCCCAATACTGACCCTGATTTGGCTTCGGGGCTTGGCGTCGTCACTGACGCGCCCAACGTCGTGGGGCCATCGGCCTCGCAGCAGATGTTGACGTTGGCGATTCATTCCAGCAGCCCGGCGGCGCGTTTCATCCCCGGCGTGCCGGGGCTGACTTTCCCGCCTGAGGACGAAGCCGGCCAGAATCGCAGCACACCGACCTGCGCGGGGGCCTACGAAGCCAACCCCATTTCCAGTCTTCAGACCAATGTCGTGCCCGCGGACTTGATTGCCAGCACCCTCCCCGCCACGAATTTGACCGGCGCGGGATTCACCGTGGCTTTTACCAACACCATTAACTCCCAGCTTTATACCAACCCCTGGCCCCTGGGCTACCAATGGCAGCTCAATGGCAGCAACATCTCCGACAGCGCCACGGTTTCCGGCGCGATGACCAACATCCTGACTGTCAAGAAGGTTGCCTTGGCCGATGAGGGATTATACACCGTCATCATCAGCCCCAATCTTGCCGAAGGGGCGGTCACCAGCTCGCCGCCGGCAGTATTGATCCTGACCAATCCGCCCGTCATCAAAAGCCAGCCCATCAGCCGGTTGAACCGGCCGGTGGGCGCCATCGTCACTTTTGCGGTGAACGTCGGGCCGTATCCGCAGGCCTATTTCTATTATTGGCTCTTTAGCAGCAACTCCTCCGGCACCAATGTCCTGGCCAACCTCGAAAACGGCAACATTTTCATCACCAACAACGTTCTCACCATCAACCCGGCGTTGACGAATGACGCCGGCACCTACTCGGTCATCGTCTCCAATGGCTTCAACTCTTCCGATTATGGTGTCAAGAAGAGCGCCAAGGCGCGTTTGACCATCGTGCCCGACCAGACGCGCCCCACCGTCACCATTGCCTCGCCCCCGGCCAATTCCCGCACCACCAACGGGACCCTCATGGGGACTGCCACTGACAACGCCCAAGTGACCAATGTCCTGTATTGGCTGACGAACATCAATGCCGGCCTGGTCCCCGTGACGAATGTCTTTTCCGGCAATGCCATTCTGTCCTCCAGCACCAACACCAATGGCCCTGTCACCAAATCCTGGGCCATTTCCAACATGACCCTGCCGGGCACCAATATTCTCGTCGTGCAAAGCGTGGATTACTCGAGTAATGTCTCGCACTTTCTCACCCGGCGCTTCTTCTATCAAGTCCCGTTCCCTTTTTCCCTCACCCTCTTGAGCAATGCCGGCGCCTACGGCGCTGTGACCGGCCATGCCTTCATCAAGGGCGACGCCTCCCCGTCCAATGGCGCATCCTTGAACATTGGGGAGCGCTACTCCCTGACCGCCAAGCCTGACTCCCGCTCGCTGTTGGGCCATTGGATCATTTCCAACGCGGCTGGCTCCAACGTGATCATCACCAACAGCAACACCCTCAAGTTCATCATGGAATCCAACACGTCCATCCAGGCCCTGTTTGTCACGAATATTTTTTTGCAGGCGGGCCTGCATGGCGCCTTTAACGGCCTCTTTTACGTGCTGCCCGAATTCGTCACCAACCAACTGGTCGCCAACACCGTCGTCACCCATGGCATCACGAACCTGGTCGTTTCCACCAACTCGATTTACACCAACCAGGTCGCCTTCGATTCCGCCGGCCTGCTCAACAACCTGGTTGTCGGCAAGCAAGGCAACTTTAGCGGGCGGCTGCTCGTGGCCGGGGGCAATTACGGGTTGAGCGGCTCGTTTGACGCCTACGGCCAGGCCACCAATGTCATCGTGGCGCGGTCCAACCATCTCAGCCCGCTGATGGTCAGCATGAACCTCGACACCAACGGCGGCGGCATCATTACCGGCACGGTGAACACCCTCGCTGGCTCCGAGGGTGGCTTCCCCGGTGAAACGAACAGCGTGACCGGCCCTCTCACTAACATCATGGGCACGGTGAGCAACATCTCCGGCGTGGTGACCAACCTTGCCGGCACCGTGACCAACCTCGCCGAAACCAACGGCGCCACGGGCATCATCAGCAACATCATCGGCACGGTCATTGGGATCCCGGGTCCTGTGAGCAGCATCCCCGGCCCCATCAGCAGCATCCCTGGCCTTGCCAGCAACGTCACCGGCTTTGTGACCAACCTCATCGGTACGGTCAGCAATATCACCGGCCCTGTCAGCAACCTGACCGGCGCTGTTGGCAGTATGAGCGGTCCCGTCAGCAACCTCACCGCCACCGTCAGCAACACCGCCTGGGCCACCAACGCCTTCCTCTGGGCTGACTTGGCCGCCGCCACGCCGGGCAATAGCGACTACACGATGCTCCTGTTCCCGCCCGCCAATGCCCAGTCCAACCTGATGCCCACCGGCTACGGTTATGCCTTGATCGCCGATCAACGCGGCACGGTCACCCTTGCCGGCGGCCTGGCTGATGGCACCACATTCAGCCGCACCGTCCCCGCGTCGGCTGCCGGCGACGTTCCGCTCTACATCAGCCTTTATCACAACACCGGGTTCCTGTTCGGCTGGCTCAACCTCACCAATCTCGACAACAACGACCCGGCAACCGAATTAATGTGGATCAAAGGAGTGCCGGCGCATCCGAGCGCTCTGTTTCCAGCCGGTTTTATTGCCACCGTGGCGACCGCAGGCTCGCTTTGGACCAATCCCGGCATCATTTCGCTCCCGACCTCCAACTTCCTGTCCATTTCCAACGCCACTCTGAACCTGGACTACACAGTCGCCATCAACCGGCCCAATAAATTGACCAACGCCCTGAGCACCCCCACCAACTCGTTGACGGGAACCATCGCGCTGAAGACCGGCCTGTTGCGGATCACTTTCGGCAACGGCGACCGACGCGCGACCACGCAGGGTTTCGGGGCCATGCTGCAAAACACAACCAATGTGGCTGGATACTTTGCCACCAAGACCAACAGCGGCTCGATCCTCCTGCAGCTTCCGGACCCGTAGGCCGACAACATCAACCCGCTTGTTCTTCCTGCCGGGGGGAGTCGCCTTCATGGCGAGGGAGGTTTCAGTCTGGGGCCGCAAGGCGCAACAACGCCGCGTCGGCCAGCTATTTGCCGTCGTGCTCTTGCTTCTCGGCCGCCCCGGCGCGGAATTCATCGCGCAGCCAAACCAAAAGCGCCGGCCCAAAGCAGAGCGCCACGCCAACCGGCACCACAATCATTCCCCATAAAGCCAAATCCGTGTCCGTCATAAAGCCGCCTAACATCACCTCGGTCCGGTCAAATGTAAAGGGATTTGCGATCAGGCGCGACGGCAACGCCTGCGAGTTCGACCACAAAGAGCACGAACACAGACAATGCCGGTCACCCGCTGCCGCTTACGAAAGAGGTCAAGGCACGTATTCGGCGACGAAGTCGTGTCCGCTGGCTTGGCGTTCGAGCTTGAACCCGATTTTTCGGCTGATGTGTTGCATGGCGTGATTGTCGGCCATGATGGTGGCGCTGATGCGCTCGAGTTTTTCCTCGCGACCCACCTGCACCAGGCGCTTGAGCAATTCGGTGCCCAGCCCTTGTTTTTGCCAGCGGTCGCTGACCACCAGGGCGAATTCGGCTTCATTGGCGCCATGCACCTTGCTGAGCCGGCCGACGCCGAGAATTTCCCGGCGACTGGTCTTCGGGTCCGTGTATTCGGCCACGAGCGCGATTTCGCGGTCGTAATCATTGAAGCAGATGCGCGTCAGCCTTTCGTGCGCGATGCGCTGCGATAATTTCAGGGCGCTGAAGTAGCGGTGATAAACGCTTTCCTCAGAGAGGGTTTCGTGGAACTTCACCATCAGCGGCTCGTCCTCCGGGCGGATGGGGCGGATGACAACCGGCGCTTTGTTGGCCAACTGCGTCGTGCTCATGTATTGGGTCGGATACGGGCGGATGGCGGGCCGGGGCAGTTTCTTGACCGGGGTGGCGGGATCGTGCAGCACCACGCGGGCGTCCAAGGCGAAGATGCGTTCAGACGAGACGAGCAGCGGATTGATGTCAATTTCCGCAATCCACGGCTGCTCGATGACCAACTGGCTGAACCGCACCAGCGTTTGCTCGAGGACGGTGATGTTGATGGGCTGGCGTCCGCGCACCCCGCGAAGCGCGGTGAATATGCGGGTGCGTTCCATCATGCGGCGCGCCAGCGTGCCGTTGAGCGGCGGCAACCCCAGGGCCCGGTCCTTGTAAACTTCCACCAGTTGCCCGCCCGTGCCGAACAGCAAGACCGGCCCGAACTGCGCATCGATGCTGCTGCCCAGGATCAATTCGTAGCCGTCGAGCTTGATCATCGGCTGCACCGTCACGCCCAGAAAATGTTCCGCGCCGGCCTTTTTGCCCACGGCGGTTTCAATGGCGCGCCAGGCCTGGCGCACCGCCGAGGCCGTGCGCAGGTTCAATTGCACCCCTCCCACGTCGGTCTTGTGCGTGATGGTTTCGGAATAGAGTTTCAGCACCACCGGGAATCCCAGGTGCGCCGCCGTTTTCACAGCGTCCAGTTCGGTGCGCGCGATGTGGGTTTCAACGGTCGGGATGCCGTAGGCGGCCAGGAGTTGCTTGGACTCGTATTCGGTCAAAATCGTGCGACCCGTCTTCCGCACCGCCTGCAACAGTTTGTCCACCCTCGGCAAATCGACATAACCGTGCTCGGCCCCATCCGCCGTGGCCGGCGTTTCATAAAGCGAACGGAGATTGTCGCTGTAGCGCCACATGTAATAAAAAGCCCGGGCCGCGCGGTCCGGGTACTTGAAAGTGGGAATGTTCGCGGCATTGAGAACGTCTTCGCCGGCCTCGACCTCGCCCGCGCCCATCCAACTGGCCAGGATGGGTTTGCTTTCCGGCTTGGCCATTTTGGCCAGCGCCTCGCCGGTGGCCGTGGCATCGGTCATCGCTTGCGGCGTCAGGATGACCAAAAGACCGTCCGTATTCGGGTCATTCACCACCAAATCCGAGGCTTGGGCGTAGAGACCCGCGCCGGCGTCGCCAATGATATCGACTGGATTGTTGTGGCTCCAGGTTGGCGGCAGGATTTTGTTGAGGCCATCCATCGTTTCGGGCGTGAGGGGCGCGAGCTGCGCGCCGCTGGTGATCAGGGCGTCGGTGGCGAGCACGCCCGGCCCGCCCGCGTTGGTCACGATCCCCAGCCGCGGCCCCCTGGGGCGGGGCTGTTTGGCCAGCACCTCCGCCATGTCGAACAACTCGGAAATGGTGTCCACCCGCAAAACGCCGACGCGCTGGAAGGCCGCCTGCAAGACTTCATCGCTGCCGGTGAGCGACCCCGTGTGGGACGCGGCGGCCTTGGCGGCCTGTTCCGTCCGGCCGGGCTTGATGACGATGATCGGCTTGGTGAGTGAGACTTCGCGGGCGGCGGACAGGAACCCGCGCGCGTCGCCGATGGTCTCCATGTAGATGATAATGCTCTTGGTGGTCGGATCGTCGCCCAAGTAATAAATCAAGTCGCTCCACCCCACGTCGAGCATCGAGCCGAGCGAGGCGAACGCGCTGAACCCCACGTTCTCCTTCAAGCTCCAGTCCAGAATGGCGGTGCATAACGCCCCGCTCTGGCTCAGGAAGGCGACATTGCCCGGCTTGGCAATGCTGGCGGCGAAGGTGGCATTCAATCCGATCTTTGGAATCATCACGCCCAGGCAATTGGGCCCCACAATCCGCATCCCGCCGCTTTGCGCATCCGCCAGGATCATCTGTTCGAGCTTCTCCCCCGCCTTGCCGATTTCCTTGAACCCGGCCGAAATGATGATGGCTCCCGGCACCCCCGCCGCGATGCAGTCGCGGATCACTCCCGGCACCGCGGTCGCCGGCGTGCAGATCACCGCCAAATCCACCTTCTCGGGCACCGCGCCAATGCTCGGATAAGCCTTCACGCACAACACGGAGGCCCGCTTGGGATTGACCGGATACACCACCCCCTCGAATCCTCCCCGGCCCAGATTCTGGAACACAGTCCGCCCCACGCTGCCCATCGTTTCCGTCGCGCCGATCACCGCGATGATCTTGGGCGACAGGATATGGTTCAGCGGATGGCGTCGCGTGAGCAGGATGTCGTGCGCGGTATCGATGCTTTGGGAACCGCCGGGGGCCGGCGGGGCTTTCTCAGACTTCTCAGCTTCTTTGACATCTGGCGTTGTCGTTTTCATTGGCAAATAGTTGTAAAATTAGGCCGGAATACGCCGGCGGACATGGAGTGAATCAATCATTCAGCGCCTAAATTGGCCGGAAAGGCTTCCGCCGACTTCACGCGGCTTGGCAAACACTCACCCTTTTTTGCCACCCGCAAATTGGACAATAAATGTCGGGATTTGGCAGGAGACGTTCATTCCGGCCTGCCCGGCAAAAAATGGCTGGTAATTACCAAGGAGCGGATAGTCCCTCCGGCGCTCCCGGCTTAAGTTCAAGCACGTAAGATGACGATTAAACCGTCGATCAATTCAAATTGCGTTCCAGGGCGGGCCGAGCGGAGGACAGAGCGGGATGCCTGAGACAGAAGGGAGGGGAGTTTATATGTCCACATCCACCTGCGTTGGCCAAGGCCTCGAGAAATCCCGGCAGGCGCCGGTCCCAACCGCCTTTGGCTGTCCGCGCAATTTTCTCGACAATCGCTTTGTTTATACCGTCGTGTCGGCGCGCGCCCGGGGCCTGGCCGTCGGCATCAACATGAATCCGGACAGGTTGTGCAACTTCGACTGCATTTATTGCGAGGTGAACCGCACCCTGCCCGTCACGGATCCGGAACTGGACGTTGCGGTCATGGCGGAGGAGCTGGACAAGACCCTGCTGTTGGTCCGCTCGGGCAGAATCAGGGAACACGCCGCTTACCGCGGGTTGAGCGACGATCTGTTGCAATTGCGCCACGTGGCCTTGAGCGGCGACGGGGAGCCTACCCTCTGCCCGAAATTCGCCGAGGCAATGCAAGTGGTGGTCCACGCCCGGGCGCGCCATCCCCATGCCTTTTTCAGGCTGGCCCTCATCACCAACGGCGCCGGCCTGGACTTGCCGCCCGTGCAGAAGAGCCTCCGCTACTTTACCCCCGAGGATGAAATTTGGATCAAGCTCGACTGCGGCACACAGGAGTACATGGACCGTGTCAACCGCAGCGAAGTTCCCTTGGACAAGGTGTTGTCCAACATCCTGCTGGTCGCGCGCCGGCGGCCCGTCGTCCTTCAAAGCCTCTTCCCGCTGGCCTTCGGCGAAGAGCCGCCCCTGCAGGAGATCAACCAGTACATCCGCCGCTTGAACGAATTGAAGAACAGCGGGGCGCAAATCGCCCTCGTCCAGGTTTATTCCGCCACCCGCCCCATCGCGCACCCCGATTGCGGGCATTTGCCGCTGAAAAAGCTCTCCCGCATCAGCCAGCGCGTCCGGATGGAGACGGGCTTGAAAGCGGAAGTTTTCTGAAGGCGGCGCGCCGCCGGCACGCCCGGGCCGGCTAAGGAATTCCCCTAGGGACCATACTTCAATTCCCCAACACACGTCTGGCATGATGCCTGATTGTCGGCAAACCGGGATCGGTGCTATTTTGCTCACATGACGACAAGAATTGCAAAGCCGGGATTAGAGAAACAAATGACCCGCCACGACAACAAGGACCTGGTCGAGAGCCTGATCAACTCGAAGATTTTCCAGGATTACGAGCGGGCCTTCAGCGAAACCACCGGCTTGCCCGTCTCCTTGCGCCCGGTCGAGTCGTGGCAGTTGCCGCACCACGGCAAGCGCCACGAGAACCCCCTCTGCGCCATGCTGGCCGAAAAAAGCCGCTCCTGCGCGACCTGCCTGCAAATGCAGCAACAGCTTTCGGAAGGCGCCCGCTTCGAGCCTGCCACCGTGACCTGCCAGCTTGGACTGGTCGATACGGCGGTGCCGGTGCGTTTGGGCGAACAGTTGATCGGTTTCCTCCAAACCGGACAGGTGCTGCGCAAGAAGGCCACGCCCGCCCTAATCGACCGCACGGCCAGGCTCATTGCCGAATGGGGCCTGCAAATGAGCAAGGAGCGGCTGCACAGCGTCTATTTCGGCACCAAGGTGTTGTCGTCCAAACAATACGATGCCATGGTCAAACTGCTCAGCATCTTTGCCGAGCACATTTCCGTGGTCAGCAACCAGATCGTCGTCCATCGCGAAAACTCCGAATCGCCCGTCATCAAGCGCGCCAAGGAATTCATCGTGGAGAACCAGGCCGAGGACCTGTCCTTGGGCCAGGTGGCCAAGGCGGTCAACACCAGCACCTTCCACTTCTGCAAAATGTTCAAAAAGGCCACCGGCTTGAACTTCACCGAATACGTCTCGCGCGTTCGCGTGGAAAAGGCCCGGAACCTTCTGCTCAATCCAAACCTGCGCATCAGCGAAATCGCCTACGAGGTCGGTTTCCAATCGCTCACCCATTTCAACCGGGTCTTCAAGAAGATCACCGGGCAGTCGCCCACCGATTACCGGAGCCAACTGGCCCCGGCTTGATGCCGCTCGGGGAGCGGTCCCGTTCTTTTGGCATGTTTGGCGCGCAGACTTCAGTAACATGAGGCCGTGATGGACGATTATTCCCGGATGACCAAGGCGGATTTGGTGATGAGGTTGAAGGCTTTGCAAGCCGGACCGGTTCCCCCGGCTCCGCCTGCCGGCGGCCCACTCGAACCGATCCAGGAACTGCGCGACCTGAAACGGGCCCTCGACGCCCATTCCATCGTCGCCATCACCGACGCCCGCGGGCGCATCACTTATGTCAACGACAAGTTTTGCGAGATTTCCAAGTATCCGCGCGAGGAATTGCTGGGCCAGGACCATCGCATCATCAACTCCAAATTTCATTCCAAGGACTTTTTCCGCGACCTCTGGACCACCATCGCCCGCGGCCAGGTCTGGAAGGGCGAAATCCGCAACCGCGCCAGGGATGGCGGTTATTACTGGGTGGACACGACCATCTTTCCCTTTCTCAACGCCGACGGCAAGCCGGCGCAATACATCGCCATCCGCACGGACATCACCGAGCGCAAACGCGCGGAAGCCAGGCTGGCCGAATTGGCGCAAAGCCTCGCGGAGAAGAACAAGGAACTGGAAACCGTGGTCTATATCGCCTCGCACGATTTGCGCTCGCCCCTGGTCAACATCCAGGGCTTTACCAAGGAATTGAAGCGCGACTGTGACCGCATCCTCGAATTGATGACGGGCCACGACCCTGTGGCCGACAAGGAACAGGAACTCAAAGCCATCCTGGGCCGCGACATGCCCGAGGCGATGGAATTCATCCACGCCGGCGTGGTCAAGATCGACACCTTGCTGACGGGCTTTCTGCGCTTTTCCCGCCTGGGGCGCGCCGCCCTCAACATCCGGCGCCTGGACATGAACGCCATGCTGGCCGGCATCGCGCGCACCGTGGAATTCCAGATCAAACAAGCGGGCGCGACGCTCCACATCGGGCCGTTGCCCGATTGCCGGGGCGACTCCGTCCAGGTCAACCAGGTCTTTTCCAACCTGATTGACAATGCCATCAAATACCTCAACCCCAACCAGCCGGGGCGGATTGAAGTGTCCGGCCACGTTGAAAATGGCGCCGGCATCTACGCCGTCAAAGACAACGGCATCGGCATTGCGCCGGAGCACCAGGCCAGGGTCTTCGAGATTTTCCATCGCCTCAACCCCGCCGCCACCGAAGGCGAAGGACTGGGCCTGACCATCGCCCAGAAGATCCTGGAACGGCAGGAGGGCAGAATCTGGCTGGAATCCCAGCCCGGCCAAGGCAGCGTTTTTTTTGTTTCTTTACCCGCAATTTAGGGTGTAAGTAAATGGGCATGACCAAAGAAGTCGTTGTTCTGATTGCCGATGATGACCTCGGTCACGTCCGCCTCATTGAGAAGAACCTGCGTCGGGCCGGCTTGCACAATCCGATCGAGCGCTTCGACAATGGCCAGGAAATCCTCGATTTTCTCTTTGGCCGCGGTCCCCGCCAGCGGGCCAGGGAAGCCCCCTACCTCCTGCTGCTGGACATCCGCATGCCCAAGGTGGACGGCATCGAAGTGCTCCGGCAGATCAAGGCCGACCCGGAGCTGAGGAAGGTGCCCATCATCATCCTCACGACCACGGATGACCCGCGCGAAGTCGAACATTGCCACGCGCTCGGTTGCAGCAATTACGTCGTCAAACCGGTGGATTACGAGAAGTTTGCCGAGGCCATCAAGCAATTCGGCCTCTTCATTACGCTGGTGCAAGTGCCCGAAGTCCGCACCTGACCGGCGCATGAGCAAACGCCCTCCAGCCGCCTCCCTCCTGATCGTTGACGACGACCGCGGCCTGTTGCGCCTGGCGGCCAAGGCGCTGGAGCGGGAAGGTTATGCCGTCGCCACCGCCGCTTCCGGCGCGGAAGCCCTGGCCTGGATAAAGGACCACTCCCCGGACTTGCTGTTGCTCGATTTGAAGCTTGAGGATTGCGACGCGCCGCGCGTCCTCCGCCAACTCTCCGATCTCAACCGGCTGCCCGCCTTCCTCATCATCACCGGCCAGGGCGATGAACGAGTGGCCGTCGAGATGATGAAAAGCGGCGCGCGGGATTACCTGGTCAAAGGCGCCGGCTTTTTGGAGGTCCTGCCCTCGGTCGCCGCCCGCGTGCTGGCGCAGATCGAGCAGGAGCGCAAGCTGGCCGCGGCCGAAGCCGCCTTGCGCCTGAGCGAGGATCGGTTCCGCGTCGCGTTGATTCACTCCCCCATCATGGTCTTCAACCAGGACACCCGCCTCTGCTACACTTGGGTCCACAACCAATCGGTCCTCGGCATCGAGAAGGACATGCTGGGCAAGACCGACGCCGACCTCTTTCCCCCCGAAGAATCGGACCGGCTGACGCAAATCAAGGCGCGCGTCTTGATGACCGGCACGGGCCTGCGCCAGGAGGTTTCCCTCGCGGCCGGCGGCCGGAAACACTATTACGATCTGACGGTCGAGCCGGTCAGGGACGCGGCGGGCCGCATCGCCGGCATCACTGGCGCGGCCATGGAGGTGACGGAACGCAAGCGGCTGGAGGAGGAAATCCTGCACATCAGCGAAATGGAACAGCGGCGCATCGGGCAGGACTTGCACGATGGCATCTGCCAGGAGCTGGCGGGCATCGAGTTGAAAAGCCAGTCCCTGGCGGAAACCTTGGAGAAAAAAGCCAAAGGCCCGGCAGCGCAAGCCGGCCAAATCGCCCGCCATGTGCGCGATGTCCTCGCCCAGACGCGCTCCCTCGCCCGCGGCCTGTCCCCCTTCATTCTCCAGGCCGAAGGCTGCGCCTCGGCGCTGAAGGAACTGGCCGCGCACACGGAAAAACTGTTCAATGTCAAGTGTACTTTTAAGACGGACGGGCCGGTTTTGATTTCCGACCGCGCCGCCGCCACCCACCTCTATCGCATCGCGCAGGAAGCGGTCTCCAACGCCATCAAACACGGCAAAGCCAGCGCGGTTGAAATCAGCCTCTCCGGCGCCCATGACAAAATCCTCCTCTCGGTCAGCGACAACGGGACCGGGTTCGGCGCCCCGGCCGGGGGCGGAACCGGCATGGGCCTGCGCATCATGCAATACCGGGCGGGCATGATCGGGGCGACCTTGCTGGTGCAGGCGCAAGGCGGCGGCGGCACCCGGGTCGTTTGTTTCTTGCAGAAAACCTCAAGCCAGCCGCACAAAGGAAGCCGATGAAAAAAGCCGCCCAGCCGCAAACGCGAATCCTCATCGTGGACGATCATCCGATGATGCGCGAAGGTCTGGCGCAACTCATCGGCCAGCAGCCGGACCTGATGGTTTGCGGCGAAGCGGGCGACGCGCGCGACGCTTTGGAAAAGGTCCGGGTGCTGAAACCGAACCTGGTTCTGGCCGACATCACGCTGCCGGGGCGCAACGGCCTGGAACTCATCAAGGACATCCAGGCGCTGGATGCCGGCGTGCCTGTTCTGATCATTTCCATGCACGACGAAGCGTTTTACGCCGAGCGCGTCCTGCGCGCCGGTGGCCGGGGCTACATCATGAAGCAGGAAGGCGGCAAAAAGATCATGGAAGCCATCCGCCGCGTCTCCGCCGGGCAAATCTTCGTCAGCGAGAAAATGTCCGCCCGGATTTTGGAAATCTTCTCCGGCCGCCGGCCCGAAGCCGGCCAATCGCCGCTGGAAAACCTGACCGACCGCGAGTTCGAGGTGTTCCAATTGATCGGGCAGGGGATCGAGACAAAGGAATTGGCCCGGGAACTGGGCGTCAGTCCCAAAACCATCGAAGTCCACCGCGCCAACATCAAGGCCAAGCTCCGTCTCAAGACCATGGGGGAGTTGATCCGCTACGCCATCCGCTGGGTGGAGTCGGAAAAGGGCGAGGAAAAAGGCGACCAGCCGTGACCAGCGGCTGCCGCCCGATTGGCGGTTGGATGCGTAAAATGGCGCTATCGCCCGGGGAAGACGAGGTCGCCGTGCCGGGCGAGGATGGCTTTGGTGGCGAAGTTGAGGTCGGCCAGGCTGCCGTTGTGATCGACGCCGTTGGAAGACCAGGCCATCACGCCCTGCCAGCCGTTGGTGAAGGCGGCCTCGTAATCCTGCACGATCGTGTGCTGCGCGGTGCCTTTGGCCCGGCATTCGCCCAGGACGATGGGTTTGTTGGTATCTAGGCCGTAATTGGCGGGCGTCTGGTAGAACGCATTGCGCCTGAGGACGCGCATCCAGTCGTAGTAATGCGGGGTGTAGAAATCGATTCGGGCGCGGGCATCCCCATTGGCGCGCACCATGAGGGCCTGATCGTCGAGGATATTGGTGCCGGGAGGGCGCGCCGTGTATTTCGGCCCCATGCAGAGGCCAACGGTCACGAGGACCGGGCTGTTGGAGTGAATGGCGGCGGCCGCTTTGGCGACGTAGGTTTGGAAGCCGTCCCAGGGCAGTTTGCCGCACTTGGGGAGTTCGTGAATCCAGTCGGGCTCGTTGCAGAGGTCGATGCTCCAGAGCCAGGGATTGTCCCGGTAACGAAGCGCGACGGGAAGGACGTAATTGGTCACCAGGGAATCGATGTTGCGATTGTCCGCCAGCATGTTTCTCCAACTCTGATAATGCCGATGATAATCGGAAAAGTGATCGAAGGAGATGAGCGTGGCGTCTATGTAAACCTGCCGTTGGCGGGCGATTTTGAAGAGCGCATCGAGATTTTTCCAGAAGCGCGCTGTGCAACCGGAGACGTGGCCGGCGGCATCAATGTCGATGCCAGTCTCGCCGTTGCATGAGATCCACACCCGCGTGGCGTTAATGCCGTTTTTGTGGAGTTGCTCGAGATGGTAGTCCCACCACCCGGCATCGAGCTTGCCGCCGAACTCATTCCAGACGTGCCAGGGCGTGTTGGCGCCGTTGATCCAGATCGGGTCCGAGCCGGCTTTGAAGTTGGTTCCTGAAACCGTGATGCGATCCCCGAAGGCGGCGCGGGCCGGTTGGGGATTGGAGAATGCTACGAGAAGGAGAAGGATCGCGATAAAGCCAGTTTTCATGTGGGGGCAGTATGGCAAAGGCCAAAGATTATTAAACAAGAAAAGGAGGTTTGGGGGCTGTTTTCACCAGCGGCGCGGGAACGCCCCGACTCAATTGTTATAGTCAAACGCGTCCAGGGCCGGCAGGGCATGGCCGGTGAAATCGAACAAAGTGGTGTTGTCCACCACGTTAGGCTGGCCAAGCTCCCAGCCTTCCCCGGGAACGCAGATGAACACCGGATCCCAGTAGAGATCACTGATACAAGGGCCATAACCTGCGAGTTTAAGGGCGTTGAAGCAGTTTAAGAGGAAGTCCTTCTGTCCTTCCTGCGTGCTCGGGAACGGCTCCGGCCCATTGTTCGCCAACTGGCCAGGATAACCGTTGCACAAGTTCGTGCTCCAGTTGTAGCCGGTTTCCATGATCATCACGGGCTTGTGAAACACAGGCTGGAAAGTGTTGATGTTGGCTTCCGCCTGTTCGGCCGTCAGGCCGGTCCAGTAGGGATAATACGAGCACCCGATAATGTCCCAGTTGACGCCATAGGCCACGCATTGGTTAAAAAACCATTCCACGCTGCCGGAATCGACAGGGCCGATATGCAAGATGACCCGGCTCGAAGGGGACACCAACTTGACTGCCGCATATCCGGCATTGAGGAGCTGGGCCAGATTGGCAAAGTTTGTGTAAGAGCCGTTGACGGGAGAGTTGTTGGTTTGTATCGGTTGGCCCGTCGGGGTGCTGTCTTGCAGCAAGATGCCTCCCTCTATTTCGTCGCCCAGGCTGACATATTCGGGCGTCGTGCCTTGACGCGCCATTTCTGTCATGAAGTTGGTCGTGAAACTGTAAAGCGCATTGCTCAACTGTGGAAGCGAATAACCCACCCAGGAGTGCGGTTTGTAAAAGGATGCGCCGCCTTCCCAATAATCGCTGTAGTAGAAGGTCAATGCGATTTGCAATCCCAGCGCCTTGGCCCGGGCCGCGAGATCCAGAACGTTGGTCTGGTTCTGGATGCCGGGCGGCAGCAAGGAAGAGGGATAATAATTCGAATTGCCGGGATCGTTATAGAGGCGAATCCGAACAATGTTACACCCATGGTTCGTCATGATTTGCAGGCAATCCATCGCTCTGCCGTTGGTCTCGTAAAACACGCCGCCGCCTTGCTCCACATAGGTCAGTTCGGAAATGTCTCCTCCTTTCAAAAAGGCGTACGGCAGATCGTCCTTGATCAACTGGAGAAAGTCCAGCCGGCACCAATTTGTGCCTGCAGGACGGCTGGAGACAAGACTGACCAGGCATTGTCCATTGGTCACGCTGATGCCCCTGAGAACGATGTTGCTCCATTGTTGGTAGATTGGCAGAGCGGTCCTCCTGTTGTTCGCGCTCAGGTAGCAGGCCCCTTCACCGCCGCTGTTCTGGACCATCCCGGTCAGTTTGTAATAGCCATTGAGCAGGTTGGTCGCCAATTGATAAGTCTGGGTCTGATACGCAACGGTATTACTGTGCTGCAAACAGAATGAGCCGGCGTAGGCGCCATTGGACGGAAAAGAGGCTGAGGCTGTGTCTCCCGATGTCTGCCAATAAGCGCTGTTCGATTCAAAGCCGCCATCCTGCAACCCGCCGGGCGAAAACGCCGCCAATCGAAAGTATGCCACCGAGGTGGGGGGAGAGACGGTCGCGACGCTCTGCCCTGCGGTCTGGAGCAGATCGGTCCATGCGCCCCCGGTCAGATTCGTCGAGCTTTGGAGACGAACATTGGCCGCGCCCAACCAGGAAAGGTTAATCACCCCGTTCGAGATTGAACTGGCCGTCAGGTTGCCGATATTCGTGGCCGTGATCAGGAAATTGTCGAAGTTGAACGTCCCGCCGCTCCCTGTGTGGACAAAGACCAGGCCGGCGCCCGTAATCGTGCCAGCAAGGTTGCCTGAAGCGGCCGCGCCGATCGTCGCGCCGGTCCCGCTGCCATTCCCGCTGACTGACAAGGCTCTCCAATTCGCAGCGCTTGGATTGAACATCATTGAGTAGGTGGCAAACGGACCCACAGTCCCCGGCACCGGCAGAAGACTCGCTGCCGCGAACCATTGGCTCCCGTTCATCTGGACTGCGAACCTCGCTGTCACGTTGGCAGGAGTGTAGTACGGACAAATATCAACCGAAAAACTTAAGCCGGGGTAAAGCGCCGGATTCACGCTCTGAAATGTCATGCCCGCTGCTCCCGGGTTGGTGGCGATGGCCGTCGAAGTGTAAAATGCCGTAGTCGCTGAGCTGCCCTCGTATGCGTAAACCGCTCCGTCGCCTCCCGAATTCTGGTAAAGCCGATCAGGCCCGTCTGGAATATCGTTCGCCCAACCCACAGAACTGACCGGATAATTCCCGGAGGAGCCGTACGGGAAGGTTGCCTGGTAGAGAATGACATTCTGGGACAAGACAGGCCAGGAGTTGGTCAAAATCAGCCCGTTTATTGCCATTGCCAGAAGCCGTTTCAAAAACATTCGAGCTTCAATCTGGTGAACCACGACTATTAAACTACCCGGTTTGTAAGATGGTTTCCAGCCTCACAAACGTATGGCAAGCTCGCACCGCCTTCATTTTCCGGCGTCCTACCAATCCTTGATCTTTCCGGTCTGGGTTTTGACCGGCTGGTTTTCGGGGGCAAAGATCAGGGTTTTCTCATCGTCCTTTTGCTCGGCGAGAAGCTCGCGCGCTTCCTCGGGCGTCATCTGGCCGGCGGCCACTTGCTGGCCTTCCTGCGGCTGCGGCTCCTTTTGTTCGCCCTGGGCGGCCTGGGCTTGCTGCTGCTGTTTCTCCTGGTCCTTTTTGGCTTGTTCCTGCTGCCGCTTCTTCTCCTCCTGTTTTTTGTCCGGGCCGTTCTGCTGGTTTTGTTGGGCGGATTGCTGCTGCTGGTTTTGTTGCTGCTGATTTTGCTGGTCTTGCTGCTTCTGCTGGTCCTGGTTGTTCTTTTGGTTCTGTTGCTGTTTGTTCTGCTGCTGTTGCTGTTGTTCCTGCCGCTTGAGTTCCTCGAGCTTCTGTTTGACGTAGGCCAGGTTGTTTTTGGCGTCGGCGTCGTTCGTGTTCAGGCGCAGGGCCTGGGTGTAGCTGTCGATGGCCTGGTTCCAACGCTCCTCTTTTTTGTCCGGCTCCGGCAAGGGCTCGCCGAGGCGGTAAAGAGTGTTGCCCAAATTATAGTAGGTGTGCTCTTGGGTCAGGAGGTCGGGGACGACGCCGGGGGAGGCGAGGGTGGCGTTGAACTGCTTCTCGGCCTTGTCAAGCTGTTTGGCGCCGTAAGCGGCTGCGCCGGCGTCGTAATGAAGGCGGTAATCATTGGTGTTCTGTTGCGACAGGCGGTTGTATTCGTCGAAGGCGCCTTTGTAATCGCCGGATTGGTAATCACGAAAAGCGCTGGAGGGCGAAGCGCGCGCGGTCCAGGCGGCGAGCAGGAAACACAGCGCGGCGGCGGTCTTTTGCAAGGCGGCCCTGGCCGGGGAGGCGGTCCCGTTGGCGCGGCGCGAGCGGGAGCTTTCCGGCAGGAGGAATTCCAGGAGCAGACACGCCACGGCAAAGGCCAGGAACCAATGATACCGCTCCTGGTAAACCCGGGTCAGGCGCGTCGTGGCGTCGGTCTTGGGCAGGGGCGCCAGGCCGCGCGCGTAGAGCGTGGCCATGGGATCGGCCCCCTGCAAGGGAAGATAAAAACCGTTGGCTTCAGTGGCGATCTGCCGCAGCAGCTTTTCGTTGAGATGCGATTTGACGACGTTGCCGTCTTCATCCTTGACGAAGGAGTAATTGCCCTGATCGTCCCTGACGCGGAGCAGTTCGCCCGCCGCCGTGCCGACGCCGACGGTGAAAATGCGCATGCCCGCCTGGGCGGCTTCCTTGGCGGCAGCCAGGGTGTCGCCTTCGGCGTCGTGGTCTTCGCCGTCGGTGAAGAGGACCAGCACTTTATGATTGTCCTCGCCCTTTTCGAAGGCCGTCAGGGCGGCGCGAATGGCGGCGGAAAGGGCCGTGCCGCCTTGAGCGATGATGCCGGCGTTGAGGGCCTCCACGCCCTGGCGAAAAGCCTGGTCGTCGAGGGTGAGGGGCGTTTGCAGGAAGGCGGTGCCGGCGAAAGCCACCAGGCCGAGACGATCGCTCCTGGCCTGCCGCACCAGGTCGAGCACGGCCAGTTTCGCCTTTTCCAGGCGGTTGGGCGCGGCGTCCTGGGCCAACATGCTGCGCGAAGTGTCCATGGCCACGATGATGTCCAGCCCCTTTTGTTTGGCCTGCTCCCAGGCGAATCCCCACTGGGGCCGGGCCAGGGCCAGCAGGACGCCGGTTAGGGCGGCGGCCAGGAGGGCGAGGCGAAAGAGCTGGCGTCGGGGCGACACGCCCACCAGCAAATCGGGCAGGAGGCGCGAGGAGATGAAGAGCCGGATCAATGTTTGCTTGACTCTCCAGGACCAGTAGAAAAGCCCGGCCAACGCCGGCAGAGCGATGAGCAGGAGCCAGAGGAAGCGGGGATCGGCGAAGCGCACAGCGATTTGTCCGGCGGCGTTCATGGCAATTTCCTCCAGACGGTTTGGTTGAGGATCAATTCCAACAGGAAACACGCCAGCCCGGTCAGGGTCACAGGCGCGAATAATTCGTCGTAATGCTGGAATTTCTTGACTTCGGCCTCGGACTTTTCCATGCGGTCAATTTCGGCGTAAATGCGGCGAAAAATTTCGGCGCTGTCGGCGCGGTAGTATTTGCCGCCGGTCTTCTCGGCGATCTTGGTCAGCGTGTCCTCGTCCACATCGACGTCCATCCATTGATAGCGTTTTTGGCCAAACTGATCGATGTAGGGGTAGGGCGCCTTGCCGCGGATGCCGATGCCGATGGTATAGACCTTGACCCCGAGGGACTTGGCCACTTCGGCGGCGGTGAGGGGGGAGATTTTGCCGGAATTGTTTTCGCCGTCGGTCATGAGAATGGCGATTTTGCTTTTGTCCTTGAGGCCTTCCAAGCGGTTCAGGGCGGTCATCAAGGCGGAGCCGATGGCCGTGCGGCTCTCGTCGATCAGCCCGATGCGCAGGCGGTCGAGGTTGTGCTGGAGAAAGTCGTGGTCCAGGGTGAGCGGCGAGGCGACGTAAGCGTCCTTGGCAAAAGCGACCAGGCCGATGCGGTCGTTGGGGCGGTTGTCGATGAATTTGGCGAGGACTTCCTTGGCCAGGCGGATGCGGCTTTGTCCCTCGCCAAAGTCCTCCGACCTCATGCTGCCGGACATGTCGATGGCCACGACAATATCGATGCCGCTGGCCTTGACCTGCGACTCGCCCTTGACCAGGCGGGGTTGGGCCAGGGCGATAATGAACAGCGCCAGGGCCAGCCAGCGCAAGCCCGCCAGAAAACCGCCGGCCTGGGCGCGGTTCAGCCCCGATATGGGCCGGACCAAATCAACGGACGAATAGAGAAAAGCCGGGCTTTGCCCAAGCCGGCCTTTCAGCCAGGCCAGCGCGGGCAGCAGCAACAACAGCAACAGAACGTAGGGATGGGCAAAAATCATCTTGTCACGGCCATGGGCGGCGGCGCGGCCGCGGAGGACTGGATGTCGGCGGGCAGCTCGCGGGGCTCGGTTTCATTGACCAGGCGCAGGGCGGACGCGTGCAAGGCCCGCAGTTCCGTCTCCGTCGGCTCATATTTGGCGAATTTGATCAGATCGCACGCGGCCAGGAATTCGGCCAGGCTTTGCTTTTGTTCGGGCGTCAGCCAGCGGCTGTCCTGCAATTCGTGGAGGAATTCCTCCGTCGTGCGGTCCGGGGCGTGAAATTGAAAGCGCTCCTCCAGGTACACGCGAACGGCCCCCGAAACGGCGAAGGAAAAGGGCTTGGGCTGGCTGAGGAGCGACAAGGCGCGGTCCAACATGCGGCGCGCGCGCACGTGGGGGGGCAGGGGAGGCGGCATACGGAGGGTGGCGGCTCTTTTGCGCCAGTGACGCCACAGCAGCCAGCCGGCCGTCGCCAGCGCCAGAAGCCCGACGATGCAGATGAACCAGAGCCAATGGTTGGGTATGGCGATCAGCGGCTTGAGCGCGTCCCGAAAAGATGGCGGGAGCGCGTTGGTGGTGGGGGGCGCCTGGGCCGGAACGATGAGCGCGGAGTTGGTGTTCATACTCATCCATGACGCCGGCGTTTCTCGCGCGTCTCAAAAAACTGGCCGAGGGCCGCGGCATAGGGCTGGTCGGTCCGCACCTCGATGGCGTCGATCTTGGCCGAGCGAAGCTGCCGCAGCAGTTCCGTTTGATGCCCGGCCCGGCGGTCGGCGAAGTCCTTGCGTTTGCGCAGGTCGTGCGTGTTGACTTCGATGACCTCGCCGGTCTCGGCGTCGGTCAGCACCAGCCGTCCCAAGGAGGGCAGCTCCAGTTCGTAACGATCGACAATCTGGATGGCGATGACATCGTGCCGCCGGTTGGCCTGGCGCAGGGCGGGCATGGTGTGCGGGCCGAGCGTGGGGGAGAGCAAATAATTGAAGCGCCGGGCCGGGTCGCTCTCCTCCGCCGAACGGTGCTCGAA
>Ga0326727_10006584_pt1 | contig 31704 bp, 26 predicted proteins | sample MB2enrmetagenome_FD_207643 | JGI IMG/M metagenome (GOLD analysis project Ga0326727, IMG submission 207643) | Lab enriched peat soil microbial communities from McLean, Ithaca, NY, United States - MB29MY | ecosystem: Environmental > Terrestrial > Soil > Wetlands > Peat | place: USA: New York...
GGCGCGCACTCCAGAGTCTCTTGATCGAGCCTCTGGAGTGCGCGAAACCCGCGTCAACAGCGGGAGAAAGGACTTACACTGCCCCGAACCTCTAACCTCGCTTGTGACAGAAAATGGGAGCAGTTCATCCGGCCTAGAACAAGATCCACGTCACCGATCTCCACATAAGGGAATTCGTCCAAAAACAGACTTTGCTGATCCCAGAGTTCACGCGAGAGTGACACTACCTCGCCCAGTCGTGCATGTTTCGACGCAACTAGAACAGATTCTAGCTGCTGGAACTCAGGCCGATGATAGTGCGGATCGAACCGGCCGCCGGTGACATGCGAAAAAGCACGGCAGAATATTCGGCCCGCGATAGCGCTCCGCGGCTCGGGCGTTCGAGGGATACCGAGTTCACTGAGCAGTATATCGTCAGCCCCATTGAGAAGTGTGGTAGCTTCTTCTTCCATCCTCTTCTTTTTGAGACGCGCTTCGCGCATTGCCTCATCAACCTGATTTCGGACCTGGGGCGCGGGTAGCACAACCGGGTACTTGAGAAGGTTCTGAATTACCACTCTCCCGCGAGTGGCGCCTGAGTTTAACCGCCAGAAAAGCTGTCGGCCAATTCCTGTGTTGATGTAGTTGACCAAGTACTGTGAAAGATCGGGGTCCAGCAAGGTAATAGCAGCTAGGTCGGCTCTGATGTTCGCTTCAGGAAAGCCCTCAGGTACCAAACTTGCCGCGCCCATGGTGGCTCCCGTTTTTGCAATCACTAGGTCGCCATACTGTACCTTGGAACGAGAGATTCGCTCGTGAGCATCTTGTGTGATAAAGGCGAGATCAACGGTCGCTATTATTCCTTCACCTCTTGTGACATCCGCAACACGTAAGAAAGGCACCCCTGATTCCGCATAATCACTGGCTTTTATAGCGCTACCGAAAGGGCCATCCACGACGCGCTTGGAAAGTTCCCGCAGCGTGGCAACCCTGTTGCCGCTCGCCCTCATTCGCTGCGATAGAAGGTAATGTTTTGGATGATAATATTCTGGGTCCAGTCGGTCTTCGAGCATCGACCATTTGACATAAAACGCTCTTCCACTGGGTAGCGCCGACACCACTTTCGGCGCGGTCATATCTTCCCGTCCTCAATGGTCAGAATGAACCGACTCAATTCTCTTGCGATTGGCTCAAGCTCGTTGAATTGGGTTTGCCGCCCCGTCGCGTCGTATCCAATATCCTCGGCGATACCCATGAAGATGTCATACTCCGGCAGATCTTTCCGTCGCTGGCCCTCGAACATCTTTGCGAGGCGAGTTCGGAGATCGTCGACTTGGGCAGCAAACTTCTCGGAGACTTCCTTAGCAGCGATGCTGTAATGTGGGTCTTCCTTGCGTTCTTTAGTAGTTAGCTTTGCGAACGCGGGCAGGTTGTTTAGAGCATCGAAAGCTTCCTTTCTTCGCCGATCTATATCACTTAGTTGGATCTCGAACTCTTGCTTTTTCCGAATGCTGTCTTTGAGAGCTTGCTTCAGGTCACGTATCCGCTTAGTTTCCTTTTCAGTGTGCTTCTTGAGGAAGAGTATGGAGCTTTTCACTCCTGCGCCAGTGGCAGTGAACGCCGTTTGTGGCAGAGAAACGACGGCGACTATGCGGTAAAGTTCTTCGATCTCGTCGCGAACGTATTGGAGACTATAGTTAGTGAGAATGCCATCGGGAATGACAATCGCAAGGTAGCCGCCCTCGGTCAAATAGTGCCAGCACTGCTCGATGAAAAGGATCTCCGTGTCTTGGCCTGGTCGCTCCGCAGCTTTGCTCTTGGGATTCAGCCAATCCACGTCACGAGTAGCGAGTCGGTATTGATGCAGGTACGCCTTCTCTGTCTGCTTGACTGTTGAGCCGAAGGGCGGATTCGTGATTATGAAATCAAAGCGGTCGTACTTAAACCCCTGGTTCTTAGTCCTTTCCCGAAGGTCTTCGTCCGAAATGAGTCCGTCTGCCGCAGCGACGTTCGTGTGGCCATCGTCGTGAATAATCATGTTCATTTTCGCTGTGCGCGCGATCTGCTCATTGATCTCGACACCGTAGAGATTGCCCATTGCGAAATCGTGCCAGTATCGGTAATGCTGTGCACCCTCCGGCGGGCCGATCTGCTTTGGAAAATAGGCATCAGCCGCCCGACGGACCTTGTCCAAGGCGTGCAGGAGAAACCCTCCGCTCCCGCAGGATGTATCTAGAACAAGCGAGTCGTTAGTGATGGGCAGCACGTCGACGATGAACTTTACGATGACCCGTGGTGTAAAATACTGACCAAAATCCCCTCGGAAAAAGGAACCCATGAAAGTCTCGAACGCACGCCCTTTGCTGTCGAGATCCGTCTCCGAGAGATTGACGCTCTCCAAGTAGCTCACGACCGTACGCGCTTTTGTGGCACTCAGCCTGATATCGTCCTTAAACACCTCAGGGTCTTTCTTGCGGCCCTCCGCGTAAAGCTTCTTGAGCCGCTCAAGGAGGCTCCTTTCGGTTTTCTCTTTTGTGTCTTCGGTGAAAATTTGAAAATCGTATGGCTCCCCCGTCTTGCGAGGTTTTCGTTCGTCCCAAAGCTTGCAAAAAATGAGCTTATCGAGTTCGTCGAATGCCTCGGATGGGTTGAGTTCACCGCCACCCCAGAGCGCTTGGTGAGCCTGTTGGAAGCGGCGCGTAAGTTCGTCCTCGCTGACTGTCTCAAGTGGGAAAAGCTTTTGCCCTGTCTTGGTAAGACCACCCCCAACCGCAAACTTGAATTTGGCCACCTGAGAGACGCCAAATTGGGGTACGTCCGGAACTACGATGCGCTCTTTTGGCTTCTTCGCTGGTACTTCGTAATATTCGTTTTTCAGCTTGGAAGTGACCCAAGCATACTTAGCTCCCTCCGCAACAGCGTAGCTAAATGCCTGGTCGACGGCTCGCCGAAATTCAAGCTCGCTGACTTCAGGCTGCTTGCACTCGGCAACAATCAGCGGAGACTTGAGAGCGTCATCGTCATAGACTATTATGTCGGCTTCCTTCGTCTCTGAACCCATCTGCACGGGCACGTAATTGCGAATTCGCTTGGCGGGATACTTGTAGTCTAGGACAAGACGGAGAAAAGCCTCCGCCTGGACTTTCTCCTCGGGATTTTCGTAGTTGCGCCGTTTCCCCTGCGGCAAATACACGATGTATTTCCCACCGTCCTCAAATCGGATTAAACTTTGCTTCAAGCCTTCTGCAATGAGATCCATCGCGGTGATGATAGCAAACCGCTGAAGAACGGTGTGCCTTTTTCCTTTCCCAGACGATTTACAACCCGGCTGTCACAACCATCCCTGCTATGCGACCACACCCGTCAGCCCCGCCAGCGCCAGCCAGTGTCTCGGATGCGGGCGGCGTCGGCCCACGCGGATGTCGGCGGCGTAAGGTTCCGAGACTCCGATCATCGGATCATCGAAGCCAGAATGGTGGGATTATCCCCCAGACAGCAGTGGCTGCGAACATATCCAGGTCTTGTGATGTGCAAATTCAAAATTCCACAATCACGTCGCTACCGAACCTCAGTCCGGCAACTTCGGCAGCAAGTTTGATTATGGTTTTCTTTAGGACGTTGTTAAGGTTGGTCGCGACCAGCCATCCACCCGGCAACGCCTCCCGCAGGTCGCGGAGATCCTCGCGGTCTGGGTAGAGTTCTTCCGGTGTGCGGGCGATGTAGCGACGTTTGCGACCTTGCGCGTCGGGGTGCTGGGAGCAACGTTCCAGGAAAGAGGGGTCGGTCTTGGCGAGTTCCCGTAGAACCATCACCATTGCTTCCTTAGCGTTTGTGTAGGGGTACGCCTTGCCCCGCAGGACGAGCTTGCCGCTGCGGGATGTCTCGCTAGCAGTGTGCTGCGGGAGTCGGTGCTCTGTATGTTCATAGGCGTTGCCGGGTGAAGTTTCAACGATTACGGGTTTGCCCAACCCGGCTAGGAACTCCGCAACGTCGTCAGCCTCCGGGCGAATACCGGTCTTGAGTTCAACGTTACTGGCGAGAAGCTCGACAAGTTCCTCACTCCCTTTCCCGACCAATTCTTTCCACACCTCCGGGATCGCCGCGCGGGCTCGGAACCGGCGATTGCGGCTGCGGTATTCTTGACGGGCCGTTTCTAGTGCTTCCCCCGCCACTACGCGGTCATGGGCTAGATAGCGGTTGAGCGTTTCAGTAGCCTCCACCGGTGGGCGTTCGAGTAAGTCGAGCTTGTAAACGCGACGATCCTCGTAGCTGCCTTGCTCCGCCGGAAGATAGAAGCTCCAAGTCTTGCCATCGGTCAAGACGATGAATGGAACGCCAGTGTGGAATGCATATTCCAAAGCTTGGCGGACCGCGTCCTCGGCTTTGCCGGGTTGTTTTACTTCAATGAAGATGGCTGGTTTAGCTGGCGGATGGCATAGGGCAAAATCAGCGCGCCCTTCACCGGTCTGATACTCCGGCCAAACAGAGGCAGTGTCCCATGTATCCCAGCCCAGTTCCTGAAGCAGGCGAAGAACAATGCCCTGAGAGATCGACTGCTCATTGGAAAAACTTCCTTGAAGCAGTCGCGCTTTAATGTCAGTAAGAGTGGTTTCAAGCACCATAAAGCGCCTTCAGTTTAGCAGGAATATCCTTCAGCTCGTGCGATTAAGACACGCACCAAGTGTCATGCATCCTCAGCGCTCTTCCCCTCTCCCTCTACCGAAACCCCCGCTAGTTTCGCCAGCGCCTGCCAGTGTCGTGGATGCGGGCGGTAGCCTTGTCGAATGAGACCGGCATAGCAGCGAGATACACCGATCTGCTTTGCGAGAGAAGAGGCCGAGGTTTGGGCAAGTGCTGGCTGAATTTTCTCCGAATACACCCGATCAGTGAGCCAAGTTGGCTGCTGGGATGCGTCCCATGCTGAGCACGCTTCCGCGTGCCGTCGACGCGACGCCTTGTGTTTGGCACGAGCTTCTGGTGCGCGCGCAGCGATGCGCCCGAGCTTTGCCGCATTAACCATCCGCCCAGCTGCTCCGTCAGCAGCGCACCCTACACACGCGGTAGAGCGATGATCGATGACCTTCCCACACAGGTGACAGAGTTTTTCTCTACTCGGTGCTGAGACTGGCGATGATGCGGGTGAACTGCCCTTTGCCTCGCGTTTGTGGCGCTGCGTTAATCGTGTGGGAGGACCTAACGCGCGAAATCCATTCGCAGTTGGTGCCCAGAACATGCGAGCAACTGACTCGGCAATTGGCGCGACCGCGCGGCTCCACATTCGAGCAGTCTCGGAGAGACGAACGGCGAGGGATGCCATCAGACGACAATTGCCATCGCGTTGCTCCAAGAACCACTCTCGTTTGAGCAGGTCACGAGTGATCCAGTCCAGCAAGAAAGAATCTACTAGAGGCCGGACAGGTTCCATGAGATCACAAGCGAGACTGTCACGAGCCGGAGTGTCGACGTGCAAGACTCCCAACCCTGGATCAAGACCCATCGCGGCAGCGGCTAGACGAGCTTCTGACTCCAATACGGAATACAAGTAGTTCAAAATTGCGTTCGGCGGATTCGCGGCGAGCCTGGGTGATCCAGTAAGGGGAGAGACACGCGCTCCGAATCTACGCCAATGATCAGGCACTCGGGCAAGATCTTTCTTCGGGAAGTTGATGGGCAACGTGCTCCATGCTGACCAGTACGCGCGGGCGGCTTGCGACTCTATCAGCCGAATCGTTGTGATACTGTCAGCCGTGGGCAACTCAGCCCTGAATTTAGAGATTGCGTCTGCAGTTGTAGAATCGAGCAACTTCTTACGTGCGACGTGTTCCTGACAGGCGAGCTTCTTGTCGATGAGCTCTCGTGCAATCCGCAAAGCGGTATCAGATTGAGTTGCGAGTGCTTGAGAACGTCGGAGTCGCGCGTCAGAAGGGCGCACGGGTCCAGTTGTGGTGAGTACAGAACCGTCGCGCTCCAGCATCACAAATGCCGCATCCTGATCGGCTAGCCAACGGAGGGCTGACAGAGAGACCATCCCGTCAGAGCCGATGACAACCAGCCGCTTCAGTCCGTGTCCGACACGTGCAAGTCTAGCCTCTCGGCGATCGGCAGCAATCCCATCCTGAAGCACGAGATGACCGCGATCTACGCGGACTGAGATACCGTAGCCGTAGAGGGTGATTACTCCATGACGCGACGGGCTTATTTCTGCCATCGAAACACTGCTGGCGCTCATATGCTTCCTCCTAGTTTGCAAGTCAGAGCAACTCGGAAAAGTCGTTTTAATTCACAATGCGTTCTTCTTCTTCAAACAGCCGATCCAAGTTCGAAGGCTGATTGAGTCGTTTCCAATACTCTTTTGCGATTGCAAATGGAAGCTCGCGAGTGGGAACCCGAGGCGTGCTGTCGAGGACGGTTTTGATCGACCAGCGCAGGTAATACCATTTCTCCCGTAACTCCGACACACCCTGCGATTTGCTACGCTTTTGAGCCTTTAGCCACCGCTCGGCATGTCCCGAGAGGTCTGACCGTCGAGTGCAAGACCGGACGATGCCCTGGATGGTGTTAAAGAGCTGCATAGAGCGTCCGCTAGCAGCTGGCGCAGCGTGTTTCTTGCATCGCAGGGCAGATTGTCTCCAGCTTATGTAGGGCAGCCCGGCCAGCGCGTTTGCGATGTTCAACGGTGTCAATCTGTAACGGTTGCTCCTGCAGAAGCGAACGAATTCGGCTCGCGCGAAGGATGCTTCACCATCGAGCAAAAGTTCCTGCGTTTCTCGTTGTTGCTTCGATAGCACAAGATATTCCGCTTCTGCCTCAGCGAGCTTTTGGCTGCGTCTAGAAATCTGATCTTGAACGATTGTCTTTTCGCTTTCTGAGAGACCGTCATTCAGCGCACGCTGGGCAGTTTCGACAGACTGCAGGCATTTCTGCCTTGCATCATTCGCGGTGCGAACAGCCTCATTCAATTCACCAAGCTGGCGACGCGTAACGGTCAGCCACTTCGGAGTGGCAAGAGTGGAAGACGGCCTGAGCAACGTTTGTGGCAAGTAGTGATTGTTATGGCGATTCTCTTCTTTCCACACTTGCAGCGCTTGGAGCACATCTGCAGGTTTCTTGATCCAAGGCAGTCGTGCTCCAACATCAGCCCAAGTCGTTTCGAACAGCCAGACGAGATGATCTCGCGCGCCCCAAAGGCGTCCGTCATCGATTGCGATGGGGCGACCTCGACGTGGTGATTTTGGGGTGTCTTCCACGAATAACGACTGCAAATTGTTCGCCACATTATCAGAACTCAACTCCATATATCCTCCCTGTTAAATAATATCATACTTATGTCATTGCCATGTAAATATTTACTTTTCGTTTCTACGGTGTCATACACAAAATAACGTGTTTATTTACATATTGATACATTTGTCATATTGTTAGCGTCGAGGATTGATAATATGCGAAGTGGCAATCGGAGACAAGGGAAAAAAGATACATACAACCGGGCTCTGCATGTTTTGGCAAGAATGCGCCGAACGGACGAGACCTTAACGGCTGCCGCGCGGGAGGAGCACATCGATCCGCGTACCGTCCGAAAGTACGTGGGTGCCGAACTCAGAGGGATCACAAACGGAGAAGTCCAGCCCACAAAGGCCGATCGACGCGTGCGAAACATGCTGATCCCAATTGAGAACGGGGTGACGCCAGCCTCAATTCACGGGTCGAGGCAGGCTTCGCAGCTGGGCCGCTACATGTCGGTTGTGGGGAAATATCTGACCACCGGCGATACCAGGGGCCTAGAAGAGTTCGAAGGCCAGACAATCGCTGGTCATCAACTGATCGTTGATCCGGATGTCCTCAGTTCTCTTGCACAAGCAGGTGCGCTCCAACTGGACCAAATCTATGCCTTGCCGGAGTCCTCATCATGATGGATGAAACCCCACTCCATACGGCCAGGCGTTTATCTAGGCGTCTAGATCAGAATCGCTGCTTGCTTTGCGGACGACGCATCCAGATTGAACAACATCACGTTGCAGGCAGAAATCACGACCCTCCGCTAGCCGCCCCACTGTGCCAAGCCTGCCATGCGTTGGCTACGGAGAACCTGCGAAGAGCGGATGTGGACATGCGATATGAAGCAAACACAATTGAACGAGTTCGCAAGGCTCTCAAGGCTACAGCAGTCTTCTTACGCATGCTCGCTGAGGCACTGTGGCGATGGGCTGAGTCGCTGAACTCATCGAAGGACCGAATTTGACGTTTCACAAAAATCTGAACTGGAGAAGACATATGAATTTGAAATCGTTGTTGGAAAGTCGAAAAACCGGTCAATCTGCGCCTCTCTTGAAGGGCTCCGACACTCCGGAAGGAACAAAATCAATCGCTATCGAGATTGCGGGAGTTCGGCAGTCACCGGAAGGGTTTGATGCTCCCGCGATCCTTGACTTGAAGAAACCTGTTTATGGCAAGCAAGCCTGGGCCGTGAACAAAACCAATATGAAAGCGCTCATTAAACGGTTTGGCGAGGATGCGAACACACTCGTGGGCAAGAAAATCAGGTTAGAGATTAGCTTGGTTCACAACCCGCAGACAGGCGAGATGGTCCGCAGTTTGGTTGTAAGCCCCAAACAGTAACAATACTCGTTTCACCCAGCGCTTCGAATCGAAGCCCCAGCTTCAAGGGGTTTCGATTCGGAGTCGTTGTAAGCCCTCGATGGGAATAGATCAATGAACCACGAAATCTACCTGCGGTGTCACACTCGCGTTTTGGATGAAAAACCAAAGCAGATGGGGAAAATGCGGCGATCCGACGGAATGCCCAAGTATGTGCTTATGTTCGATACGGAAACGACTAGGGACTCCCGCCAGTCTTTGAACTTTGGAGCGTACCAGTTCTGTGAAGTGGGTTCAGATGGAGCCTTTCATTGCCTGGAAGAAGGATTGTTCCATGCAGACGATCTTAACGCTGTCCAAGTAGATATTCTTCGCAAGTACGTCCGCAACGAGGATCGTAGAAGGAAGGGCATCCACCATCCCAAGCTCAAACTTTATAGCCGCGACGAGTTCGTCGAGAACGTCTTCCACGTCGCTATCCAAGCGGGCGCGGTAGTCTGCGCTTTCAATCTGCCATTCGATTTGTCGCGAATCGCCATGGAGTATCGCGTGGCCCGTGGCGCGGGTCAACGAGGATGGAGTTTCATTGTCTCCCGGTACTGGGATCAAGAAAAAGGCAAGTGGCTGCCCAATAGCTTCCGCCCTCGCATCCAACTTCGTCCGAAAGATTCGAAGGCGGCGTTCATTCGGTTGGCCGGTGGTGAAAAGCCCTTTCGCAGCGGGCGATTCCTGGACCTCAAGACACTCGCCTGGGCTCTGCGCAACAGGAGCTTCAGTCTCGATAGTGCCTGCCGAGAATGGAAGGTTCCCGGAAAACTCGACTACGCGCCAAGCGGTCGAATCACGCGAGAAGAAATCGCGTACTGCCGCCAGGACGTGAACGCCAGCGTCGGATTGCTCAGTGTGCTGCTTAGTGAATTCAAGAAATATCCGCTCGGGGATCTTGCACCTGAGAAGGCATTCTCGGCGGCCTCAATCGCCAAAGCTTTTCTGAACACGATGGGTGTGATCCAGCCTCAGCAGAAATTTGAGCTAGACGGCAAGACAAACGGCATTTGCATGCAGGGCTACTACGGAGGACGGGCGGAAATTCGCATCCGTCATACCCCTGTGCCGGTGGTTTATACCGACTTCCTGAGCCAGTACCCCACGGTGAACACGCTGCTGGGCTTATGGTCTGTGCTGATTGCAAAGAGGCTGCGAGTCCACGAAGCGACTCGGGATGTCAATGTGTTCTTGAAAGAGGTCGATGTCGATCAATTACTCGATCCGAAAACATGGCCGAAGCTCTGTTTCTTTGCTTTGATTCGGCCCGACGGTGACATTCTGCCGGTACGTACCGTCTACGGGGACAATCGAGCAGGCGGTGAAACCAACATCGGCCTAAATCCGCTCACTTCCGACAAGCCGATCTGGTTTGCTGGGCCGGACATCGTTGCGTCACTGCTGCAAACGGGGAAGGCTCCGAAAATTCTTCGCGCAATTCGATTCGAAGCAATCGGAGTTCAGAAAGGACTAAACCCAGTAAAGCTGGGCGCGGGTTCGATCAATCCGGCTCGCGATGATTTCTTTCGCAAAGTAATCGAGGAGCGCAAAGGAAAAAAGAAATCAGACCCGATGTACTACTTCCTGAAGATTCTCGCTAACGCTGGTTGCTATGGCCTCTACGCTGAAGTTAATCGGCACCAAACCGGCAAGAATGACGCAAAGCAAGTAGGCATCTTCTCCGGTGAAGCGAATATCTTGGAGCGAGCAACCGTCACGGAGCAACCTGGCCCATTCTATTTTCCGCCGGTGTCAGCTCTGATTACCGCAGGCGGACGGCTGCTCCTGTCTATGTTGGAGAGGATGGTGGCCGATGCGGGAGGCACCTACTTAATGTGCGATACGGATTCCATGGCAATTGTCGCCTCAGAGCGTGGTGGCCTTGTTCCTTGCAAGGGCGGAACGCACAAGATGCGAGACGGTAGGGACGCAATCAAGACCCTTTCCTGGTCGCACACACGGCGGATTGTAGATCGCTTCGAGACTCTTAACCCGTACAACAAGAAAATTGTACCTGGCTCGATTCTGAACATTGTCGAAGAGATCAATTTCGACTCAACCGGGAAGCAGCGGCAAATCTACGGCTACGGCATCTCTGCCAAGCGCTACTCCGTATATACCTTTGACGGCTCGGAAGTCAGAATTATCAAGGCGAGTGAGCACGGACTCGGGCTGTACTATCGGCCAATAGAAGGGCGAGATCCCGAATGCGACGTTCCTCTCTGGATCAAGCAAGGTTGGCAGGGAATTCTCGGTCGCGCGCACGATCTCCCATCCTCGAAACCCGACTGGTTCAGCCTTCCTGTAATGCGGCGCATTGCCATCACGACACCGCATGTTATGACTGCGCTTCGGAAGCTAGACCGCGATAAGGCTCGACCCTACAACTTCGCTCTATCGCCAGTGATTATCGACCTCTCTGGCTCGCCCATTACACTGCTTGGCCCATTCGAGAAGAACCCGGCTCGCTGGATGGAAATGCCGTACATCAATATTCACGATGGCACGACTCACACCCTAAACCCGCCGACTCTCTTGGCGATGCCGCAAACTTTCGGGACAATCTTCTCGCAATACGTCAAACATCCCGAATACAAAAGCCTCGCGCCGGACGGTGGACTCTGCGAGGCGGACAGCCATGGATTGCTGGGACGCTATCCGGTCACAGCCAACCCAGAATTTCAGTTGGTTGGCAAAGAAACTGAACGTGGTTGGGAGCAGGCTGAGGATATCAGTACGTTGTTGCCGTCCCTGAAGCACTATGAGTGGAACACCGGAACGGCGAACCAATCCTTACGCGAGCGCCTGCAAGAGATGTCCCTTAACGCCCTACAGAAGGAAACTGGTTTGAGCAGGAATACTATCTTGCGGGCGCGGCGAGGCCAGCCTCTACATCCGAGGTCACTTCGTACGTTCCAGATACTAGCCCGTTTGAAATAATTTTGAAGGGAACCATGCTCCGTTTTCGTTTAGTTGAATGAGACCCTGAGTGCCGCGTTGGTCGGGGCCAGCTGTTTCTGTGCATCAAGGTCTCCTCTACGAAAGAGAATTCCTTAGTCCAGGAGACCAAACGGACCATGCAAACTCCTAACGTTCTGGCCGGTGTTCTAGGCGCTCTGCTATTTCTTGTCGGGCCCGCCCTCTCTCTCGGAAAGACAAAACCGCAGTTGTCAGATCCGCCGAAAAGCACGGGCGACGACGGCGCAATTACCTTGACTCTCTCGAAACCCACCGAAGTGCCCGCGACAGCCACAACGGGTGATCTCATCGATAGTTTCGGCAAGATTTCGGGAACAGCATGCAGACAGACTGCTTTGGGAAACTGTCCCGCTTACATAATTGTGAATTTAGTAGATTGGCAAACCGCACAAGCGCCAAAGAGCAAATGGACACTTATCCATTCTAACGACCACCGATTAGGTTCTCTGACGGCACCCATTCTTGCCGATTCTACGACCAGGATCTATGGTTCAAAGCTCGTAGGTCTTTTGGTCATTCATGAAAATATCACAAACTTGGCGGCGAGTAATGTTTCCTACTCAATAACAGCCAAGGGGAAACAATCAGTACAGCTAGCCGATTTCACAGCGCTCGTGAATCTAATCGCTGGCGGCATTAAAGCATTCAGGACCGATACGGACAGTTTCTTAGTTGGTGCTAGGCTGATTGATAACATCACATCGCTACCAAGTGATATCGCTATAACCGGGCAAGTCGGAGCAAAACAAACTCCCGGTCAGAAAAGCACAGGGACAGCAGCAAGCTTTGCGAAAACCTACGACGATGAAGGCTTCTCTCACTGGGACGCGGCTGTAGCAGTACCAGTAATGGGAGTCAAGGAAACAGACTATAGCTCCTCCGGCGGAGTAGTTGTTTCCAAAGTCTCTTCTAAAGCATATTCCTATGGAATGTTCCATTACTACTTCCGGTCTGAAGATCTGAAAGGGGACTATCCGTGGCTTCCGAGCCTGGTCGGGGGATTACCGCTTTCCGGCAGAACCTTGACCAAGCCCTTCGCGGGTCTTGCGTTCGGCATAAAAAAGCCTCTTCCTTTTCAGATCAACCCATTTGCTGGAGTAGTCTTTAACAAGGCATTTTACCCACGAACTCTGAAGGTGGGAGATCCTGCTACACCCGCGCAGCTGGCGTCAGATCTAACATCACGCCGGGAATACAAGCTTCTCGTCGGGATCGATATCCCCGTTGCTCAGTTCGTGAAGCTAAAGAAGAGCAATACGTCGAGCACTACTCAGAAGAGCTCTACCGGCAATGGGGCACAACCAACCCCTCCCAACAACGGAGGCGGGGCTCCAACGTCATGACAAGGTTGCACGCAAACGTTTACTCCGTAGTGCTGTTAATACTAAATCTGACGACCGCTGCTTTTTGCGCTCAACCGTCATCGTCGGTTGTCCCCGCAGCTTCGGCAGAGTGGACGATCATGGTCTATATGAACGGCAAAAACACATTAGAAGCAGCGGCTCTTGACGATTTCGAGTCCATGGCAAAAGTCGGTAGCACTGATTCCGTCAATTTGGTGGTTGAACTAGGTAGGCCCGAAAAGCATCCGTACGACACTGGAGATGGGGATTGGCGCGGAGTAATGCGTTTCAGGGTGACTAAAGGAATTTCTCCGTTGCCCGCAAATGCTATCAATCCAAACGATGTCACTGTCCTGCACTCGAATATGGGAGATGCCGCCACGCTTGCTGCCTTTGTCGACTGGGCTGAATCGCTCTACCCAGCAAAGAAATACATGCTCTTAATCTGGAGCCATGGACAAGGTTGGCGGATTCAGCTGTCGAGATCTCGGCTTCGTACAAGTCGTAATTTGTATCTGAAACTCGCTGCCTTCGATGAGTCGGCAAGAGTGAATGCCGTTCCGGATGACCTTAGGGGCGGATTTCGTTCGGTATCGATTGACGAAGACTACGGTCGCCCGATGTACAACAGAGACATTGAAGACAAGCTGCAGGGCAGACATTTCGAGATCATTGGGTTCGATGCCTGCCTAATGGGAATGATTGAGACGGGTTATGCGCTTCGCAACGTTGCAACTTTGATGGTAGCAACCGAAGAGCTGTCCCCCGATGCTGGTTGGAAATATGCCGATTGGATGAATGAAGTTATTAAAAAGCCCAATTTGGATGCTATGGCACTCGCCAAGATTCTGGTCAGCAGTTACAAAGCTGCCTATTCCGGGAGCTCCGTGGACACCAGCAGTTTAATGAGTTTGGATCTCAGTAAGATAGAGGCATTCGGTGGCTCTTTGTCGCAGTTCGCTCAGACACTGCAACATGCACTGCCGTCCGAGGCTAATTCCATAGCTTCGGCGAGACATTTATCTCAAACGCTCGGCGACTGGTCGTCGCAGTCCTGGTTCAGTTGTTCATCTCAGGACGTTTTGAGATTCCATGGAGTCGATCTCGGTCAATTTCTAACGATTTACGGCCAAACAACGCAAAACGCTCAAATCAAGCAACAAGCCGCCCAACTTCTGATGAGCGCGAGGATTCTTACGACTGCTGCGTTTGTTTCGTCGCCGTCCGGCGACGACTACAGCAACAACTACGTAGGTGTCAGTATCTACTTCCCTGGTTCACCCCTCGATTTCAAATGTGATCCAGACAGGGACGGTTACGACGTCCAAAAGGTTCGGTCTGGGAATGTGGTGTTTCCACCGGAGTTTGTCCAAAAGGAAAAATGGGCGGACTTTTTGCACGATTACCTCTCGGTCGCACGGGACGATCAGCACGACCAGTGAGCCGTGCCCCGAAAGGACACATTCCATCCCAAGCGGTGAATGGAGCTTAGTATCTTCGCACGTTACTGTATTTGAAAAAAGTTGTGCTGTTGCTCTTTAACCGAATCGCCGCACGATCTCCCTTCGCCACTAGATCGCTCGACCACAATCGTTTTCTGCTGCCTCAGACGATCGTTCTCCTCTTGCACGGCGGACAGTTGAGCCTGCAGATGCGAAATCTGCTTCTTCAGGCGAACGACTTCCGGACTGTCATCCAAAGCAGTCGTTTCAGGCTGTATCACGCGTTTTCCCGTTTTTTCTGAGCGTTCCGTTCTAGCATCTCTCGCTGGCGATCTTCGAGGTTGTCCATAAATCCAGATTACGCCTGCGAACGGGCGAGGCAAAGCGCGAACAACACCGACAAACGGGGGCCAGGGGGGTTCATATTCCATCCCGTGGTGTTCTCACCCCGTCAAACGCAGGGCGGGGTTATACGCACTGAGGGGATTTTGCTACACCCCCAACCGAAGGCTAAGGCTAGGCTGGGGTCGGGTCGAGCGGGGCGCGGTGAGAAAGAGCTATCAGGCAAGCAGAGGTAGACTGGGAATGTAGACAGTCGCCAACGCCTGTTTCAAGATCGTGAGTGTACGGGAGGGCATTGCGAAGTCAGTCAAAGATGAAAATCCGAATCGCCTGCCGCGTAAAAACAGATCCACTCCAGCGTCGGCTGTCCGGCGGTTGGACGAGGGGACGCGGTCGGTGGAGTTGCGCGCGAGCGAGTTGGCGATGATCCTGGATGGGATCGATGTCTCGAAGTTGAAGCGTGTGCCGCGCTACCAACGCGCAGCGAGAACCAATCCAGATAACCAAGAAAAAGTGAGTGCCTGAGATAACTACGGCGCTGTACTTACATCTAATAGTAAGTGCACCCCGCGGAACCTAACCTGGCCAACCTACCCGAGGACCGCGACGCGCTGCAAGCGCTGCTGCGTACTCTGTTGCTGGAGCGCGACCGCGAGAAACAGCGGGCCGAAGAGCAGACCCAGCGGGCCGACGATCTCCACGTTGAAAATCTGCGCCTGCAACTGGAACTGGAACGATACCGGAAGTGGTACTACGGACCGCGCGCGGATCGGCTGCGTTCGCCCGGCGATCTGGCGCAGGTGCTGCTCGACTTCGCCGAGGAACTGGAGCAGAAGCCGATCTGCCCGGACGAGATTCCACTGATCACAGAGTAAGCGTCGGCGCTGTCCGATGCTGCTCCAGGGCGGTGAGGGACCAGCATCCGCGCCCTAGGATGTTCCACCGGGTACCCGGCTTCGCTTTCTTACTTGGAATCGTTTCGTTCATCGCCGTAGCCAACCCACCGAGAACCGTCGCAGCCAATAGTCAACACCTGCGATAGCGGCGGTTCAACATCTCGGGGATCGCCTTCGTCCTTAAGATAGATGACATTATCAACAGCGAAGTGTCCGTCTTCCCGTACCACAATCACATCAACGTACCAGCGAAACGTGTTCGCCTCAGTTGGTGGTCGTCCGTATGTTTCATAGGAATCCCTGTATGTGAGCCTCAAATGCACGCGAAAGGAGCCATCCTTCTCTGGGTACACGTTTTCAACGTGGAAAGCGGCAGGCAAAGCGTTCTCGTTCGCACCAGAGAAGAGCCCCAGCTCAAGCCACTCGATTTGTGGTTTTTCGTTTGGGTCTGGATGGTGCCGACTGTAGTCCGCTCCGCAGGCTTGAGCTGCATCAAGTTTGCGGATGAGGTCTTTGCTCAGGTAGGGTGCGAGGGCTTTCCTGTCCGCGCCCCACGGGAGGCCGATCGGGTGGCGAGCTACCACCACACGATATAGGCTCCGCACTATAGCTGCGGGCTCCCCGGCAACCATGGCAGATTTGGTTTGCGGAACAAGTTGGCCCAGCGCCAATGTCGTCGTGAGCTGCAGAAGAACGATGCAATACCATGAATTCATAGTCACCACCAATTCGGTGCAACATAGATCACCGAGTAAGCGTCGGAGGCGGGTGGCCCACCTTTCTCTGTACTCTGTTCCTTTTTCCCAAAAAGAAACGTGGGTGCCCCATCCTTGCGTTTTTTGCAAGGGTGGGCCGCGATGCTGCTGATAGCATAACTCTGTCATGCCTCGCGGTCTGCATCGCTTCTACGGCGCCGACCACTTGCACTTTATCACGTGCTCTTGTTATCGCCGCCTGCCACTTTTGCATTCCGCTCGTAGCCGCGACCGTCTGCTCTCCGTGTTAGAACAAACCCGCAAACGCTTCCGCTTCGTAGTGGTGGGGTATGTCGTGATGCCGGAACATATCCACTTGCTGCTGAGCGAACCGGAGGTCGGGACTCCTTCGACAGTGATGCAAGTATTGAAACAGCGCACGGCCCATGCCTTGTTGCCGAAGAAAAAAGCATGCGACCCGCGCCAGAGCAGGCTATTTGCGGATGATCCTACCCGCGCACCCTTCTGGCAGACACGTTTCCATGACTTCAACGTTTGGACGGAGAAGAAGAGAGTGGAGAAACTTCGGTATATGCACCGTAATCCGGTGAAGCGAGGTCTCACGGAGGCGCCTGAGGATTGGCGCTGGAGTAGTTATCGTTTTTATCTTCTCGACGAACTTGCGCTGGTGCGGGTGAATGAAGGATGGGGAAAGATATCGTTTCGAGCACCGGCGGCGTGAAAGGTGGAGCTTATAATGCGATCAGTCCTCCGTCCCACCCTTCGCAAAGTGCGCGAAGGATGGGGCACCCACTATGTGTTTTGTACTAGCGGAAGTCTGGGCCACCCGCCCAGCGTGATCAGGTGCCAACGGTCACTAAGAACACCGGATCATCCCCATAGTTTCGCTTTTTGTGCGCCAAAGCCTTGCCCCCGCCGCCTCTGAATGTACGTACAGATGTGCCATGTTTCACGTGAAACATTGTACGTACAACTATTGGCGGGCGGCATGAACTGATGGCTGAAAGCTGATGGCTGGAAGCTGCTCTACTTTCCGGCCAGCTTCCGCGCAATTTCTTCCACGATCCTCGGGCGAAGATCGGCCATTACGCTGTCCACGATGCTGGCTATGGTGCTGGCGTCGGTGGCCGACACCGAGGCCGGTCCCTGTGCCGCCGCTGCTGCCGCCATGGCCTTCGGAGGGGCCTCCGGCGCGTGCTCGGCCTGCTGTTTCGCCGTTTCTACGTCCGCGTTCGCGGCGGCGCCGGCCGACGCCGTGTGGATCTGATGCCAGTTCGATTTTCCCGATTTCGCTTTCATGTCGCCCATGGATTCCTGCCCCCTAGAGTCTAAACTCGAATCCTGATTCTCTTCTGCCGCCGCAGCTTCGACCTCGTCCTTACCGACCGCATCCGCGAACGTCGCTGCCGCAGCCTCTTCCGCAGGCGCTTCTTCCGCCGGAGAATCTTTCTGCTCCGCTTCGTGCTTTTCTTGCGCGACCTTCTCCGGTTCAATCGGCTCGGGTTCAACCTGTTTCGGTTCAACCTGCGCTGGTTCAACCTGCGCTGATTCAATCTGCTCCGGCACGATTGCGTCCACCGACGGCGCCGCTGTGTTCGAAGTCGCCGCCATCTCTTCCGTGGGCGCTTCCATAACCGGTGCTGGGGCTGTGGCGTCTGAGGCATGCTCCGATGAACGCTGGCCAGACAAACCTTGTTCATCCTCTTGTTGCTCCGGCCCAGCTTTCGCACTGGCGTCCAATTCCGCGGCTGCCAGTCTGTCCTCGATCGCGGCCGCAATCGCTGAAACTCCGGTGAGCGGCGTGAGTTCTATTTCGCTGCCGGGCGTTGCCGTGGACGCCGCAGGCTCTGCCGCGAACGTGCGGAACATTTCCGCTTCCAGCGAAATTGCCGCTTCCTCCGGACTCAACGCCACCGCCTCCGCCATCCATCGCGGACCGGCCGCCGCATTGCGGGCCGCTTCTTCCGCCAGCAACTGGCCAGCCGCCACCAAGGCTCCGTGTGACGGAGCCGCCGAGACATCCGAGTGGCTGGTAGAGGGTGTCAGCAAGCGCAACGCCTCGGCCAGTTCCTCATCGCTCGGCGCCGGCTCTTCCGGCTCGGCTGTCTCGGTCACGCTCTCCGCAACCGGGACCGGTAGCGCAGCCTGCTCCGCCGGCAAGTCTTGGGTCCGCAAATCTTCTGTCCGGAAATCCTCGCTCCGAAAGTCTTCGGTCCCGGAATTCTCGGTCTGGAAATTTTCGGCCCTCAACTCTTGAGTTTTCGGTTCTTCCGGCTTCGGTTCTTCACCCTTGGATTCTTCCTGCGCAGCGACTGCTTCGACTGGCGCGCTCGCCTCGGCCGCCTCGCTGGTGGCGACGGCCTCGACGGGCTTCGCTGCAATCTTCTCTTCGGTTTCGCGTTCGGCCTTGTCTTCCGCGGCCTGCTCAACCGCGCTTGCGGCCGAAGCAAAGATCGGCTCATCGTTCCTGTCCACGGGGGCGGGCTCTTGCGCGAGGGGGGCAGGATTCACCGCGACGGCGACGATCGCAGCCGGAGTTTCGGGCTCAGTTTCGTGCCGATGCATCTCGGCCGCGGCAACTTCGCTCGCCGGCTCCGTGTGCTCGACCGGAATTTCGACTTCGCTCTTGGCCTCGACGGCTAATGCCGGGACCTCGACGGCTAACGCCGGGGCGGCAACGGCTGCGGCAGCGGGCTCAACGGCCGGCGCCGAAGGTTCAACTTCTGTTTTCGTTTCCGCCGCCGCGGCGGGAACTTCCGGTTCAGTCTTTGCTACTTCAGTTCTTGCTACTTCCGTCTTTGCCGCCGCGTGTGCCACCGGAACTGCGGGGCCCATTTTCTCCGCCAGCGGGGCAATGTCCTCGGCAGCCGGAATCGGTCCATCGAGCCTCGCGGCCAAGGCGCTGAGTGCGTCCAACTCGTCGGGCGTGATGTCGCGCGGAATATCCGGAACCAGCCCCGGCTCCTGTCCCGGCGGCGCTGGCGCCTTTACCGCGAACACTCCGCTCGCGCCCGTCTTGCCTTTTGCTTTGCGGAAATCCCGGAAGGTCGCACCGGCCGCGGCATCCTCTGCTTCCGTTTCCGGTTCTTCCTTCTTTTTCTTCGACGGAAAGCGCAGCCGGCTCTTCCATCCGGTATCGGGATCCGTGTTGCTTTCGCCGCCAAACCGTTCCACGCCCGGAACCGAAGCACTGAAGCGCGTGCCGTCGTGCTGCGGCACCATGCGGTCTTCGAGGCGCGTGATCGCCGTCAGCAACTCGCTGGCTTCAAATGGCTTCACGATGTGAGCGTCGGCCCTGACCCGGCGCGCTTCTTCCGGCTTGAACGGTTCCAGCTTGCCCACCGTCAGCAGCACGGGAATGTGTTCGGTCTCGGCCGAATCCTTCAAGCGCTGGCACACTTCCAGCCCGCTGTAGCCGGGCATGTACACGTCCAGCACGATGAGGTCCGGTTTGATTTCGGCGATCCGCTTCAGAGCGGCAGATCCGTTATTGACCGTGACGACGTCATACCCGGCATCGGCCAGGATTTTTCGCCCCATGTTCTGGGCCGTCACACTATCATCGGCGAGAAGTATTTTCCGCGACAAGCTTCATCCTTCGACAAAAAAGGAGAGATAACGCGAAACTAACTCGTCCCTCAGTCGAAGTCAACGGTTCCCGCAGCGGTAACCGGTTACTTCCGTTCCTAGCCTGTTGGGGAGGAGGGACAAGGGCAGAGGTCAGAGGTCAGATTGCAGAGGTAAAAGCGCGGAAAGCGAGCGATGCACGATTGCGCAGCCAAGAGGCACCTAAACGCAGGCCTGTAACCTCTGCAATCTGACCTCTAACCTCTGCCCTCTCTAGAAGGGGTTTAGCTTCCCCAGACCTTTTTTCTTTTTCTTCTTGGTCGAAGAAATATCCGCCATCTCCTCGGATTTCGCCGAGGCAGTCGAAGAGAGAGCACCTGATGCCACGCCGTTGTTATCCAGTTGGTTACTCTGTTGCAGCGGGGGAAGTGCGTTCGGATCGGCCTCGACATTCGGCTTCAGTTCATTCGGATCCGCCACTGTTGGCTTCAACTCAGCCGACGCCGGGTCTGCCACGGCTGCGGGGGTATCCGAACGCGGCGCCTCCTGGTTCGGCGTTACCGTGCCATTCGTCGTTTCCACGGTGACCTTGTTGTCACCACCGCTCACCGAATTGCTTATCTTTCTCACCACGTCCGTTGCCGTCATCGGCTCCGGATCGACCATCGTCGGCTCGCCCACGCGCGAGGCCTTGGCCACGTCGGGATGCTTCTCGAAGTTGCCCAGCATGCTCGACATCATGCTGGCTTCATGCCGGCTGGCCACTTCCTTCTTGTTCTGTTCGAGCATCGCCCGCGTCGGCCGCGGCACCGTCTGATGCAGTGCCTCCAGCCGCGCCTTGGCATCCACCGCCCGATCCATCGCCGGATAACGCTTGATGATCCTTCCGTACGCGTCGGCCGCGTCCTTGGTCAAGTCCTCGATCATCTTGCCCTTGACCACTTCGCCCATGCGCGGGTTCTTGCGCACCACTTCGATCTCGGCTTCGTAGGATTGCCCCATCAGATACAAGGCCTGGTCCGCGCCGCTATACAACGGATAGCGGTCGACCAGCGTTCTCAAGCGCGCAATCGCCGCCGGATACGCCATGCGCAGATAATAGAAACGGCCGATGCCGAACTCTCGTTCCGCCAGCACCTCCTGAACTTCCCGCAAGCGCTGCTTCGCCTGCGGCAGCAGCTTGCTGTCGGGATACTCCTGAATCAGCGCCCGGTATTCCTCCTCTGCCCGCATGGCGTGGGTGTAGTCGCGGTCGGGCTTTTCCATCTCCTGATAGTGGATGTTCGCTACCTTCAACTGCGCCTCGGCCGCCTCCGGCATATTGGGAAAGAAGGTGCGGAAATCCTTGTATTCGATCTCGGCCTGCTGCATCGCGGTCGAACCACCCTCGGCGTACCATGAGTCGGCCACCGCCAGCTTAGCCCGCGCGATAAACTCGGAATCAGGATAGGTGTTGATCAGCGTCTGCAGCGTCATTCGCGCCACGTCGAAGCGGTTGTGCTTCATGGCATCCATGGACCGGTCAAACAGCACCTTGTCGGGCTGCTTCGACCCGACGTTGGCCAGCGGATTCACCGATTTCTTGTTGGTGCACGCCACGCTGAGCGCGAGCAGCAACGTGAGAAGCACGATAGTAGAATTCCGACGCATAAAAGACCTCAAAACCAGCTGTTCGCTCTTCGCTGTTGGCGATTCGCAAAGAGCGAACAGCGAACAGCGATCAGCGTTTTTCCACCTCGAACCTCTGCCACCCTAGACTCTCTGCAAACTCGCGCTCCGCGCCGCTTCGAGCAGCGCCTGCGCATTTGCCTTGGCATCGCCCTTGCCGAACACTGCAGTCCCCGACACCAGAATCTCGGCCCCGGCGCGCACCACTTCCGCGACCGTATCCAGCCCGACACCGCCATCTACTTCGATGCGGTACTCGTATCCCCGCGCAGCGCGAATCTCTGCCAATTTCGCTATTTTGTGCAGCGTCCCTGGGATAAACTTCTGCGCCCCGAATCCCGGATTCACGCTCATCACCAGCACATAATCCACAATGTCGAGCACCTCGCTGAGCGTTTCCACCGGCGTCGCCGGATTAATCACCACGCCCGCCCGGCATTCATGCTGCTTGATCAGGTTCAGCGTGCGGTTCAAATTCTGGCACGCCTCCTGATGCACCGAAATCCAGCTGGCTCCCGCTTCGGCAAATTCCGGGATGAACTGGTCGGGATTCTCTATCATCAGATGGCAGTCCAGCGGCAGCCGAGTTGCCCGGCGCAAGGATTTCACCACTGCCGGCCCCAGCGTCAGATTGGGCACAAAATGCCCGTCCATGATGTCCACATGGATGACGCTAGCGCCGCCCGCAGTCGCCCGCTCCACCTGGTCCGCCAAGTGAGCGAAATCCGCCGCGAGTATCGAGGATGCGAGTTCGATCAAGACTAGGGTCCAGAAGTATAGGGTCGGCGCTGTGGAAATTCTAGCACGGTGGGGCAGGGGAGGGCGGCGGCACAATCGAAGTTCGGTAGAGACCGGGGCTGAGCGCTATGGCTGATTGCGCCAATCATCTGCAACTGTCGCACCGACCATGATTAAATAGCCCAATGAAAGCTTTCCAAATACACCTGAATGGCAAGAAACTCTGCGTCGCTGGTGTTGGCGAGAACGGTGTTCTCAGTGCGATCGTGGACTGCGTAACCATGCGCGGTAGAGACATGCTACAAGTCTCGGTCGGCGGGTTCATCAGCTCGAAGGCAGAACACGTACGCTGGCTTGAGCAAAGAAAGCTTCGGACAGGCGATCAAATACAGATCCAGATAGTCGAAGTCGAATCCGCCGACAGTCCACGAGCGCGGCGACACCGCAGCGACCCCGTCGTCGACCTGAGGGAGCGGAAGCGGTACCTGCGAGAAATGGCGAAGAAATTCGGCTGGACAATCACGACGGGGCGCTCGCGACGAGCCAAAGGGCGACCCTAGTTGTCGTTAAATCCCGATTTCTTTCGTTGTCCCCCGACCCGGAGTCTTGAGTGCGCGCCCGCCGGCTATTGCCGCTGAGGATACAAGTGGACAGTCTCGCGCTTGGTCTCCGGGTCGTAGTGCGTATAAGTGACGCGGTGGTCGCCGACGGCGATCGGTTCAACGTCGGCGGGGATGATCCAGATTTTGTCGGGGTCGACGACGATGCTGTTGTCGTAGAGGATCGTCTGGCGATCAAACTTGGCTTTGCACTCGTCGCGCTCGTGGGTTGCAGTCTGCAATGCGGCCGTCGTGACTTCCAGTTGAGCCTCCACCGGGTTCTGTGCCAGTTCAGCGGAGAATTTCTGTTGCGCCGCTTTTTCGGCGGACTCAGCCGCAGCACGCTTCGCACTGGGTATGAGGATCAGATAGAAGATCAGAATCGTGACCAAGCAGCCTGCCGCAAACCAGAGCACGTATTTCTGCCACGGGCTCTTTTCCATGACATCAGTGGTTCCACTGGTTTCAAACATTTCCACCTCCCTCGGCCATGAGGATTGGCCTCGTCCGGGCCAGTCTATATCGCAAAGCCGGAAGAGGTCTTTCGATGGCTGGCGTAACATCATCATTACACCAACGCCGCATTCTTAGAGCCACCGCCCAATCTAAGCGCCGAAGCGAGAGATCTTCGTTTCTTCTGCTTGCGCCTCCGCCAGCGCCTTTCGCACTTTCTCCACTTCCTCCGCCATCGCGTACTTCAGCTTCTCGATCCCCTCGCCGGTCACCGCGGAAATCGGATAAAGTTTCAGCTTCTTGCGCGTCGCCCACTGCTTCAGTTTCTTGAGCTTTTCCGGATTCGCCACGTCAATCTTGGACGCGACCATCAGCGTGGGCTTCTTTTCCAGACCCGCTCCGAAACTCGCCAGCTCGCCCCGGATCACGTCGACGTCTTTCACCACGTCGGCTCGACCACTGCTGTCGGAGACATCCACCATATGCACCAGCAACCTCGTGCGCTCGATATGCCGCAGGAATTGCGTTCCGAGGCCCGATCCGGCGTGCGCGCCTTCGATCAAGCCCGGAATGTCGGCGACCACGAAACTCTCTTCTTTCCCCTTGTCTTTTCCTTTTCCACCGGCCAGCACCACACCGAGGTTCGGTTCGAGCGTGGTAAATGGATAATCCGCAATCTTCGGCCGCGCCGCTGAGATGCGCGAGATTAGCGTCGACTTGCCCACATTCGGATATCCCACCAACCCCACATCGGCGAGCAGCTTCAACTCCAAGCGGAAGTGGCGTTCTTCGCCGGGACGTCCTTCTTCGTGCTCGCGCGGGGCTTGATGCGTCGAAGTGGCAAACTGCGCGTTGCCGCGTCCGCCGCGTCCGCCGCGCGCGATCACGACGCGTTCATCGGCGCGCGAAAAATCGTGAACCTTCTCGCCCGTATCCTCGTCGAAAACGATCGTGCCCACCGGCACTTTCAGGACAATCCCTTCGCCATCGCGTCCAGTTTTTTTCGAGCCCTCGCCGTGGCGTCCGCGTTGGGCCGTATATTCGGGATTGAAACGGAAATGCACCAGCGTATTGTGGCGTTCGCTCGACTCCATCCAGATGTCGCCGCCCCGGCCGCCATCGCCGCCCGAAGGGCCGCCGCGTGGAATAAACTTCTCCCGCCGGAACGCCATGCAGCCGTTGCCGCCGTCCCCCGCCTTAACTCGTATTTTGGCTTCATCGATGAACATGACGGTGAAAGATGATTGTGTGGCGCGGACACTCCTGTCCGCGAAAAGGCCGACTCCACCGAAACTCGCTTAGGGGCAACCGCCCCCGCCACTTCAGTGTCACAATCGATACCAGTTCCGCCCCGTCTAGGTTTATAGGTGGAGCGGGAGGGAATCGAACCCTCGTCCTACAGCCTGAAGCTGCGCTTCATACGATGATCGTGCTTCTATATACTACGCAGAAAGTTTTCAAGGTCGCTAGAAAGCTTGAGGGCAGTTGGCCCATGCTCAGACTCATTTCTGGGAGAGCGCTCACCGAACCGCTCTTGATGGTTGCTAGGCCGAGCGACGAGGGAAGAGGAGTAGGAATCCTATGAGAGAGAACGCCCCGAAAATTCCTGCGACTTCATATCGGTGAAGATTTTCAATGTCTCCTCCCATAATGGTGTCACATACTCGTTCTTTCTCTGGCCCCCACCCAACAAGCAGAGGTTCACAGTTGTCTACGAGCAGTTCTTTAAGTGTTATGTCAGGACTATTGCTTTTGTAAACACCATAGGTATGGCTAATCCCATGAACAGCATAGGCCATTAGAATGAATGCAAGACCAAGAGCAAGGAATGCCGCGACACGTTTCACAAAATTCCTCCGCTATGAATCTACGGGAGGAACTAAGATTTCGACTTGCCGTGTCTCCCGCCGTGTCCAAAAGGAGACGGGGCAAGCCCCGTCTTTACAAACAAGGCTCGCGCCCTACTTCGCTTCGACAGCCTCGGGCTCGACCATCACAAACTTCCCCATCGACCCCTTGTCGATGAACTTGATGCGGCCCGTGATCTTGGCGAAGAGAGTGTCGTCCTTGCCGCGTCCAACGTTCAGTCCGGGCTTCACGCGCGTGCCGCGCTGGCGGACGATGATGGTGCCGCCGGGCACCAGTTGTCCGCCGAAAGCCTTAAAGCCAAGCCGCTGCGCGTTCGAGTCGCGCCCGTTTCGTGAAGTGCCTTGTCCTTTTTTATGCGCCATAAATCAGTTCCCGGTTTCCAGTGGCCAGTTGCCAGTAATTCTCAATCTCAATTTTTCGCAAAACCAACTCGTTCGTCACAACAAACCGATGGGGCAGGACCTCTACTTCTTTTTCTTCTTTGCTGCTGCTTTTTTCGGCGCCGATTTCTTGGCGTGCGCGTGAGCCACGTGCTTCTTCGCCTTTTTGCCGGGCCGCGCCGAAGTCTTCACTTCTTCGCCTTCCTCGTGCGCCGGCTTCACCTTCTTCTCTTTCTTCGGAAGCTCAGGCGCTTTGAACGACTGCCCATCGAAAGCGATCTCGGTGATGCGAACCGCGGTGTAGTCCTGCCTGTGTCCGCGCAGCTTCTTGTATTGCTTCTTGCGCTTGTAGTGGAAGACCAGGATCTTGTCGCCGCGTCCCTGCTCGACCACTTCGCCGGTGACGAGCGCTCCCGACCCCGCAGGCACAACGCTGCCCGCCTCCGCCGAAACCGCCAGCACGTCGCCGAACTCGATCTTGCCGTCCTTGTCGTCCTGGGTCTCGACTCGAATCACGTCGCCCGGGGCTACGCGATACTGCTTTCCACCTGCGCGGATCACCGCGTACATAAACTCTCCTTATGCTCGTGCAGGGACGGGGCTTGGCCCCGTCCGCAGCTCGGCAAAATACAATCTTGTGCTTGCTGTTTTCCCGCTGCGGCTTCTGACCGGAAACGCGGCGCGGCCCCAGAACGGGTCCGCAAGTACAGGCAAACTCATCTAGTCTATCGTGCGCTGTGGAAATCGGTCAAACGGAAGACGCGGCTGCGAGGCACCGCTATCGCGGCAGCGGATCGGTCATGCTGGCGATGGCGTAGCCGATGACAGCCATGGCAGCGGCGTTTTCGCGCAGATCCTGCGGATCGACTTTGTCGAGCGTGTCGGCGGCGGTGTGGTGATAGTCGAAGTATTTGCGGCCGTCCTGGATGATGCCGATGCCGGGGACACCGGCTTCCACCAGGGGCTCGATGTCGGAGCCGGGACTGGTTTCAGTCGAGCGAAGAACCGTCGAGCCGACCGGACGCAGGATGTCGCGCAGCGGCTGTAAGGCAGCGATGGCAGCGGGCGGCATCTTGACATAGAAGCCAAGGGGATGACCGGCGCCGGAGTCGCTCTCGATGGCGGCGACGTGGTTGGGAAATTCCGCGGCGTGGGCTTTCGCATAAGCCTTGTTGCCGCCGCCGCCATTTTCCTCGTCCATCCAGGCGATGACGCGCAGCGTGCGGCGCGGGCGCAGGTGCAGGCGCTGGAGAAGTTCGGCGGTGGCCATCGAGATGACCACGCCTGCGCCGTCGTCGATAGCGCCGCGGCCGAGATCCCAGGAATCCAGATGCCCGGAAACGATGACGATCTGCTCGGGATGCTCGCTGCCTTTGAGGTCGGCGACGACGTTGTAGCCGGTGGCAGCGGGCAGGCTCTGCGGAGTGAGCGTGAGATGCATGCGGACTCGGCCCTGGACGGCTAAGTGCTCGACCAAATCGGCATCTTCGGCGGCGAGAGCGGCGGCTGGAATTCCAGCGGGAGTGCTGTAACCGGTGTGCGGCAGGCGATAATCGGCTCCTCCAACGGAACGGATGAGCGAGGCGGCGGCGCCCAGTTCAGCGGCAGATTTGGCGCCGCGGGTGCGGTAGACAACGGCTTCGCCGTAAGCTTCGAATGCCATGCCCGCGATGGCCTTGCGCTCGTCGTAGGGAACGTTGAAGAGGACAATTTTGCCGGCAACTTTTTCGCGGCCGAGAGCGGTAAGTTCGTCGAAGCTGTGGACTACGACGACGTCCGCGGTAAGGCCTTCGGCGGGAGTCGCGGAACTGCCGCTGATGGTTGCGAGAACGATGCGCTGGGTCGTTTCCGGCGCCTGGCCGGGATACTCGACGAGCTGGGCTTTTTCTTCACCGCGAATCCAGTGGGAGACTTGCGCCGGCTCCAGATGAACATCGAGGCCGAGTTTGCGCATCCCGGCGGCCACGTATTCGGCAGCGGCCTGCGCTTGCGGCGATCCAGCGGGACGGGGGCCGATGTTCTCGGTCAAGTGCTCGAGCTGATGCCAGGCGTAGTCGCTGGTGAAAGCGGCATCGCGCAGCGTCTGCAACTGATCGCGCAGTTCCTTGGAGAAAGTGGGCGGAGTGGCCGGCGGCTTGGGCGGCGGAGTCTGAGACCAGGCGGCGAAAGTGGCGGAGAGCAGGAAGGCGCAGATCGGAGTCAAGGATTTCAGGTCGGGCATTTTCATGGCGGAGATTCTCATTGGAAATTCTCCCGCAGCCGGTCATGGTTGGTTCGCGGCTGCTCCGAGCGCGGGCGCGGGGTACTCGGGGAGTTTCTGCTTGACGGCTTGCGATCGCTTGACCTGGAGTTCGTCGAACAAAAGCGCGGGGCTGGCGACACTGAACCAGACTGGCTCGGAGCGGTCTTCGACATCGGGCGCGGTTCCGGCGGCGATGAGATCGCTGCGCAGGGAGCGGACGTCGAGATCTCCGAAGACGCCGCCGCGCACGAGTTCTTCATGCGCGTCCTTGGTCCAGATGCGATAGAGGAGCCTGGGTTCGAGGCTTGGGCCCATGGTTTCCACGTAGAGTCCGTAGGGCAGATCGCGCTGCTTGCAGAGTTCGATCAATTTTGCTTTGAGGCCGGCGTCGGGCTGCGGATCGGTCGATTGCAAAATGAGGTTGCCGGGGTCAGGAGCGGGCGCCGCGGCTGCACCAGCGCGTCCATGACCATTCGAAGCGGGGAAGTCGCGAATGGGCTGGCGTCCGATGAGATAAGAGATGAGCTGTCCCTTCTCGATCAAAGACACGCGCTGGGCTTTCACGCCCTCGTCGTCGAGCGTGTAGTTGCCGAACAGAATCTGGCCGGAAATGGTAGAAATCGTCGGGTCGTCGAACACATTGATGAAATCGGGCAGCACGCGGGACTTGTAGCTGCTCGACCATTTGCCCGTAGTGCGGGCGTTCTCGCCGAGCTGCGGCTTGCGGCCGAGAACATTTGGCTCAATGAGTTCGGTGACAACGGTAGCGGCAGCGTCGTTCGAAAACAGGACCGGCCCGCGATATTCCTCGTCGACGACCGGGGCGTCGCGCAACAACTTCAGCGTTTCGAGGATGCGGGCCGTGGTCTTCAGGAATTGTTCGCGAGTGGGGAGCTGCTTAAGATCGTTTCCCTGGTCGGCGTGCGAGCGTTGCAGCAACATGCCGTCGGCAGCCTGGGTCGATCCCGCGATGGAGATGACGTAGTGCGTTTTACCCGAGCGGGCGACTGTACCCTCGGAGTTCAGGAAATAACGATTCTGGACGGTGAAACGCAGCGCGGATTCGAAGGTCTCCAGTTCCTTGTCGGTGCGATATTGCGCGGAAGCCTCTTCGAGAAGATGAATCCAGGGAGTGAAGTCAGTCGAAGCAAAGTGGGCGAGCGGCTCGATGGATTCAACGGGCGCGGCTTTCGCGAAATCGTCAACCGGCTCATCGACTTTCAATTGCTTCAAGGCCGCTTGCTTGGCGGAGAGCGCTTCGGTGGCCGCCTTGTAAGCGCGATCGGTGGCGAGCCAGATGCGATGACGGATGGCGAAGACGTCGTCATCGGAGGGAACCAGGTCGATGGTGCCTTCTCCGGTGCCGAAGAAACTATCCTGCTTGTAGTCGCCGACGCGAACTACGACGCGCAACAGACGGGCGTGATCGTGTTGCTGGTTGCGCAGGGCGCCGAAAACGGCGCTGGCATCGAACTGGTCGAGTTCGGTGACGCGGTACTCGATGTAATACGGCGCTTGGACGTTGTCCATTTTCAGCTGTGCTTTGGAGCGGTCCATTTCTTCGCGAAGAGCGCGGAGGACGACATCGCCGGAAGCCGGATCGGCGGCGCGGGCGGAAGCTGACATGGCGCAGAGGATCGCACACGCAAGCAGGCCGAATATTGACTTTGGGTGGCGCAGCGCTTCAGCGCTGCGATTGCGGCATGGTTGTGAACGCGGCTTTCGCCGCTGAGGGAAAGCGTGTTCAATCATTTTGTGCCGCGTCTTGTGCCGCGTCATTGCTTGCCTCCCTTCTCCTCGGTTGCGCCGGGCGGAGGCGGAAGAATCGGTGGCCGCGCGTCGCCGTACTTTCGTTTCTGCACTTCCATCTCCGAGAACAACATGGCTGGAGCGGCTGCGGATACAGGAACGCTGCCGGATTCGGCTCCGCAAATGCCGTTGAAGACGCTGGTGGTGTCTCCGGTGGCGGCGATCTCGGTCAAGACGGTGAGCGGAGTGCCGACGATATCCACGCCGCGGACAAGTTCATCGGGACGCCCATCTGCGTAAACGCGCCACACCATGACGGGCAACACCTGAAACGCTTGCGGCAGATCGCGCGTGGTCAGAGTGAATCCGCCCTGGATGTCTTCGAAATAGAGACCGTAGGGCTTCCCCTGCTTCTTGATTTCTTCGATGAAACGGGTGCGCAGTTGAGCGTCGGGAATCGTTTTCGAAGAAGTCACGATCAGATTGCCCTGGCGGCCAACCGGCATCATTCCAGACTGCGCGCGGCCGTGCCCATTCGAGTTGCTGAAATTCTTCACCGGCAATCGTCCCATCAGAAAATTCTTCAGGATGCCATCCTTGACCACCTCGACGCGGGCGGCGGGAATGCCTTCGTCGTCGAAGCGATAAAAGCCCGACAACTCCGTGCCGTCGAGAGTGCGCAGCGTGGGATCGTCGGTGACGCTGAGGAACTCGGGCATAATTTTTTCGTTCACCTTCTTGGTAAAAGTCTGGCCTTCGTCGCGGCCGCGCTGGCGTTGTCCTTCGACGCGATGGCCGAGCACTTCGTGAAAGAAAACGGCGGCGGCCCGGCCAGAGAGCAACGCTGGACCGCTATAAGGCTCGGCGAGCGGAGCGGCGCGCAACGCGCTCAAGTCGGTGGCCATCTTTTTCACGCTCGCCGCCACTTCCGCTTCGGAGGGGACTTTTGACGGGTGGGAAAACTGGAAAGTTTCGACGCGCATCAGTTGCATGCCGTCGTCGGCGCGGGTTTCCGCCTGGATCATGACGCGGAAGATGGCGTCGGCGGTGACGATCTTCGTGCCTTCGGTCGAGACCAGGTAACTGTGCTCCCTCTCGGCAAAAAGAAAAACCATGGACTCTTCGACCTGCGGATACTGGCGGAAGGAAGCGGAATAGCGGCGGGCCAGTTCCTCCCAAGCCTTTTGCTCGGGAAACGCGGGCGACGGAGTTTTCTCAATTTCAATGTAGGTCGAGGGCTTCTCCTGGGAGAAGTCGGGCGAGTCGTCCTCGTCCTTGGCGCGGACGGCGGTCTTGGTCTTTACGTTGGTGTAGGCTTGGCGGGCCTTGCGGTACTGCTCGTAAGTCAGGCGCCAAAGGACGCGGGCGATGGCGTCGGGGTCGTCCCGCTGCGGAAGCTGGCCGGAAGAAATGCCGGAGTAGCGCTCCTGGTCGTGCGTGTTGTCGAGAGCCGGGGTACCGATGCGCATGCTGACGTCGGCGGCACGGTGACGGATATGAGTGGACGTCAAGATGCCACCCTGGGCGCTGAGAATGACCAGCGACTCACCGTCGGTGACGTTGTAGCTCGTGAAGTAGGGCGCGGGATCCTGTTTGGCGAGCTCGGACTGGCCGCGATGCAGTTCCTTCTCCATGGTCGCGAGCAGGAGATCGTCGGACGCGGCGAGCGGCTTTTGGGCGTGCAGCGGTTTTTGGCCAAAGATGGCAACCAGCGAGAGGAGGATGATTAGGGAGATCGCTTTTTTGAAATTCATTGGAAACCGCGAGTGTACAGGAGCGGGCGCAACAAAAAAAGCGGCCCCTTTCGGGGCCACCCTTTTCAAAGAGGCGAAAGTGGCGGGAATCAGAGGAGACTAGTTTGACGCCGCTCCAGGACGGGAACGGACACATTGAGATGTCAAGAACATCGAGAGTGAAGTTTCCAACGGCGACCTCTTCAGTGAATTATGAATGAGCATTTGCGGCACCAAAGGGGTAAGTAGGTGAGAGGGCGACTCCCATTTTGGGAACCTGTTCCAAATCAGGATTTTAGGGTGAATCGCCGAGGCGCAACAGCGGAAGCGATCACAAGGCGCCGTTACACGGGATGCACAAAGCTGCAC
>Ga0326727_10006585_pt1 | contig 31700 bp, 30 predicted proteins | sample MB2enrmetagenome_FD_207643 | JGI IMG/M metagenome (GOLD analysis project Ga0326727, IMG submission 207643) | Lab enriched peat soil microbial communities from McLean, Ithaca, NY, United States - MB29MY | ecosystem: Environmental > Terrestrial > Soil > Wetlands > Peat | place: USA: New York...
CATGAGTTCAACTGTCGGCCCGACCATTTCCTTGAAGCCTAGGTTGACGAGTTTCTTCTTCAGATCGTCAAGGAATAGACGATATGGCTGTTTCTTCCCCGGCCAAGATGGAGTTACTGGAGCTGCAATGTTGTATTTTCTGAATGTGACTTTCTTCCAATCCTGTGACGTGAGAAGTTCGGGTGCGAGGTCGCTCACTTCCATCGGAACGGTGATGCCTTCCTCGAGGGCTTTCCAGCCTTGTGGAGAGAGTTCGATGTAACGCCTTGTCCGTTTTCGACTCTCAGCGAGTTTACGACGCTTGAGTGTTTCCACTTCTTTTCTTAGGTTGGAAGTCAGTTCATCGACGGAGGTCTCAATTTTCGCTGTTAAGGTCTCGAGCAGTCTTTCGGCGTCGGTCTTATCTGGAATGCCTGTAGCGCGGAGGACTACTTTCTGCATTTGAATAGCGACTTCACACCATTTCGTTACCTTGATCCATCCCAGAGCGACTGAAGCCATCGCGGGCTGGATGCCGGCGCGTCTTGAGGCCTGTTCGAGTGTGGCCTCGCCTCCCAACTCGAGCACCGCCTGGACGAGTCTCCTTTCGGGTAGGCCGAGTTTAGCATATTCAGCTCCTTCTGCAGTAAGTTTGAGTAGAATCTGTTCAGCCTCACGAACGCGTACAAGCTGCTGTTCCTGCAGCGTAGAGAGAGCGCGAGTGGCCGCAGCACTTTCCTGCTGAAAACCAGTTAGTAATTCTTCGAAGGAACAATTGCCCCCCGATGACTGCAGAGCTTTCAGCACTGCCGCCTCGTTTTCGCGGAGCTGAATCAAGAAAACCTTCCTTCCTTTCGGGACGGTGTATCGGGATTAAGTGAGTTTATCCCTGGTAGGCTATTCGCTGCGGCTAGAGATAGGCCGACGCCTGAAAACGTAGTCACCTGCAATCATGGCTTCGACCTTTGAGTGTTGGCAGGTAGTTTCGCAGGTGTATATTAGACTGCCTAGACTTCCTCCTAGACATCTTTCGGGTTGAAGAGGTATTCCTCGTATCGATCCTTCGCTTTTTCGCGCTTCTCTTGATGTTCTATCAGGAATTTCTTTACGCGTTGGGCTAGGGTTTGTTTGCATTCGCCGCACATGATATTGCCGCTTAGGCAACTGTATCTTAGTTCCTCAATTTCCTTCTGATCCATGAAAAGGAAATAATCGTAGGCATACACTGAGCAGATGTCAGGATTGGCTCCTAGTCGACGTTGTTCCTCAATTGTGCTCTTTCCGCCTGTGAAAGCTCCCATGATTTTCTTCTCCGCTACTTCGGGCGAGTCTATTGTGAAGATGGATGTCTCAGGCATAGATGCAGACATCTTTCCGCCTCGTCCCAGCCCAGGCGTGAACCTGCAGTGGATTTGTGCTGGCTTGTAGTAACCCAGCTTTGGAGCGACGTCGCGCGTCACTCTCCAATATGGATCCTGGTCTATTGCAGCTGGGATTAAGCATGGAACATTTTTTCCGGTCAGGTAGGATTCTAGGAATGCAGGCACAGCCTGAATCGCGGGGTAGAAGAGCATGCCAATGTTTGTGCTGTCCTGAAAGCCGAAAACTGCGCGGACTGTGGAGTAAGTCATGCGTTTGGCTATGTGGATCGCGAGATTGTATAGGGCGTCTATGTTCTTCGTGTCTAGTATGATCTTCGTTTTCTTAGGATCAAAACCTAGAGCGACGATGTCAAGTGAATTCTCGTAGGCCCATTTCTGAGGTTCGGCTATCGAGAACTCGTCATGGTACAAGAATTTCTCGTCATCGGTCATTTGAAAGTACAGTTTTGCTCCGAACTTATCTTGAAGATATTTGGTGAAGATCCACGGCGCGAGATGGCCTATGTGCACCGGTCCGGATGGTCCCCTGCCTGTGTAGAGCACGAATTTTTCTCCGGCCTCGTAGCGTTGAAGGATCCAATCCATGTCTCGATGCGAGAAGAATATGCGTCGCTCCAGCTGAGGATGCAAGGTCCCGGTAAATTTCTGAATACGGTCGAGTAATTCTGGCGTCAGAGGTTGGGTTCCGAAATTTCTGATCAACTTCTCGTAATCGATTCTGCCGCGGACTTCCCAAGGCGTTACGACCATTTCTTCATTGTTGGCTGACAAAGCTTCGACTCACCGGTTTGGGGCAAAGTTTCCTGATGTTCCTCTGAGATTCATACTGGCTCTGAATCCTAAATAGTTGGCTAGAGACATGGACGTTCTCTAAAGAAGGTTTAGCCCAATTTGAGTCAAGAGTTGGAACATTTCATTGAATCGGGAAAAATCCTCGCCCGGGTCCGTGGCTATGTGAAGGGGATGCAGATTCGAGGGAGAAAAGTTTTGGATGTTTGCGAGGAGGTTGAGGCGAAGATTCGCGAGTTCGGTGGTCGGCCTGCCTTTCCTTGCAACGTTGGGATCAATGAAGTTGCCGCACACTATACTAGTCCTTGGGACGACGAAAGCGTTGTTCCAGACGGTTCTATTGTCAAGGTTGACTTCGGTGTCGAGTTGGACGGCTTCGCGACTGACACAGCGATTCCTATCTCCCTTAACCCAGCATACGATTCCATGATTGTTGCCGCAGAAGCCGCCTTACAAGAGGCTTTGTCAGCCGTTGCGCCTGGCCGCAAACTTTCGGATGTCGGCGGCGTAGTAGAACGTTGCATCGAACGATATGGCTTCAAACCGATTAGGAATCTTACGGGACATAAGATAGATCGTTACAATCTACATGCGGGTAAGTCTGTCCCGAATGTGTCTGGGATTGAGAGCGGACGATTTGAAGTTGGGGAAATCTACGCGGTAGAACCCTTTGTAACTCTTCGCAGCGCTGAGGGGGCGGTTATGGATGGCGACTCGGCATATATTTACCGGCTTGTGAAAACAAAAGGTGCCAAGTCGAAGGCAGCAATTCAACTTGTTGACTATGTTAAGGAAACGTACAAGACTTTGCCCTTCGCGTCTCGTTGGATTCACAATTCATGGCATCAAGGCGACTTCGCTGCTTTCGGAGAGCTAGTTTCTCAGCGATGCGTTGTGGGATACCCGGTACTCGTGGAGGCCAGCGGTCAACCTATTGCGCAAGCAGAGCACACTATCGTGGTTACCGATAGCGGCTGCAGGGTTCTGACTGGTTAATCCTTCTTAGGCTTGACATCCTCTGCGTAGATTACGTCGACCTGCATCTTACCCTTACATTGTTGGCATTGGCCCACTTCTTTTGAGACGTAGTCTCCTGTGCTGAACGGCCGGATAACTTTGAATCCGCAGCCGGCGCAGATTACTTGACTGAGGACCTTCGCAGCTATGTGTTGTAGGTAGACCATTCGTTGGCGCATTCGTGTGATGGAGGAGATTGCGAGGACTGTTCCTACTGAGGCCATGAGTCCGTAGACTATGAACTGTGTGTATTGACCGGCCTGATAGTTGTTCAGTGCTTGAATCATTGCGAACATGGATATCGCGAGGATGACGAGCGAGAAAGCGATCATGAGGTATCCCCAGATTGCTGGTGACTTCATGCTCAAGTCTAATCGCCTATGGTGCTATGCCTGCAGTATTGCCGATACCCGCGATTATGACTAGTTCGCCTTCTTTGGTTGTCTCGAGGATTAGCTGTTTGATTTTCTCGATGACGGTGTCAGCGGCATCTGAAATCTCCTTCTTCATAGTAGTGACGGCTTCGAGAATGCTTTGCTTTACGACGATGGCGTAGACAGGTACGTTGAATTTCGTCGCTTCCTCTTCTATTTTGAATCTTTCAGTTCCGATTCCGCCTATTGCGGCGCCGATTCCTTCGGCTACTTCGCCCGTTTTCTCTCCCTCGAGTTTGAGGGCTGCGTCTACCATGATGATTATGGAGGCCTTTCCATTATTCTCTTCTAGTACTTGACGAATTGCGTCGCCCGGCTTGCCTACGTTGCCCCCGGGTCCCTCGGCCTTCAATGCGATTACCCTTCGCCCTTCAAGTGTCGTCTCTGCGGCGACCATGTCTTTCTCAACTTTCCTGCTCTCGTGGCCGCGCATTAGCTTGTTAGCGACAAGTGGACCGGCGCCGTCGCCGATAGGGTGGCCTTCAGCGAACGCTTTCGATGCGCCGGTATATGCCTCAGCTTCTTGCATGATCAGCGGAAGGAAGGCTTGAAGTTGGAATATGACCAGGATGCTGAACGTCTTCTTGCCGAGCAGGTATAAGTGCCGAACGATTTTGAACATGTAGTTTAGAGCCCAAGTTGCCTCGACGAGGTTTTCGAGGTTGTTCACTTGCGTTGGGCTAGCCTCTGGCGCTATTCTCGCAACGTCCGACTTGAATTTCGCTTCTCTGACGTCAAGAAGGTGGTCGAACTTGTTGACGATACCTGCCGGGTCCATGCTGACGGGTTCGATGAGGAATTGTTCGAGTAACGAGTTTAACTTCGGCGTCGGGTCATCCTTGGCTTTTCCTACATCTCGAAGAGTCTTAACGGTAAGTGACTTGGCATCGTTCTTCATATTCTCAAGTTTTCTTACAGCCCCATCAATCTGCATAAGCGCTAAACGACTTTGAATCTGTTGTCCGAACAGGAAGAGAGCAATGAATGAACCAACCCAAATTATGTTGATCAGGTTAGTGAACAAGTTCTGGCCGAACAAGCCGGGGCCGTTTTCTAGGACGATGCTGGCAAGTGAAGGAAGCAAATAAGATTCCTCGAAATTCATTGTGATACCGCGGCCTTGCAAGTAATAAACATTCATTCAATTGACTACGCGTCAATCAACTAAGTCACAAAAAATGGAGTCGGCAGCGGTCCGGGGCTCGCGTGGCCTTTCGGAACACACTACTACCCGAATCGCCTGAGAGATTCACTTCCGTGTTTCCGGTACGAGTCTGCGCCAGCTAGCTTCCCGCACTTTCGGAATGGGAACGGGTCCTAGCCCTCAGCTATGGCCGCCAACTCCAACACAGGCACTGTCCAGCGAATAATTAAACGTAGAGCCCGCCACAATTACCCACTTCGTGTGGAATGAAGCTTGAGAGGAGCCGCCATAATCGGGGTCGGAACCACGCCAGTTACAGCGGGCTCTGGCAGGAGCCTAACAGAACTATTCGTTGATGCAGCGAAGCAAGCTATCGACGACGCAGGAGTTGACAAGATTGACTCCATATACGTCGGGAACATGATGTCAGGTTTCCTCCAGAATCAAGAACACCTTGGCGCTTTGATGGCCACCGCGCTTGGAAAGGAGGGGGTGCCTACCTACAAGGTTGAGGGAGCTTGCGCGTCAGGGGGCGTCGCGACTAACGCGGCCGTAAAGGGCCTGCTTTCTGGCTTAGAGGATCTTGTGTTGGTAGGTGCGGTTGAGAAGATGTCTGGGTACACTACGCCGGAGGTGACGGCAGGCTTGATGATGGCCGAGGATAGAGTGAAAGTTGCTTCAACCGGTGTCACATTCGTCGGCCTCAACGCTATGATCGCCAGAGAATATATGCACAGGTACGATGTCTCCCACGAGGCGCTAGCCGAATTCCCAGTCCTCTGTCACCAGAACGCATTGGACAACCCTAAGGCGCAATTTCGAAAGAAGATAAGCGTCCAAGATGTCTTACAATCCCCCTTAGTAGCAGATCCGCTCAGGCTCCTGGATTGTTCCGGGATCGGGGATGGGGCCGCGGCCCTTCTCATAGCTCCATTGGCGGTAGCCAAGAAATACACTGATTCTCCTGTAGAGATAGCGGCATCGTCCGTATCGAGCGATACACTAAGCCTCTACCAGAGGCCTGAGATTACCGCCTTTGAAGCGTCTAAGCGAGCTTCAGACCGCGCATACAAAATCGTAGGCATAACACCGGAAGACGTGGACCTGCTTGAGGTTCACGACGCGTTCTCCATTCTGGGCATCATGGCGCTAGAGGATCTCGGATTCGCAGCGAAAGGGTCCGGAGCTGAGCTTCTGGAGGAAGGTGAATGTTCCAGGGACGCTCGACTCCCAACAAACACCTTCGGCGGGCTCAAGGCGAGGGGCCACCCGGTTGGGGCGAGCGGGGCCTACCAAGTAGCCGAGCTAGCCCTGCAACTCAAGAACAATGCTGGCAAATGCCAAGTCTCCGGCGCAGAAATCGGTCTTGCCCAAAGCGTTGGCGGAATAGGAAGTACAGTCGCCGTCCATATTCTCCGAAGGATGGACTAGTAGATGACCTCACCACCACAACTCGCTTCATACGTTTGCCAGAAATGCGGTTGGACGGATTTTTACCCAGCTGAGATTTGCCCGAGGTGCTCTAGTCACACAAATCAGACACAGCTTTCGGGCGTGGGAAGAGTAGTGACCTTTACCGCGATTAGATATCCACCAAAGGGTTTCGAGAACCAAGCCCCTTACGTAGTGGCGATCATCGATATCGAGGGAGGGCCAAGAGTCATCGGCCGTCTCTCTAACTCGAGTGACGAAGTGAAGATCGGCGCTGACGTTGTATTGAAATCAAATAAGGAAGGTAGTTTAGAATTCCAGCTTGCTCCCTAACTAAGGTTAAGTTAACGCGGGATTTGTGATACGATTATTTCTTACGAGACAGAAATAACATTTCGATCGGCATGGATTTTCGATTGAAAGACGGCAGAATCGTCACAGTTCGTTCGTTCAAACCTGAAGATTTCGAAGCCATGCTCGCCATGTTCCAAAGCCTCAGCGAAGAAGCCCTACGGTACGGGGTCCCACCTTACGATCGTGCTCGCCTAGGGAGATGGGTGTCCGGCCTGGAAGGTGGTACGCTTCTCCTGGCGTTTGATGGAGGCAGAGTTGTGGGTGTAGCGATGATCTTTGGTCGGGGGCGTACAAGATTCAAGGGAATCGGTCAGTTCGTTACCTACGTTCACCAGGACTACCATGGCAACGGATTAGGCACGTATCTCGCGAGAACAATTCTGCAAGAAGCCAAAGCCAAAGGTTTCCATAGAGTAAGTTTGGAAGTGGTTGCCAACAATATGGGGGCGGTCAAGGCGTATGAACGAGCGGGGTTCGTACATGAAGGACGAATGAAAGACGCCTTCCTTGATGATGGCAAATATCAAGACGAGCTAATTATGGCTATTATCTTGTAGGACGAGTGATTTGTAGTTTCAGATTAATAGATAATCTAGCTTGCTCGCCTGCCGATTCGACCACCACACCTATCAGTCTAAGGGAAAGTTTGGCATCAACCCTGCTGCCCCAGCGATGGGCCGGGTCAAGATGGGATGGATAATTGAATGACAGAGAGTTCTTTCGAGTTTAACGAAGCAACTTCTGATCAACTTCAAGAAGAGATGCGATCGGGACGCCAAACGGCTCGTTCTATAGCAGAGCGATACCTTAACCGCATCGAACAGCTAAACAGACAAGGGCCTTCTCTGAGGGCGGTCATTGAGCTTAACGCTGACGTCCTAACAATCGCTGAAGGCCTCGACCGCGAACGGAAACAAAAGGGGCCGCGCGGTTCGCTCCACGGCATTCCAGTGTTGCTCAAAGATAACATCGATACTGTGGATCGAACGGCTACGACTGCCGGGTCCCTGGCCTTAGAAGGCTCGAGTGCCCCCAGAGATGCTTTCCTTGTGCGGCGCCTGCGAAGTGTAGGAGCTGTAATTCTTGGAAAGGCGAACCTGAGCGAGTGGGCAAACTTTCGGTCCACACATTCTGTGGAAGGATGGAGCGCCAGGGGTGGGCAGACGCGCAATCCCTACGCGTTAGACAGAAACCCGTGCGGTTCCAGCTCAGGCTCCGCCGTGGCAGTGGCGGCCAACCTATGCGCGTTAGCGATAGGAACTGAGACAGATGGATCAATTGTCTGCCCTTCAGCGATTAACGGTATTGTAGGCATCAAGCCTACGCTCGGGTTGATCAGCAGAAACGGAGTCATACCAATCGCCCACAGCCAAGATACGGCAGGACCTATGGCCCGAACAGTACGTGACGCAACCTTACTCCTGAACGCCCTCGCGGGAGCGGACGAAAATGACCCAGCGACAATGGGTCACACGTCGGACTCTGGGTTAGATTATACCAAATACCTTAACCCCGATGGGCTTCAGGGGGCGCGGCTTGGGATCGCGAGGCAATACTTCGGCTCAAACACCCCGGGTGATAGACTGATTGACAATTGCATCACGGAAATGCAACGGCAAGGCGCCAAGATTATCGATCCCGTAAAATTTGGTTCGTACAGGCAGTATAACGATTCTGAATTCGAGGTGATGCTATACGAGTTCAAGCATGACCTAGCGTCGTACTTTATGACCCGTGGGGATTCGGCCCGTGTCAAGTCTCTGGCGGATGTCATTGCGTTCAACGAGGAGCGGCGGAGTGAGGAGATGCCTTACTTCGAACAGGAGATCATGCTCAAAGCCGAGGAGAAAGGACCGCTGACTGATGAGGCGTACAAGGTTGCATTGGCTAGGAACCATAAGCTCTCTGGTAAGGAGGGAATCGACGCCGTGATAGCCAAAGATAAACTAGACGCGATCGTGGCCCCGACGATCGGTCCTGCGTGGTTGACGGATTGGATTACTGGCGACCGCGAAAGCGGATGCTGTTCAACGCCAGCTGCCGTGGCAGGCTACCCTCACATCACGGTTCCGGCGGGTTTCGTTCACGGGTTGCCGGTTGGAATATCTTTCTTCGGCCCAGCTTGGAGCGAACCCACACTTCTAAGGATCGCCTATTCATTCGAGCAAGCTACGAAGGCGCGTAGACCACCCAGTTTCTTGCAAACAGTGGGTTCCAACTTGTAGTAACCTTGCCTCCCCATGACGAACCTCCATTTTGCAAGCAGAAGTGGTTGGCGAGCCTGGCTCCAATTGAACCACCACAGTGAGAACGGAGTCTGGCTTGTTTTCTACAAGAAACGCACCGGTAAGCAAGGAATTTCGTACGAGGGCGCAATCGACGAGGCCATATGCTTTGGATGGATAGACAGCCTCGTGAAGAGAATAGACGAGGAGAAGTACGCACAGAAATTTACCCCCAGAAAACCCGGAAGCAAGTGGTCCAAGCTAAACATAGAAAGAATGAGAAGGCTTCAAAGTCAGGGCAGGATGACTAGGCTCGGCCTAGAGGCGTACAGTAACAGGAGCAGGGAAAGGCCATTCGCGGAAACATTCAAGACAAGAAAACTGCAGATACCGGGCGACTTCGAAAAGGCATTGCGTAGGAACAAGAAAGCTTGGAAGAACTTTCAGAACTTCGGTCTCAGCCACCGAAGGAACTATCTCCTGTGGATAGGCGAGGCCAAGAAACCGGAAACGAGGAGGAAGCGCATCAACGAAGCCATCTCCCTAATCGCCAATGACGTGAAGTCATTGCTAAAATAGATTCAAGTGTTTCTTCATTCTGCGTTACCGTCAGACAGGCTCTAGAGTTTGAACCGACTCGAGAGAATCACGATAAGTTGTCACGTTCTCGCGCTACGGCGTCCAATCACGTAGGCTGGTACCATTGCCGCAACTGCAACCACTAGGGCGAGGATAAGGTATGTTTGGTTTGGGTTGAGTTCGGACGTTGTCATTGTTGTGGTTGTTTCGGGTGCTGGGCCGACGAAGTTTGCTGGTTCGATCAGCGTAGGTTGGGGTGCTTGGTTAAAGTCGAACGAGTTCATCATATCGTTCGCGTACACATCCCTATGGCCTAGGCTTGGTAGGTTGAACGTGTCCTCAGCAAGCCTCAGTAGCGATGCAAATTCGTATTGCGTGTGATCAATGTACCCCTGTTTCGCCCACGGTGAGATGACGAGGGTTGGGACTCGGAAACCTTCGCCATAGGCGTCGACTTGCGGTGGGGCGACATTATCGTAGAAGCCGCCGTAGTCGTCCCACGTCAAGATGATCGCAGACGACTGCCAATACTGGCTCTGCATTACTTCGTTCACTAAATATGAAACATAATCCATTCCGCAGTCGCTCCTCGCGGGTGGGTGTTCGCTAGGCGATTGGCCCTTGCACGCCGCCGGATATGTTGGGGGGACCCAGTTTCCTGGTATGATCCACGAGACGGCAGGCAATTGTCCGTTTGCTATGTCGGCGATGAATTTTGGTGTGTTGTGGACGTGGGCACTTAGTTGACCTGGGTTGTCCTGGAAATATGTGAACAGCGGTAGTACATCCCAGATGTTAGGTTGTAGCGGTCTGCGGTTTCCATCGAACCATGCCCAGGACACGTTTTGGTTGCTCATCTCCTGGGCAAGTGTCGACCAGTCTAATGAGACTCCTTGCCAATTGAAGTCAGAGGCTGGATTATCGACTATGTGACCATTGAGTACCCATGGGTAGGTGAGGTTGGTGGGGCCGTTTGTGCCTGAGGCAATGTATAGGTGGTTGGGGAAGCTCGGGCCCATGAGTGAGGAGAAGAAGTTATCGTCCAGAACAAACTGATTCGCGTAATCCCAATAGTAAGGGATATCGCTTCGATCATAGTAGCCCATAGTCAATATGCTGCCTTCCGCGGCCACGAACCCATCCATCTTTCCATTATCATAGGCTTCATGTGCGACGGTCCATGCGTGGCTCAGATCCCTACCAAGCGACTCATTGCTTAGGTGGAAGGACGTTGTGTTTTGGGCTGGCTGAAAGTCGTCCGGATCAGCGACACCTGGCGGAAGTTCGTCACCCCAAATCATGATGGGTTGGGAAACGTCCAAGTGGAACGGCTTCACATACCCTAAAATTGGCTCGTTCGGGTCGATTGGAATAGCCACGTCCATCGGAAGCCCGATAACGCCGGGGTACGTACCAAAGTAATTGTCGAAGGAATGGTTCTCCTGCACAATGAAGATTAGGTGTTGAATCTTTGATGCTGATGCGCTGGCGTGGCTGGGCGCGATTAGAGGTAAGGTCATTCCGCTGACAATCATAATGATCACCGCGAGCGGAATAATTGCGTAGGCCAGTTTCAGATGTGAGCACCAGACCTGATGGGCATGAATCCCAAACGGGCGTAATTAAAAGTATCATGGACGGCTCCGTCTAACTCCTCCTGGAATCGAAGAATGGCCAACAGGTTTTCGTGAATAGACGAAGCTCCGACAGTGACGATAGATTATCCATGCAAACTTATGCCTAGGGCTTTCAAAGTTTTGACTAACTGGATGTATCATCCATGTTCCCTTTATGCCAGGTATTCCCGACCACGTTTGTGGAATGAAGCAGGCTATCACATAAGGAATCGCGGTTGAACAATCGACCAAGGATACTGTTAGGCTTACTTTTGGTTGCCGTATGTTTCATCGCGTTGAGTACGCTAGTCCAGTTTGGCTCAGCCCAAGCTATCACTACCACTACAACTGAGACCGACACCAGCGTCGTGACGACCACCCTCACAATCCCGATAACTACGACCATACCGGTGACTTTGACAAGCGTTGAGACTCAGACGACGCAGAGCACGGCAACGATCACCGAGATGAGCGTTGTGACGATTACGGCTGGCACCGTAACGGCTACGATTACGAACACAGAAACTGATACAACCACTGTGCCCGTAACTTTGACTACGACAGAAGTTTCAACAAGCGCTACGACATCGACATTATCGACGACAAGTACGCAAACTATGATGGTAGTCGCCGGCACTACTACCGCTGCAACGACCCAAACCGCGATGGTCACGGCAACTAGTACGATAGCCTATCCGCTCTATCAGAGCTACACCACGTACTACACAAGCTACTATCATAACAATTACTCTAACTATTATTCTAACAATTGCTATACGAGCTATTACTCAAACGGCTGCTACACGAGCAACTACTCCAACAACTACTACAACCCTCCCTATCAGCCCCAATACGCTGTCACTTACCAGATTACGCAAACAAATTACGTAACACAAGTTCTTCAGACATGGCAAACACAGTTCTTGACGCAGCAGCAGACCCAATACGTCACAGGATATGTTACATCGACCATGAACCAGCTAGAAACACAACAAGTCACTGATCCAATAGCGGTTGTCGGCCTCATTGCCGTTGGTATAGTGGCGGCGCTTGTGGCGATGTTGGTGAGTAGAGTAGTCACGAAAAAACCGTAATCAGGTACACAGACGACAAATTAGTGACAGTTCTACTTTCGAGTCTAGATTCTACTAGGTAGAAATAGACTTAACCGATTCTTTGGAAACGAAATAGTCGGCGATTGAATATTGAGTGAGAGCGATAAACTAAACGAATCCAACCCTCAGCAACCGAATCAATCAACCCAACCGGGCGAGGCCAAGAAAGGAAGTACCCTGCGAAATGCAGGCATCATCGGACTGGTACTCGTTGCAATTCTGAGCTTAGGCTTTGCAGGGTATACAGCAATGAACCCGCACGTAAACACCGTGACACAGCAGCAATTTCTTACGGACACTCAGAGCGTCTACAGCACACAAGTCCAGACCGTGACGAGTGTAAGTGAAGTCACCCAGGCAGTTACGGTCACTAATGAGGGAGTTATGGTCACAAACGCTGCGACCGCGGTAAGCGGCCAGGGCGTAAGTTCAGGTTACTACCAGTACTGCTCGCCTTACGGATGCATGTACTCCCCAGGTCCGGGCTACAACACCTATAACCCATACAGCCCGCCTAACCCGTGGTCCCCAGGCTACTACAACGGCGCCTACTACGGTTACTGGAACGGCAACTTCTATCCGCCATGCCAGACCGGTGCCAACAACAATGTCACATGTTCTGGATACATATTCCAAGCACAGAACGGATGCACAGTCCTCGTGATTCCAATAGCCAATGCCTACTACTCAGAAAGCTACGCCTACCAATACTATACCCTACACAATCTGCCATCAAATGCCCCAAGCAACGGATCATGGGTCAGCGTGACTGGCCGGCTGTATCAAGGCACGAACACAAGCTCCAGCGGTGCATCCTGTCCGGGCAACTACATCAACGTAAGCTCAGTATCTTAGGCAACCGCGAAAGTTCCAACCTGTTCTCAGGGGTTATCAAGCCCCTGAACAGTTCTTTTTCTCTTCAATGGAATGCGATTTGGCTAGAGTAGTCTGAGTAAGAACCATATTGTTATGATTAGGCCTACGGCGATTATGAGTGCTTGGAGGTAGCTCTGCTTGACGTGTTTCGCTGAGCGCGCACCAACATACCCTCCTATTATCGCACCCACAGCCATAAGGAGCGCGAGCGGCCATACTACCAAGCCTTTCAATGCAAAGAAGATGAAAGCTGTTACGTTGATTATGGCCGCGAGGGGTGTCTTTATCGCGTTCATGGCGTGGACGTCGCGCAGCCCCATCACGCTAAGTGACCCTAGCATCAGTATTCCGATTCCCGCCCCGAAATACCCGCCGTAGGCCGCTACAAAAAGTTGGAAGAAGAAACCCCAGATTCTACCTGACCTTGTAACATTTTCTTCCGTAGTCTTCATAGCCAATTTTCGTGAAATGAAGTTTCGAGCAGCGAAGAGAGTTGTGGCGAACAGAATGAGGAAGGGAACGACTAGCTGGAACAAACTTTCAGGTGTTACCACCAAGATTACGGCACCTAGGAGGCCACCGATAAAGCTGGGAACAATCAGTAGCGTGAGCAGAGCTCGGTTTACGTGTGTAAACTTTCGATAACCTATTGCACTGCTTAGTGAACCAGGCCAGAGGGCAGCAGTGTTTGTGGCGTTGGAGATAATATCGGCCTCTCCGAACGCGACGAGGGAAGGAAATGAAATTAAGGTGCCACCGCCCGCCACAGAGTTAATGGCGCCCGCTACGGCAGCAGCAAGGAACAGGCCGACAAGCCCGAAGATCTCAACCATACCGTAACCCACTCAAGACCCCAAATAAGTTTGCCAGATGGGTTTCCATCCGAGAACTCACCTTCCGCTCAACTAGGGCACGTCGAGAAATTGATTTAGACTAGTATCCCTGAAGCGCTCATGTGTCAGCGAACAACAATTGGACCAGAACTGTCACGTTCGACCTGTGGGAGACGCTAATTTTCGACGAACCGGACCGCGATGAGGCCCGAGGACGAGATAGGTATGAGGGTCTTCAACATGAACTCGCGGATCGCGGAATTAATTTGGCTATGGATGAAATTAGGCGGGGCTACGAGGAGAGTACAATTAGACTTCAGGAGGTCTGGGAGCGAAACGAAGAGGTATCGATTCCAGACCAGGTCCGTTTGATAGTTGAGTTAGCTGCTGGACGGTCAATCACGATAAATCCAGCCTTGATGCCGGTTCTTGAGAAAGCGTACGTAGACCCAATTTTCGCGACTCCGCCAAAACTGACTCCTGAGGTGCCAAAGGTTCTTGGCGAGCTGCGTAGTCGGGGGTACAAGATTGGGCTTATCAGCAACACGGGTCGAAGCCCAGGCGAGGCGATCCGTCGCCTGCTTCAAACCTATGGCGCCATGAAGTTCTTCGACGCAACGGTGTTCTCGAATGAGTTGATGCGACGCAAGCCTGACAGAATGGTCTTCGAGTACGCTGCCCATCTGCTCGGTACGGAAACGACCTCCGTTGTTCATGTTGGGGATAATCCTAATGCGGACTATTGGGGAGCTAGGAACGCTGGAATGCGCGCTATCCTGTTTGAGCAGGAGGGGTTTGATGCTTCCAGATGGAAGCCGAACTCACTGTTTGCTCTGTCCAAGAGAAGTTCACAGAAGAACGTTTCAGTTATCGAACCGGAATGGCGAATAAAATCTCTGTCGGAGTCGGTGGATTTGCTCGACTCGTTGTTCGCCAGAGAACCCTAACTCATGGCTGGTACTCTTCTGAGAGAGTTTCGGGTGGTGAGGTGACTTGCGGATATGCTGGGGGCCAGCTTCGCGCGTTTCCCGCGTCAAGTTCATCAAGTGCTCCCTCAATTTCATGCCTCCTCGGCTCCAACCATGGCGCAAGTACCAGGCGTGAGCCCAGCTTCTCAGCGGGTTCGTCAGCGCTGTACCCGGGGCCTTTGGTTGCGATTTCAAGAAGATTACCATCGGGATCGCGGAAGTATAGGGACTTGAACCAGAAGCGGTCAATTACGCCCGAGTTATGTATGTTCGACGAATTCAATTGGCGAAGTACCCTATGCTGAGCGTTTTCGTCATCCACGCACATTGCTATGTGATGCACACTCCCGGTTCCAACCTCGCCCAGGGGAGCCTTTGAAGATGCGAGATAGCGGAGAAAATCAGGCCGTTCTTCGTTACCGACGCCGACTATGGTCGTATCTTTCTGGTCTGGATTCGTCCGCCTGAATGAATTCTTCAAGCCTAGCAGTTTCTCTAGAAACCGAACTGTGACCTCCGGGTTTAGTGTTACAGGACTGGCGTGGTCGAATGACATCAGCTTCATTTCAGACCCGATCTCTCCGACAACGGGAGCGTCCCGATTTAGTTCATGCACGTAGTCGGGGGTGACGCCCTCATCGTTTCGCTTCGTAATCTCAACTATGACCCCATCTGGATCTTTCAGGTAGAGTGAGATGCGACCGTCTCGGACGAACGGGCCGGTCACAGAAACACCGTTCGAAAGCAACCAAGCCCGCCATTTCGGCAGCACCTCCAATGCCGCAACGGCGTACGAGAGGTGATGAGGAGAAGTGAGGCCGGGAATGCCTTTGGGCAAACCAGGCCATTCAAAGAAGGTAATCGCGCTGCCCGTCTCAGCCTTATCGTTGGCGTAAAACATGTGCCGATGAAAAATGTCATCCTGGTTTACAGTAAGCTTTACTCGTCGAAGGCCCAGAATCTCAGTGTAGAACCTCCGGTTCACTTCCTCGTTTGAGGTTACGAGCGTAATGTGGTGAAGACCCTGCACGAGTCCATCAAAATCAGATCGTACCGCCGTCATTTCAACTACCCAAAGATAACGCGAAAGCCTTGTTACACATAGCCCTGAAGGCTTCAAACGAATAAAGGGAATGTAGGAGGCCCAGCCTGGGCGAAGCTTTTATTGATTAAGCGATCCTCGACTCATTCTAGAGGCAGCAGCCGTTACGGCTTTCACGATGCCAAGATAGCCGGTACAGCGACAAAGATTGCCGTCAATGGCTTTCTTGATTTCGTCCTCACTTGGGGCTAGGTTCCTCTTTAGGAGAAATAGGCTCGAGAGTATCATGCCCGGAGTACAGTATCCACACTGAAGCCCCTCCTGTTCCAAGAAGGCCTCCTGTAGCGGGTGCAATTTGCCGTCGGCGGATACGCCTTCAATTGTCAATATTTTCAAGTTATTCGCTTGTGCTGCAAGAAGTAGACATGACTTCACTGTCACGCCATTCAGCATGATCGTGCAGGCGCCGCAGTGACCCGTGTCGCATCCGATGTGAGTTCCAGTCAGTTCCAACCTATCGCGAAGGAAATCAACAAGTAGCATGCGAGACGGTACCTTTTGTCGGTACTGCTTGCTGTTAACGTTGACGTTGATTTCGATTTCCGTTGCCGTTTCAGTTTCCTCCACGGGCGCGGCTGACTGCGGTTCTGAGTGTCTTCTCAGTTAGCGTGGTAACCAATTTGAGCTTCAGCTCGGAGGTAGCACGAAAGTCCGGACTTGGAGACAGACCTTCTGCCGCCTTCAGTGACGCTTGCCCGATTAGCTGGTCGTCAACCACGTGTCCCATGATGAGTTTCTCCGTTTCAGTTGCGTGTGTGGGTGTTGAGCCGACGCCCCCAACGACTACGCTGATGGCGTTACAAAGGTCACCTGATCCTAAGGAGGTTTGGGCTGCTACTGCAACTAGTGCGAAATCACTGTTGCCCTTCGCCACTTTCGTATAGGCGCCGCCGGATCTGGGAGGAGGAATCGGAATCCGCACCTCCTGAATAATCTCATCTGGTTTGAGTTCAGTAGTGAAGAAATCGCGAAAGAAGTCACCTGATGTGACCACCCGTGACCCTTTCTCACTCCGAATCATGATGCTCGCATTCAGGGCCATGCATGCGGTGGGAAGGTCGGCAGTCGGGTCGGCGTGTGCCAGTGAGCCGCCGATCGTTCCGCGGTTTCTCACTTGCTGGTCCGCAATCAAATTAGCAGCCTCGGCGAGAAGAGGAAATTTCTCTTGGATGATCCTATCTCGTGAAAGCTCGTCGTGACGGGTCAAAGCCCCAATTGCAATTGCACCATTATCCTCACCTATGTAGCTCAACTCAGCGAAGTCATTGATGTCGATCAGAGCGTTTGGGCCCACTAAGCGGAGCTTCATGATGGTGATCAGGCTTTGCCCTCCCGCGAGTACCTTTGCATCTTCGGTTTTTGAGAGCAAGGCTAGAGCCTCGTTTAGGGATGAGGGGGCAAAGTATTCGAATTTTCGAGGTCGCAAGTTCGTCTCACACGAGGACTGGGAAATGGTCTTTAAGGATTATTGGTAACGGGACTCTGAAGTTCGTCTTGTTGAATCTTCGGTTGTGGTGCAAGTGACCTCGGATACCTCAAGGAAACTAGTTGAAGGCCGTGGGCAGTTTGTAAACGATCTGCATTTCCCACGAATGTTACACTTGGCTGTTGTCCGGAGCCTGCATGCCAGAGCTAGGCTGCTCAAGGTCAGTGGCGGAATTAATTCTTCGGAACTCAAGGCAAGGCTATCTTCAGTAGGGGAAGGAGCAAGCGAAGGATCCGGCGTCGCCCAACCAGTACTCGCTTCGGGGTATGTGAACTATGTTGGTGAACCGATTGCAGCAGTTCTCGGAGACGATCCCTACCTAGCCGAGGACAGAATGGATGAAGTAGAGGTAGATTATGAGCCTCTGAAGGCGGTTGTCGACCCTGAGCAAGCTCTAGGCCTGCCTCCGATTCACGCGGGTACAACTTCGAATATTTTTTCCAGCTTCCGAATGGGCAAAGAGTTCAACCTAGACTCTGCTCCGGTGGTCGTCGAAGACACACTTCTGAATCGCCGAATCTCCCCTAACCCATTGGAACCCAGAGGACTCGTCGCTGACTACGACGGATCACTCCTCACTGTGTGGGCCTCGACTCAATCCGTGTTCGCATGGAAGGAAGGACTGTGCGACTCTTTGGAGCTCGCCTCCAAAGTAGTGAGAATCATCCAGATGGATACCGGCGGAGCATTCGGAAGTAAAGGCGGCATCTACCCGGAGTATGTGATCGCGTGCTACGCAGCAATGAAAATGAAACGGCCGGTGAAATGGATTGAAACTCGTATGGAACACGAGCTGGCAACCAATCAAGGAAGAGGGGCTAGAGCGCAGATGAAACTCTACGCCGATCGCACGGGGAGAGTCGAGGGCTTGATGGCGGACCTGCTGATAGACGCAGGCGCATACGCACTCGGGATGGGCACAATGTCTCCCCGCTGGATAGGGTACCAGATGACGGGGCCATACGCGATTTCACATGTATCTGTGGATGCGAAGTCGGTGTACACGAACAAAGTTCCTTTGGGGCCGTATCGTGGCGCTGGTAGGCCTGAGGCGGCCATGTTCATTGAACGAATGATGGACCTGTTGGCCGATGAGTTGAAGATTGATCCCGTCGAGGTTAGGTTAAGAAACGCCAGCCCCGAACCATTCTCCTCGCCGCTTGGTGTGAAACTCGATCCGTTCAAGCCGTTTCTCGAATCTGCGATAACGGAGTTAGGATACTACGACAAGCGAGCGGGTGAGAGCGTGGGCTTCTCTTGTTTCGTGCTAATCCCCGCTGCGCAACCTGGCGAGTCAGCCCGAATTGCCGTCAAAGGAGGACGGGTGAAGGTTTGGTTAGGAGGGAGCAGCCATGGCCAGGGCCACGACGTGTGGGCACGATTGCTTGTCAGCGAAGAACTCAACATTCCTCAGTCAGTAATCGATTTCGAGAAATCGGATACGAATGAACTTGACGAGGGTGTCGGCACTTGGGGTAGCAGGACTACGGTCGTCGCGGGCGCTGCACTGATGGAAGCCGCTAGAAAAATCAAGGCTGAGGCCACTGCGAAGCTTGAAACATATTCTAGCACCGACCTACTGAACCATGACTTCGACGCAACAGTATTCCACTCACAGAAGGAACAGTTGAACTCATTTGGAGCCAACCTCGTCACAGCTCAACTAGATGAGTCTGGAAATGTTAGATTGAAGAAGTGTGCAGCGTACTACGATGTTGGACGCCAACTAAACCCTGCCATGATTGCAAGCCAAATCATTGGTGGATCTGCGCAAGGCATCGGTCAGGCACTCACTGAAGAGGTAAAGTACAATGATGACGGACAGCTGCTCACCGCTACTATCGCTGACGCGGGGATACTTAGTGCATCGATGATGCCCGCAGTTGAAGTTAGACTCGCGAACACCCCATCCCCTCTACCCCACGGGGCAAGGGGGGTTGGAGAAAGTCCGACGATGGGCGTCCCTCCCGCAGCGGTGAGAGCGATAGAGAAACTCGTCGGAAGACGACTACGCGAAACGCCGATACCGATTGAAATTATGATGTTACATGCGCCTTCTAAGAAGACTCGATAACCTCACTCCGTCAACGAATGCAACGACGAGGCCGTTCACAAGATATCAGGATGCCGCTCCGCAAGTCCACGTTCATTATCCATAACAATCACAATCTCAAGTCGCAACTAGGAGAACGTGTTCACCGGCAAGGATAACCCTCTTGATTCTCTTCGGGTCTTTGACCTCGTTCTAGGAAGCGGGGGCGCCAAACAAGTAACGTAGAGGGATCGTAACCTGAATTACCAATTCTCGCATATGTCTGATGGGTTCTTGAGGTTCCGAATCTCGATCCCTCGCCCGAGTATGGGTTCGCTAGGTGCGAGGGTCTTCTCTCCAGAGCCGACAGTTCGCACGCTAATCGTCTACAACCTGCTCCAGGGCTTGTACCTTGGTTACATCAGGGTCTTTTGGCAACCGTGGATGGTCTCTCTCGGAATTTCTGTCGTGATAATCGGCGTCTTGGAGAGTGGGGCAGGAAGATACGGAGCGATATCTGGCTTAATGCAAGTAGTGGGAGGGAGATTCTCGGACCGCCGGGGACGCAGGAGGCTGATTCTTGCAGGAAGCGTTTTCCTTATCGCGTGCTGGCTGACATCCGCGGGTGCATTCTTCTTCGGTTCTCACACCCTCGTATACCTCGCCTACATTCTCTGGGGTCTTAGCATTCTCTCACTCCCAGTAATCGACGCGATGATGGCCGACTACATTGAGACGCCTGATCGTTCGAGAGTATACAGTACTATGCTGGTTGCGAATTTCATACCCGGTTCGATAACAGGATTCCTTGCAGGACAGTACGGCGCCTCCCTAAGTCCTCCGCTTCTTCTCCTGCTCGCGGCTAGCCTCGAGACCGTAGGCTTCGTTTTGCTCTTCGCTAAGGTTCGAGACAAAGGCGTAGCGAATGTGATTCATAGCGCTCCGCTCAGTCTTAGGGCTACGTGGGAAGGCATCAGTCAGTTCCGGGGGTTCTTCAGCATCTTCATGATGGACGCAATAGCTTGGTCGCTCGGAACTGGAATTCTGTATGCCCTTCTCTCGACTCGCGGCTTCAGCCAGTTTGAGTTCGGGGTTGTTGCCTTAACGCAGCCTATCGGAGTTGTGTTGGGCACCGTTCCTGGTGGTTGGTTGACGCACCGCATCGGTGCGAGGAGGCTGCTTATGATATCGGAAATCTTGGGCGCGGTCATGGTGTTGGGGTGGGCTTTCTACCCTTTTGAGCCTCTAGTTCCTCTATACGGGATCGTGTGGGGTTTCGCAATCTCAACTTGGGTTCCCGCTCAGTTCCACCTATCGGCAGCCATTTTCCCTCAAGATAGGAGGGGAGAAATGCTCGGCGCCCTAGCAACATCAGTATATCTCGTCCGTATCGCAGGCCCCATCGTCGCAGCCGGACTTTATCTCACATTCGGCTACCCAGCCCCGATGGTAGCTGGAGGTATCGCAATATTCGCAAACATCGTTTTTATCAGGCGGTTCCTACCGCAGAACCAATAGGCATCAGAGTTACGGCTGTGCATGTCATTTCAAGTAGCTCAGCCAGTCCGAGTGTTTCTTGTTCCGTCCGTGAACTGTATCATCGTATGCTTGCTGCATTTTGCGTATGATTGGGTAATCGCTGTTTCCAATTTGTCTTCCGTCGACTTCGCTAATTGGTGTGATTTCGGCCGCGGTGCCGGAGAGAAACAGCTCGTCGGCGGTGTACAGTTCCTCCCTCGCTATGTCTGTTCGGTGACAACTTATGTTCATGTCCGCGGCAAGCTGAATCACAGTGTCCCTGGTGATGCCCCTCAGTATTCCTGCCGCAGCGTTCGGAGTGGATAAGACGCCGCGTTTTACGCGGAAGATGTTCTCCCCGGTACCCTCCGACACCATGCCTTGAGTGTTCAGCATAATCGCCTCGGCGTACCCTGCTTTAACTGCCTCAATCTTCGCTAAACTTGCGTTTGCGTAATTGGCGGAGCATTTGGCTTGGGGCGGGAGAGTTAGAGAGCTGATTCTCCGCCACGATGAAACCATGCATCTGACTCCCTTGGTCAGCGCACCCTCACCGAGGTACGCGCCCCAGTGCCAGGCTGCTATTGAGACATCGACCTTGTTCTTGAGCGGGTTTACGCCCATCTCTCCATAGCCGTAGAAGGCAATTGGTCGGATGTAGCACTCTGGCAATTCATTGGCTCTGATTGTATCTTTTATCGCCTCAGCGATCTCATCAGCCTGATACTCCAAACGCATCATGTAGATCTTGGCGCTGTTGATGAGCCTCCAAACATGGTCATAAAGCCTGAAAACTGCAGACCCCTGATCTGCCTCGTAGCATCTCAGCCCCTCGAATACGGCCGTACCATAATGGAGCGCATGCGTTAGGACATGTACCTTTGCGTTGTCCCAATCGACCAACTGTCCGTTATACCAGATCTTCGACGCCTTATCCAAATCAGTATCCTCTTCGGGTAGTTCGCCCAATGTATATTTAATCTCTCGACCCAGCGAGAAACACTTAGTGTTGGACCGTACGCTTTTGCACTAATATCTGAGTTCATGCCTCATTGTAGTGAATGATTCGTCCACAATTCCTTTTATCACGACTGGATTCGTTTCTTGTTAGAGGTGTAACAAAATGGCGCATCCATTCATCGGTCTACTCTTCATCGGGCTCATCGTTCGAACCGTAATAGCTGTGGTAGTAATCGTCGCACTACTTTGGCTAGTCTTGAAGCTCGGCAGATTAGCTGACGCATACACGGAAAAACTGAGAAAGAAGTAAGAAAACCGATTCACAAACCGAGAAAAACTCAGCCACGCTAGGGAGCCTTGACTACCCTCTCTCATTTTCCAATTCCATTCGTGAGTTAGTCTCTGTGCGCACCAACGTAGACACTCACTTTTACGGCGAACGACGACGGTTCAACTTACGACGCTCGCACTATCAAATCGTGTATGTGCCCACACCGATACCACCTGCTATCACGTGGCGTCGAGTGGAGTTTTCTTCATCAACCCTTCGAAACTCGGATCAGAAGTGATTTTGTCAAATAACGGAAAGTTTGACTGCGAAAGGAGTGATTGTGCGGGCTTCGATGAACATCCCTAGGAAGCCGATGTATTGCTTGCTTTCGGCAGTGAACGCGTAGTTAGCGACAAAGGCGTGTTTTGTTTCGATACACCTAGCAATCTCGAGAATATCAGGCTGGAAAGCTTCGACGGCTCGAGTTGTCTCTCCTGCCTAGTAAGAGGCACTCCGAACTGGCGTGCATTCTCCAGTAGCAACCCCTTGCAATGCTGCTGATCTGGACAAATCTTGCATCGCCCTAAATTGTGCTTATACCACACCCGCAGACCCACTTGCGGATTAAGCGTGATTATTGTTTCCGTTCGGAACTCGTTGCTCCATCCGACTAGTACTCCTCTGTTACTATCGATCAGCCTGGGTTCCACGCGGCTCAGCCTAGCCCCATCGGTCAACGCAGCAGTGACTTTGTCCGGAATCGGTTGAGCGAGTTGACTAACAGCTTGACGACTTATGCCAAGTCTTCTTGCGATCTCGCTCTGTGAGAAACCATTCCGTAACATATTCCAAATACTTAGCTGGCGATCTGTAAGGTAGGCGCTGTGGAGGCTCAAGACGCACATCACGTCAATATTCGAGCGCGTTTCCGACTTCAATGTATAAGTGTTTGTCCTTGAATTTGTGAGGTTTTTCCCGTTCCGAACTAAGCCTATTGAGCTAGTTACCTACATGCTCGATGGTCACTTGCAATTGGAATTATGAGCGCCCACGTCATAGTGGAAACCTCACCAAAAATCTTTTATTCTGAGCGTCAAGCTGTATACTTGACACGTAAAGAAGCCGACTTGACACGACCATAGGGGGAAACTCTTTGAATCACGATGAGAAGAAAGTTTCTTGTACAGGTCGGAATGCTCGTGTCGGAATATTGTCCTATGAATCCCAAGCAGGTTTTCGTTAGAGAGGCAACGGGTTTAGTAAGGGAGCTTGCAGTGTTTGACCTTTTCAACTTGGTTTTTGGGCAGATAATGCCCGCGAGCGGTATTGTTTTCATATTGGCATTGACTCCATTTGCTTTTCCGCAGAGCCATATGGGTTATGCATGGCTCATCGCGGCCATACTGATTGCCCTCGGCCCTGGGCTCCTCTACGGTATGCTTGCATCAACGATTCCGAGAACTGGTGGTGACTACATCTATGGAACCAGGATTATTCACCCTGCCGTCGGATTCTTGATGAGCTGGCTTTTTGTGGTAGCTAACCTAGAATTCCTAGCTAGTATAGGAACGCTATGGGGGCTTGAATATCTTTCCAGCTCTGTAGCTATATTTGGTCATTTGCTAAACAATTCATTTCTGCTTTCAAACGCTGCTTGGTTAACGACAACTACTGGCCAGGTAGTATCGGGGGAACTCCTGATTGCTTTCATCACCATTGTGGTGATGTTAGGCCGTGCAGTCTGGACACTGATGAGGGTTTTGTTCGGAGTAGTGATGATCTGCATTGTCGTCAACATTATTTTCTTGTCTACCGTGCCTCAGTCCACGTTTGTTCACGCATTCAATACTCAATTTGCGTCTCAGAATGTTACATACACCGGGATCATCCAAACTGCTGTTCGCAATGGATACACACCGGGGTGGACCTGGACGGGCACCATCTCGGCCATGAGTTTGGCAATGCTTGGGCTCTATGGCTTTCCATTCGCCTCCTATGCAGCAGGTGAGACTAAGAGCGCTTCGAAAACTCAACCGCTTGCAACTGTCCTTGGCATAGTCGTGGGTGGGCTGTTGTTTGCGGCTTGGACTTTCGCAATCTATTCAGCTTTCGGTTACGATTTCTTCTCAGCAGCAAACTATCTGAATGATGTCGGAGGAACGCTTCCAATCCCACCTTACGTTAACTCGTTGTTTACAATCCTGCCGCAAAGTCCTTGGATACTAGTTGCCGGAGCTATACTGTGGGGTTTTGGTGGCATTTGGTTGGCGGCTACTATTTACGTGCCTCTAGTGAGAAGCCTGTTTGCGTGGTCCTTCGACAGACTTGCTCCTACGGCGCTTGCGGACGTTAATGACAGATTTCACAGCCCTGTAAAAGCAACGATACTATGCGGCGTACTTGCAGGGATCTGCTGTCTGTTATGGATCTACACAAGTTTCGCAACCTTGTTCGCAAACACAACCCTTCTCATATGTGTGGTCATGTTTGTCACCAGCATCGCCGGGCTGATCTTGCCGTGGAGGGCGAAGGCGCTCTTTGAGCAGTCACCGGCTTGGATAAGAAGACGCACCCTTGGTATTCCGGCGCTGACCTGGTGTGCAGGTTTTTCGACTATTGTTATGGCTGTTTTGGTATACAGTTGCTTTGCGAATGCATTTATTGGAGGAGGGTCGATAGGGTATCCATTCACTGCGGGAATTGTAATCTCTGGTGTGGTACTGTACTATATAATGAGGGCATACCGGAAATGGCAAGGCATAGACGTTTCGTTAGCTTTCAAACAGATACCTCCAGAATAGAGGTTCCGCCCGCGCAAGGTCATGGAGAGTTGAAACGTTGAGAGAAGATGAATTTGGGATCTGTATGCCAGTCTATCCGCCTATCACCAAGCCCCCTCCGCCGTACTTTTTCAAAGGGCATACTTTGACCATATTTTACGAGTCAGACCCTAAAGTGCTAAGGGAGATGCTGCCGGAACCCTTGGAACCTGCCCCTAGTAACCTTGTTACGATAGATGCCCAGTATTTGCCTTGGTCTTTCCCATGTGGCCCGTGTAGCGAAGGCGGAGTATACATAGCGGCCAAATACAAAGATATCATAGCCGATTATTGCCCATTTATGTTCATGGATTCAGATGTCGGAGTCTATGGCGGGAGAGAGATCTATGGCTATCCAAAAGAAATAGGGAACATTTCACTCACCTTTGGAGGACAGGCACTGGAGCATCCTATGCCGCATGGGTTTCCGTTGTCTTCGCCCCACTCTGAACCCGGTGGAAGAGAAATTATGAGCGGGGTCGTCAGCAGATGCGGAATCGATCTCTATAAGATCAATGTCGCATTGGTTGAGAAGGGAAAACAAGATGACAAAGAGATTGTACCGGGAGTTCCGAGGGTGCCAGCCAAACATATAGTTCTGAAGATGATACCCAATGTTGATGGTAAACCGCTTATCAGACAACTAAATCTAGTGCCGCTCGAACAAGGTAACGTACTAGAAGAATGGAAAGGCCCTGCTACGATCTCATTCGGGGAATCGCCATCAGATCCCATCTACAAGCTTAAACCGGTAAAGGTTTTTGGGGGCGTCTATCAAAGCGTTGAAATCTGGCTTGGGACTGGCAAGGTCATATATGACTACCTAAGAGCTCCCCGAAGCCAAGCAGTTAGATGAAAAGGGCCGCGACTACGCGCTCTTTAAACATTCGCACTATCCGTGATGTGCATTTTGTTGGATACGACCTTGGAACGAGCGGTGTCAAGGCCGTACTAGTAGATTCAAAAGGTCGTCTCATTTCCTCCTGCTTCCAACCCTACCCATCATACTCTCCGATGGCCGGTGCGCACGAACAGGAACCTAGGGATTGGTGGAGTTCGGTTGCAAAGGCAACAAGAAAGACTCTGCAGAAGAGCCAAGTACGTTCGAATCAAGTTGGAGGTATCTCCTGCGGAGTTCAAGGCCTAGGGTTCATACCAGTCGACGCTAACAATCGACCTCTTGGCAGGTGCATGACTTGGCTCGACTCAAGAGGCGTTAAAGAAGCTAGCAAAATCCGCGAAGAGACGGGGCACAAACTCTCAGCAAAAGATGTCCCGGCAAAATGCCTATGGTTGAAAGAACATAAACCACGGGCTTTTCAGAAGGCCTACAAATTCATCGACTGCGGTGCGTATCTACTAACCAAGCTGACTGGAAATTTCGTGTGGCCTATAGAAAATGCGCTTTGGTTTGGTTACGACGAAAGGAAAAAGGAGTGGCCGTTCGAACGCTATGGTTTATCGCAAGATAAAGTCCCAACGCCCATTTCAGCAACCGACGTTGCTGGCCTGACGACAGAGTCAGCCGGCAAGGACCTAAAATTACCTGAAGGAATCCCAGTTATCGCTGGCGGAAGCGACGTAACCGCCGCAGTTATGGGCTCAGGGGCCCTGAGACCAGGCAGCGCCCATGTCTATCTGGGGTCTTCTTCATGGTTTTGCATAACGTCCTCAAAGAGGACGCCATTCGATGAGACAGAAATGCCATCAGGCGGTTTATTTGCAATCAATCCATTCGGAAGATGGTTCTTAACTGGAGAATCAGAAAGTGCGTGTTCGTGCCTCGACTGGTTGGCACAACAACTGAAACCTTTGCACCAAGTCGGAAGAAAGCGCGATGGTGAAAGCCAAGTATATCAAGAATTAAATCGCCTAGCTGCTCAGGCAACACCTGGCTCCGGGAATCTGATTTTTGTGCCGTGGATGAAAGGCGAGAAGGCGCCTATACTTGACGATTCTGCGAGAGGGGCCTTTTTGGGCCTCACGCTCAATCATAGTAGGGAACACTTGGTACGGTCGGTCATGGAAGGGGTAGCATTCAACATCCGTTGGGTACGGGACAAAATGAAGAGTCAAAATCTGGACTTCGATGGACAATCCTTGCGCGCAATTGGCGGAGGCTTCAACAGTAGGATATGGACGCAAATACTCGCGGATATAATGTGCAAGGAAATTCGCGTAGTAAAATGGCCGCAGTATGCAGGAGCGATCGGCGCCGCATTAATTGCCACACTTGGGACAGGAGTTTACACCAACATTGATGATTTGCATGAACTGCTTCCGGTCTCGTACAAGGCACGACCAAGAAAACGGTACTCAGGTACATATGACAGATTGCTCAGGAACTTTAAGGAAACATATCCGAGCGAGATAGCCAGAATATATCATGAGTGGGACTCAGATCTCGCGACCGAACGAAAATAGCGCGAGATACTTATGTAGAAGCACTGGAGGGTCTCTAGGTCCTTAAATTGAACTTTGACAAGTCAAATGAACTGCTTGAGATCGCCAGAAAAATAAGTCCCCATGGAACCCACAGTTGGGCACGGATTGCGCCGCTGATCGGTCGGTTCGAGGGTCGGGCGGAAATGCCGCCTCTCAAATACCCGAAATTCATTAGCCGCGCTTCTGGCGCGCATATGTATGATGTGGACGGAAACGATTTCGTTGATTACTGCATGGCGCTCGGTCCAGTAATTCTCGGACACGCTTACTCCAGAGTGAATGACGCGGTCAAGAGACAAATGGACAGCGGCGTGATATTCGGGTTAAATCATGAAGCAGAGATAGAGCTTTCGAAATTGCTCACGAAACACGTACCCTGTGCAGAATTCGTAAATATTCTAATGACAGGTTCAGATGCAACGGCTGCTGCTCTAAGAATCGCGCGGGCTTACACGGGAAAGCAGAAGATCGTAAAGTTCTCAGGTCATTACCATTCTTGGCATGATTGGAACAGATTCGACTCGTTTTCGCCGGCACAACTCGAATCAAGCGGAATCGCCAAAAGCGTTGGAGAAGACATGATAACGTTGCCTTGGAATGACTCCGCCACCGTTGAGAGAGAACTGAGGAGGCACGGCAGAGAGATTGCTGCTGTGATTTGCGAAACTCTCCTAGGCAACTTTGGATGCATCGCACCAAAACCAGAGTATCTTTCCCTTCTCAGAAAATTGACGGAATCCGAGAATATTCTCCTAATATTCGACGAAGTTGTGACAGGATTCAGAGTTGGCATTGGAGGTGGCCAGAAAATGTATGGAATCACGCCTGACTTGGCAACTTTTGCAAAAGCCATGGCCAACGGATTCCCTATCGCTGCCGTAGCAGGAAAGGAAGAAATCATGCGCGTCAAAAGCTATGTGGGCGGAACTTACAATTCGAATCCAGTAAGCACAGCAGCTGCGATTGCGACGATAAGAGAACTCGAAAATGAAAACAACTATTCCTCAATGTTCAATCTTGGAGAGCGTCTGATGAAAGGTATTCGAGACGCGGCTAAGGACGCACATATTGAATGTGTCGTACAGGGCGTACCCTCCCTGTTCTCCATAATTTTCGGAGTCAATGAGCCGGTCAGTAAACCTGAGCAAGTAAACGACATTGCGCTCGATCCGCATATGAGAAGGTGTGCAGCATTCTATCAGGGCATGATCGATAGGGGTGTATTCAACTCCCCGCCCGGCCGGCATTCGCGTTGGTGTCTTTCGGTATCTCACCGTCGAGAAGAAGTTGACAAGACAATCATGGCAGCGGTGGAATCAATGAAAGATGCTGCCAGAATATGAAGATGATTGGCGAATCTTCGTGGCTTTGTGAAATTGAGGCGGAGAGATGATGGAGCAGAGCGGAACTGAGACTCTCAATTGCACTGTTTCACGAAACAGTTCTTTGGAGAGAGGGTTTGCTAGACCTGCCTCGCGGACAGGTACCTGAGTTTCTGCTGCTCAATGATATCGGCTGGCACTGAGGTAACCTCACCGATGCTACTTGCAAGGAAATAGACTTGCGCAAGCTTTTCAACAAGAATAGCATTTCTCAGCGCTTCGTCTAGGGTCTTACCGCAACATATAGTGCCATGGTTAGATAACAAAGTACCATCTCTTTCGAGCAGAGCAGCGGCAGCATTAGCTGCGATCTCGGCGCTCCCAGCGACAGCATACTGGGTCATGCCAACCTCGCCACCCAGGTAAACAGTCTGTTCGTCCATTAAAGGAGGTATCTTTGAACCACTCACGCACGACAATGCAGAGGCGTAGGGTGAGTGGGTATGAAGCACTGCTCCAGCATCGCTTCGCGCCTTGAAAACCGCGATATGCATCTTAGTTTCTGTTGACGGTTTCCTTTTTCCTAGGATGATCTTTTCGTCAAACCCCACAATCAGGATATCGTTTGCGGTCATCAACTCGTAAGGAAACCGTGAGGGGGTAATTGCGATTTTGTCCTCTCCCGGAACCCGCGCACTCACATTGCCTTCCTTCGCGACAACCAGGCCAGCTTTCACCATTTTCAATGCGGTTTCCAGAACATTTGTCCTTATGTTTCTTATTGCGGCCTCTTTGGTTTGGGTCACTTGTTGTGCCTTCTAATATTATGGACGTGCGTTGTTTGCAAAGAAGGTATAGAATATATCGATTCTTTTTCTCTAGTCCAAATGCATGTTCAATGTGACGATTAGGTCATTATCTCTCTAGTTTTACAACGATTCAACTTCAACTTTAGGTTTGAAATCAAGCGAAAAACTGACACTGATGAAAGTCGCGGATCTGACCATCTACATGTCGAAGGAGCAATTCAAATTTGAATCGGGTTCTTTGTACCAGTAAATTGTGGTTGAAACCCCTTCCCCCGCACGATCTTACTGGTAGAGTAAAGGGCCGCTACCCTACGCAAGTATCCTTCTAGTTTCGATGCAAAGTTGCAAGCAAATTATTTATGCGTCCGCCTTGCTCCAACCTTTCCTCAGTGGTTGTTTTGGTTGAACTCTTGATTAGCGACGCAAGGTATGTTTTGACAGTTGACGATAAGCGAAGGATCATTCGCGACGGGGCGGTTGCTATTGATGGCATGAAGATCATTGACGTTGGAAAGTCTTCCGAGCTTAAGAGGAAATATCCCACGGCCGAGAAGATAGACGCCAAAGGCAAACTGGTAATGCCTGGGCTTTTTGACTGTCATGCTCACTCCTACCAGAATATGGTTCGGGGGATAGCTTTCATTCTCCCTCGTAGGCAGCGCGCCGGCTTCGCTCTTGGTGCAGGGCTCCGTTTGTGGGCAGTCTATTCCCCAGAGGATGCTAAGGCATCTATGGCATTGAACTGTCTCGAGAATATCAAGAATGGGGTTGTCGGTTTCTGTGATTGGGGCATTAACCTTAGGTACGGATTCGACGGCCTTGCCGAGGTTGTAGATAAATCTGGTATGAGGGCTGTATTGGGCAAATCTGTTATGGAGCACCCGAGCTTCGGTGTGCTAGAGGGAGCGATACCTGAGGGCCTATGGGAGAATAAAGACGAGTGCATAAGAGACACTCGACGGGTTGTCGAGAAGTGGAACGGAAAAGCTGATGGCCGCATAAAGGTGTGGTTTGGGCCTAGAAGCGTGGGTGCGCTTGAAGTTGAGACCTATAGGGAGATCGCTAGGTTAGTCGAAGAGTACGGCATCGGAATTACCTTTCACCTAGCGGAAGAGGCGGAAATTGATGCTGGCTTCATACACAGGGAATATGGCATGTCGCCAATGGAGTTCATGAAGTCCGTTGGGTGGGTTGGGCCGAATGTTGATGTCGTTCACTGTCCGTGGCTGACTGGTACGGACCTCAAAATCCTAATGGAAACGAAAACCAACGTCGTCCACTGCCCTCTGGGTGGCCTTGATACGATGGTTGGTTACATGTTGGAAATGGGCGTGAACGTTGCTTTGGGCTGCGATGGGGGGCACCAGAGAAACGACATTTTCGAAGCCATGTTCGCCGAAAACCTGCTCAAGAATAGACAGCCGAGACGCGACTTGACTATCTTGTATCCTGAGAAAATCATCGAAATGGCTACTATTAATGGTGCTAAGGCTCTCATGTGGGACAAAGAGACGGGCTCCATAGAGAAAGGCAAACGAGCCGACATCATCTTGGTAGATCTTGAGAAACCAGAATTGGTTCCCGCGATTAACCCGATCCTAAACCTTGTCTATCGTACACGAGGTTGTGATGTGAACACCGTGATAGTGAACGGCAAGGTGCTCATGGAGAACAGAGTTGTAAAAACCATGGATGAATCAAAAATTCTAGAAGAGGCGCAAAGAAGATCAGAGGAAGTTAAAGAAAGAGCAAAACATGAGGTTGAATACTACTGGCCCATGGAGTAGAATCCTAAGGGCCGGCTCTACGGATCAGATCTCTGTTTCTCCAGCCGCTGCAGTCAACGGATTGGATAAGGTCCCTCTCGGATAGGGGTTGGTATGATCTTGTTTATGTTCTCAATTAGTTGTTTGGATCTATTTCGGGCTCGACCTAAAACCTCGTCTTCATCGATAGTGGTCAGGTGTCTGCCCTCCATTATCACCCTGCCATTAATGACGACGGTGTCAACGTCTGAGCCTTTTGCAAAGTAGACCAGAAGCGGATATAGGCGATACGCTGGCGTCAAGTGCGGAGCATTCAGATTTACCATCACGAAATCCGCAAGTTTCCCAGGTTCAAGGGAACCAAGTTCATTATCCCACAAGAGAGCCTTCGCGGCGTCGATCGTAGTCATGCTTAGGATCTGGTCTGA
>Ga0326727_10006586_pt1 | contig 31699 bp, 26 predicted proteins | sample MB2enrmetagenome_FD_207643 | JGI IMG/M metagenome (GOLD analysis project Ga0326727, IMG submission 207643) | Lab enriched peat soil microbial communities from McLean, Ithaca, NY, United States - MB29MY | ecosystem: Environmental > Terrestrial > Soil > Wetlands > Peat | place: USA: New York...
GTTCTCTCATCCAAATGGCGTCTGAGACAGCGGAACCGGCCCTTGATACCCTTGAGATCAACCATCTCCTCAAGGTTACGCCAAAACATCTAATTATGGAACTGTTATTTCGTCACGTGTCCTTAGTGGTTTCCCGAGTCGCCTGGCTCAGGTGGCTCATGACATCGCGCTTCGGAATCTGTTCAGGGTTCGGGTTGCCGGGCAACGCGTTTGCGTTGAAGTTGTGGCGGTAGTAGTCAATCAAGATCCGCCGATCCGCGAGAAACCAGGCTTCCATGCATTGAACCATCAGGTGGACCTGATCGCTCGGAACCCTTACCGGGGTGGTCCACTTGTCGCGGCGTTGCAAATGCTGCCACGGTGTAGCGTCATCCGCGACTGCATCCTCGGAATCCACCAACAGGATGGAGCAAGTGTCCCGGTCCTGTTGCAGAAACCGGCAGAAGTCCTTGTGCGCTTCGTCGCGGCTGCCACAGGGTTCAACTCGAGGTTGTGGGCCCGCTCCCAGCGCCTTCTTAAAGAACTGGACAAACGCCCTTCTGCAGGCTGTGCGCGTCAAATCCTTATCGCCCCCGCCTTCGACGAAGATCCGAACCGTCACCAGCGGTTCCCCCCGATATGGCCTTTTCGCCAAAGTTGGCCAAGACTGTAGTCCTGCAGCCAGGCTGAGAGTTCGCTGGCGTCAAGACACCGTAATCGGGACGCGCCTTCTTCCTTCTCGCAGACAATTACAGCGTCTGGCATCTCGGTGAAGTGTTCGATTAACTTGTCCGAGTGAGTGGTGATGATGAGTTGCATCCGTTCGGAGGCCGCGATCAGCAACTCCGCGATTTCGTGAACCATGTCCGGGTGGAGGCCGAGTTCCGGCTCCTCGATGCAGACCAGCGCTGGCAGATCGGGATTGAGGAGGATGGCGAGCAGGGCGAGCCAACGCGCGGTGCCGTCGGACACCCTGTTCAGGGGAATTGTGCCAGCAAGACCGGCCTCCTCCAGCCGCGTTTGCACCCTGCTGCCTATGATCGAAGTACGAATATCCTTCGTTCCGTCGAGGAAGGTCCGAAGCGACTCGATGAGTTCGTGCTTGACAGGAGGTTGTGACAGGAGCCAATCGAGCACTACGCCGAGGTTCGAACCATCTTCCTCGAGAAAGGCTTTTTCCAGACCGACATCGCATGGCTCCCGGAAGTGTGCGCCGGTGCCGAACTCCCACCCACGGTACAAACGGAACATCGAAAAGAGCTCGCCGAGATCAGTGATAACGGGGTAATGCTCCGGATCCTTGAGCTTTGCGAGAATCGAAGCCTGACGGTCGAGCTTCGTCCAGTCGAATGCGACTGTGCCATGTCGCGACAGCATGAATGGGCTTCTCCTGAAGAAGAGGCCACCGTCGTCCCCGTCGATCAGCTCATTCGTGATCTCGAAGCGGTAGTCGGCGGCGCGTGCGAAATCCAGCCGATAGCGCAGGGCAATCTCGCTGTTGGTCCGGTTCACGACGGCCTCGATGGATGCGGTCGGAGGTGTTTTCGACACCCCCTTCCAGAGCCACTCCTCAATCGGACCACCGGCATTGATGGCGCGCGCCAAGTCTTTGGGTGCGCTTTGCAGCAGCCCGATCACCTCGATCAGATTGGACTTCCCCGAACCGTTGGGGCCGATCAGAATATTCAGATTCCGCAGCTCAATGGGTTCAGAGTCGTCTCCAAACGACAGCAGATTCCGGACGGTCAGGCTCTTGACGATGGGTTCTTTCGGCATGCGCTGTCCCGTGGATCGCCTGAATTATAACGCACCCTGAACGGCGCGCCACCATTCCGGGAACCACGCCCGGAACTCTTCCAGGCGGCCCCGCAGCCCCGGCCCCAGTGGCGCGGCCGCAGCCCCCGCCCGCAGCCCGCGCAGGTTGGCGGCTTCGCGGATGACCATCGGTGCGGGGAACTCCTCGACCCAGGCGACGAACTCCTCCACCCGCGCGCCGAGTCGCGAAACCGCTTCCTCATCGCCGCCGCACAAGGCATTCTCATATCCCACCAACAGCTCGGGCACCGCCGCCGCCACACCGGAAACGATCCCCGTTGCTCCCGCACGCCGGAACCGGCCATACAGAAGCTCGCTGCCGGTGAGCAGCCGTGCGCCCGACTCCCCGCACGCCTCCAGCAGACGCGTAAAGTATTCGGGGTCGCCGCTGGAATCCTTGATGCCGCTGTAGCCGCCTGCGATCAGGCTGGCCGCGGTCTCCACCGAGATCGCGGTGCAAAACACCGGGATGTTGTACAAATACGCGGGCAGGATACCGTGGAGCGCGCCGAGGAAATCCAAATAGTACTGGAAAACGGTCTCCTGGTCGTAGCGGAAGTAGATCGGGGGCATGAGCAGTACGCCCTCGGCTCCCGCACTGGCCGCCTCATCCGCCAGCGCGATGGCGCTGTCCATAGTGGAATGAGAGACGTTGGCATAGACCGGGCAGCGGCTGCGCTTCACCGCCAGGCTGAGCGCGCGGGCGCGGTCCGCCGTTTCGAAGTGTACGAACTCGCCGGTGGACCCGAACAGCACAATGCCCTGCACGCCGGCGGAACAAAGGAAGTCGATCATCTCCAGCAGGGCCGCCAGGTCCACTACCGGCTTGCCGGCACGGCGGGGCGTGAGCGCGGCAGCCACCACACCATGCAGACCAGTTTCGGAGGGCAGACCCGACTCGGAGGGCCGGCCGGATTCGGATGCGCTGCGGCTTGCTTTCTTCATGATGGCTGGCGGCCCCGCCAAACATGAATCATATCCTGTGGGCGGGGGCAGGACGCCCCGGACTACTGAATGCTGGCCCCGCCCAACTGGCGAACGGTCCGATTCACCGCGCGGATCACCAGCTTGCGCGGATCCAGCAGATGCTGCGGGCGGAACTGGCGCTGCGACCACCGGCAGCCGTCCTCGAACTCGACGCCCAGGAAGAAGCCGATCTCGCGAAAGACGCAGTAGCGAACGGTGCCCATCAACTCGCCCTTCGGATACGTGATTCGCATCGGCGATCCCAGCGGCAGGGGCCGATCCAACTGCAGACACGCGCCGGAGAGGGAGATGTCCTCGAGGTTGGCAATGCAGCGCCGGATTCGGCCGGTCTTGTCCTTCCACTCGACATCGACAAGATCCGAGCAGAGCAACCGAGGTTCAAAACGCCTGTCCAGCATATACTCTTGTTATCGGCGTCGAGCCGGCAAAGTATTATCAGACGGGAGGTGCCAAATTGCCCTAATCCGCACCAGGGAGGTACCCTGACGCGGCGCCTCGGGCAGTCCTGGTATCACAGTAACATGGCGCGCCCGACTCTTACCGTTCTGCTCATCGTCGCTCTGTTCGGGATTCTTGTCCCCTGCTACAAGCGCTACGACTTTCTCGATCCGGTGTTGCTGGCGGCGTACTTCTGTCTTCCGCTGGTGCTGGTAGCTCCCCTGGCCGCCGATGCGCTGGCCGGGTCCGCGGATTCGCTTAACGCCACGATACAACGCGCTCTGCTGGTGGCGCTCTACGGATGGGGTCTGGGCGTGGTGATCGTCGCGGCGGGCGTAATCACCGTCAACGCCACCACCTGGCATGAACGGATGCTGATACCCGGCGGTACGTTCCTCGCCGCGGGCGTGTGGTTCAGCGCCACTGCCGCGCTGGCGGCGGTAATTGCCGCGGGATTGCTCGCGCACCTGTTTTCCGCCGCCACCGCCAAAACAATTCTGCGGCTCCTGTTTCTGGCCACTCTGGTCGTCATGGTGCTGCTGGCGCGCGCAGCCTCCCCGGAAATGACCGGCGCGTTCTGGCGGCACATGACCTCGCTGGAACTGACCAGAATCGGATTCTACGGCGGCGCCGCGCTTGCGGCTGCCGACGTCGTGGCCCTGGCCGTGCTCGCGCGCCTGCGCCGGGCTGGTTGAGAATGGTGGCACGGGCTTCAGCCCCTGCGGCGCAAACTGACTCACTACCGCGAATCGGGCTGCTACAATAAGCCGGAAAGGAATCAAAGAACACATGGAACGATCGGGTGCGACCACTCTTCGCGGCAACCCCATGACGCTCATCGGCCCGGAGCTGCGGGCCGGGGACGCGGCGCCGGATTTCGACGTCGTCAACGACAGCCTGCAGCGGGTGACCCTGGAGACCACCGGGAACAAGGTGCGGATCTTCAGCGTGGTCCCCTCCCTCGATACGCCGGTATGCGATGCGCAGACCAAGCGGTTCAATGAGGAAGCGGCGCGGCTCGGCGGCGTCGACATCTACACCGTCAGCATGGATCTGCCCTTCGCGCAAAAGCGCTGGTGCGGCGCCTTCGGCATTGACCACGTTAAGATGCTCTCGGATCATCGCAACGGCTCCTTCGGCGAGCACTACGGCACGCTGATCAAAGAGTTGCGCATCGAGAGCCGGGCCATCTTCGTGCTCGACGGCCAGAACAAACTGCGCCACGTGGAGTACGTGAAGGAAGTCGCGGACTATCCTAATTACGAAGCGGCGCTGGCCGCCGCCCGTTCCATCGCGGCGTGATTCCGCGGTTTCAAGTACGGTCGCGCACTGTGGGGCAGCGCCGTACGCTGCGGCGGTGTTGACCAGGGGCGAAGCCGCCTTGGTCGCCTTGTCCGCGGATAAGGTCCGCATTCGTCTTCGCTGGTGGTCAGCGCCGCCCGGTCGGAGGCGGACCGGGGTCCGCCGCAGCCTTAACCACAGTCGCCGACGCGCTGCGCGCGTCATGAGGGCCGGAAACTCGCGGCGTCTCGGAACAGTGACTTAACAAAATGTTTGAACTATTAAGTCTCTGGCGTACAGCAGCTTGCGGGAGAGTTCCAGGAGAGGCGTAGACAGATGCCGACCTTATCCGCGCGGCCAGACGCAAATCGGCGCCAGCGGCGGCCCCGGCGACACCGAAGCGAGCGGATTCACCCATCAGTCCGTGCGGCGCACCATCGTCCGCGCGCGCCGTGGCGACGGCCCGCCCGGGGGCAAACTGCGCGCACACCCGGCGAAAAGTCCCGCATTCACCGGCGAGAGTTTTTGTCGCGGCCTTGACAACCGTTTAACCCCAATCTTATCATGAGGTTTGCTGGCTGGCATGTCTGCGGGACAGGAGGGGCTCCCTTGATCAAGCTGGATATCATTAACGAAGTGGTCAACAAAACCGGCATCACCAAGACCAAGGCCGAGATGGCCGTCGAGACTGTTTTCGAAAGCATGAAGCGGGCTCTGGCCAATGGTGAGCGCATCGAATTGCGCGGCTTCGGTATTTTCAACGTGCGGCCGCGAAAGACCGGCATCGGCCGCAATCCGCGGACTGGCGCCGAGGTGGCCATTCCGCCGGGCAAGGCGGTTCGCTTCAAACCCGGCAAGGAATTGCAGACGTTGTAGCGTCTGTTGCAAAGCTTTCTGTGTACCCGTCTACCGCAGGCGGCGCGCTCGACGAGCCGCTGCATTTTCCGCGAATTGTCGTGAAGCAGCGGCTGGCCCTGCACATCGCGCTGCTGGCCCTGACGCTGCTCACCACCACGGTGGTGGGAAGCGGACTGGGTATCAGCTTCCATCAGAACCTTCCCCTGACCCTCGACACTTTCTGGAGCACGCTGCTGCGTTTGCCCGCCCAGCCTTCCCTGCTCTGGCTCGGCCTGCCGTATTCGTTGACCCTCCTGTGCATTTTGTTGGCGCATGAGATGGGCCATTATCTGGCTTGCCGGCACTACGGCATTGACGCCACCCTGCCCTATTTTCTTCCCTTCCCCAGCCTGCTCGGAACTCTCGGCGCGTTTATTCGAATTCGTTCGCCCATCTACACCCGGCGCGCTCTCTTCGATGTGGGCGTGGCCGGGCCCATCGCCGGATTCGTGACGCTGCTGCCGGCGGCCGTGATCGGCGTGGCCCTCTCGCGCGTGGGCACCGGTGCCGCGTTGCAGGGGGACCTGGTGTTCTCCACGCCTCTGCTGCTCCGAGGCGTCGAAGCGCTGCTGTTCCCTCACGTGCCCGCGCGCGACGTTTATCTGCATCCGGTGGCGCGGGCCGCGTGGGCGGGATTGTTCGCCACCGCGCTGAACCTCATTCCCATCGGCCAGCTCGACGGCGGCCACATTGTTTATGCGTTCTTCGGCCGCTGGCACAAATGGCTCTCGCGCGTTCTTCTGGTTGCGCTGGTGGTCATGGGGCGCGTGGCCGATTCGTCCATCTGGTATGCGTGGGCGGTGCTGCTGCTGTTCGCGTTGCGGCACCCGGTGATTTGCGACGAATCCGATCTCGGCCCCCCGCGAGTGAAGCTGGGCGTGGCCGCGCTCTTGATGCTGATCCTCTCCTTCACCCCCGTCCCGGTCCGCGAGATCGATGTGGGGCAGGTTTCGAACCTGCGGCGGGTTTGCGGCTCGCATGCAATGTGGGGCAGGCTCCCAGCCTGCGGCGGCCTCTCAGGCCGCCAACAGTCGTCAGGCATCATTATTCCCTGACAAGTCCCAAGTGTTGACTTCAAAAGTCTGAGATTCCGAGCCGCGACGGTGGGGGAGCGGTCTCCGCTAACAGCCAACAATCGCAGGCAGGTGCCAACTCCGCGTGAGGCTGGGAGCGTATGATTCCACAATGTGCTCCAAAAATCGCCCGAAGTGCGATAAGATCTGAACTAATCGCAATGTATCCTAACCGGAACGGTGCGCGAATCGCGATTTGCGTAGCGGCATTCTCGTGCCCCGCGGTTCTGCGGGGCGGCGAAACAGCGGCCGAATCGGCCGAAACCTACAACCTCGCGGGGATCGCGGCAGATTCAATTACCGGCGCGCCGGTCGCACGCGCGCTCGTCCGGATATGGTGTTTCGGCGCGGGCGGTGCCGTCGCAGACGATCTTCTAACCAACGGAGGCGGCGGGTTCCGCTTCACCGGTCTGCCGCAAGGCCGTTGCACGGTTTCGGCGAAAAGGCCCGGCTTTGAAGACGGGCAGCCTGAGGATGCCGGCGGGCTCGTCGTTGGCCCTTCACGCGAAAACCTGCGGATCGCCATGAAGCCCGTGACTGTGATCACCGGCCGGGTTGCGGATCGCGGCGGCGATCCGGTGGAAGGCGTGCTGGTGCAGGCCCTGCGATTTCAAATCGTGCAGGGGCGCAGCGAGTCGGGAGTATACGCGTGGGCCACCACCGACGACAAAGGCCGTTATCGTCTCGCCAACCTTTGGAAGGGTCCGTTTTACGTGCGTGCTGTCGGCAACGGCGGGAGCACGCGTTTCACGGCGGGTGCCGTCCTGCCGGAGGCCGGCGCGGGTGAATCGTTCGCTCCGGTGTACTATGCAGGTTCGTCCGACATGGCCTCGGCTACAGTGATTCCCCCCAGCCCTGGCGAAGAGTCGCACGCCGATCTGACAATCACCCTGGAGCCCGGCTATCGCATTCGCGGCGTGATCGGCGGCTTCGCCCCCAATCGCGCGGCCGAGATCGAGCTGTTGCGTGGCAAAGACGACTTCGCCACCGGACGCGTTCTGTTAAATGTGGCAACCGCGCAATTCGAGATTCACGACGTGACCGCCGGGTCCTATTTGTTGCGCATCACCCAGGGCAATGGCAACCAGAGGACACGCGCGATTCTGCCCGTCAATATCACCGGCGATGTGACCGGCCTCAAGCCCGAACTCACGCCCGGCGCGGACGTGATCTTTCAGCTTCACGGCGATTCGGACGGAGGCGACTCAGTTGGCGCCGATGTGGGTGGCGAGGACGACAGTCTCGACCAATCCGCATCCCGCAGGCATCGAATTGCCGCCCGACCGCTCGCGATGGTCCAACTCCACCCCGAAGACGACCGGAAGAACGACATACTCTATAGCCAGCCCGATGAGCAGGGCACAGTGCGCGTCAAGGACGTCCTTCCCGGTCGGTACTCCATCTGGATCACCCCTTTTCGTGGGTATGTATCTTCGATTGTCTGCGGCACCAGAGACCTGACCGACAACGAGGAACTTGACGTATCCGCCGGTGTTGTTCCGGAGCCCGTGGAGGTAACCATTCGATCCGATGGCGGTTCTGTCAACGGCGACGTGACCACCGGCGGCAAGCCCGCGTCCGGCGCATCGGTACTCCTGGTATCGGCTTCAGCGGCGTCGCGCGTGATCGGTCCGGCCACCAGCGATGGCCAGGGTAAATTCAGTATCGCGCAGGTTCCCCCGGGCACGTACACGGCATGGGCATGGCACGCTGATGCCGAGGTGGAGTACAGGAATCCATTGGCGCTGCAGGCTCTCGGCATGCAGCCGGTCAGCGTGGCGGTCACCGCGAAGGCAGAACAGAGCGTTGAAGTGGTACTTCCGGAGGAGCACAGATGACGGAACTGCGCGCCGGTTGCCTGCTGGTGCTGGCGGCCACCTTTCTGTCGGCCGCCGGCCCGGATGTGGCTCAACAAAAGACATGGCGAGTTGCGGGTGTTGTCGTGAACTCCGTCACCGGGCAGCCGGTGTCGCGGGCGCGGTTGCGTCTGCGTCCCAGCGATCCTCCCGGAACACCCGTGTTTACGATCTCTGATGATACGGGCCGATTCTCGTTCAAGGCCGTATCGGAGGGCGAGTTTGAGCTCAACGCGGAGCACAGCGGCTTCCCGCATCAGATGTTCGGGCAGAAGACTCTTGGTGACGGCTTTGCGTCGGCCGTGATCACTGGCCCCGGACTGGATATGGAGCACCTCGTCTTCCAGCTCATACCGGCAAGCGCCATTTCAGGTCGCGTGGTCGACGATCAGGGCGATCCCGTGCAGAAAGCGACGGTGGAACTGTTCCGTTCCTCCGTGCAGGCGGGAAGACGACGCGTCGCGATGTACCGCTATGCTTACACCGATGACATCGGCGAATTCAGGACTTCGGGACTCGGTGCGGGCACGTTCTATCTTGCCGTGATGGGTCAGCCGTGGTACACCTCCCCGGAAACCGGGGAACTGCTCCCACTGCGGGGAGGACGTCCCGGCAACATTCTTGCAAAGAGCGCCTATCCTGCAACTTACTACCCTGACGCCACCGATCCGCGCGCTGCTTCGGCGGTGGTGCTGAAGCCGGGCCAGGAGTTCGTGGCCAACGTCGAGGTTCGCACCGTAAGCGGCGTTCAAGTGGCTGCCACGCTTCAGGGGGCAACCGGAAAAACGCGGGTGGCGATGACCACGTCCGGCATTGAAGGCAATGAGATCTTGTTCCGCGTGAGCGAGCAGGATGGGCCCGTCGCCGTTTTTCGGGGTGTTGCGCCGGGCCCGTATCGAGTCATGGCCGGCGTCATTGGACGACCGAACGAGCTCGGAATGAAGGACATCGAAGTCGGGTCGTCCGATCTTGATGTGCAGATTGACCCGGGTGGCACACCTCGGGTTACCGGCAAGGTGGAGGTTGACGGCGGCGAAGCCGATGCGCTGAGCGGAGCTTACATAAGGTTTTACGACGCGGAAAAGAACAGCGGAGGCATGGTGCCGTTGAGGCCGGACGGATCGTTCATCTGGCCAGTGCCGTCCGGGCACTACAGCGTTTCCATTGGCGGGGTCAAGAACCTCAGTCTGCAGGGGATCACCGTCGATGGGGCTGCTGCTCCCGAAGCGGTTCTCGACATCGAGGCGCCTGGCCCGAGGGAGCTGAAGATCCGGGCGACCCTCAGTTCGGCGCGGGTGCAGGGTCATGTATATCGCGATAGTGCCGTGGTTTCCGGTGCAATGGTGGTGCTGGCGCCGGCCAGCGAACCCAGTAATCCGTTTGACTTCCACGCATACCAGACTGATGCCGATGGCAGTTTTGATTTTCACGCGGTCAGACCGGGGCGTTATGTGCTGATTGCCGTGGAGGACGGAACCGAATTGGAGTACGCTAATCCGGCCGTTCTCGCGCCGTTGCGCGCGAAAGGAACCTCCATCGAGCTTGCCGCGGATGAGACGCTTCATGAACGGGTCGAAATCACTGTGCTGACGCCGCAGCCCGGGAAATAGAATGTGCCTGCGCATGGCCGACCTCGCAGGCCCCAAAGCACATCGCTTATCAGCTCGTAATCACCAGTTTCCGGTTTTGACGACTGAACGGGTGATTGACTGAATTGCTCAGCACGGCAACGGTTCCCGTCGGTTAACCGCAAACAGACCGATTTTTTCCGCAGCCGTGTCAGGATCAGAGGTGACGCGAGCATCCGCCAACCCCCGTTCCCCCAGTCACAACAACCCAAACCCCAAAACCACCACATTCCAAACGCCATTCCGCCCCGCCAGCCCCGAAAACCAGCCGCCCCCATGCTACCGTCAGGCCGTCATGACAACAGCAGCGCAATTCCAGGCCAATCAACAAAACGCCCAGGCCAGCACCGGCCCGCGCACCGCGCAGGGCAAATCCACTTCCAGCGGCAACGCCCTCAAACACGGCCTCTCCGCCGGCTTCCGCGTCCTCCAAAGCGAAAATCAGGACGATTTCGACAACTTAATCGACCGCCTCCGCCGCACCTTCCAACCCACCAACGCCTACGAGAGCATTCTGGTCGAGGAAATGGCCCAATCCCACTGGCGTGTCACCCGCGCCCGCGGCCTCGAAGCCTTAACGGTCGATGACATGTTCGCGGCCAGTCCCTGCCCCGACGCCGACGCCGCCCTCCTCACCGCGCTGCGCAACGAAAACGCCGCGCCCTTCGTCGTCCTCCAGCGCTATGCCGCCGCCGCCGAGCGCACCGGCTACCGCGCCCTCAAACAGCTCCTCGCCCTGCGCAAAGTGGAGGCCCAGGCCGCCCGCGCCGCCGCCGTACCAAACGAACCCAATCCCGACCCGCCTGGCGCCGCCGCCCCCTCCGCCGAAACCCAGCCAACTCATAGAAACGGCTCGGACAACGGCGTCCCGCAAACCCCCAGCCCGGCCGCCCGCCTGAATCCGCAACACGCGCGCAATCGATATTGCCAGGGACACGCGGCGCAGCCGCGTTTTCGCGGCATCAACCGGCCCGCATCCACCACCCGGTACGGCGCAGTACCAGGGCATCGTCCGACGCCCCCTCGGGTAAACAATCGGGCGCATTTGGGAATTGCTCTGCTATGATTGCTGTGGAGCGTGTCTGCCCTGTTGGTGTTGCTTCCAAATAATTGATCCAACAGTCAATGTCCAGGGGTCCTGCTCGTTCGAGCGCTGGTGTGCAAGCTCCGGTGGGCAACCGCCATGGAGAAGCCTGAAGGCGCCCGGGGGATTCCCGCCTCTGTTACCCAGGGGTCAATGACGGAGGTTGACACGGCCGGTGTGGTGCGCTCCAAACCTCCTTCCATGACTGCCCCGCCGAATGAAAATACTTTTTATCGGTGACATCTTCGCCTCGCCCGGGCGCAGGATTGTCTCCCAGCACCTGCAGCAGATCATTTCCGAAGAAAAGATCCAGCTCACCATCGCCAACGCCGAGAACGCCGCCGGAGGATTCGGCGTCACCCCGCAGGTTGCCGAGGAGTTGTTCTCCATGGGGCTCGACGTGCTCACCTCCGGCAATCACGCCTGGGACAAGAAGGAAATCTACGAGTACCTGCCGCGACAGCCCCGCCTGCTGCGCCCCGCCAACTATCCCGGCGAGCTGCCCGGCAGCGGTCTGGTGGTGATCCGTGCGCGCAACGGCATCCAAGTGGCCGTGATGAACCTGCAGGGCCGCATGCACATGCCCGCCACCGACTGTCCCTTCCGCAAGGCGGACGAGATCCTGGCCGCGCTGGACCCCGCCGTGAAGGTGCGCTTCGTCGACTTCCACTGCGAGCTAACCAGCGAGAAGATGGCCATGGGCTGGCATCTGGACGGCCGCGTATCGGCGGTGATCGGAACCCACACCCACGTCCCCACCGCCGACGAACGGGTGCTGCCGGGAGGCACCGCGTACCAGACCGACGCGGGGATGACCGGCCCGTACGATTCCATCATCGGGGCGGAGAAGCACCTGGCGCTGCGCCGCTTCATCACCGGCACGTCCATTCGTCTGGAGGCCGCCCGCAACCAGCCGGAGTTGCATGGCGCCATCGTCACGGTGGACGACGCCACCGGCCGCGCCACGGCCATCCGCCGCTACGAGATTCGCTGAATGTCGAATTCGGTGACGGCCACCGAGTTTCCGCACCGGGAACCCGCTGAAAACAAGTCACTGGCTGCCGCGGAATTTCGGTGCCCGTCACCGAATTGCCCCACCCGTGTTTTAATGGAAGTTACCCCCGGCGAGCCGGCACACCTGGAGGTTCCGAACAATTGAATCCTGCGATTCTCGCCCTGGAGGACGGCACAATCTTCGAGGGCAGAGGCTTTGGTGCGCGCGCCGACAGCGTGGGCGAGGTGGTCTTCAATACCGCCATCACCGGATACCAGGAGATCTTCACCGATCCCTCGTACGCCGGGCAGATCGTGGTCCTCACCTATCCACAAGTTGGCAACTACGGCGCGAATCTCTACGACCAGGAATCGGCGCGGCCGTGGATTGAGGGCCTGGTGGTGCGCGAGTTCTCGGGGCTGGCCAGCAACTGGCGGTCGGAAGAGACCGCGGAGCAGTTCCTGGCCGCGAACGGCATTCCAGTGGCCGCCGAAATCGACACCCGCGCGCTGGTGCGGCACCTGCGCAGCCGGGGCGTGATGCGCGGCGTACTCTCGGCGGGCGGCGGCGATCCGGGCGACCTGGTGGAGCGCGCGCGCAAGGCGCCCTCCATGGCCGGCCTCGATCTGGCCACGCGGGTCAGCACCCGGACCAGTTACCAGTGGGACAAGCCGGTGGAAGCGGTGTCGCCGACGGACCGCATCGCGCCGCCGCGCGAGCCCTGGTGCCACGTGGTGGCCTGCGATTTCGGGATCAAGCGGAACATCCTGCGGCGCCTGTGCCACGTGGGTGCGCGCGTCACCGTGGTTCCGGCCGGCTCGACCGCGGAAGACATCCTGGCGCTGCAGCCCGACGGCGTGTTCCTCTCCAACGGCCCTGGCGATCCCGAACCGCTGCAGTTCCAGGCCGCGCAGGTGCGCAAGCTCATCGGCAGGACGCCCATCTTCGGCATTTGTCTGGGCCAGCAGATTCTGGGCCTCGCCTTCGGTGGCAAGACGTACAAGCTCAAGTTCGGCCATCGCGGCGCCAATCATCCGGTACTCAATAAGGTGACGAATCGCGTGGAGATCACCTCGCACAATCACGGCTTCGCGGTGGATCCCGATTCGCTCAACCAGAACGCGATCGAGCTGACCCACATCAACCTGAACGACCAGACGCTGGAGGGCTTCCGGCACCGCAGCTATCCGGTGTTTTCGGTGCAGTACCATCCCGAGGCGTCGCCCGGCCCGCACGACTCGCACTATTTGTTCGACGACTTCATGAAGCTCATTGTGGGGCAGGCCCCCGGCCTGCGCGGGGCTCTCAGCCCCGCTCCAGAGGGCCGCCGCTGATGCCGCGCCGCGACGACCTCCACCGAATCCTGATCGTAGGCTCGGGGCCCATCGTCATCGGCCAGGCCTGCGAATTCGACTACTCCGGCGCGCAGGCCTGCAAGGCGCTGCGCAGCGACGGTTACCAGGTGGTGCTGATCAATTCCAATCCGGCCACCATCATGACCGACCCGGATCTGGCCGACCGCACCTACGTGGAGCCACTCGACATCGAATTCGCCGCCGAGGTGATTCGGCGCGAGCGTCCCGACGCCCTGCTCTCCACCGTGGGCGGGCAGACCGGGCTGAATCTCTCGGTGGCGCTGGCCGACGCGGGCGTGCTGGACAAATACGGCGTTGAGCTGATCGGGGCGCGCATCGAATCCATCAAGAAGGCCGAGGACCGGCTCCTGTTCAAGGACGCCATGCACAAGATCGGCCTCGACATGCCGCAATCGCAGCTTGTGAACAGCGTGGAGAACGGTCTGCGGTTCACCGCGAAGATCGGTTTCCCGGCCATCCTGCGGCCCAGTTTCACGCTGGGCGGAACGGGCGGCGGCATCGCCTACAACCGCGAGGACCTGGTGGAGATTCTGGAAAAGGGGCTGGATCTCTCGCCGGTACACGAGGTGCTGATGGAGGAGAGCGTCATCGGCTGGAAGGAGTTCGAGCTGGAGGTGATGCGCGATCTGGCCGACAACGCCATCATCGTCTGCTCCATCGAGAACTTCGACGCCATGGGCGTGCACACCGGCGACTCCATCACGGTGGCGCCCGCGCAAACCCTCACCGACCGCGAGTACCAGATGATGCGCGATGCCGCGCTGGCCTGCCTGCGCGAGATCGGCGTGGATACCGGCGGGTCGAACGTGCAGTTCGCGATCAACCCGGAAAATGGGCGCATGGTGATTGTGGAGATGAACCCGCGGGTCTCGCGCAGCTCGGCGCTGGCTTCGAAGGCCACCGGGTTCCCCATCGCCAAGATCGCGGCGAAGCTGGCCGTAGGATATCGGCTGGACGAGATCCGCAACGACATCACGCGTCTGACGCCAGCCTGTTTCGAGCCCACGCTGGACTACGTGGTGGTGAAGATTCCGCGCTGGCAGTTCGAGAAGTTCCCTGGGGCGCAGCCGGTGCTGGGCACGCAGATGAAGTCGGTGGGCGAGGTGATGTCCATCGGCCGCACCTTCAAACAGGCGCTGGCCAAGGGCATGCGCAGCCTGGAAACCGGCAAGACGGCCGCCACGGTGTACGAGGACCGGCTCATTCGCGCGCGGCTGACCACGCCGAATCCGGAGCGGCTGGGTTACATCCGCCATGCCATGACGCGCGGCTGGACGCTGGAACAGATCCAGGAGGCCACCTTCATCGACCCGTGGTTTCTGCGGCAGGTTCGCGAGGCCATTGAGCTGGAAGAACAACTGGCCGGCTGCTCGCTGGAGACGGTGACGCGCGAGCAGCTCGTGGCGGCCAAGCGCGACGGCGTCTCCGACACGGCGCTCGGGCGCATGTGGAGCACGGACTCGCTGGACGTGCGCAGGAAGCGCCTCGAGATGGGCATCCGGGCGGTATTCAACCGCGTGGACACCTGCGCCGCAGAGTTCGAGAGCTTCACACCGTATCTGTATTCGAGCTACGAATCGGAAGACGAATCCAATGCCGCCTCGGCCACCCGGCCCAAGGTGATGATTCTGGGCAGCGGGCCCAACCGCATCGGCCAGGGCATCGAGTTCGACTACTGCTGCTGTCACGCCTCCTACGCGCTACAGGCGTTCGGCCGCGAATCGATCATGGTGAACTGCAACCCGGAGACGGTGTCCACCGACTATGACACCAGCGACCGGCTCTACTTCGAGCCGCTCACGCTCGAAGAGGTATTGAATATCGTAGACACGGAGAAGCCCGCGGGCGTGATCGTGCAGTTCGGCGGGCAGACGCCGCTGAATCTGGCTCTGCCGCTGAAGCGGGCCGGCGTTCCCATCATCGGCACCGACCCCGCCGACATCGACCTCGCCGAAGACCGCAAGCTGTTCGGCCGGCTGCTGGACGACCTCGGCATCCCCTCGCCCGAGAACGGCACGGCCACCAGCGCGGAGCAGGCCTGCGCCATCGCGCGCGGCATCGGTTTCCCCGTGCTGGTGCGTCCCAGCTACGTGCTGGGCGGACGCGCCATGGTGATCGCCTACGACGAGGACATGGTGCGGCAGTACATGAGGGAGGCGGTGAACTACTCGCAGGACCGGCCCGTGCTCATCGACCGTTTCCTCGAAGACGCCACCGAGGTGGACGTGGACGCGCTGTGCGACGGCGCCGACGTGCTGATCGCCGGCATCATGGAGCACATCGAGGAGGCGGGCGTCCACTCGGGCGACAGCTCCTGCGTGTTGCCGCCGCACGCGCTTTCGGCGGAGTCGCTGGCGACCATCCGCGACTACACCACGCGGCTGGCGAGGGCGCTGAACGTGATCGGCCTCATGAACGTCCAGTACGCGATTCAGAACGGGAAAGTGTACGTGCTGGAGGTGAACCCGCGCGCATCGCGCACGGTTCCCTACGTGAGCAAAGCCACGGGCGTGCCGCTGCCGAAGATCGCCGTGGGCCTGATGCTGGGCATGAAGCTGGCCGATTTCGCCGGGCTCACCGGCGGGATCACTTCGGGGTGCCTCAGTGTACCCATGTTTTTCGTGAAATCGCCGGTATTTCCGTTCAACAAGTTCCCCGGCGTGGACCCGGCGCTGGGGCCGGAGATGCGGTCGACCGGCGAAGTGATGGGCGTGGGCGAGAACTTCGGCGAGGCGTTCGCCAAGGCGCAACTGAGCGCCGGGATGCCGCTGCCCGCCGAAGGCTGCGTGTTTATCAGCGTGAACGACCGCGATAAGGCCGCCGCGGCGGAACTGGCGCGCAGCTTTGCCGATCTCGGATTCCGCATCACCGCCACCCGCGGCACCGCCACGTTGATCAAAGCGGCCGGCGTGGAGTGCAAGACGGTGTTCAAGGTGAACGAGGGGCGGCCGAACGCGGTGGATCTGTTGAAGGGCGGGTCGCTGCAGCTTGTGATCTACACCACCACGGGCGGGACGTCGTTCAGCGACGAGCAGGCCATCCGCCGCAGCGCCATTACTTACCGGATACCCTGCATCACCACCATGAGCGGGGCCCGGGCGGCGGTGCAGGCCATCGCCTCGCGCAAGCGGGACCCGGTTCGGGTGTGGAACTTGCAGGAAATCCACGCGAAAAAAAGTGCGGCACCGGTCATTTCCAAGTAGCGGAGACGAGCAGCGACAAAACAAGCAACGCGTCCGCAGCCCGCGGCGTCATCATCCTTGATACGTGTTCACGGATTGCGATCTGATTCGGTTGATCCTGCAACAATGCTTGAGCGCGTTGCGAATCTCGCGGCGATTGCAGGTGTTGCCCTGTTTTTCGCCATAATAGCGCAGGAAAGCGCGACAATAGTTCCAGAGGGTCTGTCGCGATGCTCAGACTTTCAGGCTCTTTGCACTTCTCATTAGTCCTCCTCGCCGCCGCGGGAACGGCCGTTGCGCAGCCCGCGGCCCAACCAGCAGGGGTTGCTCGCGAAACGGCGCCGACTTTCAAATCCGGCATCAACCTGGTGCTCGTGCCTGTGGTGGTGCGCGATCAGACAGGACGGGCGATTGGAACCCTGCACCGCGAGGATTTCGAGCTTTTCGACAAAGGTAAGCGGCAGCAGATTACCAAGTTTGGAGTGGAAACATCGGGGCGTGCCCGCGCGCCCGCGGAATCGGCTTCCGGCGCGCGTACCCCCGCGCCCGAGGCGCCCACGCAGCACAATCCTCAGCCGTTCGTCCGGCCGAGCCGCTATGTCGCCTACGTGTTCGATGACGTCGACCTGTCCTCAGGCGAACTGGTGTGGGTCCGCGACGGCGCCGAGCGCAATATGCGCACCCTCGATCCAACGGACCGCGCGGCCATCTTCACTACATCCGGCCGCACGACAATCGAGTTCACCGATGATCGCGACAAGCTGCACGAGGCGCTATTGAATCTCCGGCCGAACCCTCTGGCACGCGAGACTGTTCAGAGCTGCCCGACCATGACGTACTACATGGCGGACATGATCGTCAACGAGCCGATGAGCGACAACGCTGCGCTGGAGGCGGCGACGCTGGAAGCCGCCGTTTGCATGTTCCTGACGAAGGGGCAAACAGAGGAGGCCGCCAAGCGTGCCCGCACGGTGGCCCGCCAGACGCTCGCCGCCGGCAATTACGAGACCCAGGTCACAATTGCAACGCTCAAGCAGATTGTCCGGCACATGGGAGCGATGCCCGGCCGCCGTACCATCGTTCTTCTTTCACCCGGGTTTCTGACCATTCCGGAATTCCTTCCAATGCTGAACGACGTTATCAATGTCGCCACGCGCCTGAATGTGACCGTGAACGCGCTCGACGCCCGCGGCCTGTACACGGATTCGCTCGACATTGACAAGCAGGAACGCGATCCCCTGGCCACCCGGATCGAGCAGCAGCTCGCGCGCTTCAGCGCCGTTGCGGAAAGACAGCCCTTGATAGCGCTCGCGGATGGCACCGGCGGGCGATTGATCGAACGTACCAACGACATCGACAGCGGCTTGCAGCAGATCGCTTCTCCGCCGGAGTATGTCTACATGCTCGGCTTCTCGCCGCGCGACCTTCGGCCCGACGGCGCGTTTCACCCCCTGAAGGTCGCGCTGGTCACAAAGGAGAAGTTCACCGTCCAGGCGCGCCGCGGATATTACGCTTCGAAACTGTTCGCCGATCCGCAGGAGGCCGAAAAAGAGGAGATTCAGCAGGCGCTGTTCGCTCCCGAGGACATGCATGACCCGGCCGTGGAGATGCGCACCGAGTACTTCAAGTCGCCCGGCGGCGCCGCGGAGCTGGATGTGCTGACCCACCTGGATCTGCACCAGTTGCGGCTTCAGAAGACCGGCGGAAGGAATTCGAATGACCTTACCGTGGTCGCCTGCGTTCTGGACCACAATGGCGCATGGGTTGACGGAAAGCGGCAAACGGTGAAGCTGCGCCTCCGCGATCAAACCCTGGAGCGGGTGGAGGGTTCCGGCATGACCGTAAAAACGCCGTTTAACGTGCCGGCAGGGATGTACTCGGTGCGGACGGTGGTGCGCGACGCGGACGGCGACCTGATGTCGGCCGAGAGCAGTGTCGTGGAGATCCAGTGAATGCGGAAGGCCATCATCACGGCGGTAGTTTGGCTCCTCCCGGCGTCTCCCGCTGTCGCGGCAGCGGCCCAGGCGCAGGAAACCGTGGAAGCGGGGCCGACCATCCGCACGACGGTTTTGGAGGTCGCTCTGGACCTTGTTGTGCGCGATGCTCGCGGGCGCGCCGTCAGGGATCTGCAGCCCTCCGACGTCGAGGTCTACGAGAACGGCGTGAGGCAGCAGGTTCGAAGCCTGCGCCTGGTCGCCGGCCGCGAAGCGGAGGAGCAGGCCCGGGAGAGCGCGGCCGGGCGGCCTGGAGCGAACGTACCGCTCCGTGCCGTCAACCTCGTCTGTCTGGTCTTCCACGACATGAACCCGGCCACGCGCAAGTACACTCTGGAGGCGGCGCAGCAGTTCGTAAAGAGCCCGTTTCCTGCGGACACCTGGGTGGGCGTGTTCGATCTCGCTTCCGGCCTGACGCCGCTCGTGGGTTTCACCAATGATCGCAACGAGCTGATCGAGGCCGCCAGAAACGCGTTCGTCGGGCGGCAGGTGGATTTCGCCAGCAGCGCCGCGGCTGTTCTGAATGCAGGCGGCGGCGCGATCAATACTCGGGCGGTCACCGGCGTCGAGGTGGAGACAGGCGGCGCTGCAGCCGTGTTCCGCGCCGATCTGGCGGCTGCGCGCCGCCAGTTCATTAGGATTGAAGGCGCCCGCGGAATGGACCAAATGAACCAGATGATTCAGACGCTCGGGCAACTGCCGGGCCGGAAGAGCGTGTTGTTGTTCAGCCCCGGCCTTACCGTTACCGGCGATCCCGACAAGTTCAAAGCTATCATGAACGCCGCCAATCGTGCGGACATCAGTGTGTACGCCATCGACACGAACGGCCTGACCCAGAACTCCGCGGTTCTGGCTTCGGCCACGCTGTTGGGCCTTGGGGCAGGTCTGAGCGAAGGGAGCGTCGTCCCCGCAATGCGGGGCATGGGCCCTGACGACGACGACGTGCGAACCTCGAATACTCAAGCGCCGCTTCGGGCGCTGGCCGAGGGCACGGGCGGCTTTCTCGTCGCCAACACCAACGACCTGCGCAAGAGCTTTGAACGGATTGTCAGCGATGTGGACACGCATTACGAGGTGGTATACCATCCTGCCGATGATAGATTCGACGGCCGCTTCCGGAGCGTCGAGGTGAGGCTGGCGCGCGCCGGCCTGAATGTGCAGAGCCGGCGCGGATATTTCGCGCTGCCGGACGCCAGCGCCGCGCCTGCCGCTCCCTGGGAGACCGCCGCGCTGACGGCGCTTGGGTCCGACTCGAGGCCCCGCGCGTTCGATCTTCACGCGGCGGCGTACCGGTTCCGGCCCGAAGGCGCCGCCTCGCAATACGCCCTCGCTTTCGAAGTGCCGGCGGCCGACCTGACCGCCACTCCCGTGGCCCAGGCGAAGAAACAGAGACTGCACGTCGCGTTGCTCGCTCTGGTGAAGGATGCGAACGGCCAGGTCGTCGACAAAATCAGCCAGGATTTCCCGCTTGAGTTTCCGGACGACCAGATGGCGGCCGTTCGCGCCGACGCCATCCGGTACTGCCGTCCGGTACAGCTTCCTCCTGGACACTACTCGCTGGAGACCGCCGTGGTTGATCGCGAGAGCAACCGCACCACCGCGGACACGATGGAATTCGACAACCCGGCGCAAAAGGGGCTCGGGATGAGCAGCATCGTGCTGGTCCGGAGCGTGCAACCGATGATGCGGAAAGCTGACACGGCCGATCCGCTCGAATTCGAGAGCAAGCGGGTATCGCCGGAAATCGTCACCGACCTGAAGCCCGGCGCCCAGCCTTATTTCTATTTCGTGGTCTACCCGGACAAGGCCAACGCAGAGAAGGCCAGGATCGCGGTCGAGGTTCTGAACAACGGGCAGTCCGTTTCAAAGCGGTCAGCCGCGCTCCCGGCGGCGGACGCCACGGGCGCCATCCCCATGGTGGTGAGCGCGCCTCCGCGGACGGGCCGGTGTGAGTTGAAGATCACCGCGATGCAGGGCGCGGAATCCGTGGAACGGAAGCTGGAATACACCGCAACCCCGAAGCGTTGAGGCCGCGGAAGTCGCCCGCTTCGGTTTTGCCGACCTCGGCTTTTGCATCGCCGCCGCGCGCGGCACCGCGCTCGTCAAGGCGAAGGGCAGCGGCCGACTAATCTCCAACCCGCTTCCTGCCGATGATGCAGGTAGGAAGTCATGCGTGTGAAATCCGGGTTCGCGCTGGCATTTCTCGCAGTCTGTCTGGCCTCCGCCGGACCCCTGACCACCGTCCGTCAGGTCGCCGGGCTCAACAACAGCCAGGCCAGGAACGCCTACCCGGTGGATTTGAACGGCGTGGTCACCTATTCCGACCCGGAGTGGGGCCTGCTTTTCGTTCAGGACGGCACCGGGGCGATCTACGTCGACGTCCATGGCCAGGGATTGAAGTTGGCGCCGGGTACGCGGATCTCGGTTCACGCGGTGACAGGGCCGGGGGACGTTGGTCCGGTGCTTGTCCGGCCGACCCCGCGCGTTCTGGGACGCGGCGAGTTACCCGCTCCGGAGGTGCTCTCGCTGGCCGCTCTGGATGGAGGCTCGGCGGACAGCCACTGGGTGGAAACGCGGGGCGTCCTGCGTCCGGGCAACCAGTCCTGGGACCGTATCTGCTTCCGCATCGTGGACGGCAAGACCTGGGCCCTGGTGGTGATCCCCCAGCCGGATAAGGGCGAATCGCAGCGGTGGATTGGCGCGCGGGTGAAAGTCCGGGGCGTTTGCGGCTCGCGGCTGGGCAGCTTCGGAAAACGCGAAGGCGCTCAACTGTTCGTGTCCGGTCTGGAGAATATCTACCTGGAAGAGCGGCCGGCGGGCGCCACTTTCGCTGTCCCCATTACTCCCCTTGGCACGCTGCGCAGCTCGGCGGCCGACCAGCGCTTCGTAACTCCGGTTCGCGTGCGTGCCACCATGACCTGGGACAAACCGGGGGTCTTTTTTGTCGAAGATGGCACGGGCGCGGCGTCCGTGTGGGCATCGCACGACGCCGGGATTCACGTGGGCGACACCGTGGATGTGACCGGATTCCCGGCTCACGGGGACTACGGAATCGGCCTCGCGGATGCATCGGTCCGCCTGGCCAGCCCGCCGGCAGGCGCCAGCCGGATCAGCCCGCAGACGCAGACGGCGTCCGATTTGTTCGCGAAAGGGCTGAGTGGAAGGCTGGTGCGCCTGCGGGCGCACCTGGTGGAACAGACCGAGAACGCCACGGAACATGTGCTTCTGCTCGAAGACGGGGGCCGGCGGTTCGACGCTACGCTCACCAAGACGAGCTCCGGACAGCGCGTATTCAATCTGGCGCGCGATTCGGTGCTGGAGGTGACCGGCGTGGAGGTGATTCGCGCGGGCAGCCCGGATACGCCTCCTTCGCTTCTTCTGCTGATCCGCTCGCCGGGCGATCTGGTACTGCTGGGCGCCGATGTATGGCCGGTGCTCCGAAACGCGCTGGGCATTGTTGCGGTGATGGGCGCGGCGGTGCTGGGAACCCTGTTCTGGATCGGCCTGCTGCGCCGCACCGTGCGCCGCCAGACGGAGACCATCCGGGTGCGGCTGGAGCGGGAAGCGCAACTGGAATCCGAGTATCGGCGCCTGTTCGAGCGGAACCTGGCGGGGGTCTTCCGCTGGCGGCCGGACGGAACAATTCTGGACTGCAACCACGCGCTCGCCAGGATGCTCGGCTTCCGGTCGCGCGAGGAACTGATCGGGCGGTCCTATTGGGACTTCGAGACCGACGAAGCGGAACGCATGCGCCTGCGGGGCACGCTGGCGGGCGACGCCGTGAGCAACCGGGACGTTTGCCTGCGGCTGGAGCAGGGGGGCGAGGTCTGGCTGCTGGAGAACATCAGCCCGGTGCAGACGGCCGAAGGCACGGTGTGGGAGACCACGGCGATCGACGTCACCGAGTTGAAGCGCTATCAGGAAGAGTTGCGGAAGGCCAGGGACGCGGCCGAAGCGGCCAGCCGTTACAAGAGCGAGTTTCTGGCGAACATGAGCCACGAGATTCGCACGCCCATGAATGGCATCCTGGGAATGACCGAACTGGCGCTGGGGACGTCTCTGAACGCGGAGCAGCGCGAGTACCTCGAAGGGGTGCGGAACTCGGCCGATCTGCTGCTCCGGGTGATCAATGACATTCTCGATTTCTCCAAAATCGAGGTGGGCAAGCTGCAACTGGAGAGCGTGGCCTTCGACCTCCGGGACTGCGTGGGCCGGGCGCTGCGGGCTCTGAGCGTGGAGGCGCACCGCAAGCGGCTGGAGATCGCATGTACGTTTTCGCGGGAGGTTCCAAGTCGCGTCGTCGGCGATCCGGTGCGTTTCGTGCAGGTGTTGAACAACCTGGTCAGCAATGCCATCAAGTTCACCGAACACGGCGAAGTAGTGGTGGACGTCGCCGTGAGGGCGCGCGAAACCGAGCGAGTGGAACTGGTGGTATCGGTGCGGGACACCGGCCTGGGCATCGCGCGGGAGAAACAGCGGCTGATCTTCGAGAGCTTCGCGCAGGCGGATACATCGACCACCCGGCGTTTCGGCGGCACCGGGCTGGGACTGGCCATCTCCTCGACGCTGGTGCGGTTGATGGGCGGCGAGATTCGGGTGGAGAGCGAGCCGGGCGTGGGCAGCACCTTTCTCTTTGGAATACGGTTCGGGCTGCCCGCCGCAGGCGATGCGGCGGAGGATGCGCCAGACGCGCGGTACACCGGCCGGAAGGCGCTGGTAGTGGACGACAGCATGAGCGCCCGGCGCAGCCTCCGCCAGGCGCTGGAGGGTTTTGGCATGACCGTTTCCACAGTCGGGAACGGCGCCGAGGCCATGGCCGCGCTGCGCTCCTGCGGCAGCGGCGTGGAGTGTTCGCTGTACCTGGTGGACGCGGAAATGCCGGGGATGGACGGCGTCCAACTGGGGGAGGCATTGCGCCACAGGGGGGTGCCGGGTGCGCGGATCGTGCTGCTGACCATAGGGGGCAGCGGAGGAGCAGAAGAACTGAGGCACCGCGGGCTCATCGCCGGGTGCCTTGCCAAACCCGTCCAACACAACGAGTTGCGGGCCATGCTGGAGCGGGTTTTCGCCGAACATCAGCCGGAACCCCCGCCGGTAAATGGCGCCGGCGAGGCCGCGCCTGCCTGGTCCGGTGCGGAGAAGACGAACCCGTCCGTGCTGCTGGCCGAGGATAATCCGATGAACCGAAAGCTGGCGACACGGATGCTCGAGAAACTGGGCTGTTCGGTGCACGTGGCCGACAACGGCCGCGAGGCGGTGGAGGAGTGGAAGCGCGGCGTCTATGACGCCGTCTTCATGGACGTGCAGATGCCCGAGATCGATGGTTTCGAGGCAACCCGTCTGATCCGCGAGGCGGAAAACAGGGCCGTCAACGACCGCCGGACGCCCATTGTCGCCATGACCGCGCATGCCCTCGCCGACGATCGCGAGCGCTGTCTCAGCGCCGGCATGAACGTGTATATGTCCAAGCCGATCTCGCTGGCGGCGCTGTCGGCGGCGCTCACCGAGGTGCTTTCGCTTCGGGGAGGCCCGGCCCGCGCCGATGGGTTCGATGGCGAATCCTGCGCGGAGGAGGCGACGAACGATGCTCCATGACGTGCATCGCGGCGCGCCGGTCTTCCACGTTCACGTGCTCCTCGATCCAGCGCCGCATCGTCTGCATCGTGTCAAAGGTGATAGCAAGGTGCCCGATGCCGGCTCTGCGCCGGAGATCCGCGAGGTCGCGTAACATGGATTCGTGCTTGCGGCGGTGTTCTTCCAGATCGGGGTAGCCGGTGGAAGCCAGCAGAGCCTCTTCCAGGGCAAAATACGCCGGATAAAACTGGTTTAGTTTCGTCCAGGATAGTCACAACCACCCGGTCTCCCCGCCCCTGAATCATCGCCTCATGCAAGCGCTCGAGCATTCCAAGCGCCGGCTTGTGGTTGTTGTCCATCTGGGGGCAGCCCACGACGTTCCTGTCCGGCCAGCAAAACACTCCCACGAGACCTCGTATCGACTCGCCGGAGGAACTCGTGAGGGGCACGGTTGTAGCCGCGCCGTTCCATGTCCGCATGCCCCGACCACATACCGGAGGCGGCAGGCGACACCGTGTCGGGTCTCAGCCGCAGCATGGCGCGGACAGCGCCACCAGGGTCTTTCCGCTCAGGGCGCTGCCACGGTCCTGAATCATGGCCTCGCGCAGCGGTCGGGCATTTGCAGCATGGGCAGATGATCGCCGTCCATGCGGGGCAGCCGGCTGCCGGTGGCGGCCCCGTTTTGCGCGGACTCCCCGGAAGGCTCATAATCAGGTATGGTCAGGCCGAGCCTTATCCACGTCGGAGATCGCGTCCTGAATCTGGAGGCGGTCCGCTACATCGAGATCGAGGGTCCCCACCTCGTCAACGTCTACATCGCCGACCGCCACGAGCCTCTTCAGTTCACTGAACAGGACGCCCACGCCCTCATCGAGATCCTGAACGAGGGCTACGTGCACCCGGCGATCGAGCCGGACATGCCCCTGGACGACAAAACCGACGCTTGACCTGCTCCTCGGAATGTGTGATTATTCATAGTAGTGAATAAACATTCACTCCGATGAGAGGAGGCAGGCGATGGCGACGGTGCGGCAAAACGCTCTGAGAGTCGCGCCGAAGTGTGTGGCGCCCCGGAGAATGGCGGCTGGCGACCTGCGCTCCGATCTGGACATGATGGCCGAAGAGTTGGGCAGCCTGCTCGAGCTGGCCGCTGCGGTGAAGAACGCGCCCGGGCATTACGCGCACGCGCTGGACGACACCTACCTGAGCCTGCTGTTCGAGAAGCCCTCGCTGCGGACGCGGATGACGTTCGAGCTGGCCATCAAGCAGCTCGGCGGGGACGCGGTGCTGAGCACCGGGCGGATCGGCGATCGCGAGCCGCTGAAGGACATCGCCCGCAATCTGGACCGCTGGACGCACGGCATTGTCGCGCGAACGTTCTCGCAACAGACCATCGACGATCTGGCGTACTGGTCGAAGGTGCCGGTGATCAACGCGCTGAGCGATCTGTATCATCCCTGCCAGGCGCTGGCAGATTTCCAGACGCTGGAAGAGCGGTTCGGAGCGCTCGACGGCCTGAAGCTGGCCTTCGTCGGGGATGGCAACAACGTGGCGCAGTCGCTGATGCTGGACGCGGCCCGGCTGGGCGTGCACTTTGCCGTGGCCACGCCACCGGGTTACGAGCCGCAGCGGAGCATGGTGGACCAGGCGATGGAGTTCGCCGCGGAAAGCGGCAGTGAGATCGCCGTTACGAACGACCCGGCGGAAGCGGTGGCCGGCGCGCACGCTGTCTACACCGACGTCTGGGCGAGCATGGGCCAGGAGACCGAGGCGATCCCGCGGAGGGTGCTGTTTCGGCCGTGGCAGGTGAACGAGCAACTGATGGCCCAGGCGCGGCCCGATGCGGTGTTCATGCATTGCCTGCCGGCGCACCGGGGCGACGAGGTAACCGACGCGGTGATCGAGTCGTCGCAGTCGGTGGTGTTCGACCAGGCCGAGAACCGGCTGCACGCGCAGAAGGCGCTGCTGCTGATGCTGCTAAACAGGTGACGTACACCTCATTTCCTGATTTCCCAGGGACAGCCTGCGCGGCACGCGGGGAACTGGAAATTAGGAAATGAGGTGTACGTCACCGAATTAGAGTTTATGCAAAAACCGAAGAAAGTGGCGCTCGCCTATTCGGGCGGCCTCGATACCTCCATCATCATCCCGTGGCTGAGAGAAAACTACGGTTGCGAAGTGGTTGCCGTGTGCGGCGACATCGGCCAGGGCGGCGACGAGCTCTCCGGGCTCGAAGAGAAGGCGCGGCGAACGGGCGCGAGCGAAGTGCATGTCGCCGACATGCGCGAAGAGTTCGTGCGGGATTATCTGTGGAAGCTGGTACGCTCGGGCGCAGTGTACGAGGACAAGTACCTGCTGGGCACTTCCATCGCGCGCCCGCTGCTGGCGAAGAAGCAGGTGGAAGTGGCGCTGGCCAGCGGGTGCGACGGCCTGGCGCACGGCTGCACCGGCAAGGGGAACGATCAGGTCCGCTTCGAGCTGACCTACATGGCGCTGGCGCCGCACATGCAGGTGATCGCGCCGTGGCGCGAGTGGGACATTGTCTCGCGCGAGGACGCCATCGAGTACGCAAGACAGCACAACGTACCTATCTCCCAAACCACCACGAAAATCTACAGCCGGGACCGCAACATCTGGCACATCTCGCACGAGGGCGGCGCGCTGGAAGATCCGGCCAACGCCGCGCCGGAGGAGATCTGGATGCTCACGCGGAACCCCAAAGACGCTCCCGACCAGCCCGCCGAGGTAACCATCGGATTCGAGAAGGGGGTGCCCGTGTCGGTGGACGGCGAGCGCTACGAATCGGCCGCCGCACTGCTCGAGGAGCTGAACCGGATTGGCGGCGCTCACGGCGTGGGACGGATCGACCTGGTGGAGAACCGCTTCGTGGGCATGAAATCCCGAGGCTGTTACGAAACACCCGGCGGCACGCTCATCATGGCGGCGCACCGGGAACTCGAGGCGCTGACGCTCGACAAGGGCACGCTGCACTACAAGCAGAAGCTGGCGCTCGATTACGCCGAGCTGGTGTACAACGGGTTCTGGTTCACGCCGTTGCGTGAGGCGCTGGACGCGTTCTTCGAAGTGGTGAACGCCAGCAGCACCGGCGAGGTCACGCTGCGGCTATACAAAGGCAACGTCGAGCCGGTGAGCCGCACGTCGCCGCACTCGCTGTACTCGCTCAAGGTGGCCAGCTTCACCATGGGCGCCGAATACGATCAGGCCGATGCGAAGGGCTTCATCAATCTGGTGGGCTTGCCGATCAGGATGCGCACGCTGGCGGCGCGGGCGCCGGAGAAATGAAGCTCTGGGGCGGGCGCTTCGAGAGCGGGCCGTCGGAGGTGTTCGAGCGCTTCTCCGGCTCGTTGCTTTTCGACCGGCGTCTGCTGGACGCCGACATCCGCGGCTCGCAGGCCTTCGCGCGTGCGCTGGAGCGCGTGGGCATTGTCACCGCCGCCGAGCGTGAGCAACTTGTGGCGGCGTTCGACCGGATTCGCGAGGAGGCCGCAACGCCGGCGTTTTTCGAGGGCGCGGAAGACGAGGACGTTCATACACTTGTCATCCGCAAGCTCAGGGAACACGTGGGCGATCTCGCCGACAAGATCCACACCGGCCGCAGCCGAAACGAGCAGGTGTCGCTGGACACGCGGCTGTGGCTGCGCGATGAAATCGACGCCGCGCGCGACCGCCTGCATGCCGTGATGGCCGCGGTGCTGGCCCTGGCGCGCCGGTACCCGGATGCGGTGATTCCCGGATACACGCACCTGCGCCGCGCCCAGGCCGTGCTCTGGCCGCACTACCTGCTGGCGTATTTCGAGATGCTGGCGCGCGACGACGAACGCCTGGCCGATGCCCGCCGGCGTACCAACCTGCTGCCGCTCGGCTCCGGTGCGCTGGCCGGAAGCGGCTTTCCTTTCGATCGCGAGGCCATGGCGGCCGACCTCGGTTTCGCCGGAATCACGCGCAACAGCATGGACGCGTCGGCCGACCGCGACTTCGTCCTGGATTTCCTGTTCGCCGCCTCCACCACCATGCTGCACCTCAGCCGCCTGGCCGAGGACTGGATCCTCTATTCGAGCGAAGAGTTCGGCTGGCTGGAACTGTCCGACGGCGTCACCAGCGGATCCAGCCTGATGCCGCAGAAGAAGAATCCGGATTCGCTGGAGCTGCTGCGCGGCAAGTCCGGCCGGGTGTTCGGCGCTCTCACCTCACTATTCGTCACGCTCAAGGGCCTGCCCATGACCTACAACCGCGACATGCAGGAGGACAAGGAGCCGCTGTTCGAGGCCGCCGATCAGCTCGCCATGTCGCTGGAGATGATTCGCGTGGTCATCGAGACCACTTCGCTCCGGCCGGAGGCGCCGGCGCGGGCCGCCGAAGAGAGCTGGGTGGTGGCCACCGATCTGGCCGAGGCGCTGGCGCGCGCGGGCACCCCCTTCCACCGGGCGCATCAGATCGCAGGTAAACTGGTGCTCGAAAGCGTGAAGTCGGGGCGCACGCCGGCGGATTGGTCGGCGGAAGAGCTGGTGCGGTTCGCGCCGGAGTTCCGGCCGGAAATGGCCGCGCTGCTCAAACCGCGGGCGGGCATGAAAACCAGGGAACTCCCCGGGGGCACCGGACCGGAGGCGGTTCGCCGCGCGCTGGATGATGCCGAGGCGCGCCTCGCATGCATGACCAATGAATAAGGCATACCGCCAGGGACAGATTCTCAAGCTGATTCGCGCCAAGGCAGTACACACGCAGGAAGACCTCGCCCGCGAGCTGCGCGAGGCGCTGGGGATTCCGGCCACGCAGGTGACGCTCTCGCGCGACATCCGCGAGCTGGGCCTGGTGAAGACCGCGGACGGATACCGCCAGGTGGCGGCGCGGCCGGGCCCCGATCTGGCGGAAGTTGCCGCCGAATTCCTGCAGGACGTGCGCCAGGCGCAGAACCTTGTCGTGCTGAAGACAGCGCCGGGTAACGCCAACGCGCTCGCGGTAGCTATTGACGCGGAGGATTCGCCGGAGGTGGTGGGCACCCTGGCCGGGGACGACACGGTGCTGCTGATCGCGCCGGATGCGGAAACCGCCGCGCGCTTGCGCGATCGCTTTCTGGGCTACGCGACGGCAGAGTGAGTGTGCGTGCCGCCGGTAGCAGTTGGTTAATCAGTCAGTCCGGGCGGGCCAGCGGCAACCACCACAGAAGTATTCGCACGTACGGTCCTATCGTGCAAACTGTCTACGAATACCCGTCATTCGGGTTCGGTACTCAACGAGTTGCTCGCTCACGACCCATTTTCTCGCGATTTCTGAAGTGCCGAGACGGGCTTTCGTTGCGTGCGCGAGCGCCGTGCGTGGTAGGAGCAGACTCCACCCGAGCCAATTCGCTTCTTCCTCCTGCTTGGGGTCAAAGCTCCGCATGACGATAGTCGCGTCGTGGGAGACCACGATCTTTCCTGGCTCGTGTTCGAGGATGATGTGGGCAAGTTCATGAGCGATGTCGCTATTTTGCCGGGCCAAGGAATGCGTTGGGTTGTAGATCACACGCGCGATGCCGTTGGCGAGGCACGTGACGGCGGACCACCCGTCAGGATCACGCTCGAGCAGTTGATCGAGGATGGCCTTTGGAATGTCAGGAACGTCGCTCGGCGTCCAAAGTACGACGTCCAAGTGCTTGGCGAGTTCTCGGGCGCTCAAGGGCGCGTGCGGCGGGAGTTCCATGTCCCGACGGATGTTGATCGCGACGTTCTCCGCCCACGTCTTGAACCCACGATCGAGGAGTCCTGTCATCATGACTGACTAGACCTTCGGCTCCTCGATCGGTGGGTTCGCAGCAAGCAGGAGCATTTGCGCAAGCGCACGAATCGTCGCCTCCTGTGGGTTACGCTCCGCTTTGAAATGCGCAGACATCACAGTGCTGGTCTCCGGCCGTGCTAGGTCCTGCTCGGGGAGGCCCAAGAAGGATTTCGGATCGAGCTGCAGCCATCTACAGAGCTTTCCGAATGTGGGGATGTCGGGCATGCGGCCGCTTTCGACACGCAAGAGCGTCGCAGGACTAATGGCAATCTCCGCTGCCGTCTCGCGCAATTTCCGTGACCCGCGGCGCTCTCGCACCAGACCGCCCAGAGCAGCTAACGAGCGCTGTGGCAACGACTTACCTCCATCACTACAGTAGCAAAACAAGAATCTCTTGTCAAAACAAATCACCTATGCTATAAAGAAAACAGGACTACACCTGTGAAACTGGGCTCGGCTAAAAGAACTACGGGAGGATGAATCTCATGGCTAACCGCAATCCGGGTACGAACAGTCGCGGCGGCGGGTTCGACGATGCGACCATCAGCGCAGTCTGGCGGAAAGGCAGGGCCGTACCAGGGAACGACCCCAATGTGTTTCGCCAAGACTCGTGTGGCGCATGGATGCAACGTTCCTCGTACGGTACCACCGGCAAGTACGGCTGGGAAATTGACCACATTAGACCCGTCGCGAAGGATGGGACGGATGACCTCAGCAACCTCCAGCCGCTCCACTGGGAGAACAATCGCCACAAGAGCGACAACTACCCGCACTGGAGTTGCAAGGTTGCCGCATAGTCAATGGTCGACGGGGCTCACGCAGTAGCCCCACCTTGGATGCGGTAGGGTGCTGCCCCAATGCAGCAGGCTGGAGAAGGAGGGACATACGTGCCTCGAAAAACGGTACCGTTCAATCGTCAAGGAATCGAGAAGTTGCCGGACAACAAGCCGGTCGTCTACAGAATCTTGACCGAAGGTGGCAAGAATAACTACATAGGAATCGCTCAACGCGGGCGTGTGCAAGAGAGGCCAACCGAGCACCTAGGTGCAGGCAAGGATCCCGTTCCGGGTGTCAGGGTAGTAATCGAGCAACATAGTAGCATCAATGAAGCACGGGGGCAGGAGCAGAGGGTTATCGCGCGAGGTCAGCCCAAGTACAACGAGCAGGGTACATAGGCTCGCTGCGCAACGGGTCGGCTGGTGCGGCGGCGGAGTGAGGCCGGGCGCGCGAACCCGGGGAACCGTCATCCGTCACTGGTTTCAGGTCGGCCCGGCCAGGCTCCCCGCGCAGTCTGCTGGCGAGACCTCGCGGGAGTAGCATCCCGGAATGCCGTTTCGGGCCAGCAAGTCCTGAAAGCGCGGCATCCGACCGATGTCCCGACAGTATGGCGCGAGCCGGTTGGTGTCGCGCCTATACTATAATAGAACCCGAGGGGCCCATGGAGACGGTCACGGTAGAATCCATCCCGATCACGGTGGGGCGGGAGGAAGACGGCCGTTGGTGGGCCGACATCGAGGTCATGCCGGGGGTAATGGCCTACGGCGAGAGTCGCGAGTCGGCGATCACCGCCGTGCGCGCCCTGGCGTTGCGGGTCGCAGCGGATTGCATTGACCACGGCGAGGAGATCCCCGAACCCTTTGTTAACCCGACTTTCGCAGCTCGTCTCGGAAATGGGGCTGAAACACCGGTCTGGCAAGCACAAGCCGTGTCGAATCAATAAAACATTTTCGGAATCGCTTGTAGTGCAGACCTACCCCCTTTCTATT
>Ga0326727_10006587_pt1 | contig 31676 bp, 26 predicted proteins | sample MB2enrmetagenome_FD_207643 | JGI IMG/M metagenome (GOLD analysis project Ga0326727, IMG submission 207643) | Lab enriched peat soil microbial communities from McLean, Ithaca, NY, United States - MB29MY | ecosystem: Environmental > Terrestrial > Soil > Wetlands > Peat | place: USA: New York...
CGTTTTTCGCGGAGCGAAAAACGGCCAAACGCCCCGGTTTGTTTTTGAATGGGGCGCGGGGGGAGCTTTCAATGATTCCACGCAACCCTTACCGAGGGGGTCCGGGGGGGATCATCCCCCACGGCGGGATGGGGGTCCAGGGGGAAGGGCGGAGCCCTTCCCCCTGGTCTCACTCCCCCCCGAGCGCGGCCAGCACGGCGGCTTTGCAGCGCGCCTTGGGCGAGGCCGTGGCCAGGCGGTAGAGGTCGCTCGGCGTTTGCAGGGGAGGGGTGAGGCAGAGCACGCGGCACAGCGCCAGGGCGAAGGCATCGGAGCGGCCCAGGGCCGCGACGGCGGCCGCAAGGTCTTCGGCCTGTCCCGGATCGCCCGAGGGGTACCAGTCGGCGACGCGGCGCGCGGCGGTATTGTCCGGCGCGAGCCAGACGTCCCCGTCCATGCGCCAGCCCATGATTTCCTCGGCCGCCAGGATGTTGAGTTCCTGGCCGCCCATGCGGTCGATGTGTTCGAAGTTCATATGTGGTGTCTTCCCGGTACCGTCGTGAGGCTGCATGAAAAGGGATCCCAAAGGGGCAATTGCCCCTTTGGCCGCCGGAGGCATTCTTCCTTCCGGTCTGTATCCCGGGACCGGCCGGCTTTACAAGCCCCGGCTTGTGATCTACACCGGCGGGACTTTTTAATGGGAGTTCCGTGATGCAAGCGACGATTTGCGTTATGCCCGGAGACGGCATCGGTCCCGAGATCGTGTCTCAGGCGCTGTTGGTTTTGGACAAGGTGGCGGCGAAGTTCGGCCATGATTTCAAGAAGGTCGACACGCTCATCGGCGGCGTGGCCATCGACGCCGCGGGCGTTCCCTTGCCCGAGGAGACGGCCGCTGCCGCCGCGGCTTCGGACGCGGTTTTGCTCGGCGCCGTGGGCGGTCCCAAGTGGGATACGATCGACCCGGCGATCCGTCCCGAGAAGGGACTCCTCGGCATCCGCAAGCACCTGGGCCTCTTCGCCAACCTGCGTCCGGCGGCGCTGTTTGACGAACTCAAAAGCGCCTGTTGCCTGCGTCCGGACATCGTCGGTGCGGGCCTTGACGTCTTGGTGGTGCGCGAACTCACCGGCGGGGCCTATTTCGGCGAGCCCAGGGGCATTACCACGCGCGGCGGCGAGAAGGTCGGCTTCAACACCATGGTCTACAGTGAGTCCGAGGTGCGCCGCATCGCCAAGGTCGGTTTCGAGGCCGCACGCAAGCGCCGGGGCAAGTTGTGTTCCGTGGACAAGGCCAACGTGCTCGACGTCTCGCGTTTGTGGCGCGAGGTGGTTGTCGAAGTCGCCACGGATTATCCCGACGTCGAGCTTTCCCACATGTACGTGGACAATGCGGCCATGCAGCTGGTGCGCAACCCTTCCCAGTTCGACGTTATCGTCACCGAGAACCTGTTCGGCGACATTTTGTCCGACGAGGCGGCGGTGATCACCGGCTCGATCGGCATGTTGCCCTCGGCGTCGCTGGGCGAGAAAAATCCCGGCCTGTTCGAGCCCATCCACGGTTCGGCCCCGGACATCGCTGGCCGCGACCTGGCCAATCCTCTGGCCACGATCTTGTCCGTGGCCATGATGCTGCGCTATTCTTTCTCGCTTGAGGCCGAGGCCAAGTGCATCGAGGACGCCGTGTCCAAAGCCTTGTCCCAAGGCTACCGCACCGGCGACATTATGGAGCCGGGCAAGACCAAGCTCGGTTGCAAAGCCATGGGCGGGATCGTCGCCAACCTGATTTAGTTTATCGCGGGAAACCGGCCTTGGGGTCGGTTTCCCGCTTTTTTCCCCGTCTTTGCCTTTGCCCTAATCCCCTCTCTCGGTAAACGGTCGATTTTGGCCGGTCAATTGCCGTTAAGCGGTTTTTTTCGCCGCCTACCCGTTCGTCAAAACGATTTGCGCCGTTCACCCGAGAAGTCGTTGTTTTTTGAAGAACCCTCTGTAGTGTCAGGATCGACGGGCAGTTTTGCCGCCCGTGGGGCCCGAGGCCGGGTCTTTGGAATAAAACGCCAGGAGGTTGGTTATGTCGGATCAGATTGGAAAAATCGACCAGGAAAAGTTCGCTGCCCTCATTCGCAAGCGGGTCGCTTTCGCCACGGTCATGACCCTGGTCATGCTCGGGATCTACTATGGTTTTATCCTGGTACTCGCCTTCGACAAAGAGCTTTGGAGCACCAAGGTCGGCGAGCATATGACGCTGGGCATCCCGGTCGGCCTGATCGTCATCCTCTCGGCCTGGATCATGACCGGCATCTACGTGTCCTGGGCCAACAAAACCTACGACGACTCCGTGCGCGACATCATCCACGGCATGAGGGGGCGTTAAAATGAACGATTTCACCACCACCATCGGCCAGCCCAACACCATCTCGATTGCTTTTTTCTTCGTGTTCGTGGCCTTCACCCTGGTCATCACCTATTTCGCGGCCAAAAAAAGCAAATCCGCGGCCCAGTTTTACGCCGCCGGACGTTCGGTCACGGGCTTCCAGAACGGCCTGGCCCTGTCCGGGGACTACATGAGCGCCGCCTCGTTTTTGGGCATCGCCGGGCTGGTGTCGCTCAAGGGCTACGACGGGCTCATCTATTCCATCGGCTTTCTGGTCGGTTGGCCGATCATCATGTTCCTGATCGCCGAGCCGCTGCGCAACCTGGGCAAATACACCTTCGCCGACGTGGTGGCCTACCGCCTGAGGCAAAAGCCCATCCGCATCGCCTCGTCCTGCGGGTCGCTGATGACCGTGGCCTTCTACCTGATCGCCCAGATGGTGGGTGCGGGCTCGCTGGTCAAGATGATGTTCGGGCTCAACTACGAAGCGGCCGTCGTGGTCGTGGGCGTGATCATGATCGCCTACGTGCTCTTCGGCGGCATGCTGGCCACAACCTGGGTGCAGATCATCAAGGCCGTCTTGCTCCTGGGCGGGGCCACGGTGGTGGTGCTCTTGGTCCTGGCCCATTTCGACTTCAGCCCGGTTAAGCTTTTCGACGCCGCGGCCCTCAAGTACGGCGACAAGGTGCTCGCGCCGGGCGGCCTGGTGGCCAATCCCTGGGACGCCCTGTCGCTGGGCATCGCGCTGATGTTCGGCACGGCCGGACTGCCGCATATCCTCATGCGCTTCTATACCGTGCCCGACGCCAAGGCGGCGCGCAAATCCGTGTTTTACGCCACCGGCATAATCGGGTATTTCTACATACTGACCTTTATCATCGGATTTGGCGCCATGGTGCTGGTGGGCCAGGACATGATCACCAAGATCGACAAGGGCGGCAACATGGCCGCGCTGCTGCTCGCCGAGTACGCCGGCGGCACGGTCTTCTTGGGATTTATCGCCGCCGTGGCCTTCGCCACCATCCTGGCGGTGGTGGCCGGGCTGACGCTTGCCGGAGCGACCACGTTTTCGCACGACCTCTACGTGAACGTGTTCAGGTCGGGCCGGGCCTCGGAAGAGGAGGAAGTCAAGGTGGCCAAGCGCGGCACGGTGGTGCTCGGCATCCTGGCGATCGCGCTCGGCCTGGCCTTCAAGGGCCAAAACGTGGCCTTCATGGTCGGCCTGGCCTTCGCCATCGCCGCCAGCGCCAACTTTCCGGCCTTGGTTTTGTCCATCACCTGGAAGAACTTCTCAACCGCCGGAGCGGTCGCCTCCATCGTCACCGGCGGTATCCTGGCCGTGGGACTGATCATTCTCTCGCCCACGGTCTGGGTGGACATCTTCCAGTACAAAACGGCCGTTTTCCCCTGGAAGAACCCGGCGCTGGTGTCCATGCTCGCCGCCTTCGCCGCCGGCGGGTTGTTCTCGGTGCTGATGCCCGACGCCGAAGCCCGGGCGAAGTACGATGAGCAGGTCATCCGCAATTACCTGGGCGTGGGAGCCGAATGACAGAGCACGTCGCCGCCTTCCTCTCCAAACATCCGCCGTTCTCCGGCCTCCCCGAGCTTTTGTCCGGGGAGGCCGCGCGGCGGGCAACGGTCCGGCATCTGCCCCGGGGTGAGAGCCTGGACGTTCCGGGAGCCCGGGACGCCCTCGCGCCGGTGTACGTCGTGAACCTGGGGCGCATCGACCTGTATTCTGAATCCGACAGGTTCGCCACGCTCCTCCCCGGGGAGATGTTCGGGTTTTCGGGCTTTGTCCCGGGACGATCGCTTGCGGCCCATCGGGCCGTGGCCGAGAAGGACTGCGTCCTGATCGAGATTGCCGCCGAGGCGTTCGCGCTCCTCGCCGGGGACGAGGGGTTCGCGGCCAGGCTTGCCGCCGAGGCCGCCCGGCTCGGCGAGGCCCTGGAGCGCGTCCTGCGGGCGCGGCAGTCCGTTCGCCTGGACCCCTTCATGCGCCTGACCATTGAAAACGTCGAACTTGCGACCCCGGTGCGGGTGAGCGGCGAGGCAACGCTTGCCGAAGCCGCCTCGCGCATGATGCGCTCCGGCGTGTCGGCCTGTCTGGTCGAGCGCCAGGGAGCCGTCGCCGGCATCCTGACCGAACGCGACGTCCTGCGCGCGGTCGCGGCCAGGGACAGCGACCCGAGAGAGGTCTTGGCGGAGCGGGCCATGACCGCGAAGATCATCACCATCGGGGCGGGCGAGCCGCTGTTCGAGGCCTTCGCCTTGATGGTCAAGCACGCCATCCGCCGCCTGGTGGTCGTTAACCTGCGCGGCGAGCCCGTCGGCATCGTCGGCGAGGGCGACCTGCTCGCCGTGCGGGGCGAAAGTCCCGTGCATCTCGCCCGCGAGATCGCCGAGGCGGAGAGTCCGGCGGCGCTTAACCGGGCCTTCGGCAAGATGCGCTCCCTGGCCCTGCGCTCCCTGGCCGAAGGCGTTCCCGTGGACACGCTCGGCCGGCTCATCAGCGAAATGCACGATCAGATCATAGAGCGCGCCGCCTCGGTCGTGGCCGGCGGCCTCGGCGCGCCGCTTGGCCGGTTCGCCGTGGTCGTGCTCGGCAGCGAAGGCCGCAAGGAGCAGTTTCTGGCCACGGACCAGGACAACGCCATGCTGCTCGGCGACGGTTTGGACGAAGCCGGAACGCAGGCCCTGACGCTTTTTTCCGAGCGCTTTATCCAGGCTTTGTTGGCCATCGGCTTTCCGCCCTGCCCAAGCAGGGTCATGGCCGACAACCCGCAGTGGCGTCGCTCCTTGCGCGGTTGGGAGGATTATATCGACGATCTGGCGCTTGCGGCCACGCCAGAGGCGGTCCTGACGCTCTCGCTTCTGGCCGACATGCGCCCGGTCGCGGGCGACGAAGGGCTGTGCGAGAGCCTGCGTGGCTTTTTGTCCGCCAAGGTCAAGGACTCGCCGGTGCTGCTGAAGTATATGGCCCGGGAGGCCTTGCGCTTTTCGCCGCCGATCGGTTTTTTCGGCAATTTCGTCCCGGAGAGAACGGGGGAGTGCAAGGGCAGGGCGGATCTGAAAAAGGGCGGCATTTTCCCGGTGGTCCAGGGGCTGCGCGCCCTGGCTTTGGACCACGGTCTGACGGAAACCGGCACCCTGGACAGGCTCGCGCGCCTGAAAGAACTTGGAACGTTGTCCGAGGGGCTTTGTGCCAGACTGACCGATGCTTACGGACTGCTCCAGACGCTGCGGGTCACGGCCCAGGCCGAGGCCGTGCGCGAGGGCCGGGTTCCGGACAATTGCCTGGACCTGGTGAGGCTCGCCCCGGCCGGCCGCGACCGGCTCAAGGAGGCGTTCCGGGCGGTGGTCGATTTCCAGACGCTGCTCCATGGAAAATACGCCCTGCAGCTTATGATCTAGGTCGGTGTCCGCATGGCCCAGCACTTTGATCCGTCCGTCCAGCCCGCCGCGATCCTGGAATATCTGCGCACCGTCATGCCCTTTTCCGAGCTTGGCGAAGCCACGCTCGAAGAATTGGCGGCCGGCGCCCGGATCGATTTTAAGCCCAAGGGCTACGCCCTGATCCGGCAGGGTCAGGCCGCGCCCGAGCACGCCTATCTGATCCAGCGAGGCGGCGTGAAGGTGTTCTTCACCGGTCCGGACGGCGGCGAAACCCTGCTCGATTACCGGGGCGAGGGTCATTTCGCCGGCGTGAACCTGCTTTTCCGCAACCAGCCCTCGGAATACGCCGTGGAGACGGTCGAGGACAGCTTTTTCATCAAGTTCCCGGGGGCTGCGTTCATGGATCTGGCGGCCAGGCATCCGGCCGTGTCCCGGTTTTTTCTGGCCAGCTTCTCCGAATCCCGCATGGACAAGGTGTTTTCCGAACTCCGCGGCCGGCGCGAGGCCGGCGGCCTGGGCGGCGGGCTGTACCTGTTCGGCCTGTCCGCCGGGGACATGGCCGTGCGCGCCCCCGTGACCGCGTCGCTGACCGTAAGCCTACGCCAAGCCGCCGCGGCCATGGTCGCCGAGGGCGTGGGCTCGCTTCTGCTCACCGATCCTTCGGGCGAGACCCTCGGCATCATCACCGACACCGACCTGCGCCGGGCCATGGCCCACGGCATGGCCCCAGGCGCCCAGGCCGCAACCATCATGAGTTCCCCGGTGGTCGGCATCGACAGCCAAGCCAACTGTTTCGATGCCCTGGTGGCCATGATGGACAGCCATATCCACCACTTGACCGTGCGGCGGGGGGGCAAGGTCGTGGGCCTGATCACCGCCCACGACATCATGGTCGCCCAAGGCAAATCCCCTATGGCCCTGTATCGCGAAATACGCCGCGAGCGCGATTTTGGGGGGCTGTCGCGCGCCGCGGCCAAGACCGTTCGGGCGGCCAGGGCCCTGGTCGACGAGGGGGCCAAGGCCGGCAACATCGTGCGCGTGCTCTCCATCCTGGGCGACCTGATAATCGAAAAGACCCTGGAGTTGCTGCACGGCCGGTACGGCCCGCCGCCGCTGCAGTACTGTTTTTTGGCCCTGGGCGGCGCGGGCCGGGGAGAGGAGGTCTTGGGCCGGGAGTTGGCCTGCGCCGTGATCTATGCCGACACCGAGGACGAACTCATCCTGCGGGCCGCCGATGTCTATTTTACGACCTTCATGGCCGAGGCCGCCCGCCATCTCGGCCTGGCCGGATTTACGGTCCCAGGCGGAGGCGCCTCGGCGGCCGACCCCGCCTGGCGCATGACTCTCCGGCAATGGAAGGAGCTTTTCGCCGACCGGGTGGAGGCGCCGCACCGCGCCGAGATCCGGGATATGCGCGCGCTTTTCGATTTCCGTCCGGTTTACGGGCGCAAGGAGTTGGGCGTCGAGCTGCGGGAAGGCGTCCGGGAGCTGGCTGCCGGGCCCGCCGCGCCCGTCGGGTCGGGCGAGCTGACGCGCGAGCTGGCCAGGGACTGTGCCTTGGCCAGGCCGCCGCTGTCGTTTTTTAAGACCTTCATCGTGGAAAAGGACGGGGAGCACAAGAACACGCTCGATTTGACCGGGCGCGGATTGACCCCGTTCGTGGACTTCGCCCGGGCTCTCGCCTTGCGCTTCGGGGTGGTCCACACCGGCAGCCTGGAGCGGGCGGAGCGCCTGGCCCAGGGCGGGCACCTGCCCAGGGATCTGGCGGCCGATTTCCGGGAGGCCTTCGAATTTCTGCTCACTCTGCGGCTGGTGCGCCGCCTGGAAGCCATCGAGGCTGGAGGCGAGCCGGCCGACTACATCGATCCGGCCGGGCTTTCGGAACTGGAAAAACGCACGCTCAAGGACGCCTTCGCGGTCATCGGGCGGCTGGCGGCGCATCTGCGCGAAACCTTCCGCCTGGGCGAGGCATGAGCGCCATGGGAATTCTCGACCGCCTGCGTCGCACGCTCCGGCCGGGCTCCGGTCCGCTCGGGGACGGCCCGGCGCATGCGCGGATTTTGGCCAACCGCGCCCGGTTCGCCGCCTTCGACCATAAGGCCGCCCTGGCGAATTTGGAATTTTGCGTCCTGGACACCGAGCTTTCCGGCCTGACCCCGGGCCGTCACGAAATCGTCTCCATCGGCGCGGTCAAGGTCAAAGAACTGAACATCCTGCCGGGCGAGTCCTTCTACAGCCTGGTGAGGCCCAAGGGCGATCTGGCCACGCCCTCCACCCTGGTCCACCGCCTGACCACCGAGGAGTTGCGCCGCGCGCCGCCCCTGGAAGAGGTCCTGCCCCGGTTCCTGGATTTTTGTGAGCCCTGCCTGCTCGTGGGCCACTACATCGACCTGGACATGGCCTTCATCAACCTGGCCGTGTACCGCACCTACGGCGGGCTGCTCGCCAACCCCTGCCTGGACACCCTGCGCCTGGCCCAGATTTTCGAGGAAACGCGGCACGGCCTGGGCGCGGACGGCCGGGCGGAACATGCGTCCTACAATCTGCGCGATCTGGCGGCGCGGTACGGTCTGCCGCTTTTTACCGAGCACAATTCCCTGGCCGACGCGTTGCAGACGGCATATCTTTTCGTGTACTTGGTGAATAAAATCCGCGGCGGAACCGTCCGCACGCTCAAAGACCTTTGGACCGCCGGCCGTAAATGGTGGCTGGCGTAGCATAAGACAGGGACCAAGGGGCCGCGCCCCTTGGAACCCCCTCCGGGGGGCGTGACGCCCCCCGGACCCCCCCGGTAAGGGGCATCGACCGAGCCCCTTACCACGGGGGTCTGGGGGCGATTATCGCCCCCAGCGGAGGAGTCCAGAGGGGGCGGCGCCCCCTCTGGCAAGTTGTACCTTGTAACCAGGAGTGAAGGAGGAGGCGATGGAAGTATCCGACTCGAAGAAAGGCTGGCTGGTCGTGGCCGCCGGGACCGGGCTCAATCTTGCCCTGGGCGTGCTCTACGCCTGGAGCGTTTTCGCCAAGCAGTTTACCGATCCCCTGGCGAGCGGGGGCTTCGGCTGGACCAAGACCCAGTCGGCCCTGCCATATACCTTGGCCATCGCGGTATTCGCCCTGATGATGATTCCGGCCGGTCGCCTGCAGGACCGCTTCGGCCCGCGCCTGGTGGCCACCTGCGGGGCGGTCCTGACCGGGCTTGGCTTGATCGTGGCTGGTTTCGCCACGGCCGAGTTCATGGCCCCGGCCTTGATCGGCTTCGGACTCATGGGCGGCGCCGGGATCGGCCTGGGGTATTCGGCGGCCACCCCGGCGGCGGTGAAGTGGTTCCACGCCAGCCGCAAGGGGGTCATCACCGGCTTTGTGGTCAGCGGTTTCGGCCTGGCCCCGGTGTACATCGCGCCCCTAAGTCGCTACCTGCTCAACAACTACGGACTGTCCGGGGCCTTCCGGATTTTGGGCGTCATCTTTGCCGTGCTGGCCGGACTGCTGTGCCAGCTGATCGTCAATCCTCCGGTCGCGCCCGCGAGCTGCGCCCCGGGTGCGGCCCCGGCCGGAGACTCCTGGCGCGACATGGTGCGCACTCCGACCTTTTACATGCTCTGGCTGCAATACGCCTGCGCGGCCACGGCCGGGCTCATGATCATCGGACATCTGGCCCGGATCATCTCCATCCAGTCGGCCGGGACCATCAGCGTGGGCTATCTCTTCGTCGCCCTGCTGGCGATCTTCAACGCCTCCGGCCGCATCGCCGCCGGGTTCTTCTCCGACCGCTTCGGCCGCAACCTGACCATCGCCCTGGTTTGCCTGACCCAGGCCGTGGTCATGTTTTGTTTCGCGCGCTTCACCACCGACACCGGCTTTTTCATCGGAGCCGCGCTGGTCGGATTCAACTACGGCGCCTGCCTGTCGCTTTTTCCCTCCAAAACCGCCGACCAATGGGGAACGCGCAATTTCGGCCTCAATTACGGCATCATGTTCACCGCCTGGGGCGTGGGCGGCGTGTTCGGCCCGATCCTGGCGGGCAAGATCGCCGACGCGTCCGGCTCCTACGCCGGGGCCTACGCCATCGCCTCGGGCATGCTGCTCTTCGCCGCCGTCCTTTCCATCGGCCTGGCCAAATGGGGCCTGCGCCGCGCTACCGCCTAGGGAAGACCCTCCGGGGGCCAGAGGAGGCTCCGCCTCCTCTGGACTCCTCCGCCGGGGGGATTCAATCCCCCCGGTCCCCCCCGAAGGGGGCTGGAGGCGATTAAGGTGCGAGTTGCGAACATCCTCGTTCGCTTACTCGCACCTTACCCCAGCGGGGAAGGGGTCCAGGGGAAGGGGCGGAGCACCTTCCCCTGGTTGCCGGTGGAGCGGGGTTCTGGTAGTTTGCGTCATGCTTGCTCTGAAGAATGTCGATGTCTTTTATGGCAAGATCCACGCGCTCAAGCGGGCCAGCCTGCATGTGGACGCGGGCGAGATCGTGGCCCTGATTGGGGCCAACGGCGCGGGCAAGACCACGCTGCTTTCGGCCGTATCCGGCTTGGCCAGGCCAAGCGGCGGCAGCGTCGCCTTCGAGGGGGCGGAGATCTCCCGGACCAGCCCGGACAAGGTCGTGCGCCTGGGCGTGTCCCAGGCCCCGGAGCGCCGGCTGGTGTTCGGGCCCATGGCCGTGGAGGACAACCTCCTGCTCGGGGCCTACCATCGCTACGGGTCGTCGAAGAAGCGCGAGATCGCTTCCGACATGGACGCCCTTTTCGACATGTTTCCGGTGTTGCGCGAACGCCGCCGCCAGCCGGCCGGGACCCTGTCCGGCGGCGAGCAGCAGATGCTGGCCATCGGCCGGGCGCTCATGGCCCGTCCCAAGCTCCTGCTCCTCGACGAGCCCGGCATGGGCCTGGCCCCGGCGATCTGCAAGGACATATTTCGTCACATAGCCGAACTGCGACGCGAGCGGGGATTGACCGTGCTGCTCGTGGAGCAGAACGCGAGGAGCGCCCTGGCCGTGGCTGACCGGGGCTATGTCCTGGAGACCGGCCGGATCATGCTTGAGGGCTTAAGCGAGGAGCTTTTGGCCAACCGCGACGTGCAGCGCGCCTACCTCGGCCGCGACAAGGACCAGGCGGCCTAGGCCGCGCCCGCCGTTTCCCATGCAGCCGCTCTACCGCCTGTTGCCGGGCATCCTGCGAAACCGCCGTCTGTCTTCGGTGAAAGCGTCCCAGGACGAAGCCCGGAACGAGAACAAGGGCGAAGCCAACGGAATTTTGGACCAGCCGGCCGAGGAGGCATCCCCCGGCGACGTCCCCGAATACGTCGCAACGCTCCTCGCCACCAAGGCGTTGCGTCCGGCCATCTGCCATCACCGGGTCATCCCGGCCGTGAGCGCCGCCTACGCCGAACCGGTCCGGCCCTTTCCCCGCGCGGTCGCGGACCTGCTCGCCGCCTCCGGGGCGGAGCGCCTGTATTCCCACCAGGCGGCCGCCCTGGATCTGATCCGGGCCGGACGCCACGTGGCCGTGGCCACGCCCACGGCCTCGGGCAAGACCCTGATCTACAACCTGCCGGTGATCGAACGGATTTTTGCCGATCCCGACGCCCGCGCCCTCTACCTCTTTCCGCTCAAGGCCCTGGCCCAGGACCAACTGCGCGCTTTTTCCGAGCTGACTTCGCCATTGCCGGCCTCGGCCAGGCCTACGGCCGCGATTTACGACGGCGACACGCCAAGCCACGCCCGGGCCAAGCTGCGCAAGGACCCGCCGCACATTCTCATGACCAATCCGGAGATGCTCCACCTTTCCATGCTGCCCTATCACGAGACCTGGGCGACGTTTTTCGCCGGCCTCTCCTTCATTGTGGTGGACGAGATGCATACCTACCGGGGCGTGATGGGTTCGCACATGGCCCATGTTTTTCGCCGGTTGCTACGCATCTGCGCGCGCTACGGCGCTTCTCCCACGTTCATCTTCTGCTCGGCCACGGTGGGCAATCCCGGCGAGCTCGCCCAGGCGTTGACCAACCTGCCGGTGACCGCCGTGACGCAGTCCGGCGCTCCGGCCGGGGACAAGCACGTTGTCTTCGTCAATCCCGTGGAGAGCGCCGCGCACGCGGCCATCGTGCTCCTGCGCGCCGCCTTGGAGCGCAACCTGCGTTCGATCGTCTACACCGGCTCGCGCAAGATGACCGAGCTCATAAGCATTTGGGCCACCGAGCGCGCGGGCAAATACGCGGACAAGATCAGCGCCTACCGCTCGGGCTTTCTGCCCGAGGAGCGCCGCGAGATCGAGGCCAGGATGACCCGGGGCGAGCTTCTGGCCGTGGTCTCGACCAGCGCGCTCGAACTGGGCATCGACATCGGCGGCCTGGACGTGTGCATTCTGGCCGGATATCCGGGCTCGATCATGAGCACCTGGCAGCGCGCCGGCCGGGTCGGCCGGGCCGGGCGGGCCTCGCTTATGGCCCTGATCGCCGGGGAGGACGCGCTGGACCAGTATTTCATGCGCCATCCCGAGGACTTTTTCGACCGGCCGCCGGAATCGGCGGTGATCAACCCGGCCAATCCGGTCATCATGGCCAGGCATCTCGAATGCGCGAGCGCCGAGCGCCCCCTGACCCTGGCCGAACCCTACGCCCGGGAAGAGGCGGTGGCGGACATGATCGCCGCCATGATCGGCGACGGTCGCCTGCTCCTCGACGCCGCGGGAGAGCGGGTCTACAGCGCCCGCAAACGGCCGCACCGCGAGGTCGATCTGCGCGGCTCCGGTTCGCAGTACCGCATCGAGGACGCCGTCAGCGGCGAATCCATCGGGCAAATCGACGAATTTAGGGCTTTCCGCGAAACCCATCCGGGCGCGGTCTACCTGCACCGGGGCAAGACGTATCTTATCGAAACCATGGACATCGCCACCCGCCTGGTCCGGGCGGCGCCGGCCAAGGTGGACTATTACACCCGCGCGCGCGGCCGCAAGGAGACCGAGATTCTCAGCGTCGCGGCCGAGCGGACGGTATTCGGGACCACGGCCGCCCACGGCCGGCTCAAGGTGCGCGAGGAGATCACCGGCTACGAGCGCCGCCGGGTCAGGGGCGGGACGCTGCTTGGCATCGTGCCGCTGGAGCTGCCGCCGCTGGTCTTTGAGACCGAAGGCTTCTGGTTCACGATCCCGCCCGAGGTCCAACGCCGGGCCGACGAGTCCATGCGGCACTTCATGGGCGGCATCCACGCCGTGGAGCACGCCGCCATCGGCATCCTGCCGCTCTTGGTCCTGGCCGACCGCAACGATTTCGGCGGCATCTCCACGCCCCTGCATCCCGAACTGGGTCAAGCGGCGATCTTCATTTACGACGGCATGCCCGGCGGCGTGGGGCTCTCGCGCGAGGCCTTCGACCGGGCCGAGGAGCTCTTCACCCGCACCCTGGCCGTGATCCGGGACTGCCCTTGCGAAAGCGGCTGTCCCTCGTGCGTGCACTCGCCTAAATGCGGCTCGGGCAACCGGCCGATCGACAAGGACGCGGCCAAATTCGTGATCGAAGGCATGATTGCCGCGCCGCCTCCGGAGCGCCCGGCCGGGGATCGTCGTCTGCCGGCGGCCGCCGCGCCGAGGGCCGCGGGGGCGGGTTCAGAGAGAGCGCCGTTCGCCAGGGGGAAGGGTATGGACAACGAGCAGGCCGCCAATGGGGAAGGTCCGGGAGGAGCATCGGGCTCCAGTGGCGAGAGCCCGGAAAAGGTGCCAGGCGACAGGGCAAAGGGACCGAAGAAAGCCCCGGCCGCCAAGGGAAACATAATGGACAACGCGCCGGGCCGCTTCGCGGTCTTCGATCTGGAAACCCGCCGGAGCGCCGAAGAGGTCGGCGGCTGGGGCAACGCCGCGAATATGGGCGTGAGCGTGGCCGTGCTGTACGATTCGCAAAGCGGAGATTTCCGCGAATACTTCCAGGACGACGTCGCGCGCTTGGCCCGCGACCTGCGCGCCTTCGACCTGATCGTGGGCTTCAACATCAAGCGCTTCGACTACCTGGTGCTTTCGGGCCTGCATGCTTACGATTACCACGACCTGCCCACCCTCGACATGCTCGACGAGGTGCGCGCCCGGCTCGGCTACCGCCTGTCGCTCGACAGCCTGGCCACGGCCACGCTGAACACGCCCAAAAGCGCCTCCGGGCTCGAAGCCCTGGCCTGGTGGCAGGAAGGCCGGGTCCGCGAAATCGCCGACTACTGCCGCAAAGACGTGGAAATCACCCGCGACCTGTACCTCTTCGGCCGCGACCACGGCCACCTGCTCTTTCGCAACAAGGCCGGCGTGCTGGTCCGGGTACCGGTGGCCTGGCGGTGACCCCCCCCGAAGCGGGGGCCGGGGGCGGGGAACGTGAGCATTCGCTTATCTAAAGCGGGGGCCGGGGGCGGCAGCCCCCTGGAAAAAGAACAGTGGTTCTGGTTTTAATTCACTGAGGGGCCGGGGGCTACCGGCCCCCTGGAAACAATGATGCACATTTACGCCGATGCCGACGCGCTGCCGGGCGCCATCAAGGAAATTCTCTTCCGCGCGGCCGTGCGCCTGCGCACCCGGTTGACCCTGGTGGCCAACAAAACCCTGCAAATCCCCGAGTCGCAGTACATCGCCACCATCCGGGTGGGCCAGGGCTTCGACGTGGTGGACGCGGCCATCGTGGAACTCGTCGCGCCCGGCGACCTGGTGATCACGGCCGACATCCCGCTGGCCGCCCTGGTCATCGAAAAGGACGCCCACGCCTTAAACCCCAGGGGCGAGCTGTACACCAAGGACAACATCCAGGGCCGCCTGACCATGCGCAACCTGCTCTACGAGCTGCGCGGCGGCGGCGTGATGACCGGCGGCCCGCCGCCGCTTAATAACCGCGACCGCGAAGCCTTCGCCAACCAGTTTCATCTCTTTATGACCAGGCACGCCAAGGGGTGAGGCGGCGCGAGCGGGGCAGAAGTAATGGAAATAAATGGGGGCAATCCTTTCGGAATACCCCCCATTCGCACACCGACAGCGGTTAATCGGCGCGGTTTCTCAGGAGTAGACCTCTGTCTTCACCTTTGCCACGGCGGCGGTTGCCTGATTCAATTGGGCAGTCAGGCTGCCGACCTGTGAACCGCGATCCGGATGTGTCTTGGCCTGTTCTTTCGCGGCATCGAGTTTCGCCTGCAATGCTTTTTGCTTCGTCTGGTCGCTCTGAAGGGTTGATGTCAGAGTTGCCTTGCTTACCGCTGCTGTCTTGCCGGCGCTCGTCGTGATGGACGAAGACGTTGTATCAGTGTCTTTATCCGTGGAACCCTTTGCCAAAGCCTTCCCTTCTTCCGAGATGGTGACCGTGTCCCCGTTGTCGGCGGTTTTCCGCGCGGTCGTCGCGGAACCGGCAGGAGCAGTTGTTCCAGACTGCAAAGTTGCTTGGACAGACGGGTTGGTCGTGCTTGTAATCGCGTTCACATGATGCCTCCTGGTTGGTTTTCAGCGAAGCCTTCTTTAAAGCATACGCTCTTGAATGACTTATCGGGAAATGCAACAAGAACTTAATCGATGTAAGTTGTAATTCTTCAGTAATACTGCTCATGTATAGTGCATAAACACTCTGTTTCAACGTTTTCACCGGTTTTGACGAAAAACAAGATAACAACGTGACAGCCTGAAGTATACAATTGTGTAATATTGTCCGTGGATCACAGCCGCGCATTGACTAAAATTTTATATGGTACATATCGTGCGGGGAGGCAGGGGAGGCCGGCCTGGACCGGCCGGCGACCGGTCAAAGGGTCGGGAAAGGGCCGTAGTTCTCGCCCGGCGCGGCCGGGCCGTTGCCGGATGCTCCGCGCGTAGGCGGCTCGCCGCTTCGTGATGCGCGTTCACATTTTTCACTGGTGCCGATCATGCCCCAAGCGCTGACGTTGGATCTCAATGACGCCGAACTGGAGGATCTGGGCAACTACCTCGAGTCCATCTCCACGGCGATGAGTATCGAAATGCTCGACGGATTTTTCGCCGCCCTGGTGTGTTATCCGGTCCCCGTGATGCCCAGCGTGTTCATCCCCCGCGTCTGGGGCGAGGGCCACGAATTTTCGACCATGCAAGATGCCCGGAAATATACCGGGCTGGCCATCCGTCACTGGAATGCAATCGCCGGCCGCCTCAGCGCGGAGCAGGTTTACTCGCCAATCGTGCTGAGCGGGAAGAATACGAATTCTTTCGGCAATGATTGGGCCAAAGGGTTCCTGAGAGTGGTCGAGCTCGGGTGCGGAGCCTGGGAGGAGCTTTTCACCGGCGGTTCCCCACCGGGAAGGCTTGCTCCCATTCTGGCCCTGGCCCAGGAACAGGAAGACCCCGGCGATGCCACGGGCAGTGGCGCTCTCGACGCCGACAGGCGGCGGCTGCTTGCGGACATCGCGCAACTGCTTCCCGCGCTCTACCGGCACTTTGCCAAGGACAGACGCGACCAGACGACGGCTTTGTCAGGCGACCCGGCGATTTTCCCTTGAGGGTGGAGCGGCCTTACCCGTCCGCCGGCCTTGGCGGGCAACCGGGGAAATTCTCTCGCCATGGGCGCGGCGGTCAGGTATGAGAGGCGGCGGCTGTCGCCCGCGGCACACCCGCGATCGCCTCGGACCGGGCGCTGCGGGGTTGCTGGGCATGACGCCGCCGGTTACGCCCCGCCCTTTGGAAACACGAGGAATTGGGCATGAAAATCCTGCTTGTCGAGGACGACCCCGAAACCGCCGCATACGTATCGGGCAGTCTCAAGGAGCACGGCAACGCGGTGGACCATGCGGCCGATGGGCGCGAAGGCCTGATTTTGGCGGCAGCGGGCAGGTACGACGTTCTGGTCGTGGACCGGATGCTTCCCGGACTCGACGGTCTGGCGCTGGTCAAGACCGTCCGGGCGGCCGGGGTTAAAACGCCGATCCTGTTTCTGACCACCCGAAGCGGCATAGACGACCGGGTGGAAGGCCTGGAGGCCGGCGGCGACGATTATCTGGTCAAACCTTTTGCCTTTTCGGAGCTTTTGGCCCGGGTGAACGCGTTGTCCAGGCGGCCGCCCCTGGCCGAAGAGACCACCCGGTTGCGGGTTGCCGATCTGGAGATCGACATCCGCTTGCGCACCGCCAGCCGCGCCGGCCAGGATCTGGGGCTTAAACCGATGGAGTTCAGGCTGTTGGAGTTTCTGATGCGCAACGCCGGCCGGGTCGTGACCCGGTCCATGCTCTTGGAAAAGGTATGGGAGTTCCATTTCGACCCCCGGACCAACGTCGTAGAAACCAATGTCAGCCGCTTGCGTTCCAAGGTGGACCGGGGCTTCACCTCCGAACTCATCCACACCGTCCGCGGAGCGGGGTACAGTCTTCGTGCGCCCAAGTAGGCTGTTCAAAACCACAAGTTTTCGCCTGGCGGCCTTGTATGCCGTTCTGTTCGCGGTTTCGACCTCGCTGCTGTTCGCGGTTATCTACTGGATCGCCTGTCAGGCGCTGCTCAACCAGATTCAGGACGGACTGGCGCGTGAGGCCTCATCCTTGGCCGATGACCAGCAATCCGGGGGGATGAACGAGCTTATTCGCTCCATCCAGGAACGGCTGGCCGCATCCGACCTCCCGCCGGCCTATGCCTTGCTGCTGGACGCTTCCGGCCGCAAGCTGACGGGCAACCTCGGGGAATTGGCCAGGGTCGAGGGCTTCATGAGCCTGTCCCCCCCGGTCAAAGTCGTCCGGGGACTCGACAACGAAGAGGACTATGAGCATGCCGTCATAGCCTTTGGCCGGACGCTCCCGGACGGGACGTATCTTCTGGTCGGCGAGGACGGCAACCGCATCGACGAAGCCAAGGAAGCCATTCTCCGGGCCTTCAGTTGGGGGTTGGCCACGACCCTTTTTCTGGCCGTGGGCGGCGGCATGCTGCTGTCTTCGGGTTTCTTGCGGCGCATTGAGGTGATAAATCGCACCACCCGGGCCATCGTGGCCGGCAATCTGGATGACCGCGTCCCCAATCGAGCCACGGGCGACGAGTTGGACCAGCTCGTGGCCAACTTCAACGCCATGCTCGACCGCATCCAGGTGCTCATGGAAAGCCTGCGTCAGGTGTCGAGCGATATCGCGCACGACCTGCGTTCGCCCCTGCACCGCCTGCGCCAGCGCCTGGAGGGCGCAAGGTCCCGGACCAGGACCGTAGCCGAGTATCAGGGGGTTCTGGATTCGGCCATTGCCGACGCGGACAACATTTTGAGCATCTTTTCCGCAATCCTGGCCATCGCCCAGATCGAGACCGGAAACAGGCGCTTTGCCTTCGCCGAGGTCGACCTCTCCGCCGTCGTCGCCGACATCGCCGAGGCGTATGGGGCCGTGGCCGAGGACCAGGGACAGACCATCTCCAGCGCCCTCGCCCCCGGGGGGGCCGTCCGGGGCGACCGCGCCCTACTGACGCAGATGCTGGTCAATCTCGTGGAAAACGCCATCCGGCACTGCCCCAGGCAAACCCATATCACCCTGAATTTGGAACAGGACCAGGACGACGTCGTGGTGTCGGTGAGCGACAATGGCCCAGGCATTCCCCAAGAAGAGTGGACGAATGTTTTCAGACGGTTTTACCGCCTGGATAGCAGCCGCAGCACCGCCGGTTTCGGGCTGGGGTTGGCTCTGGTCAAGGCGGTGGCGGACTTGCACGGCGCGGCTATCGAAATCATGGATGCACAGCCCGGTTTCCGGGTGCGCCTGCGATTTCCCGCCTCTTGAAAAATGGACCGGGCGAGCCCGCCCGGGAGACATTAACCCATTTTGTCCAATATTCGCTGTTTTGCCCCTTCCCGCGCTCAAAACAAGGATTTTGCCCGGGAAAAATCCGCAAAAATCTTATTCTTTCGGCTTTCCCAGCCCGAATATCTCCCCCCAGGCCGGGCTATCGGCCCGCTCGGCCAATTCTCTGGCCGCCGCCAGGATTTCCGCCCGGCTTTTGACCGTGACCGAGACGGTCGCGTTGTCCTGCTCGAAACCCTGGGAAGGCGTCAGTTTCAGCTTGGAGCCCTTGATGACGGTCTTGGCGGCGGCGGCGAAGCGCTCTTCCAGGCCCGAGAGTTCCGGATAGCGAAAGGCCCGTAGCGCGCCTATCAGGGCGGCGGTCAGGTCGTTGGGCGAGAGATCGCGGGCGGCCACCTGCGCCAAACCGGCCTGGAGCGCCGTGTCAGCGATGGAGATGTCCCTGGCCAGGGCCGCCTCGCGGGCCAGGCCGAGCAGCTTTTCGGCGTTGCCCCGCGACCAGCGGGCGAGCCTCAGATAGGGCACGTACGCCTCCAGGCCCTCGTGTCCGAGAGCGGCGGCGGCCTTGACCACGGCCAGGGGGATATGGCCGCCGCGCACCAGCGCATCGAAATATTCCGGCAGGCCGAGCCAGGTTTGCAGCCAATCCCACACTTTGTCGCGCGCGGGCAGCCCGAGTTCCGGCGCGCCCAGGCGGATAAAATCCGCCACCCCCCCGTGGCGGGCGAAATAGCGTCCGGCCAAAAGGAGTTTTGCGTCGGTCGGCGAAGCGCCGTGGTTGGAGGCGAGGTACAGAAGGCCCAATGCTGTCGCGCGAGAGAGCCCGGCGGTGTCGGGATTTTCCGCCAGCCGGGTCATGAAGTCCGGCTCCAGGACCAGTGCGCGCACCGGCAGGCCGAGCGCGACCAGGGCTCTCACGCGCTTGTACCCGGCCAGGCAGACCGGCTTGTCCGCCATGTCGACGATGACCGGGGTAAGTTGGCCCACGGCGGCGAGCGAGGCGGTCAGGCTTGCGCCAGGTTCTTCGCGCCAGAGAAGGCTTTCGGCTCCAAGGGAAATGTCCCGGCCGCGGATCACGACCAGGCTCGGCGAGAGGATCATCGGCGTGCCCCTTATAAGGTCTAGGCCCGCACTGGTGCGTATTTGCGGGGTTTTTGTCAAGGGCCCCGGCCTTGCCGGCCGGTCGTCGCCGCGCGTAACCAGCTTGACACCTTGACCGGCTCTTTCTATAGCCCCGAAACGGCGAAAGAACCGGCGGGGGCGGCGCGTCAGTCACGAATCCCCGCCTTTTCGTTTGTCCGAAACATTTAAACGACAAGGGAGAGGGGAATGCTCGACACGCTTTCGACCCAGCGGACCTACGCCTTGATCGGACACGGCGGTTGCGGCAAGACGACCATCGCCGAAATGATGCTTCTGAGCGCCGGGGTAATCGGCCGCCTGGGCAAGATCGAAGAGGGCACCACCGCCCTGGACTACGAGCCCGAGGAAATCAAGCGCCGGGGCAGCACCCAGCCCGGATTCGCCAGCTTCAAGTGGAATAAGAACCAACATTTTTTCGTGGACGCGCCGGGTGATTCCAATTTCAACGGCGATATCTCCTACGTGCTTTCGGCCGTGGACGCGGTCGTCTTCGTCATCGACGCCGTGGACGGGGTCAAGCCCCTGACCCGGCGGCTGTGGAAGGAAGTCGCGGCGAGGGGCCTCCCGGCCATGTTCTGCGTGACCAAGATGGACCGGGACCGGGCCGACTTCGACATGGCCGTGGCCGGCATCAAGAACCAACTCGGCGTCAAGCCGTTTTTGCTGCAAACCCCGATCGGACAAAAGGAAAATTTCAAGGGCGTGGTCGACGCCCTGGAAGAAAAGGCCTGGCTCTTCGACGGCAAGGGCGGCGCCAGTCAAGCCCCGGTGCCGGACGAGATGGCCGGCGATATCTCCACGCTGCACGAGGCCATGGTCGAGGACGTGGCCGTGATCGACGAAGCGCTCATGGAACGCTACCTGGACGAGGGCTCGCTTCCGGCCGAGGACCTCGCGGCGGCCGCCCGCCAGGGCGTGGTCAGCGGCGCGCTCTATCCGGTGCTGGCGGTCTCGGGCCTGGCCAACATGGGTGCGAAAAACATCCTGGACGCGGTCCAGAAATATTTCCCCTCGCCCCTGGAAGGAGCGAAGGAAATTGAAGACGCCAAGGGAGCCAAACGTAAGGTCGCCGAGACCGAACCCTTTGTCGGCTTCGTCTTCAAGACCCTGTTCGACCCCTTTGCCGGGCAGCTCTCCATCGTGCGCGTCAAGACCGGCACGCTTGCTCCCGATTCCGCCCTGGTCAACGCCAGCCGGGACGCCAAGGAGCGCGTCGGACAATTGCTTCTGCCCATGGGCAAGGAGACCATCGCCACCAAGGAGCCGGTCGGCCCGGGCGCGATCGTGGCCATCCCGAAACTCAAGGAAACCGCTACCGGCGACACCCTGTGCGACGAGAAATCGCCGTTCGTGCTGCCCAAACCGGCCCTGCCCAACACCATGATCACCTACGCCCTGGCCCCGCAGGAAAAAGGCGACGAGGACAAGGTCTACCAGGCCATGGCCAAGCTACTCGACGAGGACGTGACGCTGAAACTCGGCCGCAGCGAGGAGACCGGCGATTCGCTGCTCTCGGGCATGGGCCAGTCGCACATCGAAAACGCGGTGGAGAAGGCCAAGCGCCGCTTTAAGGTCGGCATCCTGCTCAAGGCCCCGACCATCCCCTACCGCGAGACCATCAAAGGCAAGGCCGAGGTCCAGGGCCGGCACAAGAAGCAAACCGGCGGACGCGGCCAGTTCGGCGACTGTTGGGTGCGCGTCGAACATCAGCCGCACGGCGCGGGCTACGAGTTCGTGGACGCCATCGTCGGCGGCGCCATCCCTCGGCAATATATCCCGGCCGTGGACAAGGGCATCCAGGAATCGGCCGCGCGCGGCGTCCTGGCCGGCTACCCGGTGGTCGATTTCAAGGCCACGCTCTACGACGGCTCCTTCCACAACGTGGATTCCTCGGAAATGGCCTTCAAGGTGGCCGGTTCCCTGGCCTTCAAAAAGGCCTGCGAACAGGTCAAACTGATCCTGCTCGAACCGATCGCGCAAATGACCATCAGCGTGCCGGACGAATTCATGGGCGACATCATCGGCGACTTGTCCTCCCGCCGGGGCAAGGTCCTGGGAAGCGATTCGACCGGCGGCATGACCGACATCTCGGCCCACGTGCCCATGAGCGAGGTCCAGGAATACGCGAGGGCGCTCTCCTCCATGACCGCCGGCCAGGGAGCCTTCGTCATGGTCTTCGACCACTACGAGGAAGCCCCGCCGCCCGTGACCGACAAGGTCGTGGCCGAGTACAGGAAAGAAAGAGAGAAAGAGTAGACGAAGAGAACCGGGGGAGGAACCTTTTTTGAAAAAAAGGTTCCTCCCCCGGCCCCCCTCCTCCTAAAAACTTTTTTTGGGGCGGGGAAGAAGAAAGGGCCGTCCGGTGGGGCGGGATCGTGGACCATGGAACCCATTTTCGTCTACATGACCATGGCCGACGAGGCCGAGGCGGAAAAGATCGGCAGGGTCCTGGTCGAGTCGCGCCTGGCCGCCTGCGTCAACATGCTCCCCGGTATGCGTTCGCTTTACTGGTGGAAAGGCGCGGTCGAGACCGGGAGCGAAACCGTGCTTATCGCCAAAACCAGGCGTAGTCTGCTGGACGCCCTGACCGCCAAGGTCAGGCAGCTGCATTCCTACAAGGTGCCCTGCGTGGTCGCCCTGCCGATCCAGGGCGGCAACCCGGATTTTCTCGCCTGGCTGGAAGAGGAAACCCGTTCGTCTTGATGCCGGGACCTGTTCCCAAGGCGACCGGCGATGACAAAAACCAGAACCACTGTTCTATTCCCAGGGGGCTGCCGCCCCCGGCCCCCGCTTTAGAAAGGAGCCCTCATGCGTATCTATGTATCAGGATCGCTGGCCTATGACCGGATCATGACCTTTCCCGGCAAGTTCGCCGACCACATCCTGCCGGACAAAATCCACATCCTGAACGTCTGTTTTCTTGTCAACGGCCTGACCGAGAAATTCGGCGGCACGGCCGGCAACATCGCCTACACCATGTCGTTGCTCGGCGAAAAACCGCTGATCCTGGCCACCTCGGGCAAGGACTTCGGCGCCTACAAGGACTGGCTGGGGTCGCTTGGGCTGTCGCTGGACGGCATCAAGCACGTGAGCGACGAATTCACGGCCGGGGCCTACATCACCACCGACCTCTCGGACAACCAGATCACCGGTTTCAACCCCGGGGCCATGAAACACCCCTGCGGCTACGCCTTCCCTGGCCTGGAGCCGGCCCGCGATCTGGCCATCGTCAGCCCGGGCAATCTGGACGACATGCGCCAGTTTCCGCGCTTCTACAAAGAGCGCGGCGTGCGCTTCCTGTTCGATCCGGGCCAGAACATCACCGCCTTCCCGGGCGAGGTCCTGGCTGAAATGATCACCGGCGCGAACTACTTCATCTCCAACGACTACGAACTGGAAATGGTCATGAACGCCACCGGGCTCTCCAAGGCCGAACTCCTGGAGCGTACGCCGGTGATCATCACCACGCTCGGCGAAAACGGCTCGCTCATCAGCGAACGCGGCCGGGAAACCAAAATCGGGGCCGCCAAGGTCGCCTCGCCCAAAGATCCGACCGGCGCGGGCGACGCCTTCCGGGCCGGCCTGCTCAAAGGCCTGGCCGACGGCAAATCCCTGGCCGACGCGGCGCGGGTCGGCTCCGTGGCCGCGGCCTACGCCGTGGAAGGCCATGGCACCCAGGAACATAAATTCACCATGAGCGAGTTCAATGAGCGATATGTGAAGAATTTTGGGGGGTAGAGAGAATCGGGGAGAGACCCCCTTTTTGCACATCGAGAGCACCGCGTGCTCTCTCGTTCGTCAGGGAGAGCGCGAAAATGAAGACATTTTCTGCTCTCCCGAGATGAACAAAAGGGGGTTCCCTCCCCGAACCCCCTCCTTTCCCCAAAAAAATTCAATAGTTTCATTGAGCTCCGGCGTTCCGTCGGGAATATTTGTCTGACTTGTTCCATTCCTTGTCTCATTGTCATATTCACAAAATAACGGTTTTCAGACCAAGTAGAGTATGGGCGTCCTGTGGACGTTCTCATAAATAAGGCAACGCCCTGCCGCGGGGGTCCGGGGGGGCGCTTGCCCCCCGGCGGAGGAGTCCAGAGGAGGCGGCGCCTCCTCTGGCGGGGTCCAGGGCAGCGCCCCTGGCGGGGTTCAGGGGCAGCGCCCCTGGGGAGGAACGCATGCGCAAGGGTACCGAGAGCAAGCCGTCGTTGCATATCCGGCAGCGGTCGGTGGAGCGTTATCTCAAGAGCCGTTTCGGCGAAGAGGCCCGGCTCCTCAGCTTGGGCGAGGTCGGCGGCGGCGGATTGCAGGGCATGAAGGAATTTGGCTACGGCAAGCCGCTGCTTATCCGTTTCGAGGCCGGCGGGGTGACTCGCGAGGCGGTGCTTTCGATCATGCGCGGCGACAAGTACGGCCATCAGTTCTGGTGGGACCGCGCCGCCATCCTGATGTTCCAGTATGCGGCCGGGGGGCGCCTGGAGCGCCACGTGGCGCCGCTCGGGCTCGGGTATTTCAACGAGTACGACGATTTGGTCGGGGTGTCCGGGGTCAAGGAATTCTTTATCCTCAATGAAAAGGCCGAGGGCCACGATTATTATCTCGACCTGGAGCGCATCAGGCGTGAGGGCGCAAAGCCCTTTGATGTCGACCTGGCGAGGGGTTTTGCGGTCTGGCTGGCCAAGGTGCACGGGCAAAGGCGCGTTGATCCGGATTTGTATCTGCGCCGCGTGCGCAACCTGATCGGCGCTTCGGAGTGCATTTTCGGCCTGGTGGACGCCTATCCCTATCCTTACGAGCATTTTTCGCCGGAGCGCTTCGCCGCCCTGGAGAAACGCATCATCGACTGGCGCTGGAAGCTGCGCGACCGGACGCACCGCCTGGCCTCGGTGCACGGCGATTTTCATCCCTGGAACGTCCTGGTCCGCGAAGCGCCGGCTGACCGGGGCGGCCTGGACTTCACCGTCCTGGACCGCAGCCGGGGCGAGTGGGGCGAGCCGGCCGACGACGTGGCCACCATGAGCCTCAATTACGTCCTTTTCGGGCTCTACGAGCACCCGCGCCTGACCGGCGATTTCCTGCGGATGTACAGCGCCTTTTGGGAGGAATATCTCGATCGCTCTGGCGATGAGGAAGTGCTTGAGGTGATCGCGCCGTTTTATGTCTTCCGCGGCCTGGTGATCGCCTCGCCGCAGTGGTATCCGCATCATCCGCCGGCGGTGCGGCTGGGGCTTTTGCGGTTTCTGGAGCGCGTCCTGGAAGAGCCGTGCTTCGATTGGCGCAACATCAACAAATACATGGAATAGCCATGGGTGAGGCGGCCAAAAACTTAGCCGGGATCGGCCCCACGCCCGAGCGTGCCGGGTGCGCCCTGTGGTTCACCGGACTGCCCGGCTCGGGCAAGAGCGCCGTGGCCTTGGCCGTGCGCGACGCCCTGGCGGCGGCGGGCCTGCCCGCGGTCTGGCTGTCCATGGACGAGAGCCGCAAGCGCTATGTCACACGCCCCAGCTACACTGGGGAGGAACGCGACGCAGCGTACCGCCGCTTCGCGGACGAAGCGGCAAGTCTCGCCGCGTCGGGCGAGATCGTGCTCATGGACGGCACGGCCCACAAACTGGCCATGCGCCGTTACGCGCGCGACCACATCGAACGCTTCGCCGAGGTGTACGTGCGCTGTCCGCTCACCGAGGCCATGCGCCGCGAGGCGGCCAGACCCGAAGGCCTGGTCATGGCCGGACTCTACGCCAAGGCTATCCGGCGCAAAATGACCGGAAAAGACGAACCCGGCCTCGGCGAGGTCGTCGGCGTGGACGTGCCGTTTGAAGAAGACCCGCAAGCCGAATGCCTCATCGATTCCGAACACATGAGCGTGAACGAGGCCCGCGACCTGGTGCTCGCGCGTTTCGCCCCCTGGTTCGGGGAGTAGGCAGGGGGCGCTGCCCCCCGGCCCCCCCGCTGAGGCGGGACCCTCCGCTGGGGCTCCGCCCCAGGCCCCGCCGGGGGGCGTGGCGCCCCCCGGACCCCCCCCGGTAAGTGTATTGATCGAGCCCCCTTACACGGGGGGGCTGGGGGGACAGTTGTCCCCCCAGCGGGGATTCCAAAGGGGCGGAGCCCCTTTGGCCCCCGGAGGGTGGCGCCCTCCTGGTCTAGTGTCCCAATCCCAGCAGCGTGCCGATTTGATACACGGCCACGGACAGGGCAAAGGCAAGGGTGGTGTTGAAGCTGGTGCTGAAGAGCGCCCAGCCCCAGCTGCCGGTTTCGCGGGCGATGGCGATGACGGTGATGAAGCACGGGGCGTAGAGCAGGATAAAGACGATGAGGCTGACGCCCTTGAGCGTGGTCCAGGACGGGTCGTTGGAGAGTTGTTCGGCCAAGGGCGTGGTTTCCTCGCTTTCGACCTTGCCCAGGGAATAGGCGGTGCCGAGCGTGGAGACGATGACTTCCTTGGCGGCGAAGCCGCCGATCAGGGCGATATCGGAGCGCCAGTCGAAGCCGGCGAAGCGGGTGACGTATTCGATGGAGGTTCCGGCGCGCCCGGCCAGTGAATTGCGCAGGGCGGCGGCGGCGCGTTCGTTGTCGGCGGTTCCCAGGTCCTCGGTCAGTTTTTGGACGGCTTGTTCGTCGTTATTTTTTTGGGCGGTTTCGAGCGAGGCCGCGATTTCGGCCTTGGCCGCGTCGAAGCGGGCGGCCTCCTCGTCCGGCAGGCCCGGGAAGGTCATGGCCGCCCAGAGCAGGATGGACACGGCCAGGATCACGGAGCCGGCCTTGCGGATGTATTGCCAGGTGCGTTCCCAGGTGTGGATGCACAGGCCTTTCCAGGTGGGCAGGCGATAGGGCGGCAGTTCCATGACAAAGGGCGTGCTCGGACCGGCGATCATGGTCTTGCGCAAGAACCAGGCCACGCAGAGGGCGGCGGCCCAGCCGGCCAGGGTGATGGCGAACAGGACCAGGGCCTGGAAACGCGGGAAGAAGACGCCGGTGAGCAGGATGAAGATCGGCAGCTTGGCCCCGCAGGTCATAAACGGCACGGTGAGCAGGGTGGCCAGTTTTTCCTTGGGGCTGCGCAGGGTGCGGCTGGCCATGACCCCGGGCACGGCGCAACCGCCGGCGATGCCGCCGGAGATGATAAACGGCATGACCGAGCAGCCGTGCAGGCCGAAGACGCGGAAGACCCGGTCGAGCATGTAGGCGATGCGGGCCATGTAGCCGGAGTCTTCCAGGAAGGCGATGAGCATGAAGATGATCAGGATCAGGGGCACGAAGCTTAAAACTCCGCCCGCGCCGTCGATCACGCCCGAGACCAGGAGCGAGCGCAGCAGGCCCTCGGGGAGCAGCGCGGTCGCGGTTTCGCCGAGAAAGGTGAAACCGTCCTGCAGCCACTCCATGGGCAGCCGCCCGAGGCCGAAGGTGATCTTGTAGACCAGGTAGAGCACGCCGAGCATGACGACCGGCCCCAAAAATCGGTGGGTCAGGACGCGGTCGATTTTGTCGGAGGCCTCGATGCGGTCCAACCGGTCGTCGCGGGTGAGCACCCCGTCGCGCAAGATGGAGCTGATAAAGCCATAGCGGTAATCGGCGATGATCGCCTCCGGGTAGGTGTTCAGGGTGGCGTCGCAATGGGCGGCGGCCTTGGCGGCCATGTCCTCCAGGCGCGCTCCGATGGCTCCGGCTTTGCGGCCCTCGTCCATGACCGGGGCGTCGTTCTCCAGGTATTTGATGGCCACCCAACGCGCCGGGTAGCGGTCGGTGAGGAACTTTTCCGCCTCGATGGCCGTGGTCATTTCGGCGATGACCTCGTCCAGGTCCGGCCCGTAGGAGATGGTAAGCGGCTGCCAGGGGCCCTGTTTTTGCGCCCGCTCCGCGGCGTAATCCGTGGCGAGCCGCGCCAGTTCGGCCACGCCGATGTCCTTTTTGGCCACCAACTCGGCGACCGGCAGGTGAAGCAGCCGGCCGAGCTTGGCGCTGTCGATTTTCAGGCCGCGTTTTGTGGCCTCGTCCATCATGTTCAGGGCCAGCACGAGCGGCGCGCCGAGTTCAAGCAGCTGGACGGCCAGGTAGAGATTGCGTTCGAGCGAGCCGGCGTTGAGCACGTCCACGACCGCGTCCGGGCGTTCCAGGGCCAGCATGTCGCGGGCCACCAGCTCTTCCTGCGAATAGGCGGTCAGCGAATAAGCCCCGGGCAGGTCCACCACGCGCACGTCGCGGCCCACGCCCTGCAGGCGGCCTTCCTTCTTGTCCACGGTGATGCCGGGATAATTGCCCACATGCTGGTGTGCGCCGGTTAAGGCGTTGAACAGGGTGCTTTTGCCGGAATTGGGGTTGCCCGCCAGGGCGATGGTCAGGGGACGCTGCATGCTAGGGCTCCAGGATTAATAGGGGCAGAAAATGTCTTCATTTCGTGCGCCCATTTACAAGTACGGCCACGCCAAGGGCGTGGCTTCGCGGCGTAAGCCGCGGGGGCATAAAGTTAAATGCTTTATGCTCCCGGCAATATTTCAACTTCGATGAAATCGGCTTCATTGTTGCGCAGAGATAGGGTGAAGTCCTTGACCCGCAGGGCGACCGGGTCTTTGAGCGGAGCGCGGCCGACAACGGCGACTTCGGCACCGGGCACCAGGCCCATGTCCCTGATGCGGCGGCCCAGTTCGCCTTGGGCGGCGATGCTCGTGATGACGGCTTTTTGGCCTTTGCCGAGTTTGCGCAGGCTGATCGGGTTGCTCATATTGTCCTCGATTTTGAAAATCATTTTCAATTGAAGGGGCCACATGGTCGTAAACGGCCGGTTAAGGGAAAAGTCCACCCGCGCCGGTGTGATGGGAGCTAATCTAATTGATAATGATTGTCAATATCTTTTGTAAAAAATCTTTCCTCACGCGGAACAGGGGCCAAAAGGGCGGAGCCCGCGGAGGCGCAAGGGTGCAGCTTTGGGCGCTCAGGGCAGGCGTTCGGGTGCGGCGTCGGAGCTTGGTTGGATCAAAAAATCGACGGCCAGGAGTTTTTCGAAGGACTCGGGGGTGACCGGCGGGCTGGCGTAGAAGCCTTGGATATGACCTTGGACATGCTCGCGCAGATAGTCGAGCTGTTCGAGGGTTTCCACGCCCTCGGCCACCACGCCCAGTCCCAGGGCCCGGGCCAGGGAAATGACCGCGTCGGCGATGGCCTTGCTGTCGGCCGAGCGGTGGATGTCCATGACGAAGGAGCGGTCGATTTTCAGCCCGTCGAGAGGCAGGCGTTTGAGATAGGACAGGGAGGAGTAGCCGGTGCCGAAATCATCGAGCATGATTTTCACGCCCATTTCCTTGAGCTGGTGCATGTGGGCGGAGGCGATTTCGATATTGGCCATGAGGACGGATTCGGTGATTTCCAGGAGCAGGGCTCTCGGGGGCAGGCCGGTGGACTGCAGGGCGTTCTTGATGAGATCCACAAAGTCGGTCTGGCTGAATTGGCGCGAGGAGATGTTCACGGCCATGGCCAGATCGCTGTAGCCGAGGTCGTGCCAAGCTTTGGCTTGGCGGCAGGCGGTATTGAGAACCCAGGCGCCCAGGCCGAGGATCAGGCCGGTTTCCTCGGTCAGGGGGATGAATTCGCTTGGCGGAATCAGGTTCTTGCCGGAGCGCCAGCGCACCAGGGCCTCGGCTCCGGCGATAGTCCCGGTGGCCAGGTCGATGACGGGCTGGTAGTGCAGTTCGAATTCTTCGCGGTCCAGGGCCTTGCGCAGCCGTGATTCCAGGGACAGGCGGTGGTGGGCGAGGGTGTCCATGCCTTGGGCGAAGAACTGGTAATTGTTGCGTCCGAGTTCCTTGGCCCGGTACATGGCCAAGTCGGCGTTCTTGATGAGGTCGCCGGGCGCGGCGCCGTCGTCGGGGGCGATGGTGATGCCGATGCTGGCCGTGGCGTAAAGTTCGTGGCCTTGCGGCCTGAAAGGCTGGCGTAGGCATTCCAGGATGCGCTGGGCGGCGATGCCGACGTATTCCGCGGCGTGGATTTCGGGCAGGATGGCGATGAATTCGTCGCCGCCCTGGCGGGAGATGGTGTCCACGGCGCGCAGGACTTTTTTCAGGCGTTTGGCCAGTTCCTGCAGAACCAGATCGCCTACGGCGTGTCCCAGGCTGTCGTTGATGTGTTTGAAGTTGTCCAGGTCGAGGAAGAGCACGGCCAATTTCACGCCGCTGCGAGCGATCTGGGCCAGGGCCATGTCCAGGCGGTCGGCGAAGAGCACACGGTTGGGCAGGCCGGTCAGGGCGTCGTGGTGGGCCTGGAATTCGATGGCTTCCTGCTGGCGCTTGATTTCCGTGATGTCGTGGAAGATCGAAACATAGTGGGTGATCTCGCCGCGTTCGTTTTTGATGGCGCTGATGGTCAGCCATTCGGGGTAGGCCTCGCCGCTTTTGCGGCGGTTCCATATCTCACCGGACCAGCTGCCGGTGGTGGCGATTTGCTGCCACATCTCCTGATAGAATTCCGGGGCATGACGGTCGCTCTTGAGCACGCGCGGGTTTTGGCCGACGACCTCTTCCGGCGGGTAGCCGGTGATGGCGGTAAAGCCCGGGTTGACGCTTAAGATCGTGCCGGCGGGGTCGGTGATGACGATGCCTTCGATGGAATATTCGAAGACCGTGGCGGCGAGTTTGAGTCGCTCCTCGGCGTGTTTGCGTGCGGTGATGTCTTCGCCGTAGATGTTGACGTAGTCTTCGCCCGCGATCGGATTGAACAGTAGCTTAAATGTCCTGCCCGCGCATTCGACCTCTATGTCGCGCATGGAGCGGGAATCCACGGCTTGACGCAGGACGTCGAGATACGGCGCGGTGAGGCGCGATCCGGCGACCACGCAGACCGGGCCGATGAGCGGCGCGGCGGCCTGGTTGGTGTAAAGCAGATCGCCTTTTGAATCGGCGCGCAGGACCGGATAGGGGTTTTCCTCCGGGAACTTGGCCTGCGAGACGATTTCCGCCAGGGCCCGTTTATGTCCGGTGATGTCGCGGGCGATGGCCGAGGCGGCCACGACCTGGCCGTCGGCGTCCGTCACCGGGCTTATGGTGAGCGAGATGTCGATGCGGGTACCGTCCTTGCGCACCCTCACGGTTTCAAAATGTTCGACCCGCCGGCCCTCGCGCAGGGTTTGATCGATGACTTCCAACTCGTCCCTCAGTTCGGGCGGCACGATCAGGTCGATCATTTGGCCGATCGCTTCCTCGGCGGTGTATCCGTAAAGCTTTTCCGCGCCCTGGTTCCAGCTCACGATCAAGCCGTCGATGCTTTTGAGCAGGATGGCGTCGTCCGAGGATTCGATGATCGCCTCGTAAAACGACCGGGTCACGGGCGCCCGGCAGGCGGAAGGAGGTGGCGAGGCGGATTTTTTTTTCATGGGGACCCAGGGAAAGTCTGTTCGCCGGGCGCGCTTCGTACGAAGAGGTCCCGTAATGTACGACTATCCCAGGTCGTCGTGATGATCAAGAGGCGTCCGTGGCGGGCAGGGAGCCGCCTGGTCGCCGCAGCCGGAGCAAGACGCGGTGTTTCGGGAGGGTTTGGCGGCGTTTCCGCCGCAGCCGTCGCAGCCGCAGCCGCAGGAAGCGCCGCCGCGAAACGACTTGCGCGCCCTGTGGATAAAATAGCCGAACGCCAGGGCGCAAATGACGATGACGGCGATAGTGTCGGGACGCATGTCAATCTCCTTCGGAAGCCCGGCGGCAGGGGACGGCTAAAATCTTTTCGGCCATGCCCTGGCCAAGGACCAATTCGGACTCGCGTACGAACAACCGGCACCCGTCGCAGCGGCTGTCCTGGACCACGACCGTGGTCCCGGGCACGAGGCCCAAGGCGCACAACCGGCCCCGGCTTCTCCGGCCGCCGCTGAGGCGTTCGATGACGACCTTGGCGCCGCCCGGGAAGGCGTTGATGGGTTTGGACTCAATCTGCTCGGACATAATGCCCCCTCCTTCACGTCGCGCTTTAGATAATGCAAATGATAATCATTGTCAACCAGGGGGAGGCTCCGCCTCCCCCTGGACCCCCTCCGCCGGGGGGACAACCGTCCCCCCGGACCCCCCGTGTAAGTTGGGTACGACCGCG
>Ga0326727_10006589_pt1 | contig 31668 bp, 27 predicted proteins | sample MB2enrmetagenome_FD_207643 | JGI IMG/M metagenome (GOLD analysis project Ga0326727, IMG submission 207643) | Lab enriched peat soil microbial communities from McLean, Ithaca, NY, United States - MB29MY | ecosystem: Environmental > Terrestrial > Soil > Wetlands > Peat | place: USA: New York...
GCGGCGGCCCTGGACAACGGGGCCGACGATTATGTGCCCAAACCCTTTGGCATGGGCGAATTGCTGGCGCGCCTGCGCGCCGCCCGGCGCCATGCGATGTTCCAATGGGACATCGGGCTGTCCACCCAACCGGCGCCGAGTCGATTCGAGGGTGGTTCGCAACGGCGCCTGGTTCATGAGGAGCTGCAGCTTCAATGATGAGATCGGTTCAGCTTGTATCCCTGAGGGCTTTGCTATACAATCGGCCTCATGAAGCCCGCGGTAGTTGCCGAAGCCGGAGGCCGCGGAAACCCTCCGCGCGGGGCGGGTGACGGGCGGATCGCCTTGCCGAAGGAGCTTATGAGCAAGCGCCATCCGGCGTGGCTGCGGTATGCCGTGGCGGTCGCGCTGACTGTCGGGGCCTTGCTGGTCCGTCAGTGGTTCCTGCAAACTCTGGAACTGCGCAACGTCTTTTTAACGTTCTACCCTGCCGTCATCCTTGCCTCGCTCTATGGGGGGCTTGGGCCGGGCTTGTTGTCCACCATTCTTTCCGCCGCTTTGGTTGACTATTTTTTCATTCCCCCGTTGCATCAATTCAGCATCCGGGACCCGGCGGATATGTTGGGCATGGGGATTTTTCTGCTGAGCTGCGTGATGATCAACGGGACGGTGGAAGCGATGCATCGGGCGCAGGCGCGGGCGCGGCGGGCGGAGATTGCGACCGGCGTGGAGGCGGCGCGCGTGCAGGAGGCCGGGGCGAAAGCGCTGCTGGGCGCGATTGTGGAGACCTCCAACGACGCCATCGTTTCCAAGGACTTGAACGGAACCATCCGGAGTTGGAACGCGACCGCCGAACGCATCCTGGGTTATCGGGCCGATGAAATTATCGGCAAACCCATCTCCTTGCTGCTGCCGCCCGAACGCGTGGCTGAGGAGGAAAGGATTCTGGAGCAAATCAAGCAGGGCGAGCAAGTCAACAATTACGACACGGTGCGGCTGGCGAAGGATGGGCGCCGGATCGAGGTCTCCGTCACTGTCTCGCCCCTGCGCAACAGCGCGGGCGAAATCACGGGCGCATCGAAAATCATCCGCGACATTACCGAGCGCAAGCAGGCGGAGGCGGCTTTGCGGGAAAGCCAGGAACGCCTGCAACTGCAATTCACCCTCCTGCAATCGGCGGCCAACGGCCTGGTCATCACCGGGCGGGACGGCGCCATCCAGTGGGTCAACGACGCGTTCACGCGTCTGACCGGCTACAGCGCAGCGGAGGCCATCGGGCAGAACCCCCGGCTGTTGAAATCCGGCCGGCAGGACGCAGCGTTTTTCAAGGAGTTGTGGGAGACCATTCTCGACGGGCGCGTCTGGCAGGGCGAGATCGTGAACAAACGCAAGGACGGCAGCGTTTACACCGAGGAGATGACCATCACGCCGGTGAAGTCAGCGGGCGGGGAGATCACTCATTTTGTGGCCGTCAAGCAGGACGTGAGCGCGCGCAAACAGGCCGAAGAAGCGTTGCGCCGCAGCAACGCCCGGCTCAATCTGCTGGCCGAGAACGCCGTCGAATTGCTGCGCAGCGAGTCGCCCCAGCAGACCGTGAACGCGCTGTGCCGGAAACTGCTCGAATTCCTGGATTGCCAGGTCTTCTTCAACTACCTGGTGGACGAGGCGAAGGGGAAGTTGCATTTGAACGCGTGCTGGGGCATTCCGGCGGAGGAGATGAGCAAGGTCGAGTGGCTGGATTTTGGGGTGGCGGTGTGCGGCTGTGTCGCGCGCGACGGCTGCCGCATCGTGGCCGAAAACATTCCGGCCACGCCCGACCCGCGCACCGAGCTGGTCAAATCCTTTGGCGTCCAGGCTTACGCCTGTCATCCGCTCATTGCGCAAGGACGGGTGCTGGGCACGCTTTCCTTCGGCACGCGCCATCGGGCGCGATTTACGGAGGACGAATTGTCGCTCATGAAAGCCGTGGCCGACCAGGTGGCCATGGCCCTGGAGCGCCGGCAGGCCCAGGCGGAATTGGTGCGCATGGCCAAGGAGCTGCTGGACTCGAACGCGGAGTTGCAGCAGTTCGCCTACGTCGCTTCCCACGATTTGCAGGAGCCGCTGCGGGCGGTGGCGGGCTACATCAGCCTCATCGAGGAGCGCTTCCGCGACAAACTGGACGAGAAGGGCCGGCAGCACGTCGCCGGCGCGATCGAGGGGGCCGAGCGCATGCACGCCTTGATCAACGATCTCTTGGAACTGTCCCGGGTCGGCTCGCGCGCCAAGGCCTTTCAGGCCACCGACTTGAACGCCGTCCTGGACGTGGCGCTGCACAACCTCGGGCCCCGCATCCGCGAATGCGGCGCCACCGTCACGCGCGATTCCCTGCCCATGCTCGAAGTGGATGGCAGCCAAATCACCCTGCTTTTCCAGAACCTGATCAGCAACGCCCTCAAGTTCCATAGTGACCGGCCCCCCGAAATCCGGATCACCGCCCGGCCCCAATCCGGCCACTGGCTCTTCGCCGTGGCCGACAACGGCATCGGCATTGAGTCGCAATATTTCGAGAGGATTTTCCAAATCTTCCAGCGCCTGCACACCCGCAAGCGCTACCCCGGCACGGGCATCGGGCTGGCTATCTGCAAAAAGATCGTGGAGCGGCATGGCGGCAGACTCTGGGTGGAGTCGGAGCCGGGGATCGGCTCCACATTTTACTTTACTTTGTCTAACAAGCTTCTACTCTGAGCATTAGACAACATGGGAACAGGTTCCTTGCGGCCACGCTGTGGCGCCGCCGTCCCGGTTTCCGCAAAAATCACTATGAGTGCCTATAGTTCGATCCTCGGCCAGCCGATTGAAATCCTGCTGGCGGAGGACAGCCCCAGCGACACGGATTTGACGGTGGAGGCGCTGCAGAAGGGCAAGGTCCTGAACCACCTCAGCATCGTGGATGATGGAGTGAAGGTCATGGAGTTTTTGCGCCGCCAGGGCGAATACGCCGCCGCGCCGCGGCCCGATTTGATCCTGCTGGACTTGAATTTGCCGCGCAAGGACGGGCGGGAAGTGCTGGCGGAGATCAAGGCGGACGGGGACCTCAGGACGATTCCAGTGGTGGTGTTGACAACCTCGCGCGCCGAGCAGGACGTGTTGCGCGCCTATGCCCTCAATGCCAATTGTTACATCAACAAACCGGTGGATTTCCGGCAATTCATCAGCGTGGTCAAAGCCATCGAGGATTTCTGGCTCACCGTGGTCAAGCTGCCTCCCAAAGGGGGGTGAGCCATGAATGCTTCGTCCGCGGTCCCCGTTCTCAAAATCCTGCTTGTGGAGGATAGCCCGTCGGACGCGGCGCTGTTGCAAGAGGCGCTGAGCTGCGACGGTGGGAACAGGTTTGAGGTCGCGCATGCGGAGCGATTGGAGGAGGGGCTGGAACAATTGCGGCGCGGGGCGTTCGATGTCCTGCTGCTGGACTTGTCGCTGCCCGACAGTTCGGGCCGCGACACCTTTCTGCGCGCGCGGGCCCAATCCCCCGACCTGCCCATCGTGGTGATGACCGGCGTGGATGACGAAACGGTCGCGCTGGACGCGTTGCGGCAAGGCATCCAGGATTACCTGACCAAAAGCCCCGGTTACCTGCGCCGGGTGTGCCGGGCTGTCCGTTATGCCATTGAGCGCAAACGCCTGGAGATGGAATTAGAGCGGGAACGCGATCAGTTGGAAGACCGAATTCAGGAGCGGACCGCCGAGCTGTCCAAAGCCAACCTCGCCATGCAGTCGGAAATCGCGCGCCGCCAGCAGGCCGAGGATTCGCGTCAACAAGTGCTGCGGCGCCTCAACGCGGCGGAGGAATTGGAACGGGGCCGAATTTCGCGCGAATTGCACGACCGGCTGGGGCAGGACCTGACCGCGTTGAAGCTCGGCCTGCAAGCGTTGCAGAAACAATGTCCCTATGTGTCGGAGATGACGTTGGCGGAGCCGGGCGGCCTCCGGGCAAAAGCGCCAGGGCGGGCTCCCCGCAAAATGGGCGAGAAACCGGGGCGCAAGTCGGCGGAACGTGAGAAAAAGCTGGCGGAAGGCGATTGTCCTTTCGCTCCGGAAGTGCAGAAGGGCGTGCAGAAGCTGGAGCGGCTGGCGGACGGCTTGATGCGCGACATACATCGGCTGGCTTGGGAGTTGCATCCCGGGGTGTTGGATGATCTGGGACTGGAGGCCGCCCTCCGGCGCTACACCGCCGAATGGTCGGCCGACAGCGGCGTGCGGCTCGATTTCCACAGCAACGGCATGGAGAAGAAGCGGCTGCCCTTGGAGTTGGAAGGCCCGCTCTATCGCGTCGCCCAGGAGGCCCTGACCAACGTGCTCCGGCACGCCGGCGCCCGGCGCGTCAGCGTTCTGCTGGAACGGCGCGCCGATCATCTTTCCTTGATTGTGGAAGACGACGGGGTGGGGTTCGACACCCAGGCCGTGTTGCAGACGGGAACGCAGGAGAAACTGGGCTTGTTGGGGATGCAGGAACGCATCCGGCTGGCCGGCGGAACCATCGATTTTGAATCGAGCTTGCAGGGCGGCACGACGGTGTTCGTGCGCGTGCCATGGAAGAGCGCGGTGACCCGCAAACATTAAGGCGATGAAGAAGCTGCGCATCCTCCTGGCCGACGACCATCGAATGGTCCGCGAGGGCTTGCGCCACCTGCTCAACAGCCAATCCAACATGCGCGTGCTGGCTGAAGCCGCCAACGGCGAGGAGGCCGTGGCCAGGGCTCTCGAACTCCAGCCGGACGTGGTCATCATGGACCTTTCCATGCCGAAATTGAACGGATTGCAGGCCACCGAAAAGCTCAAAACCGCTTGTCCGCAGATCAAGGTCGTGGCCCTCACCGCCAACGAGGACGAGAGTTATCTGCGGCAATTGTGCAAGGCCGGGGCTGCCGGTTACGTTCTGAAACGCTCGGCAGGCGAGGAACTGGTCAAGGCCATCAACGCGGTCGCCCGGGGCGGTGTGCATTACGAGGGCGGGCTGGCCAGCAAGGCGCTGGCCCGGCAGATGGCGGGGGGCGGCAAAGCAGGCGGCGGCGCGCCGTTGAGCGATCGGGAACAGGACGTCCTGATCCTCCTGGCCTGGGGTTACAGCAACAAGGAAATCGGCGCCCGGCTGAACATCAGCATCAAGACAGTGGAGACCTACAAGGTCCGCCTGGGGGAAAAGCTGGCGTTGCGCAGCCGGACGGAGATGGTGCAATACGCCTTGCGCCAGGGCTGGTTGAACGAAGAGCGGCGCCCGCCGCTGCGCGCCTCGTAATTTTAGTTGATTTTGGCGTCGGGGAATTCCCGGACACGAAAACGCCGTCTTTCCCGACTGTTGGCGGCGCGCCCCGACGGGCTACGCTGCCTGCCAGTCACAGAACCGAACCTTGAACTTATACGAACATGAACCGGGAAATTAAATCACGTCCGGACACAAAGAAGGTCAATCGTGTCTTGGTGATCGACACGGGCGATCTGCGTCTGACCAAGAGCGATTCCGATTTGGCGGGCCAAATCAAGCGCGCCTTTGATCTAGCCAAGAGCGCTGGACAGGAACTTGACCTGATCTTCAAGGCTGAAACGGCCTGACGCAGGGGTCGGGCCGGCTGACAGGGAGAAGCCCGGCCAGCTTGAGCCGGGCGAAGGTGAGACACTCAACATCCGCGCGCGGGTGTTGAGTGATCTCCCCTATCGGCGGGTGCATTTCACTTTTTCTGGCGCTTCTCCGCCTCGGGAAAGGGTTCAGCGATTGAAACGATCGAAAATTGGGCATTGAAAATTTGTCCTCTGTCATGTCGTCAGACAAACGTCTTGCGATGACCAATGACAGATTTTCAATGAGCAATTCTCAATCGAAAGGTTTGAAACCCTAAAACATCACGTCACCGCCAGAACCTTCCCACAAAAGTGAAATGCTTCCTCCATCGGCTTTTTTCCCCGGTATTCATTGCTTTCATGGCGGCGCGGGATTAGACTGCCCGTCCGTTCATTCGTGCGGTCGTTATGAAAAAAAACGCTGTCCCTTCGCGTTCCGGCCTGCTGGCCGCGGGCAATTGGATCATTGATCAGGTCAAGATGATTGATGTGTATCCGCGGCGGGACCAGTTGGCCAACATTGGCGGCCAGTACCGGGGCACGGGGGGGGCGCCCTACAATGTCTGCATCACCCTGGCGCGCCTGCAGGCCCCCTTCAGGCTGGGCGGCGCCGGGCTGGTCGGCCAGGATGACCTGGGCCGCGCCATTCTGGAGGATTGCCGGCGTCATGGCATCGACACCCGGCATCTGCGCGCGACGCCTTTGGCCCCCACGGCTTTCACCGATGTGATGACGGAAAACGGCGGGAGCCATCGCACCTTTTTTCACCATCGCGGCGCCAACGCCTTGTGGGACGGCGCGGACCTGGATTTCAAGAAGCACAAGGCGCGCCTGTTTCACCTGGGCTATTTGCTGCTGCTCGACGCCCTGGACGCCTCCGATGGGCGCTTCGGCACCAAAGCCGCCCGGTTGCTCCACGCCGCCCAGCAGGCCGGCATGAAAACCAGCGTCGATGTCGTCAGCGAGGACAGCGACCGCTTTGCCCGCGTCGTGCCGCCCGCGCTGCGCTACGCGGATTACTGTTTTCTGAACGAAATTGAAGCCGGCAAGACCACCGGCTTCAGGATACGCGAACCGGATGGTCGGCTGAACACCATTTCCTTGCGGCACGCCGCCGGGGCGCTGTTGCAGGCGGGCGTGCGCGAGCTGGTGGTGATTCATTTTCCCGAAGGCGGGTTCATGCGCACCCGGAAAGGGGAGGACTACTGGCAATCGGCGCTGAAACTGCCCGCCGAGCGCATCAGGGCCACGGCGGGGGCGGGGGACGCCTTTGCGGCGGGCGTGCTGCTGGGGCTGCACGAAGAATGGGAACTGCCGCGTTGCCTGTTGACCGGGGTTTGCGTGGCGGCGGCCTCGCTCTCGAACCCCACCTGCACCGGGGGGGTCAAATCATTGCCCGCCGCGCTGAAATTGGCGCGCAAATACGGCCAGTGGCCGGCGCTGCCCTAGGCCCGTTCCATGTATTTGCCGGTGCGGGTATCGACCTTGACTTTCTCGCCAGTCTTGATGAAAAGCGGGACTTGGATATTAATGCCGGTTTCGAGGGTGACGGATTTCTGAACGTTACTGGAGGAATCCCCCCGAATCCCCCCCGGCGCATCGCTCACCGTCAGAACCACGCTTGAGGGCAGTTCGATCGACACGGCCTTGTCCTCGACGAAAGTGACCGTGACGGCGGTGTTTTCCACCAGGTAATTTTTGGCGTCGCCCACCAGTTCCGGCGGCAGCGTCGTCTGCTCGAAGGTGGTGGGGTCGGAGAAGACGTAATCATCCCCGTCCATGTAACTGAAGTCCATCTTGCGGGTCATCATGGGCACGACATCGATTTTTTCGGTGGAGCTGAAACGGACATCGGAAGCTCGGCCGGATTTGATGCTGCGGAGGGTGGCTTGGACAAATGCGCGGAGGTTGCCCGGCGTGCGATGCTGCGTTTCCAGGACAACGGCAATATCGCCATTATAATTAATGGCCATGCCTTTGCGAAGATCGTTGGCTGATGACATAATCTTTTCTTCCCCGCTGGTCCGTCCACCGGAAGACGGGGAACAACAATCCTAGCCCATCCCCGGCCCAAATCAAGTTCTGAAAGTAGAATTGCGGAAAATCCGGGCTTGACCGTTGGCGGATTTGCCCGACTATCCGGCCATAAAATAATGAGGGCCGCCTGAACAAAGGGCCCGAACGCCATGTACAACCCGTTGGTCAAAGAATACCGGGGACGGTTCGGCAAGGGCCGAACCATGGATGACATCGTGGATTTGGTGGACGAGCTGCCGCCCATGCCGGATGTGATCACGCACGCCTTGCGGGTGATCGACGACGCCAACAGCACGCCGGAAGAGCTGGCCGATGTGATCATGCTGGACCCGGCGCTGGCTTCGCCGGTGCTGCGCACGGCCAATTCCGCCAGCTTGGGGCATCAGCGCGAGGTCACGACCCTGGCCCTGGCCATCCTCCTGTTGGGCATGGGCCAGGTGAAGACCATTCTGCTGGCCTCGACCCTGCGCCGCTGGAATCGCAAATTTGGGCCGGTGGAGCGGCTGGTGTGGGAGAAGGCGGTCGGCGCCGCGTCGGCCGCGCACGTCTTGTGCCAGCAATTGCAAAAGGACTATCTGGAGGAGTTGTATCTGACGGGGCTGCTGCACAACCTTGGCCAGGTCGTGCTTCTTTCCCACAATGAACTCGGCCGCGAGTATCCCGCCGTGCTGGCCCGGATCCACGAATGCAACGAGGATTACGTGACGGCGGAACGCGAGGTGATCGGCTTTTCACATCCGTTGATCGGCGCGCTGGTGGCGTGGAAATGGGGGTTCGCCCCTTCCACGTGCCGGTCCATTCTTCATTACAGCGAGCCGTTTGAGGGGAGGCCGGGAGACACGGAGGAAAAGATCGGGATGCTCAAACTGGCCGCCGGGCTGGGCCTGGCTTTGGGTTTCGGCCGGCCCGAGGGCTACACCGAGGAGGTCGAGCGGCTGGACAAGCTGGCTCTATTCGTCGGTTTCAATGAAGCCACGCTGCAGGCGGACCTGCAGATCGCCATGGCCGACATCAAAACCCGGTTTTCCTCCGAACTGAGCGCCTTTGCCTGAGCCGGGTCAAGGCCCGGACGGGAGCCGTCGAGGCATTGCAAGGCATCAACAAGGATTGGCCCGGCCGGAACAAAAGAAGGCTTCACACAATCAGATCACAATGGTAGGGATAACGCCCGATGAGCGCTCCCGGCTCAGGCCTGACATGGATATAAAGACGATTAGAACTCTGCTGGTCGAAGACAACGCCGATGATGTCTTTTTCCTGAGCACCACGCTGAAGAAGGTGACGGGGACGGAGTTTGAACTCGAATCGGTCCCCACCCTGGCGGCCGGCATCGAGCGCCTGGCGGCCGGGGACATCGATCTGATCATTCTGGATTTGACCCTGCCCGACAGCAGCGGCCTGGCCACCTTCGAGGGCCTCAAAGGCCAGGCCCGCAATGTGCCCGTCATCATCCTCAGCGACCTGGATGACGAAACACTGGCGGTCAACGCCGTCCATGCCGGGGCGGAGGATTACCTGGTCAAAGGCCGGGCCGACAGCCAGTTGATTACGCGGGCCATTTTTTACGCGATTGAACGCACGGAAGCCAGGAAAGCCGTGATCAAGGCGGAGGAAAAGTTCCGCAGCATCTTCGAGAACTCGATTTCGGGCATCTTCCAAACCAGCCCGGAAGGCACCTATTTGAACGTCAACGCCTCGCTGGCCCGCATCTACGGCTACAGCACCAAGGAAGAATTGATGGCCCGCATCAGCGACATCGCGCGCTTGCTCTACGTGGACCCCTCCCGGCGGGGCGAATTCATCCGTTTGATGCACGAGCAGGGCGTCATCACGGATTTCGAGTCCCAAGTCTATCGCAAGGACGGGTCGGTGATCTGGATTTCCGAAAACGCCCGCGCCGTGCGCGACGACCAGGGCCGCATCCAGTATTACGAGGGGACGGTGGACGACATCACGGCGCGCAAGGAAGCGGAGGAAAAGCTGCGTTTCTCGGAATCGCGCTTCCGCTCCGTCTGGCAGAACTCCTCCGACGGCATGCGGTTGACGGACGAGTTGGGCATCATCCTGGCCGTCAATCCTTCCTTCTGCCAGATCGTCGGCATGCGGCAGGATGAATTGGTGGGGCGCGCCTTTACCGTCGTCTATTCCGAGTCGGAGGACCTGGCGGGCATGATGCAGCAGTATCAGCAAAGGCTGGCCGAACGGAATTTCGGCAGCGGCTTTGAAGGCCAGCTCGCCTTTCGCTCCGGCCGGAGGGTCGAGGTTGAACTGTCCAATTCCTTCATTGAATTGGAGGATGGGCGGTGCCTGATTCTGAGCATTTTCCGCGATGTCACCGTTCGCAAACAGGCCGAGGAGCGCGAACGGCTGGCCAACGCCGAACTGGCCCGCAGCCAGGCCGAATTGCGCAAGAAGAACGAGATTCTGGAGGACGACCTCAAAATGGCCCGCGAAATCCAGCAGGCCATCCTGCCCCAGCAGTACCCCGCCTTTCCCCCCGGCGCGACGCCCGAAGCCAGCCTGCTTCATTTCTGCCATCGCTACCATCCCACCGGCCAGGTGGGCGGCGACTTTTTCAACGTCCTCCGGCTCTCAGACAGCAAGGCCGGGCTGTTTATCTGCGACGTGATGGGGCACGGCGTCCGCTCCGCGCTGGTCACGGCCATGGTGCGCGCACTGGCGGAGGAGTTGCGCGCCGTGGCCATGGACCCGGGCCATTTGTTGACCCGGATCAATTGCGACCTGCGCGCCATCCTGCAACAAACGGGCACGCCGCTTTTTACCACGGCTTTCTACATGACAGCCGACCTGAAGCGGCGCGAAGTTCTGTATGCCAACGCCGGCCACCCCCGGCCGTTGCTGGTCCACCGGCCGGCCGGCGAGGTCGAACCCATCAAATACCCCGACGGCAAGGCGCGGCCCGCCCTGGGTTTGTTTGCCGATTCCGCTTATCCATCGGCGTCGTTTCCGCTGGCGGCGGGGGACGTGGTCATGCTGTTCACCGACGGCCTGTATGAGGTTGAAGGGCCGGGCAACCAGCAATACAGCCAGGAACTGCTCCTGCAGGCGGTGAAAAAACACTCCCGCCTGCACTGCGCGGAGATGTTCGATGCGGTGCTGGCGGAGATCAAACAATATTCCTGCAACCGGGGATTTACCGATGATGTCTGCCTGCTGGGAGTGGAAGTGGATGAGAAGTTCTGAGGGGAGGGAGTCAGACTGGTCTGACGGGTCGGACGAGTTGGATGGGGGGGGGCGCCGGCTTGCCCGCGTTGTGGGAGGACGATGCGGCGGCGCGCGGCGCGCAAAGGGCCGCGCGCAGGAGAGCAGTTTTGGGGATGCTCCGATTACCCCAACCGCACCGGGACCGGAGCTTGATTTTGGGCCAGAAGAAATTCTGAGACAATCCGGCCGCCGAGCAGGTGTTCCTGGATGATCTTTTCCAAAACTTCCGGCGTGCAGGAGTGATACCAAACGCCCTCCGGATAAATCACGGCAATCGGCCCTCGAGCGCAGAGGCGCAGGCAGTTGGCTTTGGTGCGGTGGATGGCCGGCTCCGCGCCGCCAGGGTCCAATTCCTTGAGACGGCGCTTGAGATATTCCCAGGATGCAAGGCCCGCTTCTTTCGCACAACATTTCGGCTCGGTCTGGTCGGCGCAGAGGAAGATGTGGCGTTGGTAGCGCGTCAAGCCCAGGGCGGCGGCGGCCTTGCGCAGGTCCTCGTTCATTCTTGCGCGGCGGCGAGTTTGCTGAGGACGTTGAAATCCTCCAGCGTGGTGGTGTCGCCCTTGACGCTTTCGCCGACGGCGATTTGCTTGAGCAGCCGCCGCATGATCTTGCCGGAGCGGGTCTTGGGCAGCGCCTCGGCGAAGCGGACGTCATCCGGCCTGGCCACCGCGCCGATTTCCTTGGCCACATGAGCGCGCAGTTCCTCGCGGATGGCGGGCGAAGGATGGACCCCTGACTTCAACGTGACAAAGGCGACCAGGACTTGGCCCTTCATTTCGTCGGGCCGGCCCACGACGGCGGCTTCCGCCACCATGGGGTGGCTGACCAGGGCGCTTTCCACTTCGGCGGTGCCGATGCGGTGCCCGGCGACGTTGAGAACGTCGTCGATCCGGCCCACAATCCAGAAGTATCCATCCTTGTCCTGCCGGCAGCCGTCACCAGTGAAATAGCAGCCTTGGACTTCGTTCCAATAAGTGTCCATGAAGCGTTGCGGGTCGCCCCAGATGCCGCGCAACATGGCGGGCCAGGGTTTGCGGATGACCAGTTTGCCGCCGGTGTTCCTGGGCACGGCATTGCCCTGGTCATCGACCACTTCCGGCACGACGCCAAAGAAAGGCAGCGTGGCGGAGCCGGGTTTGGCGGGCGTGGCGCCGGGCAGGGGCGTGATCATGATGCCGCCGGTTTCGGTTTGCCACCAGGTATCGACAATCGGGCAACGTTTGCGGCCGATGACTTCGTGATACCATATCCAGGCCTCGGGATTGATGGGCTCGCCGACGGTGCCGAGAAGGCGCAAGGAGGAAAGATCATGCTTGTTGGGCCATTCCACCCCCCATTTCATGAAGGCGCGAATGGCCGTGGGCGCGGTGTAGAGGATGGTCACGCCGTGCCTGGCAATGATGCGCCAGAAACGGTCCGGCTCCGGGTAATTGGGCGCGCCCTCGTACATCAGGCTGGTGGCGCCGTTGGCCAGCGGGCCATAGACGACGTAGCTGTGGCCGGTCACCCAGCCCACATCGGCCGTGCACCAATAGACATCCTCCGGCCGCAAATCGAAGACGTATTTGCTGGTCAGCTTGGCGCCGAGCAAATAGCCGGCGGTGGAATGCAGGATGCCCTTGGGCTTGCCGGTGGAACCGCTGGTGTAAAGTATAAAGAGCGGCGCTTCGCTGTCCATTTCCTCCGCCGGGCAATCGGCCTGCACATATTCCGCTTCCCGATGCCACCAGACATCCCGCCCTTCCTGGATGTGGACGTCGTGGTTGGTGCGGCGCAGGACAATGACTTTCCCGACCGTTTTGCCCAGCAGACGGCCCTGGGCGTCCTTGAGGGTGAGCGCTTCATCCACGCTCTTTTTGAGCGGCACGACGCTGCCGCGGCGGAATCCGCCGTCCGCCGTGACCACCAGTTTGGCCTGGCAATCGAAAATGCGGTCCGCCACCGATTGGGCGCTAAAGCCGCCGAACACGACCGAATGAATGGCGCCCAGGCGGGCGCAGGCCAGCATGGCAATGGCCGCCTCCGGCACCATCGGCAAATAAATGATGACACGGTCCCCCTTTTTCAGGCCATGGCGCTTGAGCACGTTGGCGAAGACGCAGACTTCGTGATGCAACTGTTTGTACGTGTAGGTGCGCTCCTCGCCGGGAATGCCCGGCCCGGCCGGTTCGCCCTCCCAGATCAGCGCCGCCTTGTTGGCCACGGGCGTGCCCAGATGCCGGTCCAGGCAGTTGTAGCTGACGTTGAGACGGCCGCCGGCAAACCATTTGGCATCGGGCAATTTCCATTGCAAGACCTTCTTCCACGGCTTGAACCAGACCAGCTCCTCCCGGGCGGCGCGGGCCCAGAATTTCTCCGGCTGGCGGACCGATTGGTTGTAAAGCGCGCGGTACCGGGCCAGGGACCCGACCAGGGCCCGGCTGGCGAAGGATTTGGGCGGCGGAAAGACGCGTTCCTCTTGAAGCACCGAGGTGATGTTCGAGACAGCAGGAGGCATTGTTTTGACCATCAGCCAATGTAAAGGAGGCGGCGGGATCGTCAACCATTAACAATTAAGATCAGGATTTGGAATGGATGCGTTTCACCGAATCATCCATAGAACCACTCCCAGAATGAACAGGACGGCGACGACGAGGGCCGTCACCCACCAGAGCCACTTCACGCCATAGGGAAGGAGCCTCTTTTTGCCGAACTCGCGCTCGACAAATTCGTCGTACTCAAAGGATTCATCCGGCAGGTTGAGGCTGCTGGCGCAGGCCTCTTCGGACCAGCCGGTGTTTTCGTCGGCGCCGCAGGCCGGGCAGGCTTTGGCGCCCTGCGGAACGTCCGCGCCGCAATGGGGGCAGATTTCCGGTGTCATGACACAGAGGTATAACCCACCCTGCCGGGATGCGCCAGCCTGGCGTTGCTCAACGCGGTTTGGATTGCAACAGTTCACCGACAATGCCGCGGCCGGTGCAGGAACCGGGACGGATGGCCGCCGGATCCAGGCTCCAGCGCGCGGCGAGCTGGCCGACCTTTTCCGAATTGGCGGCCAGTTCGTCCTTCACCGAGAAAAAGTCCGGCTCGCTGCCGTACTCAAAGCAACGCAAATCCAATTCCTTTTCCGCGGCGGTCAACAGGCCCTGGTTCCAAAGAGTTTCGCCCGCCCAGGCGTAGGCGCGCCAGACGCGGCCGTTTTCCATGAGCACCCAGGCGTGTTGGTTGAGCACGCGACTGGCGCTGAAGAACTGCAGTTGGCCCAGCTTCCGGCTCAGGTTGAGCAGGAACCGATAGCACTCGTCCACGTCCTCGAACGGCCCTGGCAAACCGGCCCCCACCACCAGGACCCAGCCGGAGATGGAGGGGGAGATGAAAAGCTTGTCTTCCCGCGCCTCGACCAAGCCGTCCTCCCAGGAACAAGGCGTCGGCTGGTGCAACCGCAAAGCGGCTTGGACGCGGGCCGGATCATGGGTCCTGACGACGAGCCAGCGGCCGGGCTGCAAGAAGACCGGCATGTCGCCCACGGCGCTCCCGCCGCCCGCAAAAGCAGGCACGGCGCCAGCCGCCTCCCGTCCCGGCAACCGGCCTGTCCGCCGCCAGACAGAGAAGACGAAGAAGAAGGCGGCGCCCAAAACGATTCCGAAGGGAATCAACATTAGAAACCATGCTACTTCTCTTAATTCAACCTGATTCACACCGCTCTAATGTAATCGCGGCCGCGGGATGTTCAACCGGGAATCTGCGTTTCAGGCAAAAAAACGCGGGAGGCGCCCCGCCGCCGCCGGATCAAGACCGCTTCAGGCCCAGCACCAGCAAAAACAAGTCGATCACAAACAGCAGGACAATGGTCACTTCCAGCGTCAGCATCCAGCGGTTGGTGCGGTCCTGGGAGAGAAGCTGGTAGAGGTTGTCCAGCGTTTCGAGCTTCTCATCAATGGTGCGGTGCCAGTCGCCCAGATGGAAGCGGGCGGCGATATTTTCGTAGATGCGGGCCAGGTGCCAGTCGCCGAAGAACTTTGTGATGTTGGACAACTCGTCGCTGAAATGCGCCAGGTCAATGCGGATTTCCCGCAACTCGCGCATCACCTCGGTGGTGCGGCGCGGGCTTTGGTTCAAGTCGCGGTAGGAGCGCTCCAGGGCGGCGTCCAGGAGGCAGTCGTAGGCTTCCAATTCCGCCAGTTGCAGGTTGGCCAGCTCCAGCGCAAAGAGGATTTCGTCCACCTGCCCCGGTTCCTGCACGATCAGGGCGGCGTCCCAGTCCAGGACGGCCAGGTCGTTCTCGTAGTAGCTCAGGTAGCGCCCGGTCGATTCGTCGGCCTCCTGGCGCGAGAGCTGGTTGACGTCCGGCTCCTGGGTCAGCAAGGCCGCCACTTCGCGCCGATGCTGCTGGAGCCAGTCTTCGGCGCTGAGCGGCTTGCCGTCCTCGGCGCAGAGCGGGGCGTCGATGCAGAAAACGGTGTAGGCCTCCTCCTCCGCCAAGTGCGGGACGGGCTTGAGAAAATAGCGGGCCAGCTCGCGGCGCGCCTCCTCGGCCAGTTGCCGCACTTCCTGGCTCAGGACGCCATTGGAAAACTCCAAATCGTGGTAGGCCACCAGGTCGCCGATGGCCTGCACCTGGAAAGGGACGGAGACGGTGATGCTGATGGCGCCGACCGGCAAAAACTTGACGGTGCGCTCCACCCGCACCGGGCCGTTGGGGCCGATGCGCTCCATGGGAGGAAGCCGGACCATTTGCGGCTTGTTGAAAAAGAGGTGGCGCGGGGCGCGCTTGCTGGTATCGACGCTGAACTCGGCCACCGTCTGGCCCAGCAGTTGGGGGACCGATTCCCGCAACATGTCGTAGGCGACGTCGAACGCGTAGAGGTAGATGGCGCGGCCGGTGTAGCGCGTCACGCCGCGCGAAGGTTCGGCCATCTTTCGCGGTTCTGAAACAGGCATTGCCATGCTGTAAAATACACCTTTGGCGGGGGATTGTCCATGCGCTGAAAACCGGGGTTCCCATCGGAAAGCAATCCTGGTTCGCATCTGTCCTTGGCAACGGAGGGCGGATGATGTAGGTTGCCTGGCATAAGCAGAGAGTCCGTTAATGAGTGTCACGATTCAATTGGATTTGCCCGAGGGACTGATTCAGCAAGCGCGCCAGATGGGGTTGTTGGAGAACCGCCGGGTGGCGGAATTGCTGGCTGAGGAAGTGCGGCGCCGGAGCGCTGGGCAGGGATTGAGAATGGCCCTGGATCAAATCCGGTCCGCGCCGGGCGAGCCGTTGACCACGGACGAGATCGATGCCGAGATAAAGGCTGCCCGGGCGGAACGGCGCGCGCGTGAAGCTCGTCGTTGATATAAATGTGTTGGTGTCGGGTACGCTGTGGCAGGGAAATCCTTCGCGCTTGTTGGACGCTCTGCTCGAGGGGGCAGCCATGCTGTGCGCCTCTGGTGCTGTTCTTGCGGAATTCGAACAGGTGCTCCAACGAGAACGGTTCCACAAGCGATTGGCCCATCGGGGCCGAAGCCCGCAGGAAATTGTTTCCCGCTTTCGAGCGGCGTCGCTGATTGTGGAAGGTCCCACCATTCCTGTTCCCGCCGCGTTGCGCGACCCAGAGGACGTCCATATCCTTGCCTGTGCGCTGGGCGCGGGCGCCGATGGCATCGTAACGGGGGACCACGATCTTCTTGCGATGGGGACTTTCGAAGGCATACCAGTTCTTAATGTGCGGCAAGCGCTCGAGAAGCTTGGGATTTCCGCAGGTTGATCTACAACGATTCCTATCCCAACCGGCCGCCGCCCAAAGCCGAAAAGCGATTTGACTTCCCTCTCCCGGCGTGGCTTGCTGGCCAGCAATAACATGCCAGACATTCCATCCTCGCCGCTCGCTGAAACCAACAACGGCGCGGCCAGACCCGCTTATCCAAACCCGTTTCTGTGGGTGCCCTCCAGTTACCTGGCGATGGGGATCATTTACGTCACGGTCGGCAGCGTCGCCAATGTCATGTTCAAAAACCTGGGCATGGACAACACCAAGGCGGCGTTCTGGTCGAGCCTGCTGGGGTTTCCCTACACTTTCAAGTTTCTGTGGGCGCCGTTGCTGGAGTTGTACCGGACGAAGAAGTTTTTCGTGGTGCTGATGCAGTTTTGCATCGCCGCCAGCATGGCGGGCGTGGCGTTTTGCCTGCAGCTTCCGGGCCGGGCCTGGCTGGCGCCGGTGCTGGCGCTCCTGGCGGTCTCGGCCATGCTGGGCGCGACGCAGGACATCGGTTCCGACGGCGTCTATGTGACGACGCTGCCGCCCCGGGAAATGGCGAAATACACCGGGTTCCAAAGCATGTGCTGGAACGCGGGATTTCTGCTGGCCGCAGGACCCTTGATTTCTCTGAGCGGACTCCTGCATGGGCGCACGCAAAGCTGGGGCTCGTCATGGATGGTCATCATGCTGGTCATTGCCGGCTTGCTGCTCCTGGCCGGGTTCTATCACAGCCGCTTCCTGCCCCCCGGGGCCAAGGCGCTGGATGCGCCCAAAACTTTCGGCGACGCCATGGCCACCTTCCGGCACGCCTTCGCCACGTTTTTCCAGAAGAGGGACATCTGGCGGCTGATCGCCTTTGCCTTCTTTTACCGCTCCGGCTACGGCCTGATCGACAAGATGGGACCGCTGTTTATGATTGACGAACGCGCCAAGGGCGGGCTGGGGCTTTCCAACGAGACCCTGGGCGCCATTTACGGGACCTTCGGCAGCGGCGCCTTCATCGTCGGCTCCCTGGTGGGCGGCTGGTTTGTGTCGCGCGTCAGCCTGAAGAAATCGTTGCTCATCCTCTGCCTCTGCCTCAATGTGCCCAACGTCACCTTCCTGATCCTGAGCCAGACCCTGCCCACCGGCTACGGCATCATCTCCGCCATTGTCACCCTGGAAAAGTTCGCCTGGGGCATCGGTTGTGTCGGCCACATGATTTACATGATGCAGCAAATCGCCCCCGGGCCTTACCGGACGGCCCATTACACCTTTGCCACTGCGCTGATGGGCGCGTGCATGATGCTCACCGGCGCGGTCAGCGGCTATGTCCAGAGCTGGGTGGGCTACCAATGGTTTTTCATCATCGTCCTGTTGGCGGCGGCGCCGTCGGTTCTCGTCACCGTCCTGGCGCCGTTCCACAATCCCGACACGACCGGCCGGAGCGGCGATGCGCCGGCGCCGGGGGAGGCTACTTGAGATTGAAATGCGCCGGCTCTTGTGCAAAATAGCGGCTCGCCCCCGGGACCGGGCCGGCCGATGCCATACGACCGCGGCTTGGAAACCCGGGCAGAAAGAAAACAGTTATGCGTTACGGACACTTTGACGACCAGCACCGCGAATACGTCATCACCCAGCCCAACACCCCGCTGCCCTGGATCAATTACCTCGGCTGCGAGTCGTATTTCGGGCTTATCTCCAACACCGCCGGCGGTTATTCCTTTTATCGCGACGCCCGCCTGCGCCGCCTGACCCGCTACCGCTACAACAACGCCCCGTTTGACGTCGGCGGCCGCTACCTCTACCTGCGCGACAATAACACGGGCGAATTCTGGTCCCCCTCCTGGCAACCCACCCGCGCCAAGCTGGACCGCTACGAATGCCGCCACGGCATGGGCTACACCATCATCGGCTCCACCCTGCACAAGATCGAGGCGCAAACGTGCTACTTCGTGCCCCTGGGCGAGACGCTGGAAATCTGGCGGCTCGCCGTGACCAACCATCGCAAGAAGCCGGCCCGGCTGTCCGTTTTTTCCAGCATCGAGTTTTGCCTGTGGGACGCGCAGGACGACGCCACCAATTTCCAGCGCAACTTCAGCACCGGCCAGGTCGAGATCGTGGACGGCGTCATCTATCACAAAACCGAGTACCGCGAGCGCCGCAACCATTTCGCCTTCTTCGCCTGCTCCCGGCGGCTGGCCGGGTTCGACACCCAGCGCGACACCTTCCTGGGGCCGGCCCGCGGCTGGGACAACCCGGCGGCGGTGGCGCGGGGCAAATCCTTCAATTCCGTCGCCCACGGCTGGGCCCCGCACGGCTCCCATCATGTCAAGTTGAATTTAAAGCCGGGCGAAACGAAGGAGATCATCTTCCTGCTGGGCTACCACGAGAATCCCGTGGACCAGAAATTCAGCCCCCCGCAGTCCCAGACCCTCAACAAGCGGACGGTCAAGCCGCTCATCGCCAAGTATCTGGATGGCACGGTCGTGACGGCGGCCTTTGAGAACCTGCGCCGCTATTGGGAAGGGCTGCTGGGCGTCTGCCAGGTGCAATCCCCCGACCTCCATGCCAACCGCATGGTCAACACCTGGAACGCCTGCCAGTGCATGGCCACCTTCAACATGTCGCGCTCGGCCTCCTTCTACGAATCGGGCATCGGCCGCGGCCTGGGCTTCCGCGATTCCAACCAGGACCTGCTCGGCTTTGTGCAAATGGTGCCGGCCCGGGCCCGCGAACGCATTCTGGACATCGCCGCCACCCAACTGGCCGGCGGCGGCGCCTTCCACCAATATCAACCCCTGACCAAGCGCGGCAACAACGACATCGGCAGCGGCTTCAACGACGACCCGCATTGGCTCACCCTGGGCGTGGCCGCCTACCTCAAGGAAACCGGCGATTGGAGCATCCTCGATGAACCGGTGCCATTCGAGAACCAGCCCGGTTCCGAGCGCCCGCTCTACGAGCATCTGCGGCGCAGTTTCAACTACACCCTGGAGCGCCTCGGCCCGCACGGCTTGCCGCTCATCGGCCGCGCCGACTGGAACGATTGCCTGAACCTGAACTGCTTCTCCGACACCCCTGGCCAATCCTTCCAGACCACCACCAACAAGGAGGGCAAGACCGCCGAGTCCGTCTTCATTGCCGGCCTGTTCGTCCTCGCCGCCAGGGAACTGGCCGCCATCGCGCGAAAACTCAAATTAAACGATGAGGCCGACCGCTGCCTGGCGGAAGCCGCCAAAATGGAGCAGGTCATCCTCCAGCACGGCTGGGACGGCCAATGGTTCGTGCGCGCCTACGATGACTTCGGCAAACCCGTCGGCTCGAAGGTTTGCAAGGAAGGGAAGATTTTCATCGAATCACAGGGCATGTGCATCATGGCCGGCATCGGGTTGACGGATGGCAAGGCCAAACTCGCCCTCCAATCGGTCAACCAACACCTGGCCACGCCCCACGGCATCGTCCTGTTGAATCCGGCCTACTCCAGCTATTACCTGGAGCTGGGCGAGATTTCCTCCTACCCGCCCGGCTACAAGGAGAACGCCGGCATCTTCTGCCACAACAATCCCTGGATCATCATCGCCGAAACGATGGTCGGCAACGGCAACCGCGCCTTCGATTATTACACCCGCATCAATCCCTCCGCGCGCGAGAAAATCGGCCAAATCCATCGCTGCGAGCCTTATGTCTTTGCCCAAATGATTGCGGGCAAGGACGCCCCCACCTTTGGCGAAGCCAAGAATTCCTGGCTCACCGGCACGGCGGCCTGGACCTATTTCGCCGTCACCCAATGGATTTTCGGCATCCGCACTGATTACGACGGCCTGCGGGTCGATCCCTGCATCCCGGCAAGCTGGAAAGGATTCAAGGTCACCCGCGTTTTTCGCGGGGAAACATTTGACATCGAGGTGCTCAACCGCAAGGGCGTGATGAAGGGCGTGCGCCGCATGGTCATGGACGGCGTGGAAATCACGGACCAGTTGCTCCGCCCCACCGGCGGCGGCCGCCGGCACAACGTCCTGGTGGAAATGGGATAGACTGCTGAATAAACCCAGTTCATGCGGTGAATCAAGGGCCCAATCGCCGCATCTTTTGCGGCGAATGATGCTTTGCGGAGGCCGCGCGTTGGGATTGGCATCACCCTCACGGAAGAATTCATGGAACAAACCGCTCACGCTGGGCGCTATTCGTTAAGATTAATGAGATTGAGATTATGATTAGGATTAGGAGTCAGGAGAGGGGAAGCCAGGGAGCGGTTAAACATTGCGCCGCAGTGAGCCTGCCCCTACACTGGAGGGCGGTGGGACAACAGGCCGCGCCCGAGCGCTCGGCGGAACTATTTTAATTTTATGGCACAACATCGAAGTCTGCGCCCGACGGCCACTCTTGGGGCCAAGCGCAATGTTCTGAAACGGTTCGAACGGGTCGCCCTTTTGAAAAAGCGCGGCCAATGGAAGACGGGCGACCGCGTCACCGGTCTGCGCAAGACCAAAGCCGAGGCATGAGTTGTTCCTGTGGTGCGACTGCAAAAGTTTTTGGCCGAAGCGGGCATGGCCTCGCGGCGGGCCGGCGAACGGCTCATTCTCGCCGGCCGGGTCACGGTCAATGGCGCCGTGGCCTCGCAATTGGGCGCCAAAGTGGACCCGCTGCATGACCGGGTGGTCGTGGATGGCCGGGTTCTGGCCCGGAAACGCAAGCTTTACATCGCGGTCAACAAGCCGCCCGGCTATGTCTGCACCCGGAGCGCGGCCGACGACCGGAAGAAGCTCGGCGACCTGTTGCCGCGCGAATGGACGGAGCTTTTTTCGGTGGGCCGGCTGGATTGCCAGAGCGAAGGATTGATCTTTTTGACAAATGACGGTGATTTTTGCTTGAAATTGACGCATCCCCGTTATGGCATTGCCCGGAAATACGTGGCGCGGGTGGATGGCCGGGTCACGGCGCAAATGATGAAAAACTTTACCCAAGGCGTGATGAGCGCGGGCGAAAGATTGCAAGCCCGGCGCGCCCGGCTTGTCTCGGCCCATAATTCCAGCAGCGTCGTGGAATTGGAATTGACCGAGGGGAAGAACCGCGAGGTCCGCCGCTTGTTTGAATCGCAGCGCCTGGCGGTGCGCCGCTTGCAACGCGTCCAGATTGGCCCCATTAAGCTCGGCCAGTTGCCTCCGGGCAAATGGCGGGTATTGACAGAACCGGAGATTAAGTCCCTACTTCCTGTGTTATGAAACTTACACCTTGGCTTTTATCCGCCCTGGCGCCCTTGACCGCTGTGTCGGTCCTGGCGCAGGCGTCGAACCCCGTGCCGCCCGTCGTGCCGCCTCTCCCGCCGCCCACCGGCTTGCATGTCGTTCCGGCTGCTCCTGCCGCAGCCGAAGTCCAACCTGCCGCCAAACCGGCCCCGGCGCCCAAGGCGCAGGCCAGGCACCCCAGGACGCCCCTGGTCAAGAGCCGTGTCCTTCTGGAACCGCCCGTCCCCGCCGTCGTCAAGTGCGAGGTGCTGGATGTGCGCGGGCAGGGTTCCTTCGACGGCGAAGTGATCACCCATGTCAAGAAGGGCGAAACCGTGACGGTTTTGGAGGAGATCACCCTTTCCCGCGTCCGCGCGGGCGAGCCTCATCAATGGTCGCGGATTGTCATGCCCACCAACGGCACTGTTTGGGTGGATGCGGATTATGTTGACGCGGCCGCCAAGGCCGTCCGGGTCAAGAAACTCAATCTGCGGGGCGGCCCTGGAGAGAACTACAGCGTCGTCGGCCGCCTGGACAAGGGGACGGTGGTCAACGAAATCCGCAAGAAAGAAGGCTGGCTGGAAATCGAAGCGCCGAGCAACGCCTTCGCTTTTGTCGCCTCCGAGTATTTGGACAAGCAAGCGGCGGCGGCGCCAGCCCCCCTGGCGGCGGCCGCGCCTGCGCCTGTGACTCCTCCGCCGCCTGCGCCGCCCCCCGCGCCGGTGGTGGTGAACGTGGCGCCGGAGACGCCTCCCGCTCCCGCCGCGCCGGTGGAAACTCCGTCCGCCACGCCGGTCGCGCCCGCGCCGACGGCCGCCAGTCAGACCGAGCAGGAACTCGCGGCGTTGCGGCGGGCGACCGCGCCCGAGCCAATGATGGCCCCGACCGCCGCCGCGCCCGCGCCGACGGCGGCCCAGCCGGGAGCCGGGATGCAGGCAATCCCGCGCACGGTGACACGCGAGGGTTTTGTGCACAGGGCCTATAACATCCAGGCGCCGACGGGTTATGAATTGCACGACATCAAGACCGGCGAACTGATCGACTATCTGCAACCCGCGCCCGCCCAGAAGAAATTCAAGGCCTTCGTCGGCACGCGGGTGAGAATCACCGGCACCGAATTCCTGGATGCGAACTGGCCGCGGACGCCGGTGTTGCGCATCGAAACGGTTGATCTCATGCCCTGATGCCTGCCGGCAATCTTATCGATGGTCGCGCCATCGCCGATCAAATTCACCAGGAAACCGCCCGGCGGGTGGAGCGGCTCCGGGCCTGCGGCATCGTGCCTCGCCTGGTCTTCGTCCGCGTCGGCGAGGATGAGGCCTCCCGCGTCTATGTTGGCATGAAGGAAAAGGCCAGCGCGCGCCTGGGCATCACCTCGGAAACCCACGCGCTGGCGGCGAGGGCGTCGGAGGACGAATTGCTGGAATTGGTGGCCCGCCTGAACGCGGACCGCGGGGTGCATGGCATTCTGGTGCAGGCCCCGCTGCCCAAGCACATTTCAGAAACAAAAGTCTATGGATCGGTTGCCCCGGAAAAGGACGTGGACGGCTTTCATCCGGTCAACGCGGGCAAACTGATGCTGGGCGATGCCACGGGGTTTCGTCCCTGCACGCCGGCCGGGATTCACGAATTGCTGATCCGTTCGCAAGTGCGCGTGGCCGGGGCGGAGGCGGTGGTGCTGGGGCGGGGGAACATCGTGGGCAAACCGATGGCGGCGATTTTGCTGCAAAAGGCCCCGCATGCCGGCGCCACCGTCACCATTTGCCATTCCCAAACACGCGATCTGGCCGCGCACTGCCGCCGCGCCGATATTCTCATTGCCGCGCTGGGTTCGCCGGAATTTGTCAAAGCCGATATGGTCAAGCCCGGCGCGGTGGTGATCGACGTGGGAGTCAATCGCGTCCGGGACCCGTCGGCCAAGGGCGGCTGGCGGCTGACCGGCGATGTTGATTTTGCCGGCGTTCAGCCCGTGGCGGGAAAGATCACGCCCAATCCGGGCGGCGTCGGGCCTATGACCATTGCCATGCTGTTGCAGAACACCGTGCGCGCCGCCGAACAACTTGCTCCTTTCCAAAACCCCAGTCTCCAACCTTAACCCGTTCCGATTATGAACCCATCCCGAATTTTACCCGACTTGCAATGCGCTCTTCTCTGCGAGGACGTCCGCCAGGAGGTCAATGGCAATTTCCTTGTGCTGGGCATTATGAATGTTATCCGCGTTCCGCAAGTGCCGATCACCGCTGCCAGGCTCTGTTTGTTTAATCGGTGGGTGGCGGGGTACGGACAGTTTCTTGAGACGGTGCGGTTTATTGCGCCGGACCAGACCACTGTGCTGCGGAAGAATGATCTGAGATTCGCTTTGCAAGACGTCGCCTTCAGCGCCACCACCGCCTCGATCCTCAGCCCGGTCCAACTGGAGACGCCCGGCGCGTATTACGTGGAAGTGCTGGTGGATGACGTCATGAAACTGCGCTTCCCCATTTCGGTGATCGTGGCGCCGCCGGAGCAGCGGCCGCCGGCCGGCGGGCCCAAGAAGGAGCCATGAGCCTTGCCGCGGGCGGGGCAGCGCCAACCCGGGCCGCCTGGCAGCCATTTACGTTTGGCGGGTTGGCCGCTTTTGCCCGGGCCGGTGTGGGCCGGTTGCTGCTGGTGGAACTGATGTTCGCGGTATTGGTCAGCGGCAGCGCCGTCTGGTTCCTGCGCCGCGCCTGGTCGCCCGTCATCCTGCAAGCCATTCAGAAAATGCCGGAAACGGCCAGGATCGCCGATGGGCGCCTGGCCGGCATTGACGCCACGATCATCGCCGAGACGAAGTTTTTCGCCATCGCCGTCACGCCGGACACTTCGGAGCAGATCGGGCAAAGCGCCGATGTCCAGATCCAGTTTCGTCCCACCGATGTCCGCGTGGGGTCGGTGTTCCGTCCCGACTGGGGCTGGGAATTCGCCTATGGGCCGGGCGGGGCGCTGGAACTGAGCCGTTCCAACCTGGAACCGTGGTGGGGCGCCTGGCATCCGATTTTTCTGGCGGCGGCCGGCCTGGCCATCCTGGCGTCATTGTGCGGAATTTGGGCGCTGTTGGCTCTATTCTATACAGTGCCGGCGAAGGCCATGGCCTGTTTGGCCGACCGCGACTTGTCCTGGAGCGGCGCCTGGCGGATGGGTTGCGCCTCGCTGCTGCCGGGGGCGGGCCTGTTGGCCGCGGCGGTGTTCCTTTATGGCTGGCAGGCGGTGGACTTGGCCGGCCTGGCGTTTCTCTTTGCGGCACACGCGCCAATGGGCTGGGTCTATCTGGCCGGCGGCGTTTGGGCATGTCCGCGGCTTGACCTGAATCCCCCGAAGCAGAACCCGTTCATTGCCTGAGCCTTGCGCAGGTTTTCCAGGGCGCGTCCTTCTTTTGCGTATTTGATGCTGGCACGGCGCCTGCTTAATCAACATTTGATTATTGCTTTCGACGCGATGGCATGGAACGCCGCCGAAGAGAAAAACTGAAAACTGGAACTTATGTCAAACAAAAACAATCCTCGCAGGCACGACGAATCCTTCAAGCGCGCGGCGGTTGATTACCTCCAAAAAACCGGGAGCACGGTGGAGGAAGCGGCCGCCGAACTGGGCGTCAACGCCGGCGATCTGCGCACCTGGCATAAGCAAGCGGCGGCCAAACCGGCTCCGTCCAAGAGCCTGACGGGCATGGCGCGGTTGAAAGCGGAGAACGAAGCGCTGCGCAACGAAGTGCTGCAATTGCAGGTGCAGTGGGACATTTTGAAGACCACGCTCGGCGTGCTTACCACGACCGTGGGCACACACGAACCGGTCTGAGCGGCGGCGAGGGGAGAAAGGGTGGGAATGATGGAAAGTGTATGTGCGTCTGAAACCCGCAACATCCGCTACATCGTTGGCGCTCAAGGACTTAACCCTCAACAAAATCCGCAACAGGGTTGTAACATCCGCTACATTGTTGATGGCCAAGGACTTAGGTATGACTTTTTTTGCCAGCGGAGAGGCAAGATACAGTTCATCATTGATAATCAAGGACTTACAACAGAGGGGGATGGCCAAGGCGAAAGGGCGGTTATATCTGAGATATAGAGCACAAAGATCGCAGATATAGGATGAGGTCGTGAAGCAGGATTTTTCCACCGCGAACCACGCCAACCACGCGAAATGAAGGGCCGCAGAAGACAGGATTGACCGGATTTAGAGGATGAACGGCACTGTCTCGCGCGGCGGGCGCTGAGTTCGCAGAGATTGAGTGCTGAAGGCCCTTCCGGTTGCAGCCCGGCCTGAAGGATCGGACTCCACCGGGAAAGGCAGGGAGCCGGGCGTGAAGAAGACTTTAGGGGGGCGAGCGACCGGTCCTTCGTGTGGCGAAATGCTGTCGGTCAAGTCCTTGAAGCAGACAAAGCTGTGGTTTGGAACATGCCAAATTGTGCAAAAGTACGGTCGAACCCCTATGAAGTGCGCCCGCGAACCTCATCTTGGTCCAGCCTCCGCAAATCATTTCGACAACACCGCCAGCCTCGGTGACAAATTGGATCAACGGCGCCGGTGCTGTGTCTGTTGTAGCCACCGACGCCGATGTGTCGGCATACCCATTGAGATATCAATGGTCCCTCAACGGAACCAGTGTGCCAGGCCAAACCAACGCCTCATTCCTTGTCAATCTCAGCTCAGGCCAATTGCAATCATGCGCCGTGCATGTTTCCAATGTGGTCGGCGCCACGAATCTCTCCTGGAATCTCATGCTGGCCTCGCCGGGCATGGTGGAAGCTTGGGGCGATGATACGCAGGGAGAATGCGATCGCCCCGCGACGTTGACCAATGTGGTTGGCATCGCTGCCGGACAATATCGATCCGTCGCCCTCACCGACAACGGGACTGTGGTGCAATGGGGCCAATACTTTGTCAATAAGACCTTTTACTCCGTTACCAACACCAACGTCGCCTCTCTGCCCCCTGCCTCCGGGGTCGCGGCTGTGGCGGCCGGCTTAGGCCAAGCCTTGGCCCTGATGACCAATGGCACGGTGGTTGCATGGGGTGTGTATAGCGATCCAAGTGCCCAGGTGCCTCCCAACCTCACCGGGGTCAAGGCCATTTCCTGCGGTTTTGAGTTCAGCGTCGCCCTCCTGACCAATGGCATGGTGACAGCCTGGGGGAGCGGCTTCATGGGCCTGACCAACGTGCCTTCAGGCTTGTCCAATGTCACCGCCATCTCCGCAAGCACATGGCATACGCTGGCTTTACAATCCAATGGGACCGTGGTGGCGTGGGGATACGACGGCTCCGGTGAAACAAATGTCCCGCCGACCCTTTCGAATGTCGTGGCGATTGCAGCCGGTGGATCTCACAGTTTGGCCTTGACTTCGGCAGGGATTGTCATAGCATGGGGCGACGATAGTTACGGACAATGCGAAGTCCCGTCCGGTATGAGCAATGTCATGGCCATAGCAGCCGGAGAAGAGCACAGCCTTGCGCTGCTCAATGACGGAACGCTTGTATCTTGGGGCGACAACACCTACGGCCAGACTTACATCCCAAGCTTTTCAACCAACAATCTGTTCAAACAGATACCGGAAGGGCTAGATCCTTCCGCGACATATAACTACGTGCCAGAGAACGTGCCGGTCAGGCTCATCGCGGCGGGCGGCGATCACTCCGTCGTTGGCATTTTCTCGCCACTGGTGCAGTACTTGCCGGTGGACGTTTCAAAGGACTTATTGTTGCTTTGGGATACCCAATCGCCGGGAAACGGAAGCTCCAACGTCTGCGCCTACTACATGGCAAATCGGCCAATGATGAGTTCCGCAAATTCCCTGGGCATTGGTTGCGCCACTAATGAAATACTTTCTCAATCCGACTTCACTAATATCTTCTTCCCTCCAATCCTGAACTGGCTGGCGATGAACCCGACAAAGCGACCGACCTATGCGGTTTTATTCCAAGATCTGCCGTCCATCGTTGACGACAACGGAGCTTTCTACTCAGTCCAATACGAACTCAACCGGATCGGTTTTGCCCCGTGGAATTTGTTCGTAACCAGTATTAACATGAACGGAACCGGGGGAACGACCGATTGCATCGCCTACATTGAAAAATTGGTGAACATGGCTTCATTTGGCAGCAACTCGCCTGGACAGCTCTTTATCAGCGCCACGGCGGGCGGTTATGCCAACACGAATTGGTACTTCGAAATGGATGAAGCGGCAGGCTTTTTAGGCGGACTCCAGGCAGAAGAAGGGGTTTCCAACGCAGACCAGACGGCATCAGTCTTTGTCGCCAATGTTCCAGAGTATATTACCTTCGCTACGAACACAGCTGGCTACTACTCGGTTGGATGGGACGGCGGTCATGGGGCCGGCTACGCTACGAATTTTCTGACTAATGGCGGCTGCGTATTCTCTGGTAACAGTGGTTGGTACATTATGGCGTCCGTAGATTCGTACAACGGCCAGCGAAATGGTGCTGGTTTTCAATCAAGCTTTCTCACATGGTTCGCATCCAACGCCTTCGGCGGAATAAATTACTCGGCCACGCCGCTCGGCGCGGTGACCCATGTAGAGGAACCACAAGCCAGCGTGGAGAATTGTTACACGTATTACGGCAGTTGGGCCCTCGGCAAGCCTTTCGGCCTTACCGCCTGGCTTGCCTTATGCTTACCAGATGGGTTTGCTTGTACTAAATGCGCGGTCGTCGGTGATCCGTTCGTGAAAAACTAAATTATATGAAAACGATAAAATCGATCGCATTGTTTCTGGCAGCAACGTGCGCTGCCCTGTCAACTAATGCACAGACATTCACAAACTTGAACTTTGAGTCAGCGACGCCTTCTACACCTATTTCAGGCCCTCTTGGCCCGGGTGTGCTTTATCAGCCTGTAGGGCTGGCTTTGCCGGGCTGGACTGCTTACCTCGGTGCCGTGCAGCAGACAGAGGTAATCCAGAATAGCTACGGCTTTGGAACAGCCGAGGTCATTTTATTCGGCCCAAACTACCCTGCCGCAGGGTCTGGTCCGGGCATTATCGACGGCGATTATAGCGTGCTGCTGCAAGCCGGCGCAGATCCAGTTAGTTCTGCTCTTGAAAGTGCGTCCATTTCACAGACTGGCGTTGTTCCAATCGGTATTCAATCCTTGGACTTCGCGGCGTGGACGACCTCATTCACCGAGTTTTCTGTTTCCTTTGACGGCATCAACTTGTCTCCTGTGGCGCTGGGAAGCGGGCCCAATTCCACTACCATATACGGTGTGAATATATCATCCTACGATGGGCAAACCGGCCCATTGGAATTCAGCGCTCTTTTTAGCGGTACAGGCGCAAGCTGGCTCGGACTGGACGACATTTCGTTTTCCACAACCGTCCTTAGTCCTGAACCGAACATGGTTGCGCTGAGCGGGATTGGCGGGCTGCTTCTTGCCGCGCGGATGTGGCTGGCGCGGCGCAAATGATTGCATGAACACAGCCGAATCAATCGCAGCATTTTCGGCCATCCTGTTGGCCGCTCTGTCCGCTCAGGCGCAGAGCTTTCAGAACCTGGATTTTGAGGAGGCCAATCCAGTGGTGATCCAAGGCAACGCGTACTATCCATACGCCGTTACGCCTGCCAGTGCATTGCCTGGGTGGACGGCTTATATCGGAAGCACAACAGTGAGCTTTGTTTTGCTAAACGATGTCTCCCTCGAAGCAGCGTCAATCGACCTTTTAAGCGCCGATGACCCTAACGGGCCTGATGCCATTGACGGAAACTATAGCGCCTATTTGCAGCCTGGAACCAGTTTGCAGGGCACGGGTAGTTACACCGCATCGATCGTACAGACTGGCCTGATTCCAGCAAATGCTGAGTCATTAACTTTTGCGGCATGGCAACCTATGTATGCCACGCCGTTCACGGTATCCTTTGCAGGTTTCACACTGACGCCTGTGGTTCTCTCGACCGCCGTGGACCCTTCAGGCTTAACCTATGACGTGTATGGTGTCAACATAGCGCCCTATGCAGGAGAAACCGGACAGTTGGAGTTCACCGTTTACCCAAACAATTACAACAGTCTATTGTTAGACGATATTCAGTTTTCTTCAGCCGCCCTTTCGCCTGAGCCAAGCCCAGTTGCGCTGAGCGCCGTTGGCGGGCTGCTTTGTGGCGCGCGGATGTGGCTGAAGAGGCACTGAAAGCGCGCATCTTTGGAAGACGCTACCTGCGCTTCTTTGACCTGGCTGGGAACGAAATTGACACGCGGGATGGTTGCAGTGGTTTCAAGAAAACTGCAGCGTCTTTTTCACGATGGGGTCAGGAATGCAAGGGCAAAGGCTGGGCTGTCAAATGGCGGCCCCGCGGGCCTTGTGTCTTGACAGGGAGGGCAGGAACGCCATGGACGCATGCTTGACATGAGGCGATTTGGAAGGATACGACAAGAGAAAGAAATGCGGACCGCGTGAACGCGGAACTCCAAACGTGGCGCGCGGCAAAGTTCAGGCTGTGGACTATCGCTTTGCGGGTTTTCAGCGGGTGGGGAGGGGAGCGTAGGACGAATTGGACGGATACGAAGGGAATTCGGACCGCGTGAACGCGGAACTCTTAACATGGCAGAGGCCGGCGCTGTCATGCCGCCGGTCTTGCCAGTAATTCGTCCCGTTGGAAGAGGGAGAGGAGCGGACATCCCAGGGCCTCGATTTTTTCGCGTCCTCCTTCCTGGCGGTCCACCAGGACGGCGGCAAAGGCCACGCGACCGCCTTCCTTGACCACGGCGTTGAGGGCGGCGATGGTGGAATCGCCGCTGGTGACCACGTCATCGACCACCGCCACCGTGTCACCCGGCTTGAAATTGCCTTCGATCAGCCGGGTCTGGCCGTGGCCCTTGGGCGCCTTGCGCACGCAAAAGACCCGCAACGGTTCCGCGTCCCCCGCCTGGCAGGAAACCATCCCCGTCGCCAGGGCCACCGGGTCGGCGCCGAGCGTCAACCCGCCCACGGCATCGATGCGCAAATTGCGGCTCCTTTCCTCGCGGCGCACCAGGGCGCGCATGAGCTGGCCGATGAGCCAGGCGCCGCGCCCGTCCAGCGTGGTGAGCCGGCAATCGATGTAGTAGTTGCTCTTGCGGCCGGAGGAGAGGGTGAAATCGCCGTAAAAGACGGATTTGGCCCGCAGCAGGGCGAGCAATTCCGCGCGCAAAGTGTCAAGACTATCTTTCATCCGCCTGGCGGGCCGCGCCCCTTCCGTCTCACGCGTCCCAGCCGTGGCGGTTGTGCCGATGGACAAAGCGGGCCGCGTCGGGGAGGTTCGGGGAGGTCATGTTGGGGCCGTCCCATTCCATGCGCCGGCCTTCTCCCAGGCGCGCCGCCACGCAGCCCAGCAGGATCACCTCCGCCAGGTAACCGGCGATTTCAAAGTTGGAATAAGCCGGCCCGCCTCCCTTCATCATGCGGAACCATTCCTGCATATGGCCCGGCGAACGGGGCAGGGTCTTCGGAACGGCTTTGACCGCATCATGGTCGTCGCCCGGGACAAATTCCTTCTCGCCCTTGAGCGCGATGTAAAACTCCGCGCCGTAATCGTCCGGCGAGAACATTTGCCCTTTGTCGCCAATAATAAGCGCGCCGCTGCGGGGCAGCTCGTCGTAGATGCCCAGCACTTCGCCCAGGATGCCCGCGTCCGGGCGCAAGGGCCGTAGCTCATCCTTGGGATTGCCGTCATACCACCAGAACTTGAGCGGCGGCAGGCCTTCGCGCGCGGGAAAGTCGAACCGGATGCGCGACGTTTTGGGGAACGTCTCCGGATACAGGCGCGAAGCCAATTCGACTTCAACGACCTCCGGGTAGCCGAGCTTCAATCCGCGGAAGGGCATGTTGACGGTGTGGCAGGCCATGTCGCCCAGCGCCCCGGTGCCAAAATCGAACCAGCCCCGCCAC